>VOFJ01003489.1_pt1 | contig 16390 bp, 22 predicted proteins | sample 5384081 | NCBI WGS metagenome assembly VOFJ01 (sample SAMN12384729, study PRJNA508395) | human gut metagenome | isolation source: healthy gut I | host: Homo sapiens
CAGGGCGGAATGGCCTGGGTGGCGGAGCATCATCTGGCAGCGGCCGTTTCTGAGGCCGGAGGCCTGGGACTGATCGGCGGCGCCAACGCGCCGGGCGAGGTGGTCCGCCAGGAGATACGGAAGGCCAGGGAGCTGACGAAAAAGCCCATCGGCGTCAACATCATGCTCATGAGCCCCTACGCCGATGAGGTGGCAAAGGTGGTCGTGGAGGAAGGCGTCCAGGTGGTGACTACCGGGGCCGGGAATCCTGGAAAGTACATGAAGATGTGGAAGGACGCCGGGATCGTAGTGATCCCTGTGGTGGCTTCCGTGGCCCTTGCAAAGCTCATGGAGCGGGGCGGCGCTGACGCCGTTGTGGCAGAGGGCACCGAGTCCGGCGGCCATATCGGCGAGGCCACCACCATGACCCTGGTTCCCCAGGTGGCAGACGCGGTCAGCATTCCGGTGATCGCCGCCGGAGGCATCGGAGACGGACGCGGCATCGCGGCGGCCTTCATGCTGGGAGCGGAGGCGGTCCAGATGGGAACGCGGTTCGTGGTGGCAAAGGAGTCCATCGTCCATGAAAATTATAAGAAGCGGGTCATCGGGGCCAAGGACATCGACTCCGCCGTCACAGGCAGGAGCCACGGCCATCCGGTGCGCTGCTTAAGAAACCAGATGACCAGACAGTATGTGAAGCTGGAGGAAGAGGGAAAGAGCTTTGAGGAGCTGGAGTATCTGACCCTGGGCGGCCTCAGAAAGGCAGTCATGGACGGCGATGTGACCGACGGCGTGGTCATGGCCGGACAGATCGCAGGTATGGTGAAAAAGGAACAGACCTGTAAGGAAATGATCGAAGAGATGATGGAGCAGGCAGAAAAGCTGCTGGCAAGATAAAGGCGGGAGAACAAATGGGAAAGACGGCGTTTATTTTTCCGGGACAGGGCGCGCAGGTCTGCGGCATGGGCCAGGATTTTTATGAACATACAGAGACGGACGGAAAAATTTTTGACCAGGCTTTCAGAGCTTCTGGGATTTTCCATGCCAGAGCTTTGCTTTGAAAAAAAACGACCGGCTGGATATCACAGAGTATACCCAGGCGGCCATGGTGACAGTGAGCGTTGCCATGTTAAAGGTCATGGAGGAGCAGGGCTTCCGGCCGGATGTGACGGCTGGCTTAAGCCTTGGAGAATACTGCGCCCTGGCAGCTTCCGGCGTTATGACTCCGGAGGACGCCATCCTTACGGTGCGCCGCCGGGGCATCCTCATGCAGGAGGCCGTTCCCGCCGGGATCGGGGGAATGAGCGCTGTCCTGGGGATGAACGCAGAGGCCATCGACCAGGTCGTGGATCCCATAGACGGAGTCCAGGTGGCGAATTATAACTGTCCGGGACAGATCGTTATTTCCGGAAGTCTGGAAGCAGTGGCACAGGCCGCAGAGCAGTTAAAGGCGGCAGGAGCCAGAAGAGTCCTGCCGTTAAACGTCAGCGGCCCCTTCCATTCCGCACTCCTTAAGGAAGCTGGAGAAAAGCTTGGGAAATTCCTGGAAAATGTGAAGCTGTCGGATCCCGTGATCCCCTATGCGGCCAATGTGACCGCAGAATATGTGACCCGGGCTGAGGAGGTAAAGCCTCTGCTGGAAAGACAGGTGTATTCTTCTGTAAAATGGCAGCAGAGTGTGGAGCGGATGATCGCAGACGGCGTGGACCGGTTCGTGGAGATCGGCCCTGGAAAGACCCTGACCGGTTTTGTGAAAAAGATCAGCCGGGATGTGAAGGCCGTTAATATTGAAAAGCTGGACGATCTGGAAAAGTTAAAGGAACTGTAATAGAGGCGGACCATGGATTTAAGCGGAAAAATTGCTCTGGTGACAGGGGCTGGAAGAGGCATCGGGCGTCAGATCGCGCTGACCCTGGCTGGATACGGAGCCACAGTGATCGTAAATTACAATGGCTCTAAGGAAAAGGCGGAAGAGACAGTGAAGGAGATCGGGGAAAACGGCGGCCAGGCGGAGGCCATCCAGTGCAGTGCAGTGTGGCAGATTTTTCCCAGTCCAGGGAGCTGATCGACACTATCATAAAGAAATACGGGCGGCTGGATATTTTAGTCAATAACGCCGGGATCACCAGGGATAATCTGATCATGAAAATGTCGGAGGACGATTTTGACGCGGTGGTCGCCACTAATCTGAAGGGGGCGTTCAACTGTGTGAAGCACGTTTCCCGCCAGATGCTAAAGCAGAGGAGCGGCCGGATCATCAATATCTCCTCGGTTTCAGGCGTTATGGGGAATGCAGGCCAGGCCAATTACTGCGCCTCCAAGGCGGGTCTCATCGGCCTTACAAAATCCGTGGCCAGGGAGCTGGGAAGCCGCGGGATCACGTCCAACGCAGTGGCTCCCGGTTTTATCCATACAGAAATGACAGACGTTCTGCCCGATGATGTGAAAAAAAGGCCATGGGGGACCAGATCCCCTTAAAACGGTTCGGGGAGACGCAGGATGTGGCGGAGGCAGTGGCCTTCCTGGCATCCGACGGGGCAGCATATATCACCGGCCAGGTCCTCCAGGTGGACGGCGGCATGGCCATGTAGGAGTCAGTGTGACAAAAAGGAGAGCAAGAGAATGAACAGAGTTGTAGTAACTGGCATGGGCGCCATCACCCCCATTGGAAACGATGTGGATACGTTCTGGAACAGCTTAAAAGCAGGGAACGGTGGGCATCGGGCCCATCACCAGCTTTGATACAGCAGATTATAAAGTAAAGCTGGCGGCAGAGGTGAAGGATTTTGACCCGAAGCAGTATATGGATCCCAAGGCTGCCAGAAGAATGGAGCGGTTCTCCCAGCTGGCTGTGGCCGCGTCAAAGCAGGCCTTAGAGGATGCGGGAATTGATATGGAAAAAGAGGATCCCTACCGGGTGGGCGTCTGCGTCAGCTCCGGCATCGGCAGCCTCCAGGCCATTGAACGGGAGTATCAGAAGCTTCTGGAAAAAGGGCCGGGACGGATCAATCCCCTTCTGGTGCCGTTAATGATCAGCAACATGGCCGCCGGAAACGTGTCCATCCAGTTTGGTTTAAAGGGCAAGAGCCTGAATGTGGTGACGGCCTGCGCCACCGGGACCCACTCCATCGGAGAGGCCATGCGGGCCATCCAGCACGGAGAGGCAGAGGGCATGGTGGCCGGGGGCACCGCAAGCTCCATTACTCCCATTGGTGTGGCCGGCTTCACAAGCCTGACGGCTCTTTCCACAGCGGAGGATCCTCTGCGGGCCTCCATTCCCTTTGATGCAGAGCGCGGCGGCTTCGTCATGGGCGAGGGCGCAGGCGTCGTGGTGCTGGAATCCCTGGAGCACGCAAAGGCCCGGGGCGCAAGGATCTACGCGGAGTTAGCGGGCTATGGGGCCACCAGCGACGCCTATCATATCACCTCTCCGGCAGAGGACGGAAGCGGGGCTGCAAAGGCCATGGAATACGCTATGAAGGACGCCGGAGTAAAGCCGGAGCAGATCGATTATGTCAATGCCCACGGCACAGGCACCCACCACAATGACCTGTTTGAGACGAAGGCCGTCAAGCTGGCCCTGGGAGACCAGGCATACAAAACAAGGATCAGCTCCACCAAGTCCATGGTGGGCCATCTGCTGGGAGCAGCCGGAGGCGTGGAGTTCATCGCCTGTGTGAAATCCATTGAAGACAGCTTTGTCCATGAGACAGCGGGCCTTCGCACTCCGGATCCGGAATGTGACCTGGACTATGTAATGGGCGGCGGCGTTTCCATGGATGTGGATTGTGCGATCTCCAATTCCCTGGGCTTTGGCGGTCACAACGCCAGCCTGGTTGTAAAGAAGTTTGAAGAATAGGAGTGAAGGCCATGGAGATCAAGGATGTCATCGAACTGATCAAAAGCCGTTTCAGACAATGGGCTGACGGGCTTTAAGATCGAGCAGGGCGATACGAAGATCGTCATTAAAAAGGAGCAGCCGGCGGTCATCCAGGCGGTTCCGGCGCTGGCTGGATGCCAGCGCCGGCCGATGGAGCCGTGCCCCAGACCGTCCAGACCGTTTCCGGAATGCCGTTAAACGGGAGCCAGGGCAGTCCTGCTCCGCAGACGGATACGGCTGTATCTGACCGGGTTGTTGCCTGTCCTCTGGTGGGAACGTTTTATTCCTCTCCGGCTCCGGATGCCGAGGACTTTGTAAAGGTCGGAGACCATGTGAAAAAAGGCCAGGTCATCGGGATCGTGGAGGCCATGAAGCTGATGAATGAGATCGAATCCGAGTATGACGGCGTGGTGGAGGCCATCCTTGTGAAAAACGAGGAGACCGTGGAATACGGCCAGCCGCTTTTCAGGATCCGTTAAACAACAGGAGGCAGAGATATGCTGGGAATTAAGGAAATTCAGGAGATCATTCCCCACAGACATCCATTTCTTCTGATCGACTGCATCGAAGAACTGGAGCCGGGCGTGCGGGCTGTTGGATATAAAGCAGTCACATATAATGAGCCGTATTTTTCCGGCCACTTTCCCGGAGGAGCCGGTGATGCCGGGTGTCCTGATCGTGGAGGCCCTGGCAGACAGGAGCCGTGGCCGTCCTCAGCATGGAGGAAAATAAGGGAAAAACGGCGTATTTCGGCGGCATGGACCGGGTGAAATTTAAGAAAAAGGTAGTTCCCGGCGACAGACTCCGCCTGGAATGTGAGATCATTAAGCGGAAAGGGCCGGTGGGCGTTGGAAAGGCCACGGCCACCGTGGACGGAAAGATCGCAGTGAGCGCAGAGCTTACGTTTATGATCGGTTAGGGCTGGTGAAGATATGTTTCAGAAAATTCTGATCGCCAACCGCGGGGAGATCGCGGTGCGGATCATCCGGGCATGCCGGGAAATGGGGATCAAAACGGTGGCTGTCTATTCAGAGGCAGACCGGGACGCCCTTCATACGCTGTTAGCGGACGAGGCCATCTGCATCGGCCCCGCCCCGTCGGCAGAAAGCTATCTGAATATGGAGCAGATCCTTACGGCCTGCGTGGCCATGAAGGCGGACGCCATCCATCCCGGCTTTGGATTTTTGTCGGAAAACGCCAGGTTTGCAGAGCTGTGCGAGAAAATGTCATATCCGGTTCATCGGCCCTCCGGCAGAGGTGATCCACCGGATGGGAAATAAGTCCGAGGCCAGAAAGACCATGATGGAGGCCGGAGTTCCGGTGATCCCTGGAAGTAAGGAGCCGGTATTTACGGTGGAGGAGGGCTTAAAGACTGCCAGAGAGGTGGGCTTTCCTGTGATGATCAAGGCGTCCAGCGGCGGCGGCGGAAAGGGGATGCGGGTCTCCTATGGGGAAGACGATTTTGCGTCCAATTTCCAGAACGCCCAGATGGAATCGGTCAAGGGATTTTCCGATGATACCATGTACATCGAGCGGTTTGTGGAGCGTCCCAGACACATCGAGTTCCAGATCCTGGCGGACAGCTTTGGAAATGTGGTCCATCTGGGAGAGCGGGACTGCTCCATTCAGAGACGCCACCAGAAGCTTTTGGAGGAGGCCCCGTCGGCGGCTATCTCAGAAGAGCTTCGTGAGCGTATGGGCCAGGCGGCGGTGAAGGCCGCAAGATCCGTACATTATGAGAATGCAGGGACCATTGAGTTCCTTTTGGATAAAAATAAAGAATTTTATTTCATGGAAATGAATACCAGGATCCAGGTGGAGCATCCGGTGACCGAGGCGGTGACGGATCTGGACCTTATTAAGGAGCAGATCCGGATCGCGGCGGGGGAGCCGCTGTCTGTGACCCAGGAGGATATCCAGATCACCGGCCATGCCATTGAGTGCCGGATCAATGCCGAAAACCCGGATAAGCACTTTATGCCGTGTCCGGGCACCATCACGGATATCCATCTTCCCGGCGGGCGCGGGGTCCGGGTGGATACGGCGGTCTATAATAATTATACGATCCGCCCAACTATGATTCCATGATCTTAAAGCTCATCGTCCACGACAAGGACCGGCCATCGGCCATTGCCAAGATGCGGAGCGCCCTGGGGAGAGCTGGTCATCGAGGGGATCACCACCAATGTGGATTTCAGTATGAGCTCATCGGAGACAGGGATTTTGAAGATGGAAATGTGGATACGGATTTTATCCCGTCCCATTTTCCAGACTGCTGATAGTGAAGGAGGTTTTCCATGCTGCGGGATATGTTCAAGAAGACATATACAAAGATCGACACCAGATACCGCGCCCCGGAAGCGGAGCGGACGGAAAAACAGGAAGAGGAACCGGGGATTCCGGCCGGAATGTGGAGAAAGTGCAATAAGTGTGGGAAACCCATCTACGTGGAGGATGTAAGAGAGAATTTTTATGTCTGCCCCAAATGCGGAGGCTATTTCCGCGTCCATGCCTGGAGGAGGCTCCAGATGGTCACGGATCCAGGTACCTTTGAGGAGTGGGACCGGGAGATGGAGGTCTCCAATCCCTTAAACTTTCCGGGATATGAAAAAGCTGGAGGCAGCCAGGGGAAAAGTACCAGGCTCAACGAGGCCATCGTCACCGGCTGCGGAAGGATCGGCGGCAATCCGGCAGTGATCGGCGTCTGTGATGCCAGGTTCCTTATGAGCAGCATGGGCCACAATGTGGGTGAGAAGATCACCAGGGCTGTGGAACGGGCCACCAGGGAAAGCTTCCAGTGGTGCTTTTTTTGCCTGCTCCGGCGGAGCCCGAATGCAGGAGGGGATTTTGTCCCTGATGCAGATGGCCAAGACTTCGGCTGCCCTTAAAGCGGCATCACGATGCGGGACAGCTCTTTATCAGCGTGCTTACGGATCCCACCACCGGCGGGGTCACCGCCAGCTTTGCCATGGACGGGGATATTATCATGGCGGAGCCGGGAGCCACCATCGGCTTTGCCGGCGCCCGGGTGATTGAGCAGACCATCGGACAGTCGCTGCCGGAGGGGTTCCAGAGAGCGGAGTTTCTTCTGGAGCATGGCTTTGTGGATAAGATCGTGGAACGGAAGGAATTAAAACAAGACCCTGGAGACCATCCTGTGGCTCCATCGGAAAAGAGGAAGGAACAGCTGGCGGAGACAGCGCCGGGAACGGCGGGGGGCGCGGAAGCAGGCAGAGAACTCCGACGGCATCAAAGGCTCTCTTCTTTCAGCCGTCCAGAGCCGGGCCGGAGCCGTGATCCGGAGCGCCTGGGATTCGGTGCTCCTTTCAAGGAAGGCCGACCGGCTGGTGGCTTCTGATTATATTGATGCATTATTTGAAAATTTCATGGAATTTCATGGAGACCGGTACTTCAAAGACGACGGGGCCATCATCGGCGGGATCGCAGAGTTCCATGGGATCCCCTGTGACGGTGATCGGACAGGAGAAGGGAAAGACCACTAAAGACAATATCCACCGGAATTTCGGTATGCCTTCTCCCCGACGGCTACCGGAAGGCCCTGCGGCTCATGAAGCAGGCGGAGACCTTCGGCCGCCCGGTGATCTGCTTTGTGGATACCCCCGGCGCATTCTGCGGCCTTGAGGCCGAGGAGCGGGGCCAGGGCGAGGCTATTGCCAGAAATCTTATGGAGATGTCGGGGCTTAAGGTTCCGGTGCTCTCCATTGTCATTGGAGAAGGCGGGAGCGGCGGCGCCTGGCCATGGCTGTGGCCAACGAGGTATGGATGATGGAAAACGCCATTTATTCCGTATTGTCGCCGGAGGGCTTTGCCTCCATCCTGTGGAAGGACAGCAAACGGGCCGGAGAGGCGGCCGGAGTCATGAAGATCACGGCCAGAGAGCTTTATGAGCTGGGGATCATCGAGCGGGTGATCCCGGAGGAGGAGCCGGCATGTAAGGAAACGCTTCCGGCCATTGCTTCTTATCTGGACCAGGCCTTAAGCCGGTTCCTGGAGGACTGGAGAGACGTGGATCCGGAGGAGACGGCACTCCTCCGGTATGAGCGGTTCCGCAGATTTTAGGACAGACCGGCCGTAAGCCGGGGAAAAAGAGGGAGTTATGGGAGAAGCAGCGTTACAGTTAAAGCCGTTGAAGATCGGTCCGCTGACGGCAGAATACCCGGTGATCCAGGGCGGCATGGGCGTTGGGATCAGCCTTTCGTCCCCTGGCGGGGCTGTGGCAAAGGCCGGAGGGATCGGGATCATTTCCACGGCCCAGATCGGCTTTAAGGATCCGGATTTTTTAAAGGATCCCATGGGGGCTAATCTGAGAGCGATCCATGAGGAGCTTAAAAAGGCCAGGAAGACCGCCCCGGAGGGGGATCCTGGGCTTTAATATCATGGTAGCTACGAAGGAGTATGCCCGGTATGTGAAGGAGGCCGTGAAGGCTGGAGCGGATGTGATCATCTCCGGCGCGGGGCTTCCGGTGGATCTGCCCAGATATGTGAAGGAGGCTGCAGAGGAAATGGGGGAAGAGTGTCTTCGCCGTCCCATGCTGGCTCCCATTGTTTCCTCCATCAAGTCGGCGTCGGTGATCTGCAAGATGTGGGACCGGAAGCATAAAATGGCTCCAGACTTTTGTGGTGGTGGAGGGGCCATGTGCCGGAGGCCACCTGGGATTTTCCAGGGAAGAGCTTTCTGAATATGAAGTTGACACTCAGTGTGTGTCAAAAACGTATAAAAAGAGAGAAGTATGAAGCGGAGATCCGCGGCATCATCGGCGTGGTGAAGGAGTTTGCCGGAAAGTATAAAAAAGGAGATCCCGGTGGTGACGGCCGGAGGATCTTTGACCATGAGGACGTGCTGCGCCAGCTCCGTCTGGGGGGCCGACGGCGCCCAGGTGGCGACCCGTTTCGTGACCACAGAGGAATGTGACGCGGATCCTGCCTATAAGCAGGCGTATCTGGATGCGGAGGAAAAGGACATCGTGATCGTAAAGAGCCCGGTGGGAATGCCTGGAAGGGCCATACGGAACCGGTTCCTGGAAAGGGTCCAGGAGGGAAGGATCCCGGTGAAGGGGTGCTTCCGGTGCCTGGAGCACTGCAATCCGGCGGAGACCCCGTACTGCATCACCCGGGCGCTCATCCATGCTGCTGAGGGAAATATAGAGGAAGCCCTGCTGTTCTGCGGAAGCAACGCGTACCGGTGCAAGAGGATCGAGACTGTGCCGGAGGTAATGCGGAAGCTTTGCGGCGTGGAGCCGGAGGAGGAAAGCGAATAAATCCCGCCCTTCTGTCATACAATCTGGCAGAGGGGTGGGATTTTATATGTTAAATTATCTGTGGGCCGGGATGATGGCCCTGGGGATCCTGTGGGGAGCGTTCCATGGAAATCTGGCCCAGGTGACCAATGGAGCGCTGGATTCGGCCAGGGAGGCAGTGACCCTGTGCTTAACGATGCTGGGGATCATGTCCTTCTGGTGCGGGATCATTAAGGTCGGGGAAGAGGCCGGGCTAATCGAGGCGCTGACGAAAAAGATGCGGCCGGTGATCCGGCTTTTTATTTCCGGATATGCCGGAGGACCATCCGGCGGCGGCCCATATCTCCACCAATATGATCGCCAATATGCTGGGCCTGGGCTGGGCGGCGACCCCGCCGGGCTAAAGGCCATGGAGGAGCTGGAAGCTTTGGAGGAGGAGCGGAGAAGGCAGAAAAAGCCGGGGGCCTTCGGAAGGGGAACGGCCAGTAATGAAATGTGTACGTTTCTGGTCGTAAATATTTCATCGCTGCAGCTCATTCCTATCAATATGATCGCCTACCGGAGCCAGTACGGCAGCGTGAGCCCGTCTGCCATCGTGGGCCCGGCGCTGGCGGCGACGGCGGTGAGTACTCTGACAGGGGTGGCGTACTGTCTTCTGAAACGGAGGAGGTGAGGAGATCCTGATACGATTTTATACCGGAGACACTTGACATTTTTCATTTATATATATATCATCAATATGAAAACAGCCAATAGTTTCATCTGCAAAAGCGAAACCCCAGAGGAGGTGCTGACTCCGCTGGGGTTTCTCGCTCGTTTCGGTGAGCTGGTCCGTTCAGGCTGTTACTGTCCGTTAGTTTCTATCCAGCCATCTGCATATGTAGTAGCTAGCTACACTTGCTCCGACCGAAACTAAAAATGAAGCCAATAGCTCCACCTGCTCACCTCCTCCCGCTGGAAAGAGTCGACAGCAAAGATATGGTATCATATAAGGAGAACGATTTATATGGTGTCCGGTATAATTTAAAAAAAATAGTTGACCTTTCCGGCGGGAGACTTTATGATAATACATATGCGCGGCAGAAGCCGCATACCGCACCCAGAAGGATGCAGGCGGCATGGGCCGCGACTAAAAAACACGCAGATATCAGGTACCAGGAAGGTACAGGGAACAGAAGCTCCCTGATTTTTCTGGTACCTTTTTATTTGCGCGGGCAGCGAGCCAGAGTCTGCGTGTGCACGAGACCTTGGCGGCTGCCGCGATAGCCATGAGAAACCTGCGCAGCGTATTTTTATGGTTTTGCAGAAAAAGGAGAGGAAACGTATGAGATATCAAAAGAAATGGAGAGTGACAGCCGCCCTTCTGGCGGCGGCGCTGGCGGCCTCCTGTGTGACGGGCTGCTCCGGTGGACAGGAAAACGCAGAAACGGCAGGAAATACAGAGGCAGAAGGCAGTAAAGGGGGACAGAGGGAGCCGGGACGGCGGAAAGCGGAAGCTCCCAGTCTGCAGAGACTGGAGACCAGGGATTCGGTCGTCGTGGTCATGGGCCCCACATCGGAGCCGGAAGCAGGCTTTGACCCGGCATACGGCTGGGGAGCCGGTGAGCACGTCCACGAGCCTCTGATCCAGAGCACTCTGACGGTGACCACGCCGGACCTTAAGATCGGCTATGATCTGGCGGAGGACGTCCAGGCCAGTGAGGACGGGCTCACCTGGCAGGTGAAGATCCCAGTTTCAGGGTTTCGCTCAGGCTTAAAGCCGCCTATGCTCTTTACGCCCAATAATTCCGGACAACGCTCGCCACCTACGTATTACCGCGGCTGCTGGCACGTAGTTAGCCGTGGCTTCCTCGTTTACTACCGTCATTGCAATGCATTGTTCACACACTGCACGTTCGTCATAAACAACAGAGCTTTACAGACCGAAATCCTTCATCACTCACGCGGCGTTGCTCCGTCAGACTTTCGTCCATTGCGGAATTTCCCCACTGCTGCCTCCGTAGGAGTTTGGGCCGTGTCTCAGTCCCAATGTGGCCGTTCATCCTCTCAGACCGGCTACTGATCATCGCCTTGGTAGTCCGTTACACTACCAACTAGCTAATCAGACGCAGGCCCATCCTTTAGCGATAGCTTACTTGTAGAGGCCATCTTTCTTCATCCTGCCATGCGGCAAGATGATCACATCCGGTATTAGCACTCCTTTCGGAATGTTGTCCCCCGTCTAAAGGGCAGGTTGCCTACGCGTTACTCACCCGTTCGCCACTAAGAATTCTACCGAAATAAAATTCTCCGTTCGACTTGCATGTGTTAGGCACGCCGCCAGCGTTCGTCCTGAGCCAGGATCAAACTCTCCAATAAAGTTTTATTGAGAAAAGCCGATTGGCTCTTTCGATTTGTTGTTAAGAAATTATTTTTTGACTTGGCAAACGCTCCTCTTTCGGAAACGCTCGCCCGCACTTGTTTGCGTTGTTATTGTTCTGTATCGTTTTCAAGGTTCGTACCAGTCTCCCGAGCAGCTTTTCAGCGGCTCGCGCAACCAGCTTTGTTATCTTATCACAATTTCAGCCCTGCGTCAACCCTTTTTTCTTTTGTTTTGGGCTTTTTCAAGACTTTTTAGAAAGACGAACGAATATGCCTGATTTAGCAGTCCATTGTTCGTCGCTTTTGGGCGAACCTTTTCCGTCCATCATTTACCTTTTGTCCGTCAAAGAGCAGGGGCATCCATAGCCTTTTCTCCGCCACGGATGCCCGATCCGCTCATTATCGCCAAGAAATGTGGCTGCCGCGGTCGTCCTTTTTCACAATCAGCTGATTTTCAATCTCGTCCTTCAGCTCCGAAACGTGCGAAATGATGCCAATCTGCCGTTGCTTGCCCGCCATTTCCTTCAATATATTCACTGCCTCGTTGCGCGCGTTGTCGCTCAGCGAGCCAAAGCCCTCGTCGATGAACATCACATCCAGATGAATCGCCGCCGTCGCCGCCTGAATCTGGTCAGCCATACCGAGCGCCAGCGACAGCGCCGCCATAAACGACTCGCCGCCGGACAGCGTGTTGACGGAGCGCGTCTTGCCCGTCACGATGGAATACACTTCCAAGTCTAACCCCTTGTTTTTGCCCTCGCCCGCGTCCTCGACGTTAATTAGCTTCAGTTCAAACTGCCCGTTCGACATATCGCGGAAGCGCCGGTTCGCGTCGCGCAGAATTTTTTCCATATAATTGCGCTGCACGAACGTCTCCAGATTCATCCGGTTGCCGCTTTCGGTGCCCGCCATCACGTCCGAAAGGTGCTGCGCGGTGTTTGCTGCCTTGCACGCATTCGCCAACGGTTCGCGTCCATCGCGCAGGTCTTTCAGCACCCTTGCATTGTCCGAATGCAGGTGTTTCGCGGCTTCCAGGGCATCCGATACTTCCTTAAGCGCCGATTCTGCCGTCTTGGATGCCGCCTCCAACTTCGTCATATCCGGCTTTTCCAGCCCGGCAATCGCGCTCTGCGCCGTCGTGTACTGTGTCTCCGCCGTGTTTTTCTTCTGGTCAAAGTCGTTGACCTTTTTCTGCAAGCGGTCAGGCTCTTCTGCATCATAGTTCGCCGTCAGTGCCTGCCACTGCGCTTCATCCAGCGACTTATCCGCCATCGTCTGTTGATACTGCTGGTTAAATTCTTCCGCATTCACCTGTTTCTGCGGCATCTCCTCGTTCAGCCGCCGAATCTGCGTTTCGCAGTCCGTTTCCGCTTTCTGCGCCTGACGTTCTTTTTCCGCAGTCTGACTTGCCGCCGCTTCCGCCTTTTGCTTTGCTTCCTGCGCCTGTGTGCGCTGTGCCACCGCATCCTCGCGCGTGCGGTACGTCCCGCCGGACAGTTCTTCCTGATGCAGATTCCACGTTTTTTCTGCTTCAGCCTTTTTCACTGCGGTGGATTTTGCCGTCTCCTGCGCGTCGGCTGCTGCCTTTTCCAGCTGTTCGCGCTTTTCCTTCGCGCCGTCGAGATTCTCCCGCACTTTCTTCAGTGCGTCCACCTTCGCCTGAACCGACTTCGACGCGCTTTGCAGTTCCGGCAGCCACGCTTGCAGCATTGCTTCTACGTCCGCCGCTGTTGCCATCGGCACATTTTCGCGAATGTTCTTCGCGTTCTCTACCAGCTTCTTTTCCGCTTCTTCAGCGGCTTTTTGCCGCTCTGTCAGCTTGACCTTCGCCGATTCCGATTCTTTTGCTTTCTCTTCCTGCGCTTTCGCCGCGTCATCCGCCGCCTTACGCCGCCGCTCCAGCTGCTCGCGGTTCAGCTGCTGATTTTCCTGCGTCAGCTGGCACGGCGCGGGATGCTCCAGTGCGCCGCAGACCGGGCAAGGCTTTCCGGGCGCAAGTTCACGCGCCAGCAAGCCCGCCTGCGCGTTGAGGAACGCCAAGCGATAATCATCATAGGCTTTCTGCTCCCGCTGATATTTTTGCGTTGCACTGGCATACGCGTCCTTCGCCGCCGCTGCTTGCCTTGCTTTCTCCTGCACGTCTTTCTGGTTGCCGTACAAGTCCTCCAGCGATTTCTTCAGGTCGCGATACTGCTGATTCTGCTGCTTGCAGACCTCATAAGCGGCTTCTGCGCCCTGCAATTCCGCTTCCTGCTTCCGCCATGCGTCTTCCTGATTCTTGAAATCATCCAGTGCTTTCTTGGCTGATTCCGCATTCGCCTTCGCCTTCGTATCCGCTTCTTCCGCCTGACGCAGCGCCTTTTCCGCCTTTTCCAGCGCATCAAAGGTTTTCAGTGCCTTTTCGACCTTTGTTTCAACCTCCGCGCATTGCGTTGTTGCCGCATCCTTCGTCTTTTCCATCTGCTGATGAAGCACCACCGCATCCGCCGCCGTCTGCTTCAGCTTCGGAAGTTCCTGCTGCTTCGCTGCCAATTCCGTCTGTGCATTCGTCAGCGCATCCCGTGCATCCTTCATGCGCTGATACTTCGGTTCGATTGCCCACGCATCGCGGATTTTGCCAATCAGCCCGCGCTTTTTCTCGATTTCATCCGCCTGTGCCGCGCATTCTTGCAGTGTCTTTTCCGCATCCTCCAGTTCCTTAAAACGCTGCATCAGCGGCTGTGCGGCTTCGATTCGCTTCATGCAGTCGTCGCGGTCTTTCTGCGCCGCCGTCTGCCGCAGCGCCAAGTCGCCCTGCTGCAGCTGCAATCGTGCACACACGCCGGACAGCACTTCCGCCAGCGTATCCACCTGTTCGGGCTGCAATTCTTTTGCAGTGATAACCGTGCCTTTCGCCGCTTCCAACGCCTGCGCATCTTCCTCCGGCAGCCCTTCCGTCACCGCTCTCCCCGCAAAAAAGGACATATTCGCCCGCTGGGTCTTCGCCGCGGTGTTCTTCTCCTTCGCCAGCGTCTTCAGGCGCTCGCTCAACTGATAATAGTAGTCCGTTTTCAGCAAGTCGCGCAGCAGCGCTGTCTTTGCCTTGCTGTCCGCGCGCAGGAAGTCCATAAATTCACCCTGCGCAATCATCACCACTTTGCGGAACTGATCTGCCGTCAAGCCCACGAGTTCCTCAATTTTGCGGTTTGTGTCCGACAGCTTGCCCGGATACTGCGACCCATCCGGCATCAGCAGCTCCGCCGTCTCGCCCTCCTCCTGCTGCTTTGCGCCTGTTCGCTTGGCGGGGCGGATGTGCCGCGGCGTGCGCGTAATCTTGTACGTTTCCTCCTGCCCATGCTGATGCGCCGTAAAGACAAGCGACACAAGCGGCTTGTCATTCCGCACGTCCACAAACTGGCTCAGCAGCTCGTTTTCCTTGCCGCTGCCGTTTGTGCTCACTTCGCCGTAGAGCGCGAACATCATTGCATCGAAAATGGTGGATTTGCCCGACCCCGTGTCGCCGCTGATGAGGAAATGCCGCGAATCCACCTTATAGAACTGCGCGCTTCGGCGGCTTCTGAAGGAAGACTGCCTTTGAGGTATATGACATGGCTATTGACGGCAGAAACCGCAGATATTATAAATTACGGAAAGGCCGGTGCAATAACTGTACCGGGTGAATGGGCAACTTATTCCTCACAGAAGATATCCCAGATATTTAAGGAGGCTAGTCTATGACCAGGGATGGTTTATGAAAGAGCTTGTATATCTCTTACAGGATACATACAGGATGAAGACAAAGAAGAGGCTCTTCAATATTATATGGATTATTTTGATGAAGCCGGACCCGAGCGGGAAGATGAAGTGATCCGAATTGTAGGCCTGAACGGATCGCTGCTATCCGTTCCGATAGCCGGCCACCTGAAAAACGGCGGCGAATTTACAGGCTATCAGGACGAACGTTTCAGGGATCCCAACCATCAGGTAGCTGGCGCTTTGACCTCGCCCGAGAGGCAGGAGAAGGGCGGGATAACAGCAAAACGGACTACAGTGCAAACAGAGCCCAGCCAGACTGGCAGGACGAACAGGATTACCGGCCGGACTGCAGAGTGGGCAGCAGTCCATGATCCAAAAACACAAAGCCGGTTCAAACAAGCAATACCCCAAAAGATCATATCCTGGGTCATCTTTATTATAATCATATCTCCCATGCCTATAAGTGGCGGAGTCCTGGCATTGCAGGAGGATCTCTGGGTTTCTGGTGCCCTGCACTCATAGGGCGTCCTCACTGCCGCCATGCTCATCAAGGGTGGCTATGATCCCTTTGGGATCATCCATATGTTTTTTACCCAGCCCCTGGACGATTCTCTTTATTTCCGGCACAGGGCTGATCCTCCTGGGGGATTTTGAGTCCCAGCTGCTGGCGCTTTGCGGGTCCTTGTTTATGGAAGGTTCCTTCCTGATCCGCATTATCAACACCTTTAACCGCTTACTCCACAGAGGGAGGCAAATCATGAAAAAGTTTACTAAATTTGCGCACTCACCGGATTGATCCTACTGCTGGCATTAATCACTTGTGTCCGTCGCTCTTGGGGGGGCTGCTTTTTGTAACCGTATTCCCTGGCGTATATGGAACAGGATCTTGGTTGAGGCGGCTACTCACTGGCCCAGGGATGACTGGGATTTTACAGGATGATGATTACATTTGGATGATGACTCACACGATGATGATTTTACGGATGTCTCCGAATCAATGGAACACAGCAGACTTTTGGGCAAACGATGACTTCAGGAATGCCATAGAAGATGGATGGATGGACGCGTTCTCTCCGGACTGTGAAGCGGAGGGCATTTCCCCAGATTGAGATCAATGTCACGGACCGATTCAGCACGCAACCCCAGTGCTATGGACATTACGCCAAGCGTGCCGCCC
>VOFJ01000717.1_pt1 | contig 16371 bp, 26 predicted proteins | sample 5384081 | NCBI WGS metagenome assembly VOFJ01 (sample SAMN12384729, study PRJNA508395) | human gut metagenome | isolation source: healthy gut I | host: Homo sapiens
TGTAACATGTGAATTCTTGATAGCATCAAGAAGAGATGTCTTACCATGGTCAACGTGTCCCATTACAGCTACTACAGGAGGACGAGGTGGCTTTGCTTTCATCATCCTCATCATCATTTTCCTTTAAGAGCTCTGCAATAACGTCTACCTTAACTTCATGCTCACATAAAACGTTGTACTCAAAAGGCGATTTCTTCTGCTTCATCATAAGTAAGCTCATCATTGATTGTTACAACTTTACCCTGTAAGAATAACTTTTTAATAAGGGCTGCAGGCTGAAGCTTTAACTTTTCAGCAATCTCCTTAATTGTAACCATATCAGGAAGGATAATTGTCTTAATAACTTCTTCCTTCTTCTCCTTCTTTGGCTTATCTAATGCAGCGATATCATTTTCTCTGTTCTTACCCTTGTTCTTCTCTTTATCCTTAGAGAACTTAGAGTTGTTATTGTTGTTAAACTTTCTTGAAGGATTCTTTCCATTCTTTGAAGTCATATCGTCTGAAGCAGGCTTTCTGTCGTTGTTCTTGCTCCGCCATTTCTGTTAGAGTCAAACTTGCCACCATTCTGATTTCTGTCACCGAACTTCTTTGTCGCCGTTGTTGTTCTTTCTGAAATCACCGTTGTTGTTCTTTCTGAAATCACCGTTGTTGTTTCTGTTGTTCTCTCTGACCGTCACGGCCTTCGCCATTTCTGTTGTCAGACTTGTTTTCTGTTGTCAGGTCTTGAACCGAACTTCTTGCCGCCGTTGTTATTGTGGTTATAACCGTTCTTCTTATCTCCTGAAGAATTTCTCTGATTTCCGTTAGATCTTTCTCTATTTCTGTTATCGTTATTGTTTTCTGTTTTTCTTTTCTTCAGATGTATTCATTTCTTGTCTTACTTCTCTGTTTATAATTAGAATCAGGTTTTATACTATCTTTTTTACGTTATCTTTGTTTTCACTTGTCTGAGATTTGGAATCAGATCCATATTTTCCCACGTACTCTTTTTACTTCATCATCATCTGAAAGACCACTGAAATTAGTGAAATTCTTACTGTCTGTACTTAAATAAGCACATATTTCCTTTGATGGAATATTTAATTCCTTTGCGATTTCATGTACTCTCATCCAACCCCTCCTTATTCACCTTGAATATTTATCATAGCCTCAGCAAAGCCAAAATCAAGTATAGACACAACCGATCTGTCTGATTTACCTATTATGGCACCGAGTTCCTGTTTATTTTCTTTTTACTTTAATCAATGGAACTTCGTAAAATTCACATTTATTAGTAAATAATTTATTTGTATTTTCCGAAACATCACTTGCAAGCAATATTGCATATGCTTTTCCCGGACTGTATATCTCTCTTATACATGTGTCTTCGCCACTGGATAACCTTCCGGCTTTTGCGCATATTCCAAGTATTGACCTGATAGTTTTTACTTTCTTAGGGAAGCTTTCAGCCTTCATTCTTATCACCTCTTCTGTATAAAAAATCTAAAAAACAGCTCTTAACCCCATATTGAGAAGTCTGTCCTTTAATTCATCGGGAATAGTTACATGCATTTTTAAAAGCTCTGTCAAATCGCTTTCTCTCCAATGCATTCTTAATACACTCACTGTTCCTGCAAATGTAGGCGCCATGACCGTTTACTTTACCGGTATCGTCTATAACCAATTCTCCATCCGGTGTTTTCACCACTCTAAATAAATCAGCCTTGTCCTTTTTTCTCAGAACAGCTTATACATATTCGTTGTTTTATTTTCTTCTCTGTCATGGAAGCCTCCGCAATGTTTCTTAATTATTCTTCATTTGCTTCAGATTCGTTATCTGTATTTTCAGGCTCATAATTTGAGTCGAGTTCATCATCGAAATCTTCCAGCTCATAATCCATATCAGCAGCTTCATTTTCAATCTGTGATTCGCTCTTGATATCGATTCCGTAGTTTGTAAGCTTTGCAGCAAGTCTTACGTTCTGTCCTGCCTTACCGATTGCAAGTGAAAGCTGATCGTCTGAAACGATAACCTTAGCCTTTCTTTCATCCTCATCAACTTCAATCTCTAAAAACTCTTTGCAGGGCTTAAAGCGTTCTTGATAAGTCTTACAGAATTGTCACTCCACTCGATTACGTCAATCTGCTCATCGCTTAATTCAGCAACGATTCTCTTAACTCTTTCACCGTTCTTACCTACACATGAACCAACAGCATCAACGTCTTCATTTGTTGAGCATACAGCCATCTTAGTTCTTGATCCGGCTTCTCTTGCTATGTTCTTAATAACAACTGTGCCGTCCTGGATTTCAGTAACCTCTTCCTTGAAGAGTGCCTTAACAAATTCAGGAGTGCTTCTTGAAACTTTAATGTAGATACCGCCCTTACCCTTGTTGTCAACATTTACTACAACAACACGGATTCTGCTGCCTACAGTATACTCTTCACCCTTAACCTGGTCGCTCTTTCTTAAGTTAGTCTGTGTCTTGCCGATATCAAGAAGAACATTTCCTCTTTCGTCAATTCTCTGAATTGTACCTGTGATAAGAGTACCTTCCTGGCTCTTAAATTCATTATACAATGCATTCTTCTGCTCTTCTCTGATCTTCTGAACGATTGCGTTCTTAGCATTCTTAGAAGCTGTTCTTGTGAATTTGTCAGTTGGGAGTTCAATAGTGATTTCCTCACCTACCTGAGCTTCAGGAACATATTCACGGGCTTCTGATAAAAGCATTGTAGAAATAGTTTCCAATCTGTCGTCATCAGCATATTCATAGATTTCGTCATCAGGAATTACAATTCTCTTAGCGTAGATATGAAATTCACCTGTAACTCTGTCTACCTTAATGATACAGTCGGTATCTGTTCCATATTGTGACTTATATTCTTCAAGAAGTGCCTTTTCGATAGTATCGAACATTACATCCTTATCGATTCCGCTGATTATGTTAAGATCATCAACTGCCTCAAGTAATACCTGCTCCTTGCTCTTTTTATCCTTGCCACTCTGTGCCTTAGCCATCATTTTCTCCTTAATGTAAATGTAATAAGCATTAATTATTTCTTTTCAACATATGCAAGTCTGATGCCTGCGATATTGCTTCTTTCTATTGTTAACTCATCAGAAGATGATTCATCTTCTATAGTAAGTTCTTTAGCTGTATATGACTTTAAAATACCTGTAAGATATTTCATCTTATCAATCGCCTTGTAGAGGCTGATGTCAACAAAGCTTACCGATTGAACGGTCATAGTCCTTTTCTTTCTTTAAAGGTCTTGTAAGTCCCGGTGACTCACCTCGAAAATATATGGTATATCGATGAACTCTTCTCTGTCTAAGATTTCATTCATTGCTCTGCTGAAGGTTTCGCAGTCTGTAATGTTAATGCCACCCGGTTTTGTCGATATAAATTCTTAAGTAGTCTTCTCTTCCTTCTTTTTTACAAATTCTACATCAACAAAAGCTCGAATCCCATTTCCGCTGCAAGCGGTTCTGCAAATTATTTCTGCTTTCTCTTCGTAAAAAGATACTTTGCTCATATTACCTCCTTTGCCATATAACGCAAAAAAGGAGTAAACCTTTGTATTGGTTTACTCCTTTCATGATTATTAATTAAGTAGCTTGTAGGGGAATCGAAACCCCTGTTTTTCGCCGTGAGGGCGACGTCTTAACCCCTTGACCAACAAGCCATATGCCCTTGCACTTATGTGCTCTTGCGACCGCCTGTTTAATATATAACAAAGGCAAAAAATAAATGCAAAGGACTTTTTAAAAATTTTTAAATGTTTTTCATTTAGTACAATATCTACTGATTATTTCTTATATAAATGCTTTATCCAGAATGTATTCATAAACACTCTTTGAAAGTGTCTTTGGCGGTAAAAAGGCTTATTCTCGCAAATATACTTTCTGATATTTGTGGAACTTATCGGGAATTTAGTTACAGGCATCACTCTCACATCTGCATTAAATCTTTCCTTAAGCATTGCAATGTGATCATTAATCCTTTCAATATCATCTCCCTCTCTCTGACCCACAAAGGAAAACAGCATTTGATAAAATGTATTCCGCATTTCTCCATTTTTCAATATATAAAAGAGAATCTGAACCGATGATGAAATATATTACGGCGTCACTGTAGAGTTCCTTTAACTCTCTCTTATGGTGTCCGCAGTATATGTTATTCCCTTTCGGTCTGCATCAAGCATTGAAAGCTGCATGAAATCCCCTGCTGCCCTCTTCGCTGAATACTCCACCGCATAAGTCACTGTTGTAATCCTTAATGCAGAGCTCAATCATTTCAGCTCTTACAGAGGTGTCCAACAGCTCGTCATCTTTTTTTATAATATGTTCCGGATGTAGGCATAAGAAATACCGTATCAAGTCCGTAATGTTCATATGCAGTTCTTGCCAGCTCCATATGACCCAGATGAATCGGGTTAAATGTTCCGCCTAAAATACCTAACTTCTTATACATTTACTCTCCATACGACTGTTGAATTCGAGCCGCTTTATGTTTTTTGTTTTTTAAATGGTTTAAGAATACATTTGTCAAAGATTAATCCCAGGATAACTCCACATGCTAGCTGTACCAAAGTATGGAAAATCATATAGTAAATTGTATCCGTATTTAATGAATGATATATGTAATTATGTATATAATCTCCAAATAAATCATGAACTATAAGAATATACAATGTATATCTTCCGATTAACTTCAAAATATTTACGGCAGGTACACTGTGATTCTTTGCCACATAACTGGCAATGTAATACATAATAATAGTACCTGCAATGGCGCCAATAACGCCAAGTCCGTATATGTTGTATTCTCTTGTAACAAGTTCAAAACTTCCCTTTATAATCATATACAGCCAGATAAAGGCCAGTACAAAATAACTTGCCTTATTATCATTAAACAATTTAAGAATATTGTATTTCTTAAATATGAAGCCAATGTAATAAAATACCAGTGCAAACATGGCTATATCAATCAACCAAGGAAGCTCTACTGATGTAGAGGCTGATTCCAAAAGCCAACAACGGATATAGTGAGTACCGTTATGGATCTGTACAACTCATTTTTTAAATACTGTACTTATTAACAGGAACAATGCCCTTATAACAAATAGCAGTACAAAGAAATACTCCATTCCAATAACCTTAAATGTCGGATCTTCGAAATTAACCCATACTAAAAAGATAATCCACAACATCATATCCCATAAATATAATCTTAAATGCCGCACATATAACATATGGAATAAGCAGACTCTTTACTGACTTCAGTATCGAGACTCCCGGAGAAACATTGCAATTATCCTTAAAGAAAAAATCGAAATAAAAATAAATGCCGGCATATGGAAGCTGTATATATACATTCTGAAATCAGCATCAATAGGTGCGAAATGTCCGACTATCATGGATATAATCAAAAAACGCCCTTAATACATCTATTGATACATCTCTTTTTTACCGGATACGACTAATTTGTGTTCTGATTTACCAATGCTTCTGTATTTTTAGGAGCATTTTCTTAATGCATAGCACAGCCCATACAATAATCGGTATTGAAATATAGGATAAAAAGTATTCTTGAATATCCGTTATTTGGAAGTCCAATTACGTTTATTGTCTTATCAAATACCCACATCTGTGTTTCAAGCTGTATAAGATGAACACACATAAAAAATAAGACTATTCTTACCTATCCACTCAAGCGGTGCAAAATTGCCGATTTTCTTTGATATATAAATCACCGCATAGCTTGCTGCAAATGCACATATAAATCCAAGCAAAATGTCTTTTTGTATATGCCGATGCCATATAAAATGATCCTTCAAGATAGAAAAATCCAAATATACAAACTATTAATGAAATAATAAATAAAGCAAATTTGTTAATGCCTGCCAATATTTTCGGATTATGTTTTACTTCATACCCTGCATACATAAACGGTAAAGCAAACATTGCCGACTGTATACTAAAAGGAAACCAAATCTGACTTGCTGTAATATACGGCAACAAGAGCCAGGCTGGCAATTACCCCCCCTGTATGTATATGTTCTTTATTAATCGTTTTATAATTGAAAAAAATATAGTCGCAAAAACAAGGCCGGAAGAAACCATATCGCTCCTATTCTTCCACCTAAATCTATATCGCCAAACTTAGTGCACGACCCAGACGCCCATATACTTCTTGTAAAATCATCAGCAATTTTTCCCTGTTATCGACGCAATAGAATCATCACCGTGAATAATTAGAACTATTGCATCAATAATTATTATTGCAAAACATGTTATAAAATATGGAAGCATAAATGTTTTTAAATTTTTTTGCAATATATCCTGCCGTAAGAGGAACATCTTTAAAAAGATAACCGCTTAATATAAAAAATACCGGCAAATGAAAAAGGAATACTATATTGCCAATCCAGTTCACTCCGAAATGCCCGGCGATTATGGCTAACATACATATTCCACGGGCAATGTCAATCCAGCCTACACGTCGTATCCTTTTGTTAACAACATCAGCCATTTAATTCAATTTTTCTCTTTTTAGGATCCTTGTTAGGCTTATAGAGTACGGCCTTTCTTCCTATAACCTGAACAAGTTCTGATGATGTTCTCTCAGCAATAAGTCTTGCAACTTCCTTTGGATCTTCAGGTGAGTTCTTAAGGATATTGATCTTAATAAGCTCTCTTGCTTCTAAAACCTCTAATAAAGCCTTAGTAACCTCAGGTGTAAATCCTTCCTTTCCAAGCTGGAATACAGGACTTAAATTACTTGATAACTTAATTAAATATGCTCTTTCTTTTGCTTGTCATAATAATTCTTCTCCATCTCCTTCATAGTACTCAAAGTCGAGATAATCACTTACTCTTACTGTATCACCTTCAGAAAGCCCAAGTTTTTGAGTTCTTTGATGATACCGTTCTGTTCCATAAACTTCTGGAAGAAAAGAAATCCCTTTGTAGAATCAAGGTTTGTATATCCTAACATTTTGTCTACTCTTGGTCCTGATACGCTATATGTTGTCTCATCAATTCTTTCTACATAGAATGGCTCATCCTCGCCATCGCTGAACATAGCATCCAGGTCAATTTCAGGTGTAAACTTGATTTCTTCCTTAGGTAATTCCTCAAGTAAATCATTTACCTTATATAATAATTCCTTAACGCCCTGTCCTGTTGCAGCAGAAATTGGGAAAATCTGCATATCCTCGCCATACTTTTTCTTAATATCGGCAATTCTCTCTTCTAACTCTTCTTCTTCTGTAAGACAGTCAATTTTGTTAGCTGCAATAACCTGTGGCTTATCAAGAATTGTCTTGTCGTAATTGTATAATTCGTTATTAATCTTTTCGATATCATCAACAGGATCTCTTCCATCAATTCCTGCAATATCCACAATGTGAATTAAAAGTCTTGTTCTTTCAATGTGACGAAGGAACTCAAAACCAAGGCCTGCACCTGTTGCGGCGCCTTCAATAAGTCCCGGAATATCCGCAATAACAAATCCTTTAGAACCATCCACATCAACTACTCCAAGGTTTGGATCAAGTGTTGTGAAAGGATAGTTGGCAATCTTAGGCTTTGCTCTTGTAACTGATGATAAGAATGTAGACTTACCTGCATTTGGGAAACCTACGAGACCAACGTCAGCAATAAGCTTAAGCTCCATTCTGATCCAAAGTCCCTTAGCTTCTCCACCCGGCTGTGCGTACTGTGGAGCCTGCATTGTTGAAGTGGCATAGTTCATATTTCCTTACTGCCTCTTCCACCCTTAAGGAGAACCATTCTGTCATTCTCTCCTGACATATCGGCAATTACCTTGCCTGATTCGTCATCGTAAATAACTGTTCCCTCAGGTACCTTAAGGATGATATCTTCACCATTTTTACCTGTACAACGTCTCTTACCGCCTTCTTCACCACTGGCAGCCTTGTACTTTCTGTTAAATCTGAAGTCGCCAAGAGTATTGATACCCTTATCCACTTCAAATATTACATCACCGCCATTACCGCCATTACCGCCATCCGGTCCGCCGTTTGGCACATATAATTCTCTTCTGAATGAGACATGACCGTCTCCACCTTTTCCTGATTGAATATAAATTCTCGTTCTATCTGCAAACATAATTAACTCTCTGTATAACTAACCTTAATGTAATCCGGATGCATCATTGCCAAATCATCAACTGATGATGCTAAACTTTCCATGAAAATGTAGCTTAGATCTGATATTTCATCTCCTGTAAGCTTGAAAACAACCATAGGAATATCTTCATCTACTATATTTTTTCACATGGATCATCCGTAAATTCATGTACCTGTCCGATTGTGTGTGAAACCAGAGTTGAAATAGCCGCACAAAGGGCATCATCACCGTCTAACGCAAAATCAACATGACCTGTTACTTTAAAACTATATATTTTATTGTCATTATCTATAAAAAATTCAACATTGGTCATAGTTTTATACCCCGTTCCTGTAAGCCCAAAAGGCTTTTTAATTAATGCATTCAATATTATGCATTCAATTGCAATACATTCTGTTAAATGAACTTATTTCATATAGTAGTACATTAAATATTATGTATTTATGACTATAACTTAAAAGAGTATAACACAAAAAGATTTAAAATTTAATAATATAAATGACTGCCATGATATACATTTGAAGATTTTTAAAATACTCAATTTCTTTTTAAAGAGGTGATGTTTTTTACTACGAACATCAACAGCTGAAACTCTGTTTAACTGCACACTTGTCAGAGTCATTCCCTCTGTAAAACCAAAAGTAGTTGACAAATATGCACGGAAAGTTGCATCCGGGAAATTTGTTCCATTAAATACAACTCAGGCTTCATCAGCAGGATCAGCATATACTTCCAATGTGTTATCATCATTTGCAGGAGCACCTATGGCAGGTGCATTGTCCTGATTTGAATTTACATTATCTGCATATATACCACTGTGCTGCTTACAGCGAGTACACTCACAGCAGATGCAGTGGCAAAGTGCCATCATTTTTCTCTTAAATTCTCTCATTTATTATTCCCTTTTCAGTTATACTTTTTAGTTAAACCTGATCAAGTTTTAAATTCATTACATATATAAATTTGAATATTGTTATAACATTATGGAACGCTATATAACAAGACACTTTTACCTTACGATTTCGAAAGGATGAAGCTCATTTCCATGCTGATTTCCCAATATGTAATCAATGCCCTGTAAATACCTTTGTTTTACAAGTTTTATACATTAATTTTTTTGTTTATTTTATACTGTCGTTGTGCTAATATATGAACCATCACTTATTTATAAAGATAAACAATATATTTGATAAATATTTGAAATATGATTCACTTTTAAATGCATGATTTCAATTGTGTTTTTAATAATTTAATCATATATAAATTGTTTTTGTTTAAAATTCAATCGCTTATAAAGCGTTCTATTTTTAAAGTTTTATATGTAGATTATTAATAGGAGGACATAATATGAGTTTTTCAACTTAGTAAAAAAAAAAATTCCTGATCCAACAGAGATCAAAACAATGTACCCTGTTCCTGAAGGCTTCGCTGAGCAGAAGGCTGCATTTGATAAGGAAGTAGCTAAGATTTTCACAGGTGATTCTGATAAGTTCTTATTAGTTGTTGGTCCTTGTTCTGCAGATAATGGAGAAGCTGTTCTTGATTATGTTGAGAGATTAAGAAAGGTTCAGGAAAAGTAGCTGACAAGATCATCATCATTCCAAGAATCTACACAAATAAGCCTCGTACAACAGGTGTCGGTTACAAGGGAATGCTCCATCAGCCAGATCCTGAAAAGACATCTGATCTTTTTATCAGGTCTTATTGCAATCAGAAATCTTCATCTTCATGTTGCAACACAGACAGGGCTTTATGACAGCTGACGAAATGCTCTACCCGGAAAATGCTGCATACCTCGACGATATCGTTTCATATGTAGCTGTAGGTGCAAGATCTGTAGAAAATCAGCAGCACAGACTTGTTGCAAGTGCATTTGACATTCCTGTAGGTATGAAAAACCCTACAAGTGGTGACTTAAGCGTTATGCTTAACTCTGTAACTGCAGCTCAGTCAGAGCAGGAATTCATTTACAGAAACAACGAAATTAAGACATCAGGTAACCCTCTTACTCATACTATTTTAAGAGGTGCTACTAACAAGCATGGCAGAAATATTCCTAACTATCACTATGAAGATATTATGAATCTTTTTCAACATGTACAATGAGCGTAACCTTGCTAACCACGCTGTTATCATTGATACAAACCACAGCAACTCAAACAAGCAGTACATGGAGCAGGTTAGAATCGCTAAGGAAATCATGCACAACAGACAGATTTCTAATGATATCAAGTCTATCGTTAAGGGCTTAATGATTGAAAGTTACATCGTTGGCGGATGCCAGAAGATCGGAAACGGTGTTTACGGACAGTCTATTACAGATCCATGTCTCGGATGGCAGGATACAAAAGAACCTTTATCTACACAATCGCTGAGTTAGTGTAATTAGGTTCGATATATCAGATGTTATCCATTTGAGATAATATCCTGAGATTGTATCTTACTTACAATAAACTTCGATATAAATAAAAAAGCTTAGGCCTTTGGGGCACCCTCCGTAAGGAAGGCGCCCCGGGGCGGCTCTTGTATCTCAATTAACTTTGTTCCTTTGAAACGGTGTAACCCTTGTGGTTACGCCGTTTTCTCTTTGTTGCGCTGGGTGAGGTGGTGCTGGAAGGCTCCTTCCATCTCCTCCGGGTTCAGCTCGTGGAGAATGCCCACGCCGCTGTAATAGATGTCCAAAAATTGCACTCGCTTGCCGTCAAGGTATCTGGGTGCATACACCACGATTTTATCCACGAACTCGTGAATCAGCTCCGGCGTACCTTGATACGCACTTTTTTCTTCTTTCATTTAGATCATCTCCTTCGTAAAATGGGGTATTCATGGGCGTGCCCCTGAGTGAAGTCCGCAGACCGTAAGGCTGCGGATTTGATTAATGGGGGCCACAATCCGATGCTCGTTATCCCTGTGGACAGCACCTCTCGGTCATAGCGGCTTCTTGAAATTGTCATTTTGTCTCCGCTGATTAACGGCGGTCATCGTCTCCTTGGCTTTGCTTCGCCTGTCCTAGGAATAGGGAGCGGTCAGCTTGTTTTTCTTCTTGATTCCTGTAATCATTTTGAATTTCACCTCATTTCGGATTACATTTGTAAAAGGCCTGTTTTTGCCGGAAAAAGTCCTGTTCAAGACCGATAAATTTGAAGATTTTCCAATGAAATCGCCGCAGACGATGCAGAGGTCGTCCCGCATTTCCTCAATAGGAAATATGCAAAAATCTGCGGTCTTGACCGTTAAACGTCTTTCCCCATAAACAGGAGAAAACACGGGTGTAAAAACGGAACTGTTTTTAAAAAATTTGCAGGTTGTTTGCCGTTCTCCTCGAATGTCGTTTTTCTATCCCTGCCCCGGAGTTTCACCGCAGCGTCGCTTTGATTGCTCTCTATCTGAGAGATTTTCGCAAAGGTCATATCCCATTCGGACGGTCATTCAGTTTTCAATTTTACCCTTCAATAGGTAGGCAGCGAGAAGGCTTATTTATTACCCCCTCAATAATCAACTGGGAACTTTTTTTGCCGTTTGAGCAAAAGAATTTTTTGTAAACTTTTTTTGCGAACGGCGGCTATAATGACAAAAGAGCCGGTACACAGCATCAAATCAGCGGGAGATGATCTCTCGCTCTATCTTTGATGAAACTATGTACCGGCTCTGAAATTCAGAAACCTTCAAGGTCTGCTTTTTTTTCGCCCCGCAGGCAGACGCTGCAACAGGAACAGCGCAGCCGCAACCCCTTTCGGCGGCTGCCTTGTGTTTCATTTCAGATATTCAGTTGTGGACTCTCTAATGAGAACAAGGTCTAGTATAGCGTATAGAACGCTTGTTCGTCAAGTTCTTTCGGATCATAACAGCCGCCTTTTTGATTGATCATTTGATTTTTATTTTACACTGCGTTTTTTCTTTCTGCCGCAAACGGTTGCGAGGATTCCTGCGCCACCGCTGACAAACAGTAGGGGAAACCCACAATGCAAGGTTGGAGTTGTCGCCGGTTTGAGGCGAGGTAGTTGCGTCGCTGCTCGGTTTATTGTTATTACCGGTGCTGTCGCTGGTGCTTGTGTTGTTATCACTCGGAAGCTTTGCCGTTACAGTTTGCTCCTTGGTGATTTCCTGTGTTGCTTTGGCATCTTTGTAATACTTACCGCAGTCAGCACAATACCAGCATTCGATATTGCCCTCGGCAGTCTTGGTCGCCGCCACTGCATCAATGTGTCTCAGATCAGCGTGGCTGTTGTCATCAAGCTCACCGTAGCTTTCGCCGCAGAACTCACACTTTGCCTTATCCTTGCAAGTGGCCTTACCGCCGGAGTGCTCACTGAGTGTCTTGCCGCAGAGGTCGCACTTATGATCCTTATTGGTATCGGTGCACTCACTCAAAATCTTTTTCGCAAACATCGCACTTGCGATCTTTGTTACCATCCGTGTGCTCGACTTCATCCGTTTTTGCTCTGCACTCGGTACACTCGTGCCAATGGTTGGTTTCATCCGTTGACCACTCGATTGAGTAGTTGTGCTTTTTTGGGAATCACAACGCTCGCGCCTTTGCATCGCAACGGATACAGTGGTATGACTCGCTGCCTTCTTCGGAGCATGTAGCTTCTTGATCCACCGTGAGTTCTCCAGCGTAGTGATGGCCTCCATATACATCTTCACAGATGTTAGAAAGGTTCTTCTGCGTGATGCATGCTTCCACCTGCTGCTCGGTTTCGTTTGTGCCTATACCGTTCAAGTTGGTGTTTTTCTGGTTGTCGAAGGAACATCCGTCAGTGGTGCCGGCCACAAGCTTTCCGGCGAATCCGCCAGTGGTTTTTTCATCACAAGTAACAAGGCTTGCGGAATGGCAGCTGACAAAGGTTACGTTGGAGTTTGCATAAATTTCTGTGTTTCCTGCACATCCAATGAATCCGCCGGCTCTTGACTCCCATTCGGTGACGGTGCTGGTCACGGCTCCAAAGGAAGCGGAGTTTTTAAACATTCCAAACTCCGCCAAACCCACAAATCCTCCGACATTCCAGTTGGAAGCCTCAACGGCTACATCTGCGATACAGTTTGTGAAGGTGGACTCGGTGGTTTTGTCATCCCAAGTAGAAGAGCTGGCATATCCGACAAAGCCGCCCAAACCCCACGAACCGGAGATTCTTCCCTTTGCAGTGCAGTTTTCAAATGTGGTATCGCCGCTCACGCCGGTCATACCGCCGGTATTATTTGCTCCTGTAATTGTAACATCAGTTGCACAATTTCGCACGATGCACCGACTGTCTTCACCGATCAGTCCGCCGATTTTTGTTATAACCATCGGTTGCTTTGACCGTAATGGTTCCGGAAACGGAGATATTCTCAAAAACGCCAGTACCCTTATAACCGCTGTTCACCATAGCTCCGGCTACAAGTATGCCCGCAGATACATCTTGAGCAGGTCCAGCCATTATGGATTCGTCAACATAGAGTGCCGCGTTGGTAATGGTAAGATCCTTTACGCCTACTTCGTTGCCCGCCGTTGCATTGGATATATGACCAAACAAACCAGCAGATTGTTTATCCTTGCTCTGATCAACCACCATACCTGATATCGTCTTACCGTTGCCGTCCAGAAAGCCCCCTCGAAGGATGTGTATGAGATTCCGCCGTAGTCACCGATAGGAATCCAACGGTGTGCACTCAGATCGACCTCCTTCTCCAAACGGAAGTATTCGCCTTTATGGGTATTTCTTGCCGACACATCCTTGGCAAGCTTGGCAAGCTGCTCACCATTTTCAATTCGATATGGGTCATCCTTGGTACCAGTGCCGCCTGCAAATTCCGTTGCTGCATAGTCATCCCATTTAGTATCCTGCACGCCGCTGTCAGCATACGCACGAACACGGCGTTCATTGTGATGACCATACATACCGCAAGCAAAATACCTAAAAATTTTTCCACTCTTTTTCATTAATTATTTCTCCTTTTGCTTCTGCTGTTTATCAATTTAATTCAATCTCAAATCAGATTTGCATAGGTTATTTTCGTATTAACTTTAAATGAATCGCTCCTTCTTTTTTGCAAATTGCATCAGTCCTTTTTTTCGCACCCTCGATCTGCGGAAGGAACAGTGCCCGCTCATTAAAAATCATATAGTTGTTCAGCGCCAGAATAGACAGGTGGACATACGGTTCTACCTCCGCTGCGGTGCAGCCGAGAATCTCGGCAATCCGCTCCGTGTAGTTAGGGTAGCGTCTCGCCAACTGAACCAGATACGGCTTTTTGCCTTCTCTCCGTATTCCTGCGACACACATACGCTGACCAGAAAACGCATAACCGGAGACAGTTCATCCGCAAGAGTGCCGAGATGGTTCATCATATTGGCAACATCTTTGATATCTTCAAGGGCAATGCTGAACGCACCCTGCTCAATGCGGGAAATTGCTTCTTCGGCACAAGCCAAAACTATTTCTTCTTCTTCGTGTCAAAATAGTAATAGATACCGCCATTTTGCAGATTGTTTGCATTGCAGAAGTCTGTGGTAGTCGTTACCGTCAGCCCTTTTTTCAACAAAACAGTCAAGGCATATACCGATGATTTCCTTCGTCCTCTCAGCTTTCTTTGATGTTTTCAAGACAAAAAACTCCTTTCCCGCCGAATAAAATCTATCATGATGTATTATCGCACGCCCTCTTGATATATCAAGTACTGACTTGAAAATAATACAAATTAAATGAAAAAACATTAGAAAAAGCCGCCGTCACTTGACAGCAACCTTTTTTCGATAGCGTGTTATGCGTAAATTAAATCGTTTGAAACAATCTCCATAGCGGTGTTGCAGATGTTGTTCATCTTCTGCACTCACAGTATTTGGGTTTCCGCTTTGAGTGCTTCCGTTACACCCTCCTTTTCGGCCAGTTCGTTTTACCAGCCGAGAGAACATTTCCTCTGCCTGCCGATTAATGTCGGCAAGATAACTGTTCAGCTTGCCGCTTGTCAGCAGAATGTAGTAACGTACCCTGTGATACTGCTTCAGATACCGCAAATGCCGCTGTCCCCATACGCCGATATACGCCGTTCTTTCTTCGGGCAGTTTCAGGCAGGGAAGATCGTAATCACCCTGCAATTCATACCAAAGCCCGTTTTTCTCGTTATAAATGTACTTGTCCATTTTGTGATCCTCAATAGGATTGATTTTTTACCACGATCCAATCATTCCGGTCGATTACAAAAGCCAAAGGAGAGGACTTCCTTACGAAGCCTCTCCCTTCGGCCTAATTTTTTTATGCTTTAACATCTGCCACTGAGCTTTTTTTTGTGCTTTCACTTCTGCTATCACATTTTTAACAATTAATTACTGTCCATTATTTATTGTCTTGGCAATTCCATTTAATAAGAATGGGAAGTAAGCTTTTCTTATTGTATAACCGTCAGCTGTGTAGTCATCATTTAAATAACCATTGTTCTTTTTTAAATGGTGCTGTAATGTCAATGTAGTTGGCACCTGCTGCAGTTGTCTTTGTTGAAAGTGCTGTATTAAGAGCATCAACATCCTTCTCTGTATGGTATGTACCATTTGAGATTTCAAGATCCTGTGTAATTGGCATCATTGAAACAACATAAATAGTAGCATCGGTAATGCCTCCTTTAACTTTGTAACAAGTTCAGTTACCGCATCCGATGTAGTTTCAGCATTTCTGCCATTTCCAAAATTAAGATCATTTCTTCCGTAGTTGATAAATACCTTTTTTAGGATTTAAAGCCTTAACTTTATCTACACTTGCAAGTCCATCTTCAGTCTTTGCACCTTCCTTGGCAAATACTCTTGACTGATCAATTAAGCTATATCCTGCTAAGTAGTCGAATAAGTCATCACCGATAAATGCAGAATCCTGGAAAACTCCTTGATTTACAAAGTCTTCAGCTGCAACTGTACCTGAAAGCTTAAAAAATCTGTCCTTCAAGCTTTGAAGGTGCAGCTGTTGTAGTTTCTGCAGTTTCTGTTGTCTCCTCTTTATCAGTTTTAGCAGGAGCACCTGAACCCCACCGCCAAATACAACAGCGAGAACAATGGCAACTATACCACCGGCAACGCATGTTGCAGTGATTATCCATTTACCGAACTTACTCCACCATCTTTTGTTCTTATTGAGAGTTATTTGATCTTTATTAATGTCGCTCATATTCTCCCCTTTCTCATATAACATAAAAAGATATGTCATGTAACTGTTATGTTAGTGAAAATAATTATATACTGCCTGTGCCACTGTGGCGGTCAT
>VOFJ01000810.1_pt1 | contig 16371 bp, 35 predicted proteins | sample 5384081 | NCBI WGS metagenome assembly VOFJ01 (sample SAMN12384729, study PRJNA508395) | human gut metagenome | isolation source: healthy gut I | host: Homo sapiens
AGTTACGTATTGCTAGCGTCTGCGTGAATTACAGCAAGATGTGATCCGCAATCGTTGGCACACTATTGAAACTGGAAGTAGGATGTGATTTTCCGATTATCAGATGCCCTCTAGTTTCAAAAGGAGGGTGATGCCCTATGAACACAATGGAAGTTCTCACTTTATTGCTAGTAATTTTCGCGGCTCTGGCTTACATAGACAATCATAACGATAAAAAGAAATAAACATCCTCTACCGCCCAAAGTTTAGGATGCTTATTTCTTAATATACATTTTCAATTAAACAGAGGGCAAATCGGAGTCACATCCGATTACCTTTCTAGGTAGATTATACACAAAGGGTGCTTGGTTTTCAAGTACTCTTTTTCATCATTACCATATTAGCTTTCCCTATATGATGCCAACTCAGCGTCATAATCAATAAAACTTTTGCCCTAAAACTGGATAAAAAGGCTTTGCCCTGTGATAAATTAATTCTCATTCATCTTCGCAAGTTTTGCTGCCTGATCTGCTGCTATCAATGCTGTCGATAATCTCCCTGAATGTCACCATTCATAATAGAATCTAATTTGATACAGTGTCAGCTTGATTCTGTGATCTGTAACACGTCCCTGCGGGATAATTGTATGTTCTGATTTTCAGAACGGTCTCCTGTACCGATCTGGCTTCTTCTTGCCTCTGCTTCAGCATCATGTGCTTTCTGCATTCCATATCATACAGAGTTTTGAACGTAGTACCTTTAACGCTTTGTCCTTATTCTTTAACTGGGATTTTTTTCATCCTGGCATGATACAACAATTCCGGTCGGAATATGGGTAAGACGAACCGCAGAGTCCGTTGTATTGACACACTGTCCACCATTTCCTGATGCACGGAATACATCAAATTTACAGTCATTCATGTCAATCTGTACGTCAACTTCTTCTGCCTCCGGCATAATAGCAACTGTAATCGTAGATGTATGGATACGTCCACCGGACTCTGTCTCCGGTACACGCTGGTACACGATGTACACCACTTTCATATTTCAAAAAAGAGAATATGCACCCTGACCGGTTACCATAAATACACACATCTTCATACCGCCGATACCGATTTCTCTCCACATCCATGGTTTCTGTCTTTCCAGCGTTTGCTTCTGCATAATGAACATACATACGGTAAACTTCTGCTGCAAACAATGCGGCCTCATCTCCACCGGCACCTGCACGTATCTCCACAATAACGTTCTTGTCATCGTTCGGATCTTTCGGAAGCAACAGAATTTTTAATTTCTGTTCTAATTCTTCTACTTTTTCTTTGGACTCAGCCAGTTCTTCTTTGGCAAGTTCACGCAGTTCCTCATCGCTCTCCTCCTGCAACATAGCAAGACTGTCCTCGATGTTCTGCTTGTTTTCTTTATATTCTTTGTATGTTTCTACGATGGGAGCCAAATCTGCCTGCTCTTTTCATCAGTTTCTGAAACGTTTCGATCATTTGCCACATCGGGCTCTGCTCAGCCATACTGAGCAGTTCTTCAAAACGTACCAGTGTGTCTTCCAGTCTGTCAAACATAGTTTATCTCCTTTCCTCTCACAACCCGGTCAAGTCCCGCCAGATCGCGAATCACTTCTATCTCATCAAATCCATTTTTCTCATATCGCTGATTTGTCTTGCCTTGATCATGCCCGATCTCATACAACAGATATCCGCCCGGTTTCAGATATGCCACACTCTCCTCTGTAATCCTACGGTAAAAAATACAGACCGTCCTCTTTTCCGTCCAGTGCTTTTATCGGCTCGTGATCACGTACCCTCAGGCATCAGTGTCTCAATGACTTTGCTTGGAATATAAGGCGGATTTGACACGATCATATCATATATTGCCACTGATTTTTTTAAACAGATCACTGTGTACAAATTCCGCTTCGGCACCTGATTCTCTTTTGCGTTCTTCTGTGCAACCTTCAACGCATCCTCTGAAATATCCGCTGCTGTCACCTGTGTGTTTGAACAGAAAGACTGAGAATACTGATTCCAATACAGCCGGAACCGGTACACAGATCCAGAACCAGGCTTCCGGCATTTCTTTCTGTATCACCTGAATCGCTTCTTCTACCAACACCTCAGTATCCTGTCGTGGAATCAACACATGCTCATTTACATAAAAAGGGTAATCCCATGAATTCCTGTTCACCGGTCAGATACTGCAACGGCATACGTCCGCAACGCTGTCTGGTCAATGCAAAAATAGACCTGCTCCTGTACCGGATCCATAGCCTCCCTGTTCATGATGAGATAAAAACTGCGGCTGATCCCGCACACAGCTTCCATCAGGAACCAGCATCCTCTGCCGCCTCATTTTTTCCACACCGGTCGCCGCCAGTTGCTTTGCCGCCTGCATTCTTGCTTTCCTGATATGTCATTGCTTCATCTCCTGCACTTTCTGTCCGGTGCCTTCTGGACTTACAGCAACAGCATTGATTTCCTCTGAAATGCCTTCTTCCGCACGGATTTCTGCAATGTACGCTCTCCAGTCAAATACTGGCTTCCACAGAAGCGATACCGACCTCTATCATCTCATCATCCGGTTCCTTTGTCGTCGATCCCTGCATCCACAATCCTGGTTTGCTGATCAGATTGATCACCGGATTGTCACTGCGTCCCGCTACACGCAAAGAACTCATAGGACACACCTGCAATCACCGGAACCAGCGCCAGACGCAATACCAGACGTAATACATGGGAGTCCGACACGGATAAACAGGAACAACACCACACTTAAAATCACCACAAACATCAGAAAGCTTGTTCCACAACGCTTATGCTCTTTGGAACTTCTCCGTACATTCTCCACATTCAGTTCCATACCGTGTTCTATGCAGTTAATGCATTTGTGTTCTGCACCATGATACATGAACACCCGCTGAATCTCTTTCATTTTTGAGATTACTACTATATATCCGAAAAAATTGCCAGACGCAGGATGCCTTCCAACACCGCGACAATCATATCGCTCGCAATAAATCGGGGAACAAAATACCGACAGGTAATATGGCAAAAATCATAAAAATCGAAAATGGCCCAGAATCACAGACAGTGCCACCGTTCCGCCCATCATTTGCATTTTCTTTTTGCCTTCATTTTCTCCGGGCTGTCCATTTTTTGCTTCTCTTTTTCAGATTCATCCTCATCTTCAAAAAAAAAGAGGCTGAATACATCAAAGTAGACATTCCAAGCACCAGTGAATCAATAAAACTCAACACACCGCGTACCAGTGGAATTTTCTGCCATATCTCCCGGAACAATTCCCTTATATTCCTTTGTCATGACTTCAATCTCATGATCCGGCTTACGGACTGCCACCGCATACCGGTTTTTGTTCTTCATCATGACACCTTCCATGACGGCCTGACCGCCAATCCCAGAATAACGCATAGAATTTCCTCCATTTCTATTCCCAAAACAGGTTGAGATTTTGCAACCTCAACCTGATTTTCTTTTATCTTCTTATTATTTTGTAAGCCGTATTTTTTGTTGAACTTATCAATACGTCCACGTGCCTGAGCCGCTTTCTGCTGTCCTGTGTAGAATGGATGGCATTTGGAACAAATTTCTACGTGAATATCTTTCTTTGTAGAACCTGTTACGAATGTGTTTCCACAGTTACAGGTTACTGTTGCCTGATAATAATCCGGATGGATTCCTTCTCTCATTAATTTTCACCTCGCATACCAAATTTCTTTGTATTTTCTATCTCGTCTATGAAAAACAATAAACTTGTTAATCTTTTTCGATAACTCTCGGTACACAGCTTTTTAAATTGTATCATACAGCTTTATCTAATGCAAGCATTTTTTTAAAAATTTTACGTTTTTTTTGACAAGATCCACAAATTCTTTATTATTCTTTGTCTTGAACAAACATGTTCAAAATGTTTTCTACCGGCCTCATCTGCTTTCATACCATTGAACGCTCTGCGCATAATATAGACAGCTTCCTGTTCATCCTGATCCAGCAAGCAGATCTTCACGTCTCGTTCCGGATTTTTACAATATCAATAGCAGGAAAGATACTTTTCTCCGACAGACGCCGATCCAGAACCAGTTCCATGTTACCGGTTCCTTTAAACTCCTCGTATACCATATCATCCATCTTGCTTCCGGTATCTACAAGTGCGGTTGCGAGGATAGTCAGACTTCCGCCCTCACGCATATTTCTCGCTGCACCAAAGAAACGTTTCGGCATATGAAGTGCTGCCGGATCAAGACCACCGGACAGGGTTCGTCCGCTTGGTGGAACTACCAGGTTATATGCTCTTGCCAGACGAGTAATGCTGTCCAACAGGATCATAACATCTTTTCCGTGCTCTACCAGACGTTTTGCACGCTCGATTACCATCTCAGACACCCGTTTGTGATGTTCCGGCAATTCATCAAACGTGGAATAAATGACTTCTACATTATCGCCCTCAATCGCCTCTTTAATATCTGTAACTTCCTCCGGACGTTCATCAATAAGTAAAATGATCATATGCATATCCGGATTATTATGTTTTACCGCATTCGCCACTTTTTTCATCAATGTGGTTTTTCCGCCTTTGGCGGAGCTACGATCATACCACGCTGTCCTTTTCCTACCGGAGAAATCAGATCCATGATTCGCATAGCTGTTTCCGGGGTTCGTTTCAAGACGCAGCGCTCATTCGGGAAAATCGGGGTCGATCCTCGAAATCCTTTCTTCTGCTGGCCTCATACGGCGGATATCCGTTGACTGTGCTGATATACAACAAAGCACTAAATTTTTCACCCTGGGTTTGATCCGTTTATTTACCACAGACAATATCGCCTGTTTTCAGATTGAAACGACGAATCTGAGAAGGAGCCACATATACATCATTGTCACCCGGCAGATAATTCTCGCAACGGATAAATCCGTATCCGTCCGGCATAACTTCCAGAATACCATTTCCCTGCTCTCCGCTGTCCAAAAGATGCCCTCATCCTTACGGATTTCAGGCAGTTCTTCTTTCCGACTGTTTTTCCGGATCATTCGTACTTCTGGTATCATTCACAGTTCTGCGCTCCGGACGTTCTCTGCGCTCATAAATACGTTTTCTGCTCTCATGCTCCGATTTTTCAGATTTGTGTTCTGTCTGCGTATGCTTTACACTCTCTGAATGCTTGTCTGCTTTCCGATTTTTTTCAGCATCATGTTCTGCTTTCCCCGGCATGCGCCTTCTGTGCTTCCTTCTCATCTTCCTGCAGCATGCGTTCCACAAGTGCTGCTTTTTCCAGAGTTGAAATTCCCTTCAGTCCTCTGCTTTTGCAAGTTCTTTTTAAGACTGCCAGGGACAGGCTTTCGTATTTTTCTCTCATTTATAACCTTTTCCTTTATTTTGTCACGGTAAAATTTGTTCTGTCAATAAAAATCGAACTGTTGCCCTTTTCACATACTGGATTATTCATTCATACTTCGGGAATACAAGTCTGATTCGACTTTAATGGAAATTTGCTTTAAATATGGTGTTATTATACCGTATATTTTTCTAAAAAGAAAGAACTTTTTGAACTTTTCTCTGTTTTCCTGTACTTGCGTGTTTTCCTTTTTCAGTGGTATCATTAATTCAATCAAATCAGAGAGGTATAAAATCATGACAAACAATGAAAAAGCTTTAAAAAAAATGCATGAAGAATGGAATGGTAAGATATGGAAGAGACAACTGCCAAAGCGCATGTCAACTCAAGAGAAGATCTTGCCATCGCTTATACTCCGGGTGTTGCTGAACCTTGTAAGGTGATCGCACAGGATCCTGAAGCCGCATATAAATACACTATGAAAGCCAATACAGTTGCTGTTGTATCTGACGGAAGCGCTGTGCTTGGTCTTGGAAACATCGGTGCACTTGCTGCTATGCCTGTTATGGAGGAAAAGCGGTCCTGTTCAAAGGAATTCGGTGGTGTCAATGCAGTTCCGATCTGTCTGGATACACAGGACACAGAAGAGATCATTAAATCTGTAGTCAACATCGCACCGGCTTTCGGTGGAATCAACCTGGAAGATATTTCAGCTCCACGCTGTTTCGAAATCGAAACACGCCTGAAAAGAACTTCTGAACATTCCGGTTTTCCACGATGATCAGCACGGAACCGCCATCATCGTACTGGCAGGCATCATCAACGCCCTGAAAGTAACTGGAAAGAAAAAAGGAAGATTGCCGTGTTGTAGTGAATGGAGCCGGATCTGCCGGAGTTGCTATCACAAAGCTGCTTCTCACTTATGGTTTCCCTCATATTACAATGTGTGACATCAACGGAATCATTTCCAAGAACTCACTGAACCTGAACTGGATGCAGCAGCAGATGACTGAAGTTACAAATCGGAAGAACGCACAGGAACACTTGCCGATGCATTAAAAGGCGCTGACATCTTCGTAGGCGTGTCTGCTCCGAATATTGTTTCTAAAGAGATGGTTGCTTTCCATGAATAAGGATGCGATTCTGTTCGCCATGGCGAACCCTGTACCGGAGATCAATGCCTGACCTTGCAAAAGAAGCAGGGGCAAAGGTTGTTGGAACTGGTCGTTCTGACTTCCCAAATCAGGTAAATAACGTGCTTGTATTCCCTGGAATTTTCAAAGGTGCTTTAGAAGGACGTGCCACACAGATTACAGAAGAAATGAAACTTGCCGCTGCCAATGCAATCGCAGGTCTTGTTCCGGAAGAAGAATTGAATGAAAACAACATTCTTCCGGAAGCCTTTGATCCTCGTGTAGCAGACACAGTAAGCAAAAGCAATTAAGGATTTAATCTAATATGTGGGGGAGAGAAGCGCTACCACTCTCTTGACTATGCATTGAAATCCCAGTTTGGAGAGAAAGTATATCGCATTGCATTGAACGGCGGTATGACTTGTCCGAACCGTGATGGTAAGATCGGATATGGTGGCTGTATTTTCTGCAGTGGTATGGGTTACGGAGATTTTGCCGGTTCTTCCTGCAAAACGATTACAGAACAGCTTGCAGAAGGAAAGCCATTCTTGCCGAAAGCGTCCGGTGCATGCTTATATCGCATATTTCCAGGCCTTTACAGTACCTATGCCCCAATAGAATATTTGCGGAAAGTTTTTACAGAAGCAATTGGGGACCCCGATGTGAAAGTACTTGCAATCGCAACCCGCCCTGACTGTTTAGATTCTGATGTTCTGGAACTTTTAGATGAATTGAATCAGATTAAGCCTGTCTGCGGGTTGAACTTGGTCTTCAAACCATTCACCCGAATCCGCCCGAGATACATTCGCAGAGGCTATCCTTTAGAGGTATTTGATACTGCTGTGCGTGAACTGAAACGCCGGAATCTGACTGTTATCGTACATGTCATTTTATTTCTGCCCGGAGAGACTCACAAAATGATGCTTGAGACAATCGAATATTTAAATCATTCAAATATTGACGGAATCAAGTTACAGCTTCTCCACATTTTGAAAAAGGAACTGATCTTGCAGTTGAATATCAGAAATTTCTTTTCAGATCCTGCTTTTTATACCGGTCCTGCTTTCCATATCCCGGATGCGGACGAATACATCCGTCTGCTCACTGAATGTATCCAGCATTTGCGTCCGGAAATTGTCATTCACCGACTGACCGGTGACGGACCGAAGGATCTCTTGATCGCACCTCTGTGGACAGGCGCAAAACGAACTGTTTTTAAATCAGATTCACAAATATATGAAAGATCATGACTTGTACCAGGGAAAAGGAGTATTATGGCTGAAACATTTACATTATATAAACTGATCGTGTTGTACATGTTGGATAGAGTCGATTTTCCGCTTACAACTTCCCAGATATCAGAATTCATTCTGGATAAAGGGTATACAACTTATTTTCGTCTTCAGTCTGCACTTGCAGAATTAACGGATTCCGGGCTTCTGAAAATTGAGCTGACACATAATCGTACGCTTTATAATCTCACAGAAGAAGGGGCTGCTACGATCAACTATTTCAGAAATAAAATTTCTCCTGAGATTCGTCAGGAAATTGATAATTTTATCAATGAGAAAAAATATGATCTGAAAGAAGAGGTTTCTGTTAAATCAGATTACTATCTGAATACAAACCATGAATATGAAGTAAAATGCCGATTTTAGAAAATGGCTCCCACCTCATTGATATGACACTCACTGTGCCAACTCAGACTGAGGCAGAAGCCATTGTAAATAACTGGAATCGAAAGAATCAGGAGATTTACGCTTTACTGCTCTCGCAGCTTCTGTAAACGCTCCTGATCTGTTTCTCATAACCAAGGTCGCCGGGTTCATAGAACCTGGCGTCTTTTATTTCATCCGGAAGATACTGCTGATCCACATAATGATCTGGATAATCATGTGCGTACTTATATCCTATTCCGTGTCCTAATTTCTGTGCACCTTTATAATGTGCATCCTGAAGGTGTGTCGGAACCGTTGTTTTATTGTTCCGTACTGCATCATTCGCTGCAAATATTGCATTAACTGCAGAATTACTCTTTGGCGCAGATGCCATATAAGTCACCGCCTGCGAAAAGAATGATCTGAGATTCCGGCATTCCGATCCGCTCAACTGCCTGTGCAGCCGCAACTGCAACAGTAAGTGCCATCGGATCCGCATTTCCAACATCTTCAGATGCACAGATCATAATTCTTCTCGCTATAAACTTCACATCTTCTCCTGCATACAACATCTTTGCAAGATAAAAAGACCGCTGCATCCGGATCTGAGCCGCGCATGCTTTTTAATAAATGCAGAGATAATATCGTAATGGTTATCTCTTTTTTTTGTCATAATTCACCACTCGTTTCTGGATGCATTCTGACGCAACATCCAGAGTGATATGAATTTGTCCATCTTCGCTTCTGTCCGTTGTCAGTACACCCAGTTCAATCGCATTCAGTGCGTTTCTTGCATCTCCACCTGACACATCTGCCAAAAAATTCAAGTGCATCATCTTCTATCACTGCATGAAAGCTTCCCAAGACCTTTCTCAGTATCATTCACTGCACGGAGAAGCAGTTCCTTAATATCTGTCTTCTCCAATGGACGCAATTCAAAAATACTTGATCTCGAAATCAACGCGCCATTCACCTCGAAATAGGGATTCTCCGTGGTTGCGCCGATCAGGATCAACGTTCCGTCTTCCACAAATGGAAGCAGATAATCCTGCTGGCCCTTGTTAAAACGGTGAATCTCATCGATAAAAAAAGAATCGTCTTTTTTCCATACATTCCCTGCAGTTCTTTTGCTTCTTTCACTACTTCTTCCATATCTTTCTTTCCGGCAACTGTCGCATTGATCTGCATAAATTCTGCACTGGTGGTCTGTGCGATCACCTTTGCCAGTGTCGTTTTTCCGGTTCCCGGAGGTCCGTAAAAAATCAAAGAACTCAGCTTATCTGCCTTAATTGCCCGGTATAGCAATTTATCCTTTCCTATGATATGCTTCTGTCCCACTACTTCTTCCAGTGTCACCGGACGCATCCTGGATGCAAGCGGGGATTCCTTCTCTTTATTTGTCTCTCTCATATAATCAAATAAATCCATCTTTCTCTCCTGTTTTCAATCTTATATTCACATCTTCAATCCATGATCAGATGATCCACTGTCACAAACTCATAGCCTTTTCCCTGCAGCAGATCTACAATCCGTATAGCTGCCTGCACAGAAGAAGGATAACAATCATGTAATAAAAAATAACATCTCCCGGATTTATCTCTTCCACAACTGTTTTTACAACCGCCCCTGTATCTTCGGTCATCCAGTCCAGCGGATCCACCGTCCATCCGATATATATTCTGTTCAGATCTTGTTCGCTGTCCACCGGGGAGTTCCCCGTAAGGCGCTCTTACGAACACCGGTTGTTTTCCCGTTATCTTTTCAATCACTGTATCTGTCTGTTCCAGTTCTTTCTTTGCTTCTCCCGTTTCCAGCTTTGACAGATTACAATGCGTATAAGTATGATTTCCGATCAAATGACCTTCCTCATACATTCTTTTTCACAATTTTTTTTCATTCTCGTCTTTTTTCTACATTTTCGCCGATCAGGAAAAAGGTTGCCCGCACTTTACGTTCCTTCAATCCATCCAGTAGAATCGGGGTCGAGGATGCATTTGGCCCGTCATCAAATGTAAGCGCAACAACCGGTTTTACCTCATCTGATACATTCTGACTTCTCACTGAATCAGATGAAACACTCCCTTGTTTTTCCCCATCCATCTTTATCAGAAATGGGGACATACCCAAAAACACCGTAAGACAGAAAAACTGTACTACATAACCCCATCTTTTTTCCGGACATCATGACAGCTTCCTGCCTTTGACATTCTTACTCTATTCTTATGTCCTGCACCTGGGCATCATTCCTTCTTTTTTCTATGCTTTTCTCTGTATTCCGTCGGACTTGTCTTCTTCACTTTCCGGAATGCCTTCGAAAAAATAAAGATTATTCTCAAAACCAACAGAATATGCAATCGCCGAAACCGACAGCCCCGTCTCTTTCAACAGACGGCAAGCCTGCTGGATTCTGTATTCTGTCAGATATTCTTTTGGCGAACAATTCATATAGGTCTGAAAAGAGCGGAACAGATGACTTCTGCTGATTCCCTACATAGTCTGCAATATCTTCCACCGTCACGGGATAAGAATAATTGGTTTCTATATAGTTTTCTGCCTTTTTCTACATACAAAAGCTTTGCATCTCTTTCCTGATCTTCCCCTTCATGATAGTGCATAAAGACTGACAGAAGACTGTAAAGTGCTCCTGTCATGGCAACCGCTTCTTCATACCCATTGCCCTTTGCATTATAAATCTGTTCCAATCCATTCCGAATCTGGTCATCCGGCACATTTCCTCTTTTTAAAAAAAAGGACGTTCTTTCAAAAACCTGTATTTCGAATGATCGATGCCGCATCCGTCCCCATGAATCCTGCCCAGGCATATTCCCATGGCTCCTGCTGATCGGCATAATACTTTACTTCCACGCCGGATATAAGATAAAAAAAAGTATCTCCGGCTTCTAATTTCCATGTCTTTTTTTCTCCAACTGTATAGTATCCTGTTCCTGACAAAATATGATGGATACAATAATGATCCCTGACTCCGGGTCCCCACTGATATCCTGCTTCACACCTTTGATATCCCGTGTTATATACAGACAGCGAAGTCATCAGAATTTCTCCTGACTTATACGAATGTTTGTAAGTCTCTGCCATCTTCCGGCTCCTTTCCCGTATCCTGTGATCTATTATAACACCTCGTCTTTTTTTTAATGCAACATTATTACATACCACAGCACGTATTTTTTATAGACGTTTCCACTCGTTAACGCTATAATAAATATAAATAAATCAGATCGATACGATTACTTTAAATGGAGGTAAATAATGATGAAGAAAAAAAATTGTTTGATATGTTTGCAGAACTTTTTGGTGATTCCGAAGGAGCTCGTTTTTACTTTTCTCCTGGACGCGTGAATCTGATTGGTGAACACACAGATTATAACGGTGGACATGTATTTCCATGTGCACTGACACTTGGTACTTACGGTGCCGCACGCAAAAAGAGAGGATAACAAGATCCATTTTTATTCCATGAATCGACTCCTTTGGTGTTGTAGAAGCATCTCTCGATGATCTGACAAATAAAAAAAAGAATACAACTGGGCAAACTATCCGCTTGGTGTAGTGGGCATTCAAAGAAAAAAGGACATACAATCACAAGTGGTTTTGATATGGTAACGGGGAAACATCCCGAACGGTTCCGGACTTTCCTCTTCTGCTTCCCTTTGAAGTTCTCACTGGTGTGATCCTGACAGACCTGTTCGAGATCAAAGATCTTTTCCATGACAGATCTTGCACTGATCGGCCAGTATTCTGAGAATAACTTCAATGGATGCAACTGTGGTATCATGGATCAGTTTGCTGTTGCCATGGGTAAAAAAAAAGACCACGCAATTTTCCTTGACACAAGTGATTTAAGCTACGAATATGCACCTTGCGTTCTTGACTGATGGTGCCAAGATTGTGATCACAAACAGTAAAGTAAAGCATAGTCTTGTTGATTCTGCTTATAACGACAGAAGAAACGAATGTGCTGCTGCACTGAAAGCACTTCAGAGCGAACTCAGGACATTCAGGCACTTGGCGATCTTACTCCTGAAGAATTCGAGGCACACAAATCCTGATCAAAGATGAAATCCAGTTACAGCGTGCAAAACATGCTGTATACGAAAACCAGCGTACAATCGATGCTGTTACAGCACTGAAAGCCGGAGACATTGAAAGCTTCGGAAAATTAATGAATCAGTCTCACATTTCACTGCGTGATGATTATGATGTATCCTGTGAAGAGATTGATATCCTTGTAGACCTTGCATGGAAGATTCCTGGTGTTCTTGGTTCCCGTATCACAGGCGGCGGATTTGGCGGTTGCACAGTCAGCATCGTAAAAAGATGAATCCATAGATACATTTATCGAAACAATCGGAAAACATATCTTGAAAAAGTAGGGACATGAAGCCGAGTTCTACACAGTAGATATCGGAGACGGTGCTTCTCGTCTCGACTAATACTCGTCTCTACTGAGATCAGATATGAAATAACGTATATTTTGTTATAGGAATGCCATTGGCATTCCTTAATTTAAGGAGGTCCTTGACATATGCTTTATGATGCGATCAAAAAATTAGTACAGTACGGAATCAATACCGGAATCACTCCGGAATCCGAAAGAATTTATACAACGAATCTTCTTCGGATCTGTTCCACGAGGATAACTATGAAGATGTTGACTGTGATCTGAACAATCTTGTTCAGGGAAGACATTCTTGCAGAACTTTTTAGATATCGCCGCAGAACGCGGAATCATTGAAAACAGCATCGGCTACCGTGATTTATTTGACACAAAACTGATGAATACTCTGATGCCACGCCCATCACAGATCCAGCAGACTTTTTTGGGAAAAAAAATACAAAAGTTTCTCCGGAGACAGCTACTGATTATTATTACAAATTAAGCCAGGACAGTGATTATATCCGCAGATACCGTATTGCTAAGGATCGCAAATGGACGGTTGACACAAAATACGGCACTCTTGACATTACGATCAATCTTTCCAAAACCGGAAAAAGATCCGAAAGCGATTGCAGCAGCAGGAAAAGCAAAATCCTCTTCCTATCCAAAATGTCAGCTCTGTATGGAAAACGAAGGATATGCAGGACGCCTTGATCATCCGGCTCGTGAGAACCACAGAATCATCCCGATCACAATTCAGGATAACCCTTGGGGATTCCAGTACTCCCCTTATGTATACTATAACGAGCACTGCATCGTATTCAACGGACAGCATGTTCCAATGAAGATCGACCGCAATGCTTTGAAAAGCTTTTGATTTCATCAAACTTTTCCCCACACTACTTCCTGGGATCAATGCAGACCTTCCGATCGTTGGCGGTTCTATCTTAAGCCACGATCATTTCAGGGTGGAAATTATACTTTCGCAATGGCTAAAAGCTCCGATCATTGAACACTTCACTGTGAAAGGTTACGAAGATGTAACTGCCGGTATCGTAAAATGGCCTCTGTCTGTTATCCGTCTTCAGAGCAAAGAAGTAAAACCTCTGATTGATCTGGCTGAACACATTTTAAATGCATGGAGATCTTATACAGATGAAGATGCTTTCATCTTCGCTGAGACAGACGGTGCACCGCACAACACGATCACACCGATTGCAAGAAAGCGTGGAGATCTCTACGAACTCGACCTGACATTGAGAAATAATATCACCACAGAAGAACACCCGCTTGGTGTCTACCATCCACATGCTAAACTGCACCATATTAAGAAAGAAAACATCGGTCTTATCGAAGTAATGGGACTTGCTGTTCTCCCTGCAAGATTAAAAGGAGAGATGGAACTTCTGAAAGATTACATCCTGACAGGAAAAAGATATCCGCAGCAATGAACAGATTGCAAAAACACGCTGACTGGGTAGATGAATTCCTTCCGAAATTACACATCCATCACAGAGGAGAATGTTGAAGAGATCCTTCAGCAGGAAGTCGGAAAAGTATTCTGCGAAGTACTCGAAGATGCCGGAGTTTATAAGTGTGATGAAAAGGACTGGAGGCATTCCATCGTTTTATAGGGGTTGTAATTTGTTGAACTTGGATTTGTCTGATTGGAATTAAATATCCGTTTGGAATATGTAAGCGAGAACAGTTCTGCTGTTGCCATGGGCACATGTAAGGCAGGAGCGTTCCGAATACACTTTGTTCAGTATGTTAGTAAGAGCCAACAGGCACCACACACGGTAACTGTTCTGCTCTTATCTAACATACTTTCAAAGGGATGAGGTAGAGCGAGCCGGTGCTCGTGGTAATAGCAGGACTGGTCTTGCGTTCCCTTTTCCTGCAAAACTGATTGTTTCAACTCTCAAAATCCAAGTTCAACAAACACACACCCATTAGTACAGCTTCGCACGGATCAGTTTTGGTCTGAATCCAGCCTTATCAAGTGTATCCGCATCTTCTTTCTTATGATCTGTTCCGAATGCTTTCCCATTGTGATACGAAGCTCTACTGCTGCGTTTCTGTTTGTGCTTACAAACTGGTTATGCTCCAGCTTAATGATGTTACCATCTGTACGTCTGCGACTGTCTGCGCCACACGTGCGAGTTCACCCGGCTTATCCGGAAGGAGTACGGATACGGAGAAGATACGGTCTCTCTGGATCAATCCGTGCTGGACGATCGAGGACATTGTGATAACATCCATATTTCCACCACTTAATACACAGACTACTTTCTTTCCCTTTGATGTCCATCTGCTTTAATGCTGCAACTGTAAGAAGACCTGAATTCTCAACAATCATCTTATGATTCTCTACCATATCAAGGAATGCACCGATCAATTCATCATCTTCTACAAGAAGTACTTCATCTACATTTTCTTTCACATATGGGAGGATCTTATCTCCAACTTCTTTTTACAGCTGTTCCGTCTGGCGATTGTATTTGCAGATGGAAGTTCTACAGGCTCTCCTGCTTTCAGGGCTGCTGTCATACTGGCGCTTCTGACGGCTCTACACCAACTACTTTAATCTTTTGATTCAGCATCTTGGCAAGTGTGGAAACACCTGTGATCAGTCCGCCTCCACCGATTGGTGCAAGAATATAATCTACAGTCGGGAGTTCCTGAACAATCTCCATTGCGATTGTTCCCCTGACCTGTAGCGACATCAAGGGTCATTAAACGGATGAACGAATGTATATCCGTTCTCTTCTGCAAGTTTACATGCATATGCGTAAGCATCATCATAAACATCACCATGAAGTACTACGTCTGCTCCAAAGCTTTTGTACGGTTTACTTTGATCAGCGGTGTAACTGTAGGCATAACAATCGTAGCTTTGCATCCAAACTGTTTTGCTGCAAATGCAACGCCCTGTGCATGATTTCCCTGCTGATGCTGTGATCAGTCCACGGCTTCTTTCTTCGTCTGTCAGTGTTGCTGATCTTGTAATATGCACCACGGATCTTATAAGCTCCTGTGTGCTGCATATTTTCCGGTTTTAAATAAACCTTTGCTCCTGTCTGTGCACTTAAGTATTCACTGTAAATGAGTTTTGTAGGATTTGTTACCTTTTTTACCAGTTCGCTAGCTTCTTCAAATTTCTCTAATGTCATCATGGTCTTTCTTCCTCTCTGTAAAAACAACGCGTTTACGAACTCCTCTGAGTCAAATTTCTGCAAGTCATCAATTGTTTCTCCTATACCGATATATTTTACCGGGATACCAAGTTCAGACTAGATTGCTACTGCAATTCCTCCTTTGGCTGTTCCATCCATCTTTGTCAGAACAATTCCTGTTATATCTGTTACTTCATTGAATTCCTTTGCCTGAGCAAGTGCATTCTGTCCTGTCGTTGCATCCAGCACAACCAGTGTCTCACGGAACGCATCCGGATACTCTCTGTCAATCACACGATTGATCTTCTTAAGCTCTTTCCATCAGGTTCTTCTTATTGTGAAGTCTTCCGGCTGTATCACACAGAAGTACATCTGCCCTTCTCGCTTTCGCAGCAGCAACCGCATCATATACAACTGATGCCGGATCTGCGCCTTCCTGACCGCCGATCATCTCAACACCGGCACGGTTAGACCATTCTTTTTAACTGCTCTCCTGCTGCCGCACGGAATGTATCCTGCCGCCGCAAGGATCACTTTCTTATTCTGTGCTTTCAGCTTTCCTGCAAGTTTACCGATCGTTGTTGTTTTTTACCAACACCATTTACTCCGATCACGAAAACCACACTCTGACGATTCTCAAACTCATAAGCAATACGTAACTGAACGAAGCAGA
>VOFJ01001903.1_pt1 | contig 16362 bp, 26 predicted proteins | sample 5384081 | NCBI WGS metagenome assembly VOFJ01 (sample SAMN12384729, study PRJNA508395) | human gut metagenome | isolation source: healthy gut I | host: Homo sapiens
TGTAAAGAAAAACCATAAGAATCTTTTCCTTCATAACATCCGCCTTCTATCATCGAATCTCAGAATTCTGCTTTGCCTTTTTTAAAAAGAATCTCACAGTTTTGATATAAAAAGAGGAGTCCTTGCTCCATAGATGATTTCTCATCTATTTTCCAGGACGGCCCTTTTACATACTCAAACCATCCAACACGAAAAAGTTTTGATATATAGTAAGTTTTTTATGTATCAAACATAAAAACTATTGATATTCCAGAACTTTTTCGGTATACTATGAATAGGGAATAAGGAGGCGAGTGATATGATCATCCGGTCAAACTATATGAATACGCTGAAAACCTATCGGGATGTTCCGCTTGTGAAGATATTCGCGGGAATCCGGCGCTGTGGCAAATCCACAATTTTAGATATGCTGCGGGATAATCTGCTGGAAAGTGGGATTGCCGCAGACCATATTATCAGTATGCGATATACGTCGGAGGATTTTGATGACGGTATGACCGGACAAAGATATGTATAACGGTATAAAGAGGCAAATGACCAATGAAGGGCGCTACTACCTTTTGCTGGATGAAGTACAGGAAATCGAAGGTTGGGAAAAAGCGGTCAATAGTCTGTTGGAGAATGCCAACACTGATATTTATGTGACCGGCTCCAATTCCAAACTGATGTCCAGCGAAATATCCACCTACTTGACGGGGCGGTATATTTCCATTCCGGTTTATACGTTGTCTTTTTCTGAGTATTTAGAATTCAAAAAAATCAGATTCCCGTCATCCAAAGGAATTGTTAAATGAATATCTGCGATTGGGCGGTTTCCCAATTGTGGCGCTGGGCAACTTTGATGAACGCTCCTCCTATCAGATCGTGGAGGGTATCTATAACTCTGTTATTACGAACGATATTACAAAACGGCATAACATCACGAACTTTGATTTATTTAATCGTGTTGTAAAGTATATCGTGGAAAACGTGGGCAAGACCTTTTCGGCCAATGCCATTGCGAAGTTTCTCAAAAGCGAGGGGCGCTCTCTGTCGGTGGAGGCGGTTTATAACTATCTGAACTGGCTGGAAAAGGCGTTTGTAATCTATCGCTGCCAGCGGTATGATCTGCAGGGAAAATCTGTACTGAAAACCCAGGAAAAATTCTATCTGGCAGATGCGTCCCTAAAATACTGCATCATGGGATTTAATCCAAAGTCCATAGCGGCTATGCTGGAGAACATCGTGTATTTTGAGCTGCGGCGTCGAGGCTATGAGGTCTATATCGGAAAAACGAAACAAAAAGAGATTGACTTCGTGGCGGTGCGGCGCGATGAGCGCATCTACGTTCAGGTATGCCGCAGGCTGCCGGAGGAATCCGACCGGGAGGTCGCCAATCTCCTTGAAATCAGGGATCACTATCCTAAATATGTTGTGACGCTGGACGAATTGGCATCAGGAAATGTGAATGGTGTAAAAATCATACACCTGGCGGATTTTTTGCTTAGTGCTGAGTATTGAAATAAGAGAGAATATGACGAATATGGCAGAAAGCAAATATAAATTCGAGAGGCTGACGCCAACTGATGATGTGGATTTAGCTGTTTATGAGAAAGCAATAGATTATGTATTTCAAAATCCTGATATTAAAAATGTAGCTATTTCTGGTGCATATAGTGCCGGAAAAAGCAGCGTTTTGGCTTCAAATAAGAAAAATCATAGTGGCTTACGCTTTCTGCATATTTCACTTGCACATTTTCAATCACCAAGTGAAAAGGATGAGCCAGAGGCTAAAGAGTCCGTTTTAGAGGGAAAAATTTAAATCAGCTAATACATCAAATTCCATCAGATAAAATTCCTCAAAAGGTTTTCAAAAATGGGAGAATCATTTAAAAATAATTAAGCGACTGCATTCCTTACGAAAAAGTCTGAAAAAGACTTTCGCAGAGTGTCTGCAAGGAAGCCTGTGCGGAAACGGGCGATTGTGCTGTGGTCAGGAGCTTTCTGCCCGGCAAGCTGTAATCTAATTCCTCCAATTCGTGGCTCAGCAGTCGGACAGATTCATTGTTGGGAACCAAACCTTCCAAATTTAATGGCAAAAAACCCGTTGATAAGCCTCGCTGAAATTCGGTATAATTTTTTATGGTATTTTAAATTACTGGAAATTAATTATACCATAGATTACGGACTCTTCGGGGTCCGTTTTCTGTTTTTGACATAAAAGAGGAGCCCTTGCTCCATAGATGATTTCTCATCTATTTTGCAACAGCCCCTGGTTGATATAAGCCTCTATGATTGATTATTTCTTTTTCACATCTGCAAGCTTTAAAGTGGAGGAGAAGAAGCTGTAAAGGGCAGATCCGGCAATACATCCGGCACCCAGAATATACAGAAGATCCTGAGCCTGTTTCTTTTTTCCATTTTAATGCAGCTACACGGATGGCCAGGGCTACAAATACTGTAAGGCCATTTAATGTATTTCCAATCAGAAGGCCAGTGGCAAAATAAGATTCCCAGCTGCCCGGTGGCCGCCTAATATCTGAATGATGGCTCCCGGGATGGCCCAGATGACCAGCCATTTGGCAATTTCAAAATTCGCTCCAGCTTCAATGGTGGCGATATACGTTCTCGCAGTAGGTACAAATAAATCCTGACTGAAGTATGTTTTTGCCATTAGTGCGACCATGACAAAGGCAACCAGATACCCGACCATTTCACTGATAAATTGCTGTTTGCGGCCTGCAAGTTCAAATTCACGATTGGCACCGCGTCCTCTTAAAATCCAGCCAGCTTTTAAGTCAGTGGCCATATCGGTAAAGGCAGGGCCGGTAGCGGCTGTATAGGCGACCAGAATACCTAAGGCCAGCGGAGGGAATCCCATCATGATGCCGACCATTAAGAAGATCAGGGCAGTGGCCATGGCCGGGAACCATCCGGAATGCATGGCAGAGAGACCGACTACCAGCTCTGAGGCAATGGCGGCAAAGGCAGCAAACAGGATCCAGATAATAAGCTGCACGATTCCCATTTCTGTATAGATGCCTGTAATAAGGGCCAGGAAAAGGGCAATGGCCAGATAGGCCAGGAAGCCTGTGGTCAGAGTTTTTTCTCATGCTGTCCATGGTTACAGAGCAGTTCATCTCATCCTGGCTTTTCTTGGTTTTTTTCGCTGCGTTTAAAGAGCATTAATGCAGCCTGAACCAGAGATACGAGCCCCGCGCCGATCATAATTCCATGAGGCAGATACGAGATCATAACTGGTGCAGTTCCATCAGCACTGATCGCTGCGGTCCAGGCAGGAATCACGCTGCCTTTTACAAGGCTTCCAATGGCAAAGGCTGTCATGGCGGCGACATTTCCAAACCAGGATACGCCGAAAAGATCCATGGGAATGCCGAACATCTTTCCGCCGGCGCCGGCTGCCATACCTACAAACAGCAACAGAGATCGTTTTCCCCGGTTGGCCAGAGCCAGGATCGTTTCTGAGGTGGCAATACCAGACGGAAATGGATTGGTAGCCACAAAAACATTGGGGGAGTCAAAGACCTTATAGATCAGGAAACCATCCACAATAGTGGCCAGGGTCGCGCCGATGAGCATTGGGAACATAAGATCACTGCGCCCCATAAGAACGGGAACGCCAATGGGCATGATCATGGCGTTGGCAGCCGCATAGGTTGCACCGGAAATAGAGGTCTGGACAAGATTCTGCGCATGGATGTTGCGGAAACGCTTAAAGAGCGGAAGCGGGATCATACTGAGCACCACAGCCAGAAGGGCCCCTGTGATCGAGGTATTCTGGGTAACTCCCACACGGGTGATCAGTTCCAGTCCGATGATGGCTCCAAGGCATGCGGTGAGAGCAGTGATGACTAAAAGTACAGGATCCAACGCTTTTTACATGATCAGACGCTTTTAATGTACGTGCATCCACGATCTTTCCAGGCTCCATGGTGACCATGACCGATTCCTGGGGGACGGAGAGGCTTTTTTTGTTTTGTCTTTATTCATACTCTGATCCTCCTTTTATTTTGAAATTTCTAACAGATCTGCAGCTTTGGAAAAAGAGAACCTCCCTGGGCAGCAGGATTTTTTGGTACACTGTTTTCAAGTTCTTTTTTTTCATCTGCATGGAAAAGCCAAGGCAGTCCATGATTACTAATCCGGTATCGCTGGATCGGGATATAGTTTTTATGGCTTCAGAAAAATCTGGCGGTACGGCGTAGGGAGATACAGGCAGGGAGGTAAAAGTAAATTCCGGAAGCCAGGACCTCCATCGCCGCTCACTCTGGTCAGCTTGTGCCGGAGATGGAGTGAGGGTGATAATGTGTCGTGAGGAACAGGCTAAGGGAACGGTCTGTCTTAGAAGAACACCAGGTTCCAGAAGCGGAATCGAGGAACAAAAACTTCCCAATTCTCCAGTACAGAACATAAGGATCAGTTCTGCTCCAAGGTACTCCAGATGCGAAATGCATTTCTGGAGATTCAGAAGAATATGGCTTCTGGCCACATGGACTTCTGCGCCGTCCCGCATCCGGCTGGTCAGAAGATAGTCGCCCTCTGGCCGGGAAAGGGACTGGACCTCTTCTAAAGAATAGGAATCCAAAGCGCCGGATTCAAGAATTTCGACCTGCCCGTGAAAGAATGTATCTGCATCTGTTGTAATATCGGTGCGCGGAGACTGCCCCCACAGTGACCGCACCGATTTTTTCTCTTTTTCATCATTGTTCATGCCCCATGGTCTGAAGATGCCGGAGTGAACCGTACCGGTGAATGAGACGTTCATATTCTTCTTTGTCATAAAACTGTATTTTCCCGGCACCAAAGCCTTTGGCAGTTTCCAGCATGAACCGGGCGGCCGCTTCCACGTCCTCGAAATGGGTGGCTCCCGTAGCGCAGCCAGCTACCACAGACTGGGTCGTGATCGCGGCTCCGATCATCGGTGCCGTTGTCATAGTACCGGGCTGCATGATTCCATTCAGATGATCGATCCCGTTTCCGTAAGGAGTAATGTCCTGGTTTGTTACAGCAAAAAAAACCTTTGGAAGTTCCCCAGTGGTATTCTGGAAAACCTGAAGCAGATCCTTGCTGACTTTTAGGATCCAGCCTTCCTTGACTGTGGGAGAGATGGCAAAACCACGGCAGTTGATAATGGAATTTCCCTTTGTGGTATCACAGGAAATCAGGGCATCCAGATGCTCGGCGCGAGCAAAAGCCTCTTCCTTGACACGCTCACGGAATGGCTCGGAATCCATGAGAGGAACAGGATCGTGAGGCCTGGTGGGAGCTGCAGGACAGATATGGGTAGCCAGATAAACATCGCCTTCCAGGAAGTCGCCTTTATTCTGCATATCCAGAAGCTTTGCTGCCACGGAAAGAGCAGCCAGGGCACCATCGCCGTCGGATACATAGCCCACAGCATCTGGACGAGCTCCGATCCCTCCAAGCCAGCCCATAAGGCCAATGGTGGGGGCGGTGCCGTTCTGGCTGCGTCCATTCTTTCCTTTTACCAGAATTCGTATGATATCGGTGCTTCCTTTTGGAGTAACGATAGGGACTACTTCCACATTGGCATCTGAGCGGATCCTCAGAAGATGTGTTTTGATGGAATTTCCATCTGCATGTGCACTATCCAGTAAATTATAGATGTCTAAGATTTCTTTTTTAAAAGCAATGGTAACTCCTCCTTTGTGTGTTTTGCTGTACTTTAAACGATATTATAGAATATAAACGTGAAATTGCCCAATATAAAAAACATATTACTTTCCATATATATTTTTTTCCTGTTTTAAGGGAATAAGCGCAGATATGGTGATTTTTCGTAAGGATTTCTTGATTTTGGCAGGATTTTTATATATGGGAAGTCATATTTTTACGGTGAAAACAATCAGAAATATATGTCGAAAAAAAAAATTATTATTATATACGAAATAGTTACTATTGAGGAAAAAAATAGAATGTAAATATACATTATAAACAAAAAGTAGGAAATTGATTCTGTAAAAATTCCATCTAGGAAAAGTACAGTATCCCGTTGTAAGATAGAAGCATATAAAATTTCTACAGAAAGAGGGTTTCATCTATGCAAAAGCACCAATACCTCGTATCGTTAATGGAAGATCGAAAAGAAGAGCTGTTAAAGCTGTGCAGTGACCTGATAAAAAATCCCCAGCGTCAATCCGCCGGGAGAGATGGAAGCGATCACTTCATTTATATGCAGATATTTAGAGGAACATCATATTTCATACGAGGTACTGTATCCGACTCCGACAACCCCCCAACATAGTGGCAACATTGGGCAGGAAGGGAGGCCGTCGGCTAATCCTCAATGGTCATTCAGACGTGGTGCCGCCGGGAAACCTGGAAAAATGGGAGTTTGATCCATTTTCCGGGGAAATCCGCGATGGAAAAATTTTTGGACGCGGAGCTTCGGATATGAAATGTGGTTTAGCAGGGCTGCTGTTCTCTATGGGAGTCCTGTCAGATGAACAGGTGGAACTGGACGGAGAGGTAATGCTGGGGCGATTGTTCCAGATGAGGAAGTAAGTGGTTCCTGGGGAACGAAATGGCTGGTTGAAAGCGGCATGGTTACAGGGGATGCCTGTATAATTGCTGAGCCCCTCTGGGTATTTTAACTGCGAAATTGGTCAGAAGGGGTGCTGCTGGCTGAAGCTTACTGCAAGTGGGGTTCCGGCACATGGAAGTCTGGCGCCCTTTGTAGGAGAGAATGCCATTGAAAAACTCATGCGGGTACTGGGGCGTATCACAGACCTTAGAAATATTCCTGCCCGTTATGACGATGATACAGCGGCAGTGATGGAGGATTCAAAACAAAATGCCAGACGGAGGCTTACAGCAAAGGGGGCAGCCCACGTTCTGAATCACTGCAGTGTAAATATTGGGAAGATAAATGGAGGTACAAAAGATCAATATGGTACCAGACCACGCAGAGGCGGAGGTTGATATACGGGTTCCCATTGAATTTCCACAAAAACTGTAGAGGAGGAAATCTGCAGGATCATTCAGAATCTGGAGCGCAGGATGTGGAATACTCCTTTTCATGGCGTTCAGAGCCCAACAGCACACCGAGGACAGCGGATATTGTAGAATGCCTGGCAGAGAACGTCCAGGAGATTTGGAAAGAGCCTTTGACACGTACATACCAATGGGCCAGCAGCGATGCCAGATTTTTCCGGTATGCGGGTATCCCGACGCTGCAGTATGGACCTTCAACTCCTTCCGGGATCCATTCCTATAATGAAACGGCGGAAGTGACAGATGTGGTCAATATTGCAAAGGTATATTTATGTACCATCGTGGATTTTCTTAACAAAAAAATAGACGGGAGGAGCTGTTTCATGCGCATTGAACAGATAGGGCAGATCCTGGAGATCGTAGAGTGTGGATCTATTGGAAAGGCAGCCCAGAAGCTTTATATGCAGCAGCCTAATCTGAGCATGGCAGTGAAAGCAGTGGAAGAGGAATTTCATCAGCCGATTTTTTTACCGTACCCCAAACGGGGGTCTGTCTGACTCCGTTTGGGAAAGATTTTCTTGCATTTGCAGAGCCATACTATAAGCAGTATCAGGTTTTAAAGGAACTGGGAGAAAACAGCGCCAGCGCTCCGATTGAAGAGTTTCATGTATGCAGCCATCATATGACGATCGCGCGCTGGGCATTTTCAGAATTATGCAGAAACTATTCGGGTCAGACGGTTCATCTTCATATGAATAATATTTCCTTTGAAAATATTCCAAGAAGTGTAGCCTCGCATGAGTATGATATTGGGATCTTAGGTCTGGTAAAGGATCAGAGCCGGATCTGGCATAAAACGTTTACGTCTCTGGGATTGGAATTTGTGCCCCTCGGAACCTCTCCGTTCAGCATTATTGTGGGAGCAAATCATCCGTTTGTTAAAGACCGGATCCGGTCAGTGACGCTTCATATGTGCAAAGCATATCCGTTTGTGCTGTATCGTCCGATGGAGGTTTATCTGCGTGCTCTGGAATCCTACCAGAGGCTGATCAGCTGCCATACTTGATCGATGTACCAGATTATGTTCTGGCACAGGATATTTTACGTCAGGGAAAAGCATTTTCAGTGGGTCCCCTGAAATATCTTTATAATGCCCGGTACCAGCCGTCAGAAACGGGCTGGTGGAGCTTCCGTTTGAGGACCGCAGTGCAGAGCTCTGTTTTGGGTATGTGAAACGAAAGGATAAAACTTTTCTGAGATCGGAGAGGAATATGTGGCGCTCCTGACGGCGATGTTTGCGAATCCGTAAGGAGGGAGATTGGTGGTCGTTATAGAGAAATACGCAGAAATAAAGCTGCCCATCCTGTCTGCAGACAGAATGGGCAGTTTCCATTAAAACACTACAATCAGCATTATACATCCACTTTTTAAGCAGCTGTATTATTTCTGTGCCTGGTAAGCGGCCCGCTCGCCGCCGATGTATTTGAGCCGTGTCCTGGCGCAGACCACATGGGCGGAGCCGATGGAGTTGACATCGGTGCGCACCGGAACGGCCACAGGGCGCAGGTGCATGCCGATGAGGGTGTCGCCGATGTCAATGCCTGCGTGGGCCTGGATCCGCTCCACGGCGCAGGGGGAGGCAAATCCATTCCAGGCGGCGGTGGAGAAGGAGCCGCCGGCCTTCAGCTGGGGCTTTACATTGACCATTTCCAGGCCGTATTTCAATGCGGCCTCTTCTTCGATGATAATGGCGCGGTTCAAGTGCTCGCAGCACTGGGCAGCCAGGTAGAGGCCGTGCTTTCTCGTTGCCTTATAGAGGGCGTTGAATACGGCTTCTCCAACCTCCTTGCTGGAATAGCAGCCAATGGCATGGGCTGCGATCTCGCTGGAGGAGCAGCCCACCACCAGGATCTGTCCCTCCTTCATTTTTGCAGCTGCGATCAGTTCTTCGGCCACGGAAGCGGCCTGTTCCTGGATCAGATCCAGATCTACATCCACAGATTTTGCAATATCAGTTGCACTCATAAAAACACCTCGGTTTCATATTCAGTTTATCTTCTTACTCAAAGTGGTAGGCATCCAGGAGCCTGGTCTTCATATGCCACAGCTCGTTGGAAAGATCCACATGGACCTCATGGGGGGTTTACCAGACGCTTTGTCTCATCCCACAGGGTATCCAGCTCTCTTTTTGCAGTATTCCCGGATCTCCATGACCTTGGGGAGAATGGTATACGCAGACCCCATCCTTGAATATGGGGACCATGATCTCCTTCATAGTGTAGGTTCCCGGAGCCAGCAGCGTCTTTTTCCAGGTTGCCACAGGATCGAACAGAAGCAGGGAGTTATTTTCGTCATAGGTCTCGCCCACCAGGCAGATCAGGTCGGCGATGATCTTATGGCTGTCCCGGCTGTAGATCCTGTAAATAGTCTTATTGCCGGGATTGGTGATCTTTTTCCTCATTTTCAGAGAGCTTGATCTTGGGGATGAACTTGCCGGTGGCCTTATCCTTGATGGCTGCCAGCTTGTACACACCGCCAAAGGACGGGCAGTCCTTGGAGGTGATCAGGTTGGTGCCGACGCCCCAGGAGTTGATGGTAGCTCCCTGGTTTTTAAGGCTGGAGATCAGCCCCTCGTCCAGGTCGTTGGAGGCGGAGATCACCGCATCGGTGAAGCCCTCGGCATCCAGCATTTTTTTTGCCTCCTTGGAGGTAGGCCAGGTCGCCGGAGTCCATGCGGATCCCGTAGAAGGTCAGGGGATCCCGGCTTCCCCGCATTTCCTTAAATACCTGGATGGCATGGGGATCCCGGATTTTAAGGTATCATACGTATCCACTAAGAGGATACAGGCTGACGGATAAAGCTTCGCATAGGTACGGAAAGCAGTAAGCTCATCGGGAAAGCTCATGATCCAGCTGTGGGCGTGGGTGCCCTTTACCGGAACGTCGAACATTTTGCCGGTGAGCACGTTGGAGGTGCCGATACAGCCGGCGATCATGGCCGCCCTGGCTCCGTAGATGCCTGCGTCCGGTCCCTGGGCCCTGCGGAGACCAAATTCCATGACTCCGTCGCCTCCGGCCGCATGGACGATGCGGGAGGTCTTGGTGGCGATGAGGCTCTGGTGGTTGATGATGTTTAAAAGGGCTGTTTCCACCAGCTGGGCCTGCATGATGGGGGCGATGACCTTCACCAGGGGTTCCCTGGGGAATACGACGGTGCCCTCGGGGATCGCGTAGATATCGCCGGTAAATTTAAAATCAGCCAGATATTCCAGGAAATCCTCTTTAAAGATCCCAGTGGAGCGCAGATAATCGATGTCCTCGGGATCGAAATGGAGATCCTCGATGTATTCGATGAGCTGCTCGAGGCCGGCGGCGATGGCAATGGCAAAGCCGTTGCCGTCGGGATTGTCGCGGTAAAAAGCGTCAAAGATCACAGTTTCATTGGCGTCCTTGGCATAAAAATATCCCTGCATCATGGTCAGCTCATAGAGATCCGTCAGCAGCGTCAGGTTGCGTTTACTCATAATACCTTCTCCTTGTGTGTGTACTATCCCATATCGTTGCCGACATTATAGCAATAAAGGAAGGAAAACGCAAATTTTTTGTTAAAAAAATAACAAAAGCCTTTGCTTCCAATAAAGCAGTTTATAGGAAGCAAGGACGCAGAAAATTCTTTCCATTCAGCTTAATTTTACCATTTAATTCTGACGTTTTCAACCATTTAAAGGATAGAAACTGCAGATTTGCTGTTTCTTGACTGCAATCTGCCTGGAATGGATGTGTTTTTCTTCCAATAAACTGCTTTATTTGCAGAGGTTCCTTCCATTGGGAGCCCAGCTTCTGGAGAGAACTGGAAATTATTCAGAAAGAAGGTAGAGTGTGTGAGAAACAGGCAAACGATGAAACAGGCAGGAGCGCTTCTGCTCTCTCTGGCCATCATAGGCGGGACGGTGTTCCCGGCCGGTCAGATCCGGGCAGCAGCGGAGACGAAGCAGCCAGAAAACAGCATGAAAACAGCCACCGTTTCCGATGCGGAGAAAATTCCTGGAACAACAGTCCCGGGGCTTTTATCCAGACGGCCGGAAACGATGGGGAAAAAACGGAGCAGCGGCGGAGAGGTCTATGTTTCCGCTTCCTCCAGCAATGCCCGGTGGGATTCGGGAGCAGGGACTGAGGAGGATCCATATATTTCTCTGGCTTATGCAGTGGACCAGGCAGAGGATGGGGCCACCATCTGTCTGATGTCAGACCTTACTGAGACGAAAAGCGCCAGGTTCTGGGATAAGGATCTGACCATTGACGGACAGGGTCATACGGTTTTCCGGGGAGATGGCTTTGAAAAGGCGCAGGACCTGGCCAGAGGCGGTTATCATCCAGCTATGATCGAGGTGGGGAGGAACAAGGCCGGGCGAGGCGCAGACCGCGTCCCTGACACTGACGGATATCGTTCTGGACGATGGTGGAAAGACCGAGGGTGTGAACTTTAAACAGGCCTCCACGGATGGAAAGGGAGGAAATGAAAGTCTGGTACAGGACGCCATTGTGGCGACCTATAACGGAACGGCAGAGATTATACTGGCTTCCGGGGCCACCCTTCGGAATTTTGGAGGAATGTCAGCGGTCCGGCTTTCCGGCGGTGACCTGGTGATGGAGGATGGGAGCCAGATCTGTGATGATACAGACGGTGTTGCTGACAGGACGAAGGAGAGGGGGGATTACGGAGCAGCGGGAGCTATATGGATCCAGGGCGGCAGCTTCCGGATGGAGGCCGGAGCGGAGATCAGCCATATGCGCGGCCGCGCCGTTTATCTGGACGGCGGCAGCGCGGAGATCGGCGGATCGATCTCGATATACGGTCAGATAAGGACATGTGGCAGGGAGGAGCAGGCGCGGCTGTCCATGTACGGAATGAAGGAACAGCGGTCCTTTCCCAGAGCGGCAGCATTAAGGGGATCGCAGGAGAGAGTACAGAGCATACGGTCATTGATACAATCATCGGAGATTTTGAGGCCGTATCGGGATCAGAGATCTCCGGCTGCCGGGGACATTATGGTGGCCAGCGCCAATGACCAGGAAAGGATTATGTCCATAAAATGCTGCTCAACGGCCTTATCTCCGATTGTACCACAAAGGGCTCTCTGATGCGCAGCTGGTATGCGGAGATCACAGTGGGCCCCACCGGCCAGGTGACAGGCTGTACGGCAACGGGAGCCGGAGGACTCTTTGTATACAAACAATGGCTCCAGATACGTATTTGGAGGAAAGATCACTGGGAATACGGCCTCCAATGGGATCGTCTATCTGGCCAACCAGAGCGGAGGAAGAGTATCGGCCCGGATGCTGGAGGGAGCAGAGATCAGCAATAACAAGGGCCTGGGCATTAAAGTGAACAACGGTTCCCTGCTGACCATGGAGGGAGGAAAAATCTCGGGCAATACGGGAGCCGGGGTTGAGGTGAAAGGAAAAACGACCGTAAGGGAGCAACCTTTATTATGAACGGCGGAGAGATCTCCGGAAACGGCAGTTATGGGATCTCGTATGCCAATGCAGGAGAATCTGTTGTGGAGCTCAACGGCGGAACGGTTTTTGAAAATGGGAGCGGAGCGCAGATCTCAGTAACAGGAGGAAGCTCCAACGACAAAAAAACGAGTTCATCCATATTAAACCAGGAACACTGGCGGGGAATCGGGAAATAAGTCTTGGCTACATGTCTTGGATTGTACCTACGAATCTATGGACCGTAACATTGGATGAGGGGTATGATCAGGTATGGCTGGGAAAGGCAAAGACGGAGGCAGTCAATAAAATAAAAGAATGTTTGAAAGAGAGCAGACCCCTCCTGGAAGCTGATCGGAGAACATGCTCTGTGGATCCGGCCATCCTCTAGGGATTATCATTTCATGATTTCCAGACAGGCTGATGCAGATACCTCCGGGCTGTATGCAGTCTATATTCCCTTGAACGCCGACGGGCTTCCCGCTGCAGATCTTACGGCAGAGGATATGAAGCTGATCCCGGTGGAGAACCAGAAGACCCTCGACGTCACCATGGAGGGCGCAGAGGGGGAACCGGTCCTATGCGCTGATGTTTGTCAATAATGACCAGTATACATTGTATCCGGACCAATGTGGGATCTATTCTGGAAACGCCATGCCGGAACCGGAGGATTTCTCCATCGGAGGACTGAATAAGATCACATCCATCAGCGTGGATGGAAAAGAAACCGTCTATAAGACGTATGGAAACGAAAAGGAAAAGGCATGGAGCGATCTAAAGGCTCTGTTTACCGTTCATTATGTGAAAGCCGATGGGAGCCCGATGGATGGAGCGGAAACTCCGGGCGCTTACAGGGCCGTGTTCCAGTATGCGGATCCGGATCTGGATGGAAAGGTACGGATCAATAAAAATGAGGTGAAGCTGAAGGACGGCGTTCTTGTGATCCGCTATACCAGCAGTCCGGCGGAAGAGCTGTCCAGTCCGCTCCTTTCCGGAGAACCGGCGGAGCTGCCGGATCAGGCGGTGGCTGTGGAGCAGAAGAAGAATGGCACCCGTGATGCGGCCTATTATCTCAACGGCGACCAGGACCGGGAGCTTTCAGATACGTCCGGGATCGTGCTTCTTGAGGACCGCCCCTATGTGACAGGCGCCCCCGACGGGGAGGAGCAGCTGGAGGAACGGATCGAAGAGCATCTGGGGACTGTATCAGGAATGGAATATCATTTTGAATTCCGCTATCTGGATCTGGTGGATCAGAACAGCGCCAATGCGTGGGTGACCTCCAATACGAAAAAAGCTGGTCTATCTGCCATACCCGGAGGAACAGACAAAAATACAGAATTTACTCTGCTCCGGTTTCCGGAGCTGAACCGGGAATACGGAATGAATGGACACCGGGACTAAGGACATCCATTGCCACCACTGGGATGGAAACGATCCCGGATCTGGAGAATACCGATCAGGGGATCCAGTTTCCTGCGTCGGAGTTTGGATTGTTTGCCGTAGTATGGGGGTTCCGCAGAATACCGTGACCATCCGGTACCTGGATGAATCCACTGGAAGACCGATCGCCGGAGATTCGGTACGAAGCTTTGCTTCTGGTACAGAGTACGATGTGACCCAGGATGCGGGGATGGAGATCTCTGGATATACCTTGAGCAGGATCGACGGCAGTGTGACGGGAACGATCACAGAGGATCTGGTCATATGCGTTTATTACACAAAGGACCAGGAGCCGGCGGACCCCCTCGGACCCTGCTGAGCCGACGGATCCCACCGAACCCACAGATCCTGCCGAACCCACTGACCCTTCCGGATCTGAGACTCCCGAGCATCCGGAAAAGGAAACTGCCCAGGTGGTCTTCCGTGTGGTGAATGGCACGTTTACTGAGAACGGGGGCACCGAGATACTGAAAATGTATGAGGTGGGCAGCATCATCGATTCTGTACCCGCAGTCAGAGCCGACAGAGGATACAGAAGCCGGCGGTGGGACAGAGATCCCATCGGAAGAACGGTGGAGCCGGGAGGCATGACCTTTTTGTGCTGACCTTTTACGCAGAGTCTGTGAGCGGGGATGACGACGATGAGGAGGATACGGGGCCGCAGCCGGCAAAGGGCAGTCAGCGATACCGGAAAGACGGGACGCTGGATCCTGGAGGGCCGTGAATTTACAGAAAATAATGGAAGGCTGCCGTCCAATGAATATCTGAAGATCGGAGGAAGTATTTATGGTTTTTATACCCATGGGATCGCCATTGGCTTTGACCATACAGAGCGTTACACAGAGGAAGCCATTGCTGCCGGAGGCGGATACAGGGATGCGGAGGGAACCTGGCGTCTGAACGGCTGGTGGTTCTGCTATGACGATGGCACGTATCCTCATGGAGAGTGGGGAATACCTGGCATACAATGGACGCGGAGACTGGTATTACTTTGACGAGGACGGCTGGATGGAGGATGGATGGCTGTTCTGGAATAACAGCTGGTATTACCTGCACACCGGCTACGATGGTTTCGGGGCCACATGTATACGGGATGGCATGAGATCGGCGGCAGCTGGTATTACTTCCGCACAGGGACAGACGGAGGCCCGGCAGGGGCCATGCTGGAGTCGGCGGTGACTCCCGATGGCTTCCAGGTCGGAACTGACGGTGCGTGGATCCAGTAAAAAGCTGATTGATTTGCCTATCGAAGTCTTGACATTTTTTCGCGTGATCCGTATAATAAAAAGGGCGTAACGCATAAGAAAAGGCGATGACGGAGACAGTAGATCTGCGGGAAGGCCAAAGCGAGCCGGGGATGATGGAAGCCTGGTGCCGGATGCAGATGGAATATCACTCCCAAGCTGGCGTCTGAACGTCCGGGAAGTCCCTGGGTCAGTAAGTCAGCCCGGTTTTCCCACCGTTAAAGGGAACTCATATGTCAGTATGCAGCAATAGGTGGTGCAACGAGTATATTTCGTCCTGTTCGCAAAGAACAGGACGATTTTTTATATCATAGGAACGGATAGCCTGTGACATAAAAAATGCTTCGCGGGATCTTTTTTATCAATCAGACCACATCCCGCGCGGGAGCCGCAGACACAAACTGCATAACCGAAACGCGCAGGGAAGAGAAAGCTGCGCATACAACAAGATTGGAGGAAATGTGTCATGTACCAGAAGGTGTCAACAGATCTGAACTTTGTGGACAGGGAAAAAGCAGGTGGAGAAATTCTGGAAGGACCAGAAGATCTTTGAAAGAGCATCGACAGCCGCCGGGTGGGACAGCCCTACGTGTTCTACGACGGACCGCCGACAGCCAACGGCAAGCCCCACATCGGGCATGTGCTTACCCGCGTTATCAAGGATATGATCCCCCGCTACCGCACCATGAAGGGCTATATGGTGCCCCGCAAGGCCGGCTGGGATACCCACGGCCTGCCGGTAGAGCTGGAGGTAGAGAAGAAGCTGGGGCTGGACGGCAAGGATCAGATCGAGCAATACGGCCTGGACCCGTTCATTGAGCAATGTAAAGAGAGCGTCTGGAAATACAAGGGCATATGTGGGAAGATTTTTCCCGCACCGTCGGCTTTTGGGCGGATATGGATAACCCCTATGTCACATACCATAATGACTATATCGAATCCGAATGGTGGGCATTAAAAAAAATCTGGGACAAGGGCCTTCTTTATAAGGGCTTTAAGATCGTGCCCTACTGCCCCCGCTGCGGGACCCCGCTTTCCAGCCACGAGGTGGCGCAGGGCTATAAGGCGGTAAAGGAGCGCTCGGCGGTGGTTCGGTTTAAGGCCAAGGGGAGGACGCATACATCCTGGCATGGACCACGACTCCCTGACTCTTCCCCAGCAACGTGGCTCTCGCGTAAATCTGAAGGAAACGTATGTGAAGGTCAAGGCTGCCGACGGCTTTACC
>VOFJ01001343.1_pt1 | contig 16355 bp, 20 predicted proteins | sample 5384081 | NCBI WGS metagenome assembly VOFJ01 (sample SAMN12384729, study PRJNA508395) | human gut metagenome | isolation source: healthy gut I | host: Homo sapiens
GCTACGGTCATGATCTACGCAACGGCAGCGTGATGACGATAAACTTTCCGCCGAGGATCAGACGCGTTATCATATCCGTCACGGCATCCTACGACAGCGCGACCGAAGACGTTCGCGCAGCCTGCCTCGATGCGATCGGTATGATCGACAAGGCGCTCAGCGATCCTCCCCCGTTTGCCGCCATTTCAAGCTACGGCAGCAGCTCAATAGAGTACACCGTGCGCACTTGGTGCAAGACCGAGGACTATTGGGATGTGTATTTCGCGCTGAACGAAAACCTGCGCACATGCTTTGAAAAAGCACGGCGTCGAGATGTGCTACGACCATCTTAATGTTCACCTTGTCAGCGACAAATAAACTTAACGCAGACGCTCAAGCGTCTGCGTTTTTATAAGCTCAATAAGCTCGCCCCAAAGCTCAACGATGCGAAAGCGCAGCTCGTAGCCGTCGCTTCGGTTATAGCGCGCGCTCAGGCTCGCTCATCGCGTCCAGCGCTCTGTTCTGCTCGGCGGCCAGGGAAACGCACAGCGGCGGAACACGACACACCACCAGTTGTGCCCTGCCCCTGGCCGATGATAACGCGCAGCGACTGTACTGCCCTGCAGGGAGCGAAAAGCTCTCGTACTCGCGCGTGGGATAATATTCGCTGCCGAGCGGTGTTACACGCACCGTGCGCCCCTCGGCGCATTTTTTCCGCCGCAGCACGGATATTAGGAATCTCGGCATTTATGATGCTTTTTTGCCTGTGCCGGGCTTTCCGGCATTATCCAGCACCGGCGTGAGATATCCAGCACACTGTCGCGCACGCGCATTTTCAGCTCCCTGCCTCCGCGGCTTCGTCCGAGGCCGCAATAACAGCCGCACGAGCGACGAGCTTATATCCTGCTGCCGCCCCTGCGCCCACGCGCAGACGCCCAGCGTTACGCACAGCGCGCACAGCGCCGCAGTTTCCCCAACTCTTAAGCTTATTCCTTCATGAAACCGCCTTACTTCATGTATTGCACTCATAGTATCTGGCGGTAATATTTTGTTTTAAACCTCTATGCGCGGCATAATTTTAGCCATAGCCGTGCTGGCGCCATTCGCGGCGCAGAGCGTCAAATGTTTTGCGCGCGGCGTCGGCATCGTCTACAGGCCGAACACCGCAGAGGCCGGTGCCGGTCATGACGGCTCCCGAGCGCGCCGCCGTCGAGCATTGCGCTTTTTATACCGGCGATCTCGTTATGCCTTCGGTCGGGCACATCCTCAAACACGTTGTACATTCTCCGCGCTATCTTCGGCAGATCACCGTCTTTGAGAAGCTCAATGATCCCCTGCGTGTCGGGGTGGCAGCGGCTTGACAGCGTCAAGCCGCCTGAACAGCTCCGGCGTTGACACGGAAAAAATCGGGCTTGCAGACGACGACCTCCGCAGTCGGGCATCGGCGGCAGGACGGAAGTATCTCGCCGCGCCCCGAGGCAAGCTGAGTTCCGCCGCTCACGCAGAACGCAACATCCGAGCCGATCTCCGCCGCTATTTTTTCAAGCGCTGCCCCGTTAAGCCCGGTTTTGCACAGCACATTCAGCGCACGCAGAACAGCGGCCGCGTCGCTCGAGCCGCCGGCCATACCGGCTCCGACGGGTATGCGCTTTTGCATTTTTATGTGCGCGCCCATGTTTTCAATGCCGCAGTGGGCAAAGAACGCGTTTGCCGCGCGCACGGCGAGGTTGCGCTCATCGCACGGAACAAAGCGCAGATTGCACTCGGCTCGGCTGGCCTCACCGGGAGTGAGCGCAACGGTGATATCGTCACACAGGGTGATGGTCTGCATGACCATGAGCATGTCATGGTATCCGTCGGGGCGCTTGCCGGTCACGTCGAGCGAAATATTTATTTTTGCATAGGCTTTTTCGTTTACACTCGTCATTTTCCAAAAAGAATTGACATCAGCGAAACTCCGGAATTGACATACGGGCCTTTCTCGCCGCTTTTTTTCGGTGTACGGCCGGCCTTGGTATCGACGCGCTGTCATAGAGCATGTACGGAACGGGATCGCCGTCGTGGCCGCGCGTGGAGGTCAGCGTCTTATGGTCTGACAGGAACAGCAGGCGATAGTCCCAGCCGCGCTCGCATGGCCGCGTCCAGCGGACGGATAAGGCGCGTATCGAGCCAGCCGATGGCCTCGAGCTTGCCCTCAAGATCTCCGTTGTGCGTGCACTCGTCGGGAGCTTCAACGTGAACGGCGGCAAAATCGTGATCCTCGAGTATCTTAAGCGCGGCGGCAAGCTTGTTTTCATAGTTTGTGTCCTTTTCGCCGGTCGCGCCTCGGGGCAGACAAAGCTCAGTCCCGTAAGCGCGGCAATACCGTGGCACAGAGGAACAGCAGACACAACGACACCGTCGTGACCCGTTTCCTGCTTGAAGTCGGGCAGCTTTCACAGCCGTGCCCTCGGCCCAGAACCAAACACCGTTTGCCGGCATTTTACCCTCGGCGCGCAGCTTTCGTTGAGCGGATGGTGCTCAAGAATGCGGTTTGCCGCCTCCATAAGCTCGCGCAGCACCTTTGCATTCTCGCAGCCTGTGGGCAGTATCGCGCGCCGATCTTCTCGCCGAGGTGATCGTGCGGCGGAGCAAGGCGGATGCCCTTGATATCGGCCTGCGACGCACGGCGATATGGCGGAAGGGAGTGGCCGAGGTTCACCCTTCATGCCGGCTTTTCGGCAAGAGGCGCAAACTCGGGATCGTTAAACAGCGCGGTGACTATCGCATCGGACACTCGCCGTCAACGGAGCCGGCGGAGTGGGAGAGGATGCGCTTTTCCTCATAGGGCATGTCGCCCTCCTCATAGGTGACCATATTGCAGCGATAGGCAACGTCGCCTGCGTTGAGTCTTTATGCCGGTCGCCGCGGCTTCAAGCGGCGCGCGTCCCGTGTAGTAAAGGTTCGGGTCGCAGCCGAAAATGGACATTATCGCCGTATCGCTGCCGGCAGGCAGCCCGCGCGGAACATTCAGCACGCTGCCGACCTCGCCGCGTGCGGCAAGCCTCGTCGATAAAAGGCGCTTTTTTTGCATATTCAAGCGGCGTCAGGCCGCCAAGCTTCGGGAACGGGGTTATCAGCCATGCCGTCTCCAATTATAAGAATGTATTTCATTTTTATATCGCTCCTTGCTTTGGAATATGAAATATTATAAAATATCATGGCCGTTTTGAAAAGCACAATATTGCTTTTTCGCGTCTTTTGTGAGAAAATATCTGACATTGCGGCGCACAGCCGCGCAATGGGAGGGGCCGCTCATGAGCAGAAAAGTCAGAAAAAGTGATGTTAATAAATTCGCCCGGTTTGCGAAAAATATCCCCTTGCCGCGATAGCTCGCAGTTATCGCAGTCGCGGTACTGCTTTTTTCAGCGCATGTCGGATAACAATCCGACCGTCACCGTGCCGATGGACGGCCTGTATGTCCACTACATCGACGTCGGTCAGGGCGACTCGGAGCTTCTGTGCTGCAACGGGCAGTACATGCTCATCGACGCCGGCGTTCCGGCCGGAGACACGGTCGTTGAATACATCCGCGATCTCGGCATAAAAAAGCTTGACTACGTTGTGTGTACCCACGGGCACGCAGACCACTGCGGCGGCCTCGACGCGGTCGTTGAAAGCTTCGATGTTGACACCGTGTTCACCTCGCCCTACGCGGGCGACGCGGCGGCGTATCTGCACTTTGTCGATACCGTCGAGCGCGCAGCTTACGCTCGAGGTTCCCGATCAGGGGCGTAAAAGTACAGCCTCGGCGACGCGAAATTTGAGTTCATCGGCCCGCTCTCCGACCATAAAAACGTAAATGATGACAGTCTGGTTCTGCGCCTTGATTACGGCGACACGAGTTTTTCTCTTCACAGGCGACATGACCGCAAAAGCCGAAAAGGAGCTTATCGAGGACGGCGCGGATATAAAAGTGCGACGTGCTCAAGGTCGGGCACCACGGCTCGTCCGGCTCGAGCTGCTATCAGTTCTTGTACGAGGCCGAGCCCGAAAATAGGCGTTATATCCTGTGGCAGGGACAATGACTACGGCCATCCGCATGAGGAGACGCTCAGCCGCTTAAACGACGCCGGCGTTACCGTTTACAGAACAGACCTCGAGGGCAGCATCGTCATATTCAGCGACGGCATGAAGGTCGTGAAAGGAGGGCGGCGTGAAGGATAAAAGCTATTCAAAGGCGATCGCCGCCGCGATCGTCACGCAGATTTTCTGGGGTCTGAGCTTCCTTTTTTGCGTCCTCCATCGGGCAGGAGAGCGCCTCGCCCTTTGTTTTGATGAGCTATCGCTTTTGATATCGCTCTGCTCGCGCTCACCGTTCCCGTGCTTTTTGGGCAAGCAGAAGCTCGATCTGCGCGGCAAGAGCATAAAGCCGCTGCTGCTTTCGGTGCAATGGAGCCGTGCATTTACTTTGTCGGCGAGCAATACGGGCTTAAATACTCAAGCTCGGCATTCTCCGGCATCATGATCGCCGTCATCCCGATAGTGACCATTATCTTTGCCGCAATTTTTCTGAAGGAGCGGCCGAGCAAGAAGCAGTGGCTGTTCAGCGCACTGTCGATAGCCGGGATAATCGTCATAACCTCCCTTGCCGAAAACAGCGGCGGCTCGATCACTTTTAAAGGCTTTGCGCTTTTGTGCCTTGCCGTTGTAACAGGCTCCGCGTTCAGCGTCATATCCTGCGGTGTATCCGGCAGATTCTCGGTTTTCGAGAGGACGTATTTCATGCAGGCAATGGGTGCCGCTGTTCTTTACAACGCTTGCGCTCATCGAAAACGGCGGCAGCGCGGCAGCGCTGATCGCGCCGGCGGCAAATCCCCGGTTTATCCTCGCGGCGGTTTCTCGCCCTTGGCGCATCGGTGGCAGGATATTCGCTGCCGTTTAACTACGCCGTGTCGCACGCGCCTATGGCAAACGTCGCGGTCTTTCACAATCTTGCAACGATCAGTCTCTGTGGCCGCCGGAATATTCATCCTCGGCGAGAAGCTCACCGCAGTCTCTCCTCGGCGCGATGGTCGTTGTGCTCATCGGCATATGGGGAGTGCAGAAATATCCGCCGGAAAACGAATTTGAAGAATAGCAAAAAATGCACCGTCGGTCGACGGGCATTTCAGCGTGTCAAAAAAGTCTTTGACTTTTTTGCACGCTTCAAAAACGCCACATTTTTTGTGAAAACAGGTTTTCACGAAAAATCTCGCTACGCTCGTCAAAAAGCCTGATAAATCAGGCGTTTTTGATGGCTATTAATCACCCCTGAGTGGGGCCTTTGCCCTCGAGCTCCCTGCTGTTTCTATTTTCTTTTGCAGCATAGTTTTAGACAGCCTGAAATGCACGTCGGTCGACGGTGCTTTTTATTGAATATACAATTATCTTTTGTCCAGGGGATGCCTCCGCCTTCGGAGCGCGGGACTTCTTGGACGTGAACGCCAGCACCACCAGAGAGATGATGTAGGGCATCATGTTGTACACCGGACTGGGAATGTTCATCGCCTTGAGGAAGCCGAAGCCGAAGTATACGTTCGACAGCGCACGGAACAGGCCGAACAGCAGCGCGGCCAGCGCGATGCGCTGGGGCTTCCACTGGCCGAAGATCATAACCGCCAGGGACGAGGAAGCCGAAGCCCGCGACGCCGTACTCGAAAGCGCCACTCCGGACACGCCTGCGGTGATGAAGACGATGCCGCCCAGGCCGCCCAGGAAGCCGGAGATGAGAACACCGGCCCAGCGCATCTTATAGACGTTGATGCCGACGCTGGCAGCTGCCTGAGGATGCTCGCCGCAGGCCATGAGGCGCAGGCCGAAGCGGGTCTTGTACAGCGTCACATAGGCAGTGACGAGCGCGATGAACGCCACGAGCATGAACCAGTTGAATTCAAACGAGCCGATGGGCGCCAGAAGCGCATTCTTTGCGCTGCCGTACTGCACGATGGACGAAACGTCGTCGGGGTTGGCGGCGGTGTTGATGGCCTTGACGATGACGGTAGCGCCGGCGGTGCCAAGCAGGTTCAGCGCCGTGCCGACGAGCGTCTGGTCCGCCTTGAAGTTGATGCAGGCCACAGCCAGCAGGCAGGAATAGACCATGCCGACCAGCGCGGAGACAAGGATGACCGCGAGGATCATCACGATCGCCGGGACAGTATTCGGCACATAGCGCATTGTCAGCGCGCCGCCGAGGGCACCCATGATCATAATGCCCTCGAGGCCGAGGTTGATAACGCCGGAGTGCTCCGCGAAGCAGCCGCCGAGGGCGACCAGGATCAGAACCGACGCGAAGATCAGCGTATACTGAAGCAGCAGGATCATTCCGTCTCGCCTCCTTTCTTGGCTTCCGCCAGGGCCCTGGCCTTTGCAATGGCCTTTTCCTCCCGGCGGGCGGCAATGGAGCTCATCACGTTCTTCATGAACAGCACGAAGCCGCACAGGTAGATGATGAGGGCGGAGATCAGATCGGAGATCTGCGCGCAGTACATGCTCTTATCCACATACGCGCCGCCCGCGGTGATGTGCTGGATGAAGAACGAGGCGAAGATCGCGCCGATGGGGTTCAGGCCGCCGAGGAACGCGGCTGCGATGCCGTTGAAGCCCATGTCCGGCACGGAGGAGGGGGTGCACTGCCACTGCTCGTAGCCGGTGAGGTAGAGCATCGCCGCGCCCATGCCGGCCAGCGCGCCGGAGATCATCAGGCTCAGGATGATGTTGCGCTTTTCCGCCATGCCGCAGTATTTGGCGGCGTTTTTGTTAAGACCCGTGGCCTTCAGCTCGTAGCCGAACTTCGTCTTGTCGAGCACGATCCACACGATGACTGCCATCACGACGGCCAGCGGGATCGCAAGGCCGACGTACTGGTTCTTGTTGAACAGCGCGCCGAGGCCGAGCGACGGCAGCACAGCGGAGGCGTTGGTATTGGCCAGGACCTTGGTATAGGGGCTGGCGTCCTCTTTTACGAGCGTGAGGAGCATATTGGTCAGATACAGCACGATCCAGTTGAGCATGATGCCGGAAATGACCTCGTTGACGTTGCAGTAGGACTTGAGCAGGCCCGAGATCCCGGCCAGCAGCGCGCCGCCGAGGATCGCCGCCAGCATACACGGCAGCCAGCTCCAGCCGAGGCCCAGCGCCGCATACAGGCTCAGCGCCGCGCCGACGCAGTACTGGCCGGCCGCGCCGATGTTGAACAGGCCCACCTTATAGGCAAACAGGATCGACAGCGCGCACATCAGAAGCGGCGCGGTCTTGACGAGCGTGTTGCCCAGATATTTGATCTGGGAGGCCTTGCGGTTATACGTCCAGAAGTTCTTGATGACCGTCAGGATCGCGTCGCCCGCGCCGTCGGGATTGATCAGCAGCAGGACGAGATAGCCGAGGAACAGGCCCAGCACGATGCACAGCAGCGACGCGACCAGCGTTTGCACGGTGCTGTTTTTCAGAAGATTCTTTTTCATGCTTTCACCTCATCTCTCTTGGCGCCGGCCATGTAGAGGCCCAGCTCCTCCTGCGTGGTCGTCTTGGGATCGAGCTCGCCGACGATCTCCCCCTCGTACATGACGAGATGCGGTCGGGCACGTCCATGACCTCGTCCAGCTCCAGCGAGACCAGCAGCACGGCCTTGCCCTCGTCGCGCTGGGCGACGAGCTGGCTGTGGATGTATTCGATCGCGCCGACGTCCAGACCGCGCGTCGGCTGCACGGCGACGAGCAGCTCGGGGTCCTTGTCGATCTCGCGGGCGACGATGGCCTTCTGCTGGTTGCCGCCGGACATACTGCGCGCCGGTGTGACCGGGCCCTGCCCCACGCACGTCGTACTGCTTGATCAGGCGCTCAGCGTAGGCGCGGATGTTCTTGCGGCGCAGGAAGCCCGCCTTGTCGGTGAAGCCGGGCTCAAAATAGCGCTGGAGCACCATGTTGTACTCCAGCGGATAGTCGAGCACGAGACCGTGCTTGTGCCGGTCCTCGGGGATGTGGCTCATGCCCATGAGACTGCGCTGCCGGATGGACGCGTGGGTAATATCCTTGCCCTCAAGCGTAATTTTGCCGCTCACGGCAGGCTCCAGACCGGTCAGGCCGTAGACAAGCTCCGTCTGACCGTTGCCGTCGATACCGGCGATGCAGACGATCTCGCCCGCGCGGACGCGGAACGACACGTCTTTGACGGCGTTGTTCTTATGGACCTTGGAGGCGACCGTCAGGTGCTCGACGGACAGGACCTCGCCGCCCGGCTTGAGCGGGCCTTTTTCCACGTGGAAGCTGACGTTTCTGCCGACCATCATGGCCGACAGCTCCTCCGCCGTGGTATTCGCGGTTTCGACCGTGCCGATGCACTTGCCCTTGCGCAGGACGGTGACGCGGTCGGAGACCTCCATGATCTCGTTGAGCTTGTGGGAGATGAAGAGGATGCTCTTGCCCTCGGCCGCGAGATTCTTCATGATCTGCATGAGCTCGTCGATCTCCTGCGGCGTCAGGACAGCCGTCGGCTCGTCGAAGATGAGGATCTCGTTGTCGCGGTAGAGCATCTTGAGGATCTCGGTGCGCTGCTGCATACCGACGGTGATATCCTCGATGCGCGCGTCCGGATCGACGTGCAGACCGTATTTCTCGGACAGATCGAGAACCTTTTTGCGCGCGTCCTGCTTCTGCAGGAAGCCCATTTTGTTCGGCTCAACGCCGAGAATGATGTTGTCGAGGACAGAGAAGCACTCGACCAGCTTGAAGTGCTGGTGCACCATGCCGATGCCGAGCGCGTTCGCGTCGTTCGGGTCGCGGATCTCAACCTTGCGGCCGTCCTTGTGGATCTCGCCCTCCTCCGGCTGGTACAGGCCGAACAGGACGCTCATGAGCGTGGACTTGCCCGCGCCGTTTTCGCCGAGCAGGGCGTGGATCTCCCCCTTTTTGAGCTGAAGCGTAATGTCATCATTGGCAACTATGCCCGGAAAGCGCTTTGTTATATGCAGCATTTCTATCGCATATGCCTGTTCCAAAACCCAAATCTCCCCTTTCGTTCATGAAAATCTTCACATCTGCTTTATATCTGTAATTATTAATAATTAATTATACAATAGTAAGGGGTGGCATTGCAAATAAAAATGTCGGAAATAAAATAAAATAAGGGACAGACGGAAAATTCCGTCTGTCCGCAGCCTGTAGAAAAAGTCTGTCAGCAGTCACGCCAAGGCAGGCTTTTTCGTTTGAAAAAAAAGGGAAAAATAGCAGCCAAGAAAAATAATCGGCCGCAAAAATCCTTCTCCGCCTCTTCCCCGGAGAAAGATTTTTCCGTTTCCATTTCCAAGTGGCCAGTTTTTTTAAATTCATGGCAGCAAATTTAAGCTTCACCCAGTTGGTAACCTGAGCCAAGCCTCTGTACTGCGTATAGCGCATACCGTGCTTTTCTTTTGCATCGGCAAACACACGCTCAATTTTTTGTTGTCTTAGCTTGTAGATATCCCTGTACAAAGGTGTGTGTCGTACATCCTCAGCCATATCTACAAAACGCTGCCAGATATGCCTTGTAACAGTTTTTTCGCACTTGGCATTTTGTGTACACATCGCTTTTGTTGGGCAGTCTGCACACAGATAAGAGCGGCTTTTGTATTCGCGGTAGCCATCGCGGTTGGTTGTTGAATAGTGCAAAACCTTGTATTCCGGGCGATCACATCATCGAAGTATTCATCATAAACATAGGTGTACCAAGGGTGGTTGCTGTCTTTGGTTTTGGGGCGTGTATAGGCAGAAGTCAGAACTCTGCCACTTTCAAAGATTCTTTTGCAGATCCAAGGGGTCTTGTAGGCGCTGTCGGCTGCAACGATTTTGTGTTCGGGGTAATGCTTACAGATATCATCATACAGAGAATCAAATGCTACGCTGTCGTGAATATTTCCGGGCGTAACATGTACACCTAAAATAAAGTTGTGCTTGTCACATGCTGTGTGCGCTTCATAGGCAAAGACTTTCTTGTGTTCGCCCTTGTGGAATACGCCGCATTCCGGGTCTGTAGTAGAAACAGTCTTTTCTATCATTTCCGGTTCACCGGAATTATCTCCGCTGCCGGAATCATTCCCGTTGTTGTTTTCGTCGAAGGGCTTCTTTCCATGCGCTTCTCTGTCCTTGTTTATCTCATCAAACAATTCGTGTGCATAGCGCTTTGCTTCTTTAGGTACAGCTTTGCGAGCCTGCTTCTTCAGATTTGCACTTGCCTTTATGTGCGTACCGTCTACAAATACCGCTTCTGTGTCCAGATAGCCTTCGTCCGCAGCTGCCTTTAATACCCAGCGGAAAATATACTCTACCGATGCCGTATTAAAACGGTGTTTGAAGTTATAGCTCACCGTTGAAAAGTGTGGAACCTGCTCGTTCAGCGGATAGCCAATAAACCACCGATACGCCATATTCACGCCGACTTCTTCCAGCGTACGGCGTAAAGAGCGGATACCGTAGATATGCTGGATCAGCACGATCTTAAACAGCACGACCGGATATATCTCTGGGACGGCCGTTGTCCTTTGCAATACAAATCTCCTACAAATTCATACACCTTATTAAAGTCGATTGCTGCATCGATCTGACGCAGCAGATGGTCTGCAGGAACCATTTCCTCAGACTTACAAATTCAACTTGGTTTCTGTTCTCTATATTTTTCGTAAGCACGTTCATCACCCGTACTTATTATACCATATTTCTCCCTGTTTTACGAGAAAAAGGCCAGCTTGCGGTGACCTTTTTCGACAGGCTGTAAGGACAGACGGAAAATTCCGTCTCGTCCTTGAACTTTGATGCTTAAATTACAGGATGTTGTCGAAGGTCTCGACCTTGACAGAAACCTCGGGCATCTTCTCGGTGGAGTTATCAACCTTGATATCGCCCTTGAACATGGAAGCAACGAGGGGTCTTGTAGTCGTCCTGGTGAAGCCAAGTCGGCGAACTGAGTGGAGCCGGCAAAGCTGTACGTGAGTTGTCATCGGGTTCTCGGAAACGAGGCCCAGAGTCTCGATCTTGCCGCCGAAGTCTGCCCACTTGTCGGCAGAGATCGCAGCCAGAACAGTCTTAACGGTGGGAGCCAGACCCTTCATGGCGGAGGTGACGGTCATGCCGGCGCCGTAGGCGCCGTCGATGACGCCTGCCTGGTCAACGTCAACGCCGATGACCTTGGCGCTGACCTTCTTGGCAGCGTCAACAGCGGAGGTGTAGATGCCGCCGCCGCAGGCGAACACGATCTCGGTGCCGCCGGCGTACCAGGTATCCATAACGGCGGTGATGTCGGCATCGCCGAAGAACTGGCCGCCGTAGACATAGTTCACAGTGACATCGGTCAGGCCCAGATCGGCGGCAGCGGCGTCAACGCCCTGCACGAAGCCGTAGCCATAGCGGACAACAGCGGGAACAGCCATGCCGCCCAGGAAGCCGAGGTTCTTGTAGCCCAGCTTCACAGCAGCGTAACCGGCCATGTAGCCGCAGAGCTCTTCCTGATAGATCGCGCAGTAGACATTGCTCATGTCAACATACTTTTCGAGATCCCAGTTGTCGGGGTTGTAGTCATAGCTTTCGCCAGCCTTGGCAACACCGGCCTCGAGCAGGTCGCCCTTGGCAACGTCGAGCGCGATGAACTTGACATCGGGGAATTCCGGAGCAGCCTCGACGATGGCGCCGCCGAAGGCATAGCCGGGCATCACGATGACGTTGTAGCCCTCGTCAACGGCCTTCTCGATCATGGCGACACGGTCGGCGGTGTTATCGCCGGCGGGCTTGAAGTAGCTGAACTCGATGCTGTTGTCCTCGCAGAACGCCTTGCAGGCCTCATAGGTGGTCTGGTTGAAGGACTGGTCGGTGATGTCACCGTAGTCGGTGATCATGGCGACCTTGTACGTAGCGGAATCTTTGCCGCCGTTGTCCTTGTCGCCGCCGCAGGCGCAAAGCGCGAAGACCATGCACAGAGCAAGAACCAGTGCGGAAAATTCTTTTTTCATGTTTTTTCCTCCGTATAAAATTTGTTTTTTGCCAACGAAATTGATTTTGTACACTTGCCATGTACTTATACAAGTATACCACTGCGTGGATATCAAAGGCAAGTATAATTTAGCAATTTGTCGTTTTTATACAAAAGCGACAGGTTTTTACCTATAATTTATAGGTTATTCATCTTTACTGCCGTATCGAGCGCTATCTCCATCATCTGAGTGAACGACAGCTGTCTTTCCTCGGAGGACAGAGCTCCTCGGGACGGTAAATGTGGTCCGATATCGTGCAGATGCCAGCGCGCGCTTTCCTGCCCTGGCAGCATTCATGTAAAGGCCTGCGGCCTCCATTTCAACCGCCATAACACCCATATCACGCCACTTGTCGTTGCTGTCGCAGCCGGCAGGAGAATAGAAATTATCGCCCGACGAGGATGTTGCCGACCTTCATGTCAACGCCATGTTCCTTTGCCGGCGACGGCGGTGCTCAGAAGCGTATAGTCCGCAATGGGGGCGAACGTGCCGTTGAGCTCAAACTGATGCACGAAATTGGAGTCGGTACATGCGCCCCGGACCGGCGACGACGTCCATCAGCTTCAGATCGTCGGCGAGCGCACCGGCAGAGCCGACGCGGATGATGTTGTCCACATCGTAGAAATTATACAGCTCCCAGCTGTAGATGCCGATCGACGGGATGCCCATACCGGAGGCCATCACGGTCACGGGCACGCCCTTCCACGTGCCGGTGTAGCCCTGCACGCCGCGGACGTTGTTGACGAGCACGGGATTTTCAAGGAAGGTCTCGGCGATGAACTTGGAGCGCAGGGGATCGCCGGGCATGAGCACGGTTTTTGCGATATCCTCTTTTTTGCCGATATGTGCGGAGTGGGAATAGGCATTTTGTTTCCTCCTCCAGATAATATTTTGGCTTTGCTCAGATTATATCTGCTATGCGCGGAGTCAAGTTTTGCAGCCGCGCGGCGATAAAGAACCCTTTATCGCTTTAGGCCCTCGTCGGCTTAATTAATTCGTTGCGCCGCCTGCGCCGATGTGGTATTATGAAACAAAAAACATATACGGGAGGCGGTATGAGAGACGGCAGCATAATGGTGATCGGCATTGCCGGCGGCACCGGCAGCGGCAAAACCACCATAACGCGCGCATCATGCAGCGTTTCGGAGGAAATGTCAGCGTTATATATCACGACAACTACTATAAGGCTCACCACGGCATGAGCTACGAGGAGCGAGCAAAGCTCAACTACGACCATCCCGACGCATTCGACACCGACCTTCTCATCGAGGATCTCAATAAGCTGCGCCGCGGCGAGACCGTACATTGCCCGACCTATGACTACACCATCCACGACCGTGCGGAAAAAACCGTGACGGTGAGGCCCGCGCGTGTCATAATCGTCGAAGGGATTCTGATATTCCAGAGTCGGGAGCTGTGCGACCTTATGGATATCAAGATCTTCGTCGACACCGACGCCGATGTGCGCATCCTGCGGCGCATCGTGCGCGACGTGCGCGACCGCGGCAGGAGCCTCGAGAGCGTCGTCAATCAGTACCTCACCACCGTAAAGCCCATGCACGAGCAGTTTGTGGAGCCAAGCAAGCGCAAGGCAGATATAATCATCCCAGAGGGCGGACACAATCAGGTCGCGATGGATATGGTGCTTGAGCGTGTGCGCGCGCATCTTGCAAAGAATTGAGGTCGAAAAAATGGCAAAGCTGTATTTCAAATACGGTGCGATGGGCTCATCCAAATCGGCTCAGGCTCTGATAACGCAGTTCAACTACGAGGAGCTGGGCATGACCGTCTGGCTCATAAAGCCGAGCATCGACACACGCGACGGCGCGGACATCGTGCAGAGCCGCATAGGCCTAAAGCGCTCGGCAGAGGTCATGGTCCCCCCGAGCAGAACATCATCGAGGCCTACGCCAAGGCCGGGCAGCACGATGTTATAATCGCCGATGAGGCGCAGTTTTTCTCCCGGAGCAGATAGACCAGCTGCGGCAGCTCGTTGACGACGAGGATCTGCCGGTTCTGTGCTTCGGCCTGCGGACGGATTTTCTCACGCACTTTTTCCCCGGCGCACGGCGGCTCATGGAGCTGGCCGATTCCATCACGGAGATCAAGACCGTGTGTGCCTGCGGCCGCAAGGCGACCGTCAACGCCCGCATCGACGCGACCGGACACATCATCACCCACGGCGATCAGGTTTTCCTCGGCGGCAACGACAGCTACGTCGCCATGTGCCACAAGTGCTGGAAAAGCAAGATCAAGGCTCAGGAGAGCCGCTCGGCGGCAAAGGAGAATTGACTTGAAAAGGCTCTTGGCTGCGGCCATCGCCGCCGCGCTTTTGTTATCCGGCTGCACTTCGGCTTCCCGACCGGCAGAGTCCGCGCCGCCCACGGGAACGCCCCCTCGCCGAGTCCGACGCCTGTTGTAACGCCGACGCCTGGAACCCGAGCCGGCGGATGGTGAGCTTGTTCTTGTCCGCGACTATATCCCCGGCATTTTTTATAGATCTCAAGTACGCAACGACCGACAACTTCACCGGCCGGGTCATTTACGACTCGGATGAAGCATATCTTCGCTACGGCACGGTGAAAAAGCTGCTCTGCGCGCAGAATGAGCTTTCAGGTCGGGGGGCTTAGCCTGAAGATATGGGACGCTTACCGTCCGGTGAGCGCGCAGTTCAAATTGTGGGAGATATGCCCGAACCCCGTGTACGTTTCCGACCCCAACAACGGCTACTCAAGCACAGCCGCGCGAACACCGTGGACATCACGCTCGTTACCGATACCGGCAAAGCATTTCCATGCCCTCAGGCTTTGACGATTTCACCTCTCTTGCCGACCGCGATTACAGCGACGTTTCCGCCGAGGCTGCGGAAAACGCGCGTCTTCTTAGAAAACGTCATGGTCGAAAACGGCTTTGTTCCATATTCCGGCGAATGGTGGCACTATTCCGACAGCGTCGCATATATGACGTGTACGGCTGATATTTCTTCATATAACGGACAAAGGTCTGCCGAAAAAATACGGCAGACCTTTTCTTTAAATTTTACTCGACCTCCACGACGCCGTCGGCCTCCTGACGGTCACCTTTGCGCCGGTCTTGACGTATTCAAGAAACTCGTCGCCCAAACTGTCAACAACGGGCATCTTTGCGTCCGTCCACACGTCACCGAGGATGGCGCCGGAGGCCGCAAGCGGATCGATGGGCTTTGAAAACAGCATGCAGGCCGCCTGCTTGCCGAGGCGCAGGCGGTGTAGAGCACCATGCCGCCGGTGGTCGAGCCGATGGTCTCCGGCAGGCACAGCGCCTTGCCGATCATCGGCTTTTGTATATATCGGCGTTGTTCTGATCGCCGCACTTCATCTGCTTATCGCCGAACATCATTCCCATCTGATACGAGGCGAGCGTATTGAAAGCCGCCGTGGGACACGAGCGCCTCGGCCAAGTGCATGTTCCGGGGACGACTACTCTTCCTTTGAAAGTCTTCATTTTTTTGCCCTCCCTCTTCGTTGTGATGGTATGGCGGGATCTCGGCCTCGGTGTAATATCTCGCGCTGGTGTAGGTGCGCAGCTTGTTCGACGAGGTGATGACCGCCTTCTTCTTGCACAGAGGATTGTTCATGTACATGAGCGGGCAGATATAGCTGAGGATAATGCCCGGTCTTTTTGAGCCGGGCAGCATACGGTGTTTTCTCAAACTCCTTGATGACGGGCGTGGCGAAGCCGTGAATACCGTGGGAACGGTGACCTTTGGCTGCGGCCTGCCTCTGCAAGCGCCGTGCCGACGCGTGTTGTCCAGTCGATAAGCTGCTGAGCGTCATGTGCGGGCAGCCCATGAAGCACAGCTGCGGCTCTGCGTCGGGTTTTTCCAGACGACGGGATAGCTGTCCTTGACGCGCTGAAGCTCCGCGTCGTCGATCACATAGACCCTCGCGCCCTCGGCGATCAGCGCTTCGCCCTGCGCCTTCGCCTCGGGCGTGAGGTTCGCAATGTGATAAAGGCCCACTGCGCCGTTGGATGCGGTGGCCGCGCCGAAGTCCTTGAGATAGGTGGCGTCGTCCAGCTCCGTGCCGAGCCATTTGTCCAGCCCCTTGACATACGGCACCTGTTCCATGACCTTCATGCCGATGGCGGAGCCGAGCAGCTGCGGCTCGGGCTTTTTGGACGTCTCGATTTTGATGACCCACGTTGCCCGGCGTCCTTCGTCGGTCAGCAGACCGAAATACGGCACAAAGCCGACGATGGAGCCCATGATGTCCATGATGCCGGAGTTGCGGTTGCAGCGTGCGCCGAGCACGGAGTTTGCGTGTACACGACTTACCGTGACGACTCCTCGCCTTCATTTACCCTCGCCTTAAAGCCGGCTCGG
>VOFJ01002999.1_pt1 | contig 16331 bp, 24 predicted proteins | sample 5384081 | NCBI WGS metagenome assembly VOFJ01 (sample SAMN12384729, study PRJNA508395) | human gut metagenome | isolation source: healthy gut I | host: Homo sapiens
ACGGCAGCTTCGAAGATTATGAGAAATGAGGTTATCTTCATATAGCATTCAGACAGCCTCATTTCTGATTTGAAGTATTTATATCAGTCCGATAATTTCTTTTGACAGACTTACAACCATTTTCATCCAGATAATCGTTTATACCTTCGATTATTTTTACGGTGATCGCCGGATCGATAAAATTAGCGGTTCCGATTTGAACAGCAGAAGCGCCTGCCAATAAAAATTCGATAGCATCGGTCGCACACATGATTCCTCCAAGGCCGACAACCGGAATCTTTACTGCTTTAGCGACTTGCCAAACCATACGTAGAGCGATCGGTTTTACACAAGCTCCGCTCAATCCCCGGTAATCGTACTTAAAACGGGTTTGCGTTTTTTGGCGTCGATAGCCATTCCCCAGCAGAGTATTGATCAGAGAAACCGAATCGGCTCCTTCACTTTCTACAGCCAAAAGCTATTTCCTGTATATTGGTCACATTGGGGGATAATTTTACCATCCAAATGCTTTTTGTATACCCGTCTGACTGCTTTTACGACTTCGGCAGCAGAAGCACACTGGTACCGAAAGCCATTCCACCTTCCTTTACATTGGGACAGGAAATATTCAATTCGATGGCAGGGATGTGATCCAAGGCGTTGATTTTTTCTGCAGTCTCCGCATAATCAGTGATGGTAGACCCGGAAACATTTACCAGAATATTCGTTTCGATATCCTTTATTTCCGGATAAATACGTTCGATGAAATAATCGACCCTTTATTTTGCAAAGCCGACTGCATTCAACATACCGGACGGGGTTTCAGCCATACGGGGGATAGGAATTCCCTTCGCGGTGTTTTTAGGGTAGTACCTTTTACTATAAATCCACCCAACTTATCGAGTTGAATGAAATCTTGGAATTCTAAACCATAACCAAATGTTCTGATGCTGTCAATACAGGATTTTTTTAGCTCTAAGCCATTGAGGTTTATATTTAAATCTGCCATTTTAAATCATTTTATATTAAATACCGGACCGTCTGTACATACACATTTATGACCTTCTTTGGTGTCGTTTACACAGCAAAGGCAAGCTCCGATTCCACAAGCCATCGTATTCTCCAGAGAAAACTTCACAATCGATATGTTTAGAATAAGCATACCTGGCAACTGCTTTCATCATCGGTTCGGGGCCACAACAAAAGATATGGTCGAATTGTTCAGTTAGAATGGTATGCTGAGTGGGATATCCCTTTTCTCCATAAGAACCGTCTTCGGTTGTATAGTATACCGTTGCATACTTTTCATACTCTTCTTTTTTAAGATAATATCTTTCACTGTCCGGGTTCCGATCAGAACCACCGGGTGTAGCCCTTTATCGGAGAGTTCTTTGGATAAATGCAAAAAGGGGAGCGATACCGACACCGCCACCAACCAGTAAACATCGTCCTTGTTCGGGTTGAGAGAAGCAATTTCCCAATGGAAGTATAATATTCAACTGTTCACCGGGCTTAAGCGTGGACAATTTTTCGGTCCCTTTTACCTGCAATTTTTACTAAAAGATAAAGCAGGCCTTGTTTCTTATCCACATCATGCACGGATATCGGCCGGCGTAAAAAAGTAGAAGGGGAATGGTCTACTCTGACATTGACGAATTGTCCTGCCTGGATCTCCGGTAACTCTATGGAATGCAATACCAATAAAAAATTGTCTGCATTGAGCCGGCGGTTTTCTTTAACAGTAAAATCTAGTATTTTCTTCATGCTGTTTAATGAGATCTGGTGATCACTGATTTATTATTTATTGCAATTTTTCTTTCAGATAGTGCCCTGTATAGGATTCCGGACATTTTACCACTTGTTCCGGTGTACCGGTACAAACGATACGTCCACCTTCTTTTCCTCCCTCAGGTCCGAGGTCGATAACATAGTCGGCACATTTGATAACCTCCATATTGTGTTCGATGATCAATACGGAATGTCCCCGTTCGATCAAAGCATTCAACGAACTCATCAATTTATGAAATGTCTTGGAAATGCAGACCTGTCGTCGGTTCATCGAAAACAAAAAGGGTAGGATCGGCATTTTTCCCGGCTTAAATGATAAGCCAGTTTGACCTGTTGGCTTTCACCACTGCTGAGAGTACTGGAAGACTGGCCCAGCTTCACATAACCTAATCCAACGTCTACCAATTTTTTGTAACTTATCTACAATACTACGTTCGCTATGACCATTCCCCGCAGAAAAAAAATTCCAGGGCCTGATTTACGGTCATTTCCAGAATATTATAAATATTTTTTACCCTTATAACTGATCTCCAGTACCTCGTCTTTAAAGCGTCTGCCTTTGCAGTGTTCACACCCAGAAATACATCCGCCATAAATTGCATTTCCACTTTAATAATTCCTTCTCCCTGACATTCTTCACAACGCCCACCGGGTACGTTGAAAGAAAAATGTGCCGGTTTAAACCCCTGTACCTTAGCAGCTTGTGTATCTGAGAAAATTTTACGGATATCGTCCCCAAGCCTTTAAATAGGTAACCGGATTGGAGCGTGTAGATTTTCCTATCGGATTTTGGTCGATAAATTCGACTCCGGTAATGGCTTTCAAATCTCCGGTGAGTTTATCGAAACTACCTGTGCGATCGGAATAATCTCCATATAATTTCTTTAAGGCAGGTACCAGAATCGTTTTTATCAAAGTACTTTTACCTGAACCGCTGACTCCGGTAATCGCAGTCATGATTTTCAAAGGAATATCGACAGTGATATTTTTCAGGTTATTCTCGGTTGCTCCGCTGATTGTTATTTTTTGTTTCCAGGGACGTCTCCGGGCAGGAACTTCGATTTTACGCTTCCCGAAAATATAATCGGCGGTTAACGTACCGGCAGTTTTCAGTGCTTTCATATCGCCCTGAAATACAACTTCACCCCCAGGCGTCCAGCCTGAGGGCCGATGTCGATCACCTGATCGGCTGCTTTAATGATGTCTTCGTCATGCTCGACGACGATGACGGTATTTCCCCCAAATCCCTTAGTTTTTTCAATACTTTGATCAATTGTCCGGTATCCCGGGAATGTAATCCGATACTAGGTTCATCCAGGATATAGAGCGAGCCGACCAAAGCCGAACCCAGGGAAGTAGCTAAATTGATCCGCTGGGATTCTCCACCTGAAAGTGAAGAAGAAAGCCGGTTCAGAGTGAGATAACCCAAACCTACTTCAAGTAAAAAATTCAAGTCGGTTCTTAATATCGGGAAGGATCCTTTCTGCCACTTTGTTTTGAGCCGGAGTCAAAGAAAGGGTATCGAAGAATACTTTCAGATCGGATACCGGCATTTCAACCAGTTCGGGCACCGATTTACCGCCGATCTTCACGTATGAAGCTTCGGGTTTTAAGCGAGTACCATGGCATTCTGGGCACTTGGTCTTTCCTGTATACCTGGCAATCATCACCCGGTTTTGAATTTTGTATTTTTTGGATTCCAAATAATTGAAGAAATCGTAAATTCCTCCAAAGTACGGGACATCCGTTCCATAGGATATTCTTTTCCGCTTCTGTCAATTCATAATAGGGAGTATGAATCGGGAAATTAACTTTGTGTGCATGTTTCACCAATTCGTTTTTCCATTCGCTCATTTTTTCCCCCTCTCCAACACAGCACAGCTTCTTCGTAGATACTGAGCGATTTATTCGGAACGACCAAGTCTTCGTCTATACCCAGAATTTTCCCCATATCCTTCACATTTCGGACAGGCTCCCAAGGGAGAGTTGAAACTAAAGGTATTGACTGTAGGCACGACAAAGCTCATACCGTCTGCTTCGAAACGATTGGAAAAGGAGCGAATTTCCCCGTCGATCTCTATAAAACATTCTCCTTTTCCTTCACACAGGGCCGTTTCTACCGATTCGGAAACCCGGGAAGCGGTATCTTTTTCCTGGGTGATGTTGATCCGGTCGATGACGAGATATAGATCGGATGGGCTCGAAAGAACTTTATTTTCAGCGAGGATATCGTCGATCCGGTGATATGCTTTTCCTGATTTTATACGGGTAAATCCCTGGCTCAACAACAATTTTAAAGTTTCCACATCCTGCAAATGTTCAGGACGTGCCAGGATAATAACAGTTTTGCCGAGGTGGTCTTCCAGAATATACCGGGTAATGTCGTCAGTATGATCTCTTTTTACTTCCCGTCCCGATATCGGGGATATGGTTTGTCCTGCCCGGGCGTATAATAATTTGATATAATCGTATATTTCTGTAGAAGTACCTACCGTCGAGCGTGGATTAGAAGTATTTACCTTCTGTTCGATTGCAACGGCAGGGGGGAATTCCTTTGATATAATCACATTCCGGTTTATTCAGACGTCCCAGAAACTGCCGGGCATACGACGACAGACTCTCGACATACCGGCGCTGACCTTCGGCATATAGCGTGTCGAAAGCCAAAGAAGATTTGCCGCTACCTGATACTCCCGTGATGACAATCAGTTTATTGAGTTCGAATTTTCAGATCGATATTTTTTCGGATTGTGCACCCGTACACCCTTCAAATCAATATATGGTTTATTCATATTATCTTTCACATTTAGCATACAAAGATAATGAAAATGTTGCGAAAAATAAAAGCACCCGGCGAAGGGTGCTTTTAAGCGTTTGGAATATGTTTGGAAATACGTTTATAGTCCGTTTATGACTTTGGTTAATTATTCAGAAACTACTTCGAACTGAACATCGACTTTCACTTCACGATGAAGTTTGATGACAGCGGTATAAGTTCCTACTTCTTTAATTTCTTTCAGCATGATTTTCTTCCGGTCGATATCGAATCCCTGAGCCAATAAAGCTTCTGAAATCATGATATTGTTTACGGAACCGAAAATCTTACCGGTACTGCTGGTTTTAGCACCTACAGTCAGTTTCAATTCAGCCAGTTTTGCAGCCAATTCTTCAGCTTCTGCTTTCAATTTAGCTTCCTTATGTGCCCGTTGTTTGGTATTTTCTGCAACGATTTTCTTTGCAGCTTCGGTAGCTAAAATGGCATATCCCTGAGGAATCAGGTAGTTACGGCCATATCCGGGTTTTTACGTTGATCACATCGTCTTTATGTCCCAGATTTGCGATATCTGTCAATAATATAATCTGCATTTCGTGTCCTCCTTTTAATTATTTCATCAAATCGGTTACGTAGGGCAACAAAGCAAGGTGTCTTGCTCTTTTACAGCAGTTGCAACTTTTCTCTGGAATTTCACAGAAGTACCGGTGATTCTTCTGGGAAGGATTTTACCTTGTTCGTTCAAAAATTTCTTTTAAAAATTCAGGATCTTTGTAATCGATGAATTTGATTCTTGCTTTTCTGAAACGGCAGTATTTTTCTTTTTAACATCCACCGTTGGGGGGGTCAGATATCTGATTTCACTTTCGTTCTGTGCCATAGCTTATTTCTCCTCTTGTTTAGCTGCGTATTTACTTCTTTTTTTTTAAAGTATACTCATAAGCATACTTGTCTAATCTAAACGTTAAAAAACGAATAACTCTCTCGTCACGTCTGTAAGCGGTTTCCAGTTTGTCAACCAGTGCACCTTCTGCTTCAAACTGTAACAAATGATAGAATCCGGTCGTCTTTTTCTGGATCGGATAAGCCAGCTTGCGAAGTCCCCAAGTTTTTCCTCATGTTCAATCGTACCACCATTATCGGTGATGGTATTCTTGAATTTTTCTACCGCTTCCTTTTATCTGTTGTTCAGATAAAACGGAGTTGTAATGAAAACGGTCTCGTAATGATTCAACATAATGATTTGATTATTAGTATAAAAAATAATTTATCGGCCGCAAAGGTAGTATTTTCAACTGAAACTGCCAAACAAACAGGGGGCTTTTGAGTTATAAAGTTTATAAAAAGTCCGTAAAGTTTATAAAATCGATGTTCCCTGCGGGTACTTTTTTAGGATCACTGAGGCGACCGATGGTAAATATGTATATAACTGCCTCTTTTAATAAATTCTTTTTTATATTCAGGGCACGGTGATATTCGTTGGCATGCCGGTTGTGTTCCCGCAGGGTACAGGGAAAAATAGTGACTACCGGAAAAATCACTTTTGGCACAGAAAAACATATAATCGTGGTGCTGATAATTCAATACCGCATCGATTACCCGGATAGAGGGCATACGTACCGGTCCGGGAGGAAGGCCTGTATTTTTATAGGTATTGTAAGGAGAGTCTATTTCCATATGTTTATCCAGCACCCGTCTGATGGAGAAATCTCCCCAGGCAAATTTCAGGGTCGGACAAGCTTCTAACTTCCAGCCTTTATTCAAGCGATTGATGTAAACCCCTGCGATGACAGGGTATTCGTCGGCAATATTGGTCTCTTCTTCTACAATCGAGGCCAATATCAGAATATCCATAGGAGAGAGGTCGGCTTTCCGGGCTTTCACTAGCCGCTCTTCTGTCCAGAATTTCCGGTATTCTTTTATACATCCGCTGAATAAAATCTTCAACCGGCGTATGCCAATACACCCTGGTAGGTGTTAGGGATAAACATACCGATGAAATTTTCCGGCGTAAAAACTTAATTTCTTTACATATTCGGCGTTACGGGCCAATTGCAGAAATTCGGTCGAATCGATACCCAACTGACGGGATAAAATCGCAGCAAAGTCCTCTTAAAAGTACGGATATTGTTAAAAGTCAGGTGAACCGGTTCCTGACGACCGGCACGTAACATATTGATCAATTGATTATTGTTCATCTTGTCGACCAGGCGATACCGGCCGGTTTTTACTGCAGAAGGATATTTTTTCAGTTCTGCAAGCTTGCGAAGGGTGTATTCGTTTTTACATATCCGCTACTGATCAGTGTTGTCATGACCGTTTCAAAGGAATCTCCCGGCTGAATGAAAATAATCCCATCATCGCCGACAGTGATGTTAGGACGCTGCACAAAGTAATAATAACCTCCTGCAATACCTCCCAAGCCGAGTAAAACAATCAAGCCGACGATTATTCCTGTCTTTTTTTTCATCCGTTGACATTTTTCATTTTTTACTCTTCATTCCGAAAATAGAGTACGTAATAATTCATATCTCGGTCAGGATCGTAACCTTTGCGGATATTTTTTTTTCTCCGTGAATATAGACGTGAAAATTCTTGTCTAATTTAAGGACATGTTTAAAATATTTTTCTCATCCTTCACAGCAAAATCCGATATGGCGAACTGGTCGGTGAGTTCGACATTATTATCCGTTTCGTACTGGCATTTGAAGTTCTCGAAAGCATTGATTACTTCGGGTTCTTGTACGACTTCTTGTTTGAAACGTTCTTCCGAAAAGACGTCCGCATCCTTAAAGAAATTAATCGATCGGTTGAGCATGTCTATTTGGTCTGCCCGTGGTACATCATTCTCCTGATTGTAAATATCTTTTACAAAATCCTTACACAGGTTCAGATAATTAGAGGTCTGGAAATAACTGGCCTCAGCCGGTTCCAGTCCTAGGAAATCGGTTGTCCAGTAGATCGCCTCTTTTTGGTATTCGTTTTATCCAGGATACAAACTTTGTATCCATTGTCCCGGTTGACATTGAAGACGATACAAGCCTTGTCCAGTTTTTTGATATTGATCCCCGATTCTCCCACCAGTTGATAAGTATTCTGATTCATCACTATTTTCAGAAAAGTGTCTTTTGGTTTCTGATTTGAAAATGCCGACAGCATCACAGACACCTTCTTCAACATTACAATTTCGAAAATGAACGATATACAATTCTCCGGGTTTGATATTCGGGTTGTTGGATTGTTCGAACAGATGTTCGGCTATTTGGACAGATTGCTGATAAAATTCAGACTCATTGTCGAAGATCTGGGAAACCGACGCATAGACCGGGTTATTCATCAACTCTTCTTCATAGGGCAAAAAGTTGTAATAAGCATCCTTCTTGAAGGCGGACAAGAAATAACTTTTCAATAAATTTACCACATCGGGGATCTTCGGGTAGGAAACAACCGTCGGACAAAGTGAGCCCACCGCCTTCGAATTTATTGCCTACATGATGAATCACAATATTACTGATGTCGCTATTTTCAAAATTGATCATGACGATAAAATAGTTAAGGTAAATATTCCTATGTCAGAATCTGAAATTTACACCCAGATTCAAATTTTCCTTGAATTGTAACTTTTTGGAATTGTTCTCATTATAAATAGTTTCCGTATAAATCGAAGCCCTCATGAAATAGTTGATATTAAAGTCTATATTGAGTTTCCAGTTTACTGTAAAGGAATTTTCTTTTTTTCTTCGTTATCGGATTCAAAATTCAGATAATGGTCTTTTTTTTTTTTTCATAACTCATAAACCAGGTCAATTCGTTCCTGATGTTCATGATTTTAAAGATATTGTTTTGCGTGCTCCTCAGGTCTATTCTTGCACCGGCCTCCCTTCTGGCCCGTTTACCTTGTTCCACTCCATAACGTCCGACGTCGATTTTCGCCGTATCCCGGACAAAATTCCATTTACCGGCAATAGGGGGGAGATAAACAACGAAAAACGATCGTTAGGCTTAAAATCAAGACCCAATGACAGGGTGAAATCTCCCGGGCTCATAAAATTGGCAACCAGTTTCTTGTCCTGATCCTGCGGATACTCGTAGGAGTTGAAAAGCTGGGTAATGACATTGAACTGGGCGGTATAATACCAATGTTTAAAGGCCCTTTGTCCCAATTTTTGAGTTCAACTCAAAGCGATCTTCATTCTTCCGGATATCTTCATCCCCATTTTTCATGAAACCGAAGCGATAGTGTACCCAGTTTTCCCAGCTGGTATTATTCCGGTTGTAATTCCAGAAATAACGGATATTACTCAACAGGGATAAGGAATTTTCACCCCACTGGTCCAGTTGGCCAGTTTACCCTGACTCATGGCCAACTCGACTTCGGAATAATAAGTCCAGTATCTCCGATGTAACTGCCCGACCTGCATCGGATTGAGCTTGAAATATTCATCGTCGAAGCGATTGGAAATGCCGGCTTCATTGGTTTCAGCATGTTTTTTCTCTATGGCGGAGAGTCTGGTATACATCTTCGTCAACATAGATTTTCAGCCGGTTACCTTGTGGCATCACCTGAATCCAGGTGCCGATCGTGTCGCATATTTTATTGGAAGCCCAAAAACGATGATATTGCATCCGCCCGTTATTGACCCAAAAGCGAACAGAGTTATCGGCCACACTCATGATTTCCAGCAGGACAGAATCCCGGCTGGCATCCCTAAGCCATATATAATTGGAATCCTGATGAATATAGTTGACAAAGGTCTGTAAATCGGTATTGATATATTCTTCAAAATCTCCGGTCAGTAAATACTCAGTATTTTTATAAAATTCGATACTATCATAGGTAATCTTTTGTTCGAGTGTTTCCAGGGCTTGTTCCTTTTTTTCCCATCGTTTGGGCATATCTTTTCAGATACTCCACCACATGCTTTAATCTTTCATCTTCAGCATAGCGAATCAGGGTATTGATGGCTTCATTGACCTGTGGTTCCGGATAACGTTCCTTCTTCAGATTTTGTATGGCATACCGGACTCCCGGGTTTTCAATAGTCCGGTTTTCCTGTCTTACTTTGTAGAGAAAAGGAGGGAAGGGAGAGCCCCGTCAGTTTATTTACCACAGGGCCGTTCAGTGGTGTCCGGGGCTCCATGACTTCCGGATATAACAACTGGGCCCAACCACTTCCGGTTATACATATAAACAGAAACAAAAGAAATATATTTCTCATAACACACTTATTTAAAAGGAGAATCCGGTTCTTTTTGCCATCAGTGAATAACTGAGCCGATCCACTAAACCCGGCAACCATTTACTTAAGAATACGGCTAATTTACCTTCTACAAAAGTCATTATAATTTCTCTTTTTCTTTTTCTGATTCCTTTCACGATGATTGCAGCACATTTCTCGGCAGTCATCATTTTGTTTTCGTTCCGGGGACTTTCTCCTTGTTGCCGTCCATTGGCATTCAAAGCAGTTTTCCGTATGTTGGAAGCTGTAAAACCGGGGGCTGCCACCATCACATGAAGTCCTTTTTTCATATTTTCGATCCGGACGGTATTCAAAAATCCACGAACGGCAAATTTACTGGCCGCATAGCCTGTACGTCCCGGCAGACCTATAAATCCTGCAATAGAAATCACTCCGACCAAACTTCCTTTGGATTCCAATAAATAAGGTAAGGCATATTTCGCACAATAAACCGTGCCCCAGAAATTGACATCCATTACTTTGCGGAGTACTGCCGGTTCCAGATCTTCCAACAAAGCGCGCATAGAAATTCCGGCATTGTTGATCAAAGCATCGATCCGTCCGAAACGGGCATAAGCTTGTTCGATCAATTCTTTACAAGCCAATTCTTTCGTCACATCGGTACGTACCGACAACACCTCAGCTCCTTGCTGTCTTAAATCTTGTTCGATATGAAGTAATTCCTCAATATTTCTTGCTGCTAAGACAACTTTAGCTCCTTGATGTGCCAATTCGTATGCTAAAGCTTTACCAATTCCGGACGACGCACCAGTAATAATAACGACTTTATCCCGCATAGTATGATGTGTGTTAAAACAATGTGGACAAAGATAATAATTTTTTGTTGACATCTTTTTGAGCAAATATTTAAAATCTATAATAAGAATTGGGGTAAACTCCGTCTGGAATATTTGTCCTATAATTTATATTATGTTAATAATAACATTTTTAAAATAAAGGGGGAGTAGAAAATCCCCTTTATTTTTTACTGTGCTTCGAGTTTTTTTGTTTTATCTCATCATATCTCTGCTGATATTCAGGTTTTTGATTTCTCAGTTTGAAATAAAGTTCTCTCAAAGTTACCAGGGTATTTTTTTCATCCGGACTGAGTTCCAATGCTTTTTCAAAATACGGAATGACAGATTCATAAGCGATGTAAACTTTTTCCAATTCTTTATTATATTCGTTGACATCGACTATATCCTGAACTTTTTATGGAAATTGATCGCTTCTGTCAATTTAATATTTCCCAGATTGTATTGAGCCAAAAAGTCTTTCGGATCCAATTCCAACGCTTTTACATACATTTCCTCTGCTTGTGCCGGCCGCTCGGTTTTTTCGTATAATGTACCTTTAGCTCTGTAAAAGATGCATTTTTCGGATCTTGTTTGATAGCCGCATCCAGATAAACTTCAGCTTTTTTCAGGTTCACCCCCCAATAAATAATGATTGATCAATTCCACTAACATATACGCATTATCGGGATATTGTTCGTATCCTTTGTGCAGATATTCCAGTGCTTCATCGGTTTTGCCTTGTTGTTTCAAAACATTACTCAACATCGCATAACTCTGAGCCGGTTCGTAATTCAATTTTATAGATTCTTTCAGGAATTTTTCAGCACCGGCATATTCTTCGGCTTGCTGAGCACATAGACCGGCATTATAAATAACGGCGGTGTCGATGGAAACTTCTCCGTTTGCTGTCAGTATCGGCGAACTTTTTTATTTCAAGTACTCTTTTGAAAGACGCCAAGGCCTTTTTTAAACTCTTTTGCATTGTAAAGTTCAGCAGCTCTGTTGGTGAAATCGATCGCTAAATTCCGATATTGAGTTGCCAGCTTTTTGGGATATTTTTTTCTTCACATCCAATTCGATTACTTTTTTTGATAAGCTTCCCAGGCTTTTCTACAGCTTCGGAATCTAATTTTTTGTAATCTGCGACAGGACTTTCATATAGGGCCTGATAAATCTGGCCTTTAGTGAAATAAGCCTTATCCCAGGCGACACAGGATTCATGTCCCATCGCTTCATCGATTAATTTTTTGGCCTGATCCAATTTACCCGAAGTCAGATAACTGATTGCCTGAGTTACTTTTTTCCTTTTGTGCATACGTAAAAAGTCGCACAAAAAAGTAAAATCATAATAAAGGATAATTTTCTCATAAGTATAAATTTTACATTAATTTATGTTTCTATTCCACGTATTTTACGTGATCTTGGTTACACATTTTCTTTCAGACTGTCCGTTCGGCTCTGCTTCTCCCCTTTCTTCCTCGGCAACTACACCTCACTATTCTCTTCCTCTTTCGCGGCAGAAACTTTCGCTACGGCAGCAATCGAATCCTCATTTCTTAAGTTGATCAGTTTCACTCCCTGGGTATTCCGTCCCATCACTCGCAAAGAAGAAACTTCAAGCCGGATAGTCAATCCCGAGCGATTGATAATCATCAGGTTATCTTCATCCGTTACATCGATCAACGCAATCAGATTACCTGTTTTTCAGTCATATTGATAGTCTTGACCCCCTTTACCGCCCCGGTTGGTGATCCGATAATCTTCGATCGCCGAGCGTTTGCCGAAGCCATTTTCGGATACAACCAGAATATTGGCATTATTAGGCTCGACACAAACCATACCGATCGCTTCGTCGTCGTCGTCCATCCAGATTCCTCTGACTCCCGAAGCGGTACGTCCCATCGGCCGCACCTTAGACTCGGGAAAACGAATGGCTTTACCGGATTTTACGGCAATCATGATGTCATTCTCTCCATTGGTCAGCTTAGCTTCCAGCAACTGGTCGCCCTCTTTGATGGTAATGGCATTCACTCCATTCTGACGGGGACGTGAATAAGCCTCCAGTGTTGTTTTTTCTTAATGATACTTCTTTTTTGGTACACAATACGATATAATTGCTGTTGATATAGTCATAATCTTTTAAATCCAGCAGATTGATATAAGCTTTCACTTTATCGTCCGGTTCAATATTCAATAGATTCTGGATTGCCCGTCCTTTGATTGTTTCGTACCTTCGGGTATTTCGTATACTTTCAGCCAGAAACATTTTCCCTTTTCTGTAAAGAAAAGCATGGTATTGTGCATGGTGGCCATAATCATATGTTCCAGGAAGTCTTCATCCCGTGTAGCCGAACCTTTCGATCCGACTCCTCCCCGGTTCTGCACTTTATATTCGGACAACGGAGTACGTTTAATATAACCCATATGAGAAATCGTGATCACCATTTCTTCATCTGCATAAAAATCTTCCGGATTGAATTCTTCGGAAGCATAAACGATATCTGTCCGGCGGTCGTCCCCATACTGTGCTTTTACAGCCAACAACTCGTTCTTAATAATCTCCATTCTCAGTTCGACATGGGCCAGAACGTCGTTCAAATGAGCGATCAGTTTTTCGATATCTTCATATTCGGCCCTTAATTTATCTTGTTCCAGCCCTGTCAATTGCCCCAGACGCATAGCGACGATTGCTGCTGCTTGTTTGTCTGTCAGACTGAACGCATCCATCAAGGCAGTCTGAGCGTCCTGAGGCGTTTTTGAAGCCCGGATCAAACGAATCACTTCATCGATGTGGTCGGAAGCAATGATCAGACCTTCCAGGATATGTGCCCGTTCTTCCGCTTTTCTCAATTCGAATTGAGTACGACGAACGACCACATCGTGCCGGTGTTCTACGAAGTAACGGATGATATCTTTCAGATTAAGTAATCTCGGACGTCCGTGAACCAAAGCGACGTTATTTACTCCGAAAGAAGACTGGAGGGCGGTATGCTTCAATAAAGTATTCAATACCACATTCGAAATCGCATCTTTCTTGATATCGATAACGATACGCATTCCTTCCCGGTCGGATTCGTCATTGATATTCGAGATACCGTCGATTTTCTTTTTCGTTGATCAGGTCGGCAATCCGGGAAATCAACTCGGCTTTGTTGACCATATAGGGGATTTCGTGAACGATCAACTTTTCCCCTACCGTTCGGCATCACCTCTACCGAAGTTTTCGGACGAATGACGACACGTCCCTCCCGGTCAGATATGGGATTCACGTACTCCACTGTATCCGTAGATCGTTCCACCGGTAGGAAAATCCGAGCTTTAATAATTTTGATCAGCTCTTCGATGTCGATATCGTTATTATCGATATAAGCACAAATAGCATCTATAGCGTCTTTGATGTTGTGAGGCGGCATATTGGTAGCCATACCGACGACGGCAATCCCCGAGGCTCCGTTCACTAATAAATAAGGTATACGGGTCGGAAGAACTGTCGGTTCTTTCAACGAACCGTCGAAGTTATCCATCATATCGACGGTATCCTTGTCGATATCGACCAACATATCTTCAGTAATTTTCGCCATACGTGCTTCCGTATAACGCATGGCAGCAGCACTATCCCCATCGACGGAACCGAAGTTTCCCTGACCGTCCACCAACGGATAGCGCAATGACCATTCCTGTGCCATCCGGACCATAGCCATGTACACGGAACTATCGCCGTGAGGATGATACTTACCCAACACTTCTCCTACAATTCTAGCTGACTTCTTGTATGGTTTACCTGAGGTCAATCCCAATTCATCCATACCGAACAAGACTCGTCTATGAACGGGTTTCAGACCATCACGTACATCTGGTAAAGCCCGAAACAATCACCGACATTGAATAGTCAATGTAAGATGATTTCATTTCCTCTTCAATGTTGATTTTAATAATTTTTTCTCCGCCGTTTTCCATCTATATTTAAATTACTGTTAATCAAAAAGAAATAAAAGGGAAAACCACACTGTTTTTCCCCTAATTCTGTAAAAAATCACACAAATGTAATAAATTCAGACATTATAAAAAGAAATTTTACCTCTTCTTTTTTACGATCGATTTTCGAAAATCTCCCGATCAGAATTTCAATTTCCAGGGTATCGTATGCTAATTTTACCTGAACAGGCAACTCTTTTCGATACCTCTGCCGAAAGTCCCATTTGATGACCGATATGGGTCAAAAAGCACTTTTAGGCTGGATACGGGCTATCATGGTAAGTGCTTCTTCTAAATTGAAAGTGAGACATATGCAATTCCTTGCGAAGTGCATTTATTACCAGATATTCTACCCCCTTCAGCCGTTCCATGGAAGAGGCCGGGATTGTTTTTGCATCGGTGATATAAGCAAAATTACCGATCCGAAATCCCAGTACGGGCATTTTATAATGCAAAACCGGAATAGGAACCACTTTGAATATCATCTATGTAAAAAGGCCGGTCGTCGATCACATGAAGTTGATTTCAGGCACACCGATAACGGAAAGCTGCGAAGGCATAAGAGAAATCTTTGTATACAACTTCCCGGGTTCCTCGTTACCGTATACGTCGACAGCTCCTTGTTTCACCCAATTGAAAGCCCATTGATCATCCTGCCACCGATATGAATTTGCGCTGCTGCCTGCGGAATATCGCCCAGGTTCTTCACCCTGACCTCGGTTACTGATACTGGAACTGGGTCCTGTATCTATGGCTGGCCTTTCCTTATATCCAAAGTATGGCAGTTTCCCTAGTCATGGATCGCATTTGAACGATAATCACAAAGCACTGGGAATACCCAGAGTTCCACTTCCTAGAATAAGTTACCTATATAGTCTAGTTTGTCTCCAGTGACATTATAAAATTTGGCGGGTACATTCTTTGTTCAGATCAGCAATTCCTTAAAAATGCCTCCATTCTATCCCTCAGAATTTAATATGGGTGTATCATGTTTTGATTCCCCACATGTTGTAGATCCTAAACATCCGTAAGTGCCTCCAGCGATCGCCTGTGTATTAAAAATAGAGAAAATATTCAAAGAAACCCCAAAGCTGAAATGTAGATCGATAAACCATTTGCCTTGGAGAACTGACTTTTTTAATCTATCATCTGATTGCAAAGCATGAAACAAGCTTGTTTGCTCCACCGGGAGAAAGAGACGGTATTATTTGGAGAGGCTGGTCATCCGCAGATCCTGAGACAATCATCGCTGGTTCACCTTAAGATCTGAAGTCGTGTCATGGTCTATTCATTTCCGAGTTGAATTGCAAGCCTGGCCAATTGGCCAGTATTTATTTTAACATCTGTCATCTGTCTGCAAAGAGCATGATTGAGAGATCGTGGCAGGCAGTGTCACTCCAGTCAATGTAGTGGGGTGGGGTTATGTGCTTAGTGATTTCTCCGGAAAAACGCTGATGACCAAGAAAGCAACGAGGGTTATGTGGCGTTGTGTCACACTAGTGCTCGCACCGAAAGGGTTTGTCCAGTGATGTCATCGCCATGACCGTGCCCGGGTGAGCAAAGCGACAGCGGCTGCCATCATTACAAGGTGACGATACCATAAAGTGACCGCGCGCCGGAAACACTGTCGAGGCGATGGCGATTGTTGAGATGAAAAGGTCGCCGGAACAGCCTGGCATCCGTGCCAGGCTGTGATTTATCGCGGAGATTAACGCAGCGCCTGGACGAGTTTTGATGAAGTCTGCAAATACACCGATAAATACGCAACTAAAGCGCCTG
>VOFJ01002107.1_pt1 | contig 16330 bp, 32 predicted proteins | sample 5384081 | NCBI WGS metagenome assembly VOFJ01 (sample SAMN12384729, study PRJNA508395) | human gut metagenome | isolation source: healthy gut I | host: Homo sapiens
ATCAATGTACTTCGTTCAGGTGCAGCGTACTTTATCTTGGAACCAGGTGGGATATTCAGTACTGGATATTGCATGCATTTTAAAAAAAAGCATGTGGAAAAAGAGATCCCTTACCAGATCAAGCCAAGAAGAGCCGGAGATATCGCAACATGCTACTGTAATGCAGAAAAAGCAAAGAACGAGCTCGGATGGGTTGCAGAACGCGGAATCGACAAGATGTGTGAGGATTCATGGAGATGGCAGACAATGAATCTGAATGGATACGAAGCTTAATAAAAAGAAAAAAAATGTGTCAGGGTGTACGTTCCCTGGCACATTTTTTAGTTCCCTAATATCCGGAAAGGTGATATAATACAAATATCTATAGGTTTTAAGAGGGGCTGAAAGATGAAAAAGGATATAAAGTTAAAGGGACAACTGAAATTGTATATGCAATGGCCGGGAATTATGATTCTTTTCCTTATCCTGATGAATATCTGGATCTTCAGGATGGATCGAAAGGCCGGGCCGCTTATGAGTGCGTTTTGTGCTGGTTTATGCAGTCGTCATTGGCATTATGTATTTTTACAATAAGTCCTGATTCTGGCAGACATGGTAGAGTTTGGCTGGCAGTACGGGATTGTCCAGAATACACTTCTGAAGGAACTTTCGATTCCGTATGCGATTTTACTGGATGATGGAAAAAATCATCTGGACGAACACACAGTTCCGGAAGTCCTTGGGACGACTATCCGGAAGGATACCTATCTGAGTAAATATATTCCGGAGTTGAACCGGGGCGTATTTCCAAAGGAAGAGAATGAATCGGTAAGCCTGGAATTCAATTATCTTGACAGAGATTATCAGGCTGAGATCCAGTGCGTATCGGTCGAAGGTTTCAGTGAGACAGAGCAGCCTTCTGGAGATACCGGAGGAAAAGGAATATTTTATTGCGATACATCTTCAGGATGTGACAGAGCTGAACCGGTATATCCGGGCGAATGAAGAGCAGCGGCTGGTGGCCGGACTGGTTTATATTGATAACTATGAAGAGGTCATGGAAAGTGTTGAGGAAGTAAGGCAGTCTCTTCTGGTGGCATTGATCGACCGTAAGATCAACCAGTATATTGCGGATTTTTCCGGTATTGTGAAGAAGCTTGAGAAAGACAAATATTTTGTTGTAATTAAAAAAAAGAAAGCTTCAATCGAATGGAAAAAGACCGTTTTTCTTTACTTGATGAGGTAAAAAGGAGTCAGTATCGGCAATCAGATTCCGGTTACATTAAGTATTGGGCTTGGACTCAGTACAGATACCTATGCTTTGCAGGATATAATTATGCCCGTATAGCGATCGATCTTGCACTTGCAAGAGGCGGAGATCAGGTAGTTGTGAAGAATAACAAGGGAATCAGCTATTATGGCGGAAAGCGTGAGCAGACTGCTAAGAATACCCGGGTAAAAGCAAGAGTAAAAGCAGAAGCACTCCGGGAGTTTATCACCGGAAAAGAGCGTGTGATCGTAATGGGACATAAGATGGCAGATGTGGATTCATTTGGTGCAATCGGTATTTACCGGGCAGCAGTAAGTGCGATGGAAAAAGAAAGTCAATATTGTCCTGAACGATATTTCTGTGACACTCAGACCGCTTTATGAAGCATTTACTGATGATCCGAAGTATCCGGATGATCTGTTTGTGACTTCTCATGAGGCGGAGGAACTGGCAGAGATGACAATACAATGGTAGTTGTTGTTGATACCAATAAGCCAAAGATGACAGAATGTGAACGCCTGCTTCGCCTGACGAAGACGATTGCAGTTCTGGATCACCACAGACAGAGTGATGAAGTGATTGAGAATGCGGTTCTGTCGTATATTGAGCCATATGCTTCCTCGGCGTGTGAGATGGTAGCAGAGGTTCTTCAGTATATCGGCGATGATCTGCGTTTGAATTCCATGGAAGCGAACAGTATGTATGCAGGTATTCTGGTTGATACCAACAATTTCATGTCCAGAACAGGAGTCCGGAAGAACCTTTGAGGCAAAGTACCTGAGAAGATGTGGCGCAGATGTTACTTATGTAAGAAAACTCCTCCGTGATGATATGGCATCTTACCGGGCAAAAGCCGCAGTAATCAGCAGTGCTGAGGTATATCGGGATGTATTTGCGATCGCACGAGGCGAACATCTGGGAATTGAAAGTCCCACTATTATCGGAGCACAGGCATCAAATGAGCTTCTCAATATTGAGGAGATCAAGGCTTCTTTTGTACTGACTGAATATAATGGTAAGATTTACATCAGTGCGCGTTCCATTGATGAGGTTAATGTACAGATCATTATGGAGCGGCTCGGTGGAGGCGGTCATATCAACACTGCCGGTGCCAGTTTCCATATTCCGATATGGAAAGAGCGATTGAAAACTCTGAAAAGACAATCGATATTATGATAGAAGAAGGAGATATTTAAGATGAAAGTTATTTTATTGGAAGATGTAAAATCCCTTGGGAAAAAAGGCGAGGTTGTAAATGTAAAGTGACGGATATGCAAGAAACTTCATTTTCAAAAAAAACCTTGGACTGGAAGCAAATGGAAAGAATTTAAATGACTTAAAGCTTCAGAAACAGAATGAAGAAAAAGGTTGCACAGGAGCATCTGGAAGCAAAAGAGCGCAGGAACTTGCAAAGAAATTAGAGGCAAAGAAAAGTAGAACTCAAGATCAAGACGGGGGAAGGTGGGAAGAACATTCGGTTCTGTGTCTTCAAAAAGAAATTGCAATTGCAGTAAAAGAACAGCTTGGATATGATCTTGATAAGAAAAGATCCAGATTAAAAGAAGCGATCCGTACACCTGGAATGCATCTTGTACCGGTCAAACTTCACCAGAAAGTGACTGCTGAATTAAAAGTGCACGTTGGGGAAGCTTAGGAGGATCTGAGACATGGATGAATTACTCATTAAGAGAGTACCGCCACACAGCATAGAGGCAGAGCAGTCTGTTGTTGGAGCGATACTGATGGACCGGGATGCGATTACAGTAGCCGCCGAGATCATTTGTGGAGACGACTTTTATCAAAAGGCATATGGTGTAATTTTTTTCGATTCAGTGGTAGAACTTTTTAATGAGGGAAAACCCGTTGACCTGATTACACTGCAGAACCGTTGCGTGAAAAAGCTGTTCCGGAAGAGATCAGTAGTCTTGAATTTGTCCGTGATCTGGTAACAGGTTCCAACCTCAGCAAATGTAAAGTATTATGCTGAGATCGTCTCTGAAAAAGCAACGTTGAGGCGTCTGATCAAGATGAATGAAGCAATTGCGGATGAATGTTATATGGGACAGGAGTACTGGAGGTGATCCTTGAAAGGACAGAGAAGCAGGTTTTTGAGCTGGTGCAGAACCGCGGAGGAAACGGTGAATACGTGCCGATCAAGCAGGTAGTGTTAAATGCTCTTGAGAAAATTGAGAAAGCATCTAAGAGTAAGGGAACTGTTACAGGAATTCCGACTGGATTTATTGACCTGGATTACAAGACATCCGGTCTGCAGCCCTCCGATCTGATCCTGGTCGCTGCCCGTCCTTCTATGGGTAAAACGGCGTTCGTCCTGAACATTGCAGAGCATATGGCGTTTAAAGAGAATTATACAGTTGCGATATTCAGTCTGGAAATGAGTAAGGAACAGCTCGTAAACCGTCTGTTCTCTCTGGAATCTCATGTAGATGCACAGAATTTTAAGAACCGGTAATCTGAAGATACGGACTGGGAAAAGTTGATCGAAGGAGCCGGAACAATTGGAAGATCGAACCTGATCATTGATGATACACCAGGTATTTCGATTTCAGAAATGCGTTCCAAATGCAGAAAATACAAAATGGAACATAACTTGAGCTGATCATCATTATCGACTACTTACAGTTGATGAGCGGAAGTGGAAAAAGAACGTAATGAGTCCCGTCAGCAGGAAATTTCTGAGATTTCACGTTCCTTAAAAGGTCTTGCCAGGGAACTGAGTGTACCGGTGCTTGCACTGTTCGCAGCTTAGTCGTGCGGTTGAACAGAGAACGGATAAGCGTCCGATGCTGTCAGACCTCCGAGAGTCCGGAGCGATCGAGCAGGATGCGGACGTGGTTATGTTTATTTACCGTGATGATTATTATAATCATGATACGGAGCATGTCAATGAGGCAGAGATCATCATTGCAAAACAGAGAAATGGTCCGATCGGAACAGTAACGTCTTACATGGCTTCCGCAGTACGAAATTTGCCAATTCAGAACGAAAAGTTGTGGATGGGGAATGAGAAATTATGAAATGAAAAAGACAGGGAACAGAATCAAAACTGTTCGCTGTCTTTTGACTTTTATGTGGTTTTCTGCCAAATAGAAATTGCAGGTAATGTCCGCGGCAGATTTTTGAAGCTTCTTTCCGGGAGCGCCTCTTTGCTGGACGAAGTAAATGATCAAGTTTCCGGTAACGGTCTTCTTCCAGGCGTTCTTTTGCCTGTAAAAAAGAAAATCCATTTCCTTTGTTACTTTTTCAGATACGGATTTGCCGAGAGACCCCTCCAGGATCTGGTTGTTTTTCCAAAAGAATTTTTTCGGAGAGACTCTTCGAGCAGAGGCTGATAAACAGAAAGAGAAAAGGTTGTCTGCTGTATAAACAGAAAGAGCCGGATCCTGGGGGTCAGCAACTTCAGTTTATCGAAGCGGGGGTTTTGGTGCATCCGATTTTCTGGCCTTCAGAAGTGCTTTTTGTGCGAAGCATGTCCGGAAGGAGCTGTTTGATCTCCTTCAGGAGTAGTCCCTGTTCTTTGAGTTCTTTGATACAGCTAAAAAGCTGTATATCTTCTTCCGTATAGTGCCGATGTCCCATCTCAGTGCGTCCGATCGGAAGATGAAGCTCTTCCTCCCAGTAGCGAAGAACATGTGATTCTACGCCAACGTGTTTGGCGGCTGAGAGATCATGTAATGAACGTCGCCCATACGATAACCCCCTTATTAAAATAAGTATGTGATATAGATTGAGTACAAGTCTATTGTAGCATAAGAAGAAGAGATGGAAAGAAAAATCGTTCGACAAATGTTGCAGAGGGAAGAATGTCAGATAGGATGATGCTTACTGGATCTGTATTTGGTTCAGACGTATACATAAAAAAGAGACGATCTTCAGATGAAAACCGTCTCTTTCTTACTGTCTTATTCAATCTACGTGTTCTAAATGATTACTCAGCGCTGATTGCTCCTGTAGGACATGCTGATTCGCAAGCACCACAGTCAACACATGCAGAAGCATCGATCTGCATATGATCTGCACCCATAGAGATTGCTCCTACTGGACATTCGCTTTCGCAAGCTCCGCAGCCTACACATTCGTCTGAAATTACGTGTGCCATGATATGTATCCTCCTTATTATTATGAAAAAGTTAAAATCGATATGCCTTTCGCATAACTTTATTCTAATACAGAACTTGAAAATATACAAGAGGAATTTATGCTTAAAAATAGATACAATCGAGTTAGAAAAAGTCAAAACTAATAGCGCGAAATGGGCATTTCTTTGGTTAGAAATATAAAACCAAAAGGTTAGTAATATAAAACTTACAAATGAAACCAAAAAAGAATTTATGAAATCTTAAGAAATTTTTTCTACCTTTCCCGGGCGATTTGGTGTATAGTGGGTACTGTATCATTTTATAACCAATAATGAAACTGATTTTAAGATAGAGAAAGTGGAGTGGATTTATGAAAAAAACGGTGGAGTATACTGGCTGTACTTTGTGTGGCACTTTTGACTGGTGGATGTGGAACTGGAAGCAAGAATGATGCAGGTACAGGAAAAGAGCAGACATTCAGTCATGAGACAAGGGAAGGGAATGAGCATCAGAGTAACCTGGATGTTTTACAGCCATCTGCATATGGCAATGTGCAGGGACTGAATCTGGAGAAAGGAAGCTCGATTTCTATTATAGGAAGAGGAAGTTCTTCCGCATACTGGAAAGCTGTTCAGGAAGGTGCAAAGCAGGCGGTAGCGGGATATTAATACAAACCTGGGATATAAAGGGAATGATAAAGTAAAGCTTGTTTATTCTGCACCGGAGACAGAGAATGATGTAGATGATCAGGTAAATATTCTGGATGAGGAGCTTGCACGGTATCCGGTTGCGGTCGGGATCGCAAAGAGTTGATTCAGGGGCATGTGAGGTTCAGTTTGATCTTGCCGCAGAGAATGGGATTCCGATCGTAGCATTTGATTCCGGGACCGATTATCAGAATATTGTATCCATGATTGATACAGATAATACAACTGCCGCCGCAACACAGCAAGTAAGCTGTGCAACAGTATCGGTGAGAGTGGTCAGATCCTTGTAATCGCACATGACTCCAAGTCTACTTCTTCTGAAGAAAGAGAGCAGGGATTTGTACAGGAAGTGGAAAAGAATGATCCGAATGTAACGGTTGCAGAGATCTGGCATCTGGATGATCTGGATGCGATCTCAAAAGAGATCAATGCAGATTCATCTGAAAAGAATTCCCAGGAGACTGCAGATAATGTGCAAAAAAGCAGAGGAAGAGAACGCAGATAGCCGGGATACCCAGACGGCACAGCAGGATGCAATCAAGTATCTTCTTGAAAAGTATCCGGATGTAAAAAAGGAATTTTTGCAACCAATGAAACAGTAGCAGACCTTGTGGTGAATGTTCTGGATTCTATGGACAAAACAACAGGGGAAGACCGAATCAAGGTAGTGAGCTTTTTGACGGCGGGGAGGATCAGATGAAGCTTCTGGAAGATGGGAAGATTGATGGGCTGATCGTTCAGAACCCATACGGAATCGGCTATGCAACGGTTGTTGCCTGCGCAAGAGCAGTGCTTGGTCAGGGAAATGAAGCAACGGTAAGTACCGGATATACCTGGGTTACAAAAGATAATATGAATAAAAGATTCGATTAAGAAGATGCTTTATTAGTAAGAAGAAATGTCTGAAATCTGTGGAAATGGGTTTCAGATTTTTTATATAAAAACGGTTGTGAAGTGACATATTATTTATGTCGGCTACAACCGTTTTTTTGTTTCATAGGAAATTCCAAAGGAACTTCCTATGAAACAAAAGGCACTGCGTGCCGGAGTTGCGCACTCGCACGAAGATGAAGAATGTCGCAAGCGACTGCGCTGGCGCGAGAATGTGCCGAGGCACATTCTTTCTTATTGCTATTTTTTCGTCAGTGGAAGGGAGAAGATAAATTCTGTTCCAACTCCCCTCGGTACTGATCACATTGATATTTTCATTGTGTGCCTGAATAATTTCTTTTACGATAGAAAGCCCAAGTCCGGTTCCTTTTTTGTCTTTTCCGCGGGGGAGATCACTTTTGTAAAAACGTTCCCATATTTTGTTGATACTTGATTTCGGAATGCCAATTCCATAATCTTTGACGGAAGTATATGCTTTGTCACCGCGCGGTGTGGTTTCAATCGTGATCGTAGACTCCGGATTGCTGAATTTGATCGCGTTGTCCAGCAGATTGTATAGAACCCTGTTGGATTTTTGTGCCGGTCAGCATGTACATACAGGGTACGAGTTGCCAGAAGAAGTTCGATAGAAATTTTTTTTGGCAGTGCAGGTACCTTCGAAAGAAGTTGCTGTGTTACGGATCACTTCGTGAATATCAAAATCTGTTTTATCAAGAAGAAGATCCTTCGTATCAAATTCATTCAATGTCAGAAGATCGTGTGTCAGATCCGTCAGACGTTCTGTCTCAAATAAAATGATATTTTTAAGTATTTGCCCTGCATTTCAGGTGGGATCGTGCCATCCGCCATGGCTTCAACATAGCCTTTGATGGAAGTCAGAGGAGAACGGAAATCATGGGATACATTTTGCCACAAATTTCTTCTGGTAATCCTCCATATCTTTCAGTTGGGAAGACATGTAGTTGAGAGATGCGGAAAGATATCCTATCTCATCCTGCGTATTAACCGGGATGACAACATCCAGATTGCCGGAAGCATACTGCTTTTTGCATTCGTAATCTTGGACGAGCGGGCGGTAGATCAGAAAATGTACACCCAGCAAAATAATGAATGAGAGCACATAAATGATCAGAATCACGATATACGTGTTACGCATCAGAACAGAATGTACGTCTGTGATCTGCGAGTAAGGCTTATGTACAAGCAGATATCCGTGGGTTGAAAAATTCTCTGTGACCGGAGCAATCACGGTGATCATTTCTGAGTTGAAGTACCCGTGATAATCACCGGTCAGATAAGTGGAGCCGCCGGATTCGGCAGGATCAAAATTTTCAATCCGGGAAGGGGCATACGATACATCGCCGGATTTGGCAGATGCAAGCAAAGATCCCTCATTATCAACAAACCAGATATCTGAATTCAGGTAATCGCTCATACCATTGAGTTGTGTATAAACATCTGCCAGAGTAATGGTTTTTTGGAAAAATAGTCCGGCAGATAATTGGATGCAAGCAGATTCGCCGACTGATACATATTGCCGGAAATGCTTGCTTCCAGATAGTGGGTTGTCAGTGTGGATGACAGGGATGCCACTGTAAAAATACTAAAAAATCCGAGAATAATATATAAGAGGATAAATTTTAAGGTAAAGAGTACTTTTCATTACTTCACCTCAAATTTGTAAACCGATTCCCCAGACGGTACTAAGTCCCCAGGAAGGATGATCCTTGATCTTCTCGCGCAGACGCTTAATATGAACATCAACGGTACGGGTGTCGCCGACATACTCATAACCCCCAGATCTGGTCAAGGAGCTGCCGCGTGTGAATACCTGGTTTGGTGAAGAGGCGAGGAAATACAAAAGTTCCAGTTCTTTATAGCATATCTACATTCTTACCATCAACGGTTACTGCGTAATTGGTAAGATTGATCTCGATTCCCGGATAGTCAACAACCTTTCCAAGCGGCTAAGCAGGAGTTTCTGGTTTGGCAGGCTGATAGCGTCTGAGTACTTTGCTTTTACTCTTGCGACAAGCTCCTTTGAATCGAATGGTTTTAAGACGTAATCATCAGCACCAAGCTCCAGACCGAGCACCTTTGTCAAATACTTTCCTTTGCGGAAAGCATAATGATTGGGGTATTGTGCTTACTGCGGATCTCGCGACAGACCTGATAGCCATCGATGCCCGGAAGCATCAGGTCGAAAAGATCAGGTTTGGCTGATAGGATTCAAATGCGGTAAGAGCTTCTTCCCCGTCGTGTACGATCATCGTATCGAAGCATTCCTTTGTAAGGTAGAGAGAAATCAGTTCTGCAATATTCTCGTCGTCATCTACAATTAAGATTTTCTGTTTAGTCACCATGATAGTTCCCCTATGATTATTTGAATTCTACGATAGTTACACCGGCATCGCCCTCCCCCGAAAGCTCCCAGCCGGAAGGATTTGATATGTTTCTGGCGCAGATACTGATGGATCCCGTTCCTGAGTGCTCGGTTCCTTTCCCGTGTACAATTCGTACCGGACTTAGTGTGCGATATAGGCATCATCCAGATATTTGTCAAGTTCGGCAACTGCTTCATCGACTGTCTTGCCAAGAAGATTGATCTCCGGACTGACATGCATGGATTTGCCCATCTTCATCTTGCCACTGCTGGTTCTGCGCATCTGCTTTGCAGTAACCGTAAGCGGTTCTTCGATCAGTTCGAGATCGGAAATATTGACCTGTGACCGGAGAATACCCATCTGGACAAACAGATTGCCTTTGGCATCCGGTAGTGAATTTACCGTTCCGGTCAGATTCATGCTCAGTACTTTACAGAATCGCCCAGATGGAAATCGCTTGCCTTGTAAGCTTTGGAAGGTTTTTTCTTTTTCCAGACGGTTTTTATTTTCAGTTTTGGAAAGTTGCTTGCGGATCCGTTCTTTCTTTTTCCATCTCGGAAGCGGAAATACTGGCTTTGCCGAATTTGCGGAAGTTCTTCATTGTCTCATCAGCAAAATCTTTTGGCTTCCTGAACAATGTCGGTTGCTCTGGCATTTGCCTCACGAATGATCCGGTCGCGCTGTGTATCCAGCTTTTCCTGTTGGTTCTTGAGTTCGACTTGAGACGCTCCATCTCGCATGGTAAGAAGCAACCTCTTCCCGCTCTTTCTCGATGGTCTTGCGTTTGTTCCAGATCAGTAAGGAGATCTTCAAAAGATTCATCCTCCTCGGTCAGATGCGTTTTGGCATCCTGGATGATATAATCCGGAAGGCCGAGTTTTTCGGAAATCGCGAAAGCATTACTTTTTCCAGGAATACCAATCAGAAGATGGTAAGTCGGGCTCAATGTCTCCACGTCAAATTCATTAGCAGGCATTTTCTACTCCAGGAGTAGAAAGAGCAAATACCTTCAGTTCGCTGTAGTGTGTTGTTGCCATAGTGCGGATTCCACGGTTATGCAGATGTGACAGAATGGCGATAGCGAGTGCAAAGACCCTCAGTCGGATCGGTTCCCGCACCAAGTTCATCGAAAAGGACTAATGAATTCTCATCCACATGATTTAGAAAGAAACCACATTTGTCATGTGAGAAGAGAAGGTACTTAAAGACTGTTCAATACTCTGTTCGTCACCGATATCAGCATAAACCTGGTTAAATACAGCAAGTCCTGAACGGTCAAGTGCAGGAATGTGCAGACCTGCCTGACCCATCAGGGTAAAAAGCCCCACAGTCTTTAGGGAAACGGTCTTACCACCTGTATTCGACCGGTTATGACGAGAAGATCAAAGGTATCTCCAAGTGTCAGACTGATCGGAACAACTTTTTTACGATCCAGAAGAGGGTGCCTTCCCTCACGGATCCGGATCCGGCCTTCGGTGTTAAAGACTGGGCATTGGCGTTCATATCCAGTGCCAGTGCACCTTTTGCAAAAGTAAAATCCAGTTCTACAAGTGCTTTGTAGTTCAGACGGATTTCTTCAATATATTCAGCCGCATCCACACTGAGGCGGGCAAGGATCACCTGGATTTCTTCCTGCTCCTGGGCATATAATTCTTTCAGATCATTGTTCAGTTTGACAACGGCCATCGGCTCAATGAAAAGTGTGGATCCGGTTGCTGACTGGTCATGGATCAGACCATTTACCTGGCCGCGGTATTCGGCTTTTTACCGGGAGACAGTAACGGTCGCCACGCATGGTAATAATGGCATCCTGGAGATAGGTGCGCATGGAACCGTTCAAAAGTCCGGTCATGGTAGAATGGATCTTGTCATTCATGCCGTTAATATGGCATGGATCTGCTTTTAATTTGTTGCTGGCATCATCGCTGATCTCATCTTCACCAAGAATGCAGCGGTCAATTTCGGCAGAAAGTGGTGTAAGCGGGGCAAGCTGTTCAAAATATACATCCAGACAATCTGCCTGATCGTCTGCATTTTCATGACGGCCGTAGGATTTGATCCGGGCGGTTGTCTGAAGAAGCTTGCCGATCCGGAGGAGTTCCGGTGCGCTTAAGGCACTTCCGATCTCCAGGCGCTTAAGAGAGTCGGAGACGGCAGCCGCTGAAAGAAGCGAACGCCCTTCTTTACAATGCGGGTAAATGCGGCGGCAGTCTGTTCCTGCAGTGATGATTTTGTCCATGTCGGTCATCGGCTTGATTCGCCTGCAGAACAAAGCTGTCGCCAGGGGAAGATGCCTGATCGGTCAGCATCTCTATAATTTTTGGAAATTCCAATTTTGTTAAAGATTTTTGATTCATAATACATTTATAATTTCATATTTTGGTCTCGGTTCTATTCTAAACTTATTTACCGGTTTAAATGAAAGTGGAAAGGTGAAATTTCGTTGAACATTTGCGGGGAATCATGTATACTAAAACCAGGTGTGGCTGAAAGCGTATGGAGGCCTAAGGAGAAAAACAATGTCTGATAATCGAGAGAATAAGCATAACGAAGGAACCGCACGACAGTGAGGAAGAAAAATATTCGTTTTTGCAGGAAACAGTAAAAAGATGAACAGCGAAGTAAAAAGGAATCATGGGAAATATGTGCAGGCTTGCAGGAAGAGGACTGATTTTTTGGACTTGCAAAGAGGCCTTGCGTTTTATGCCCTTCGCCCATGGGCGATGACACATCTGGGCGGAGAGAAGGTAACGATTCCGCTGGATCAGGAGGAAACCTGGGTTGAGAATGAGACGGATGTATCAAGGATCAGGAAGCACAGGAGGAAGAGATTCAGTATCCGGATCTGACTGGCAGAAGATTATGAAGTGAGATGAACCATGCATTATACCAGGTGGCATTGTCAGCAGGAAAAAGTGTGGTTGAGATCTATGCCGTGCACCGGGATGAAGGCTGGGAGAATGCAGGGAGCAGGCTGTATCGGGGAGTTATTTTCTGGGATAATGGAGCAGATTTTTGATTTTAACACCGGCAAGAATTGTGAAAGATGCAGAAGCACTGAAAGCCACATTTTCAGACAATACTACATATAACGCAACTTTAAAAAAGCAGGACCGGAATCTTGGACTTTGCGATCATTGCGATCAAGAGATCAGATCTGTCGGATAAAACGAGAAACCAGATCCAGACGGCGATGCTTGGTAATTTAATGCAGTGAACCGAGGGGACGGCGTGATCGTTCTTCGGCGAGCAGTTTGATATGCAGGTGGTGTCGGATATGGGGATCATCAGTTCCAAACCAGAAATTACCGGACATTTGATGACGGGCAGTGTCGGTGCTGATACAAGATATTGCAGGAAGTGAAAAAGGGATTCGGTTTGAATCTACGGCGGGTGAAGTGATTGGAATCTGTGACCAGTCAGAACTGGGGGGAGAGACGGAAATCTTGCAAATGCACTATGCGATTTCAGATTTGAAGGAAGAGATCGAATGATGTTAAATGGACAGGGAGTTCCGTATATTGGCGTTCACGGAGTTGCTGTGACAGAAGAAATTTCGGCGAACAGCAGAACATACCAAAGGCATTTATTAACGAATGTACAGTCAGTCTCTGGCAATGGATGAATCAGAATGGTGATGTGATCACAGAATTAAACAAGACAGATATCACCGGTATAGCAGGATTTCAATAAACAGATTGCAGAAGCCGGAACCGGTACACAGATCAGATCAAGGGGCAGAGGCGTGGCGCAGATGGTTATGTTGATGTAACATTTGATGTGACAGTTGGAAGTAAAGAATAGATTTGCAGATAAAAAAGCAAACCATAAATTTAAAATATAAAGCAGGAAGAGGAATGACATGAGATATATTGAGACATTACACGAAGGCGAGACAATCAGAAATACGTATCTTTGCAAAGGGAAAAAGAAGTGCGGCAGATGAACGGAAAACCATATGACAACCTGATCCTTCAGGACAAGACAGGAACTTTAGATGGAAAGATCTGGGGATCCGAATTCAAATGGAATTGCAGATTACAGCGAAAAAAGATTTTATTGAAGTTTACGGAGAGATCATCAGCTATAACGGCAATCTTCAGATGAACATCAAGCAGCTCCCGTGTAGCAGACGAGGGAGAATACGATCCGGCGGATTATATGCCGACCAGCGAGAAAAAGTGTGGATGGAATGTATGAAGAACTGATGCGTTATGGAAAGCAGGTGAAGAACCCGTATCTGCAAACAGGTGATCCGGTATTATTTTGTAAAATGATGAACAGTTTATCAAGAGCTTCAAGGCACATTCTGCAAACAAAGAGTGTACATCACGGATTTGCCGGAGGACTTCTGGAGCATACATTAAGCGTAGTGAAATTCTGTGAATATATGGCAGGGGCATATCCGATCCTGAATAATGATCTTCTGTATACATCAACAATGTGTCATGATATCGGAAAGTTACACAGGAACTTTCCCCTGTTCCCGGATAATGATTATACCGATGATGGGCAACAGCCGGTCATATTGTGATCGGTGTGGAAATGCTGGATGATGCAATTCGTGAGATCCCAGATTTTCCCAAAGAAGCTTGCCAGCGAATTAAAGCACTGTATCGTAGCGCATCACGGAGAACTCGAATACGGTTCGCCGAAGAAACCGGCGCTTGCTGAGGCAATGGCACTTAATTGTGCAGATAATGCTGATGCAAAGATGCAGACACTGACAGAGATTTTTTAAGGCAAAGATACAAAAGGACTGGTTAGGGTATAACCGTCTGTTTGAATCTAACTTAAGAAAGACCAGTATCTAAGAGAAGTTCTGAAAGAAAGATGAGTATAAAAATGAAGAAAAAATGACGTAGTGACGGTAGAAGTTAAGCAGATATCGGAATCGGTGGTGAAGGAATCGGAAAGGTTGATGGATATACTCTGTTTATCAAGGATGCAGTCATCGGAGATACCGTTGAAGTAAAAGTAATGAAAGCAAAAAAAGAACTACGGATATGCGAGATTAATGCGGATTGTAAAAGAATCCGCATTTCGTGTATCTGCACGCTGTCTGGAGGCAAGACGCTGTGGCGGATGCCAGATTCAGGAGATGGATTACCGGGAAACAGCTGGAGTTTAAAAATACAAAAGTAAGAAATAACCTGATCCGTCTTGGCAGTGTGGAAGAAGAATTGCTGATCAGATCATGGAGCCGATCGCAGGAATGGAGGAACCGTTCCGTTACCGGAATAAAGCACAGTTCCCGATCGGAGTGGATAAAGAAGGGAATCTGATTGCCGGATTCTATGCCGGAAGAACCCATCAGATCATCCCGGTTCCGAACAGGGACTGCGTACTTGGAGTACCGGAGAATAAAGTGATCCTGGATCAGATTCTGGACTACATGCGGGAAGAGAAGATTTCTGCATATGATGAGGAACGGCACAAAGGGCTGGTGCGCCATGTCCTGGTCCGGTATGGATTTACAACAAAAGAGATCATGGTTTGTCTGATCATTAACGGGGATAAGCTTCCTGCAGTGAAAAAATTGTTGGAAAAGCTGACAAAGATTCCGGGAATGACAAGTAATACTTATAATATCAATAAAGAAAAAGACGAATGTGATCATGGGATCAAAGGTTTGTCCGCTCTGGGGACAGACGTATATCACCGATTATATCGGTAATGTCAAATACCAGATTTCACCGCTGTCTTTCTATCAGGTGAATCCGGTACAGACAGAGGTACTTTACGGAACCGCACTGGAATACGCCGGGCTTACTGAAAAGAGACGGTTTGGGATGTGTATTGCGGTATCGGAACGATTTCCCTTTTCCTTTGCGCAGAAAGCACAGAAAGTTTACGGCGTGGAAATCGTGCCGCAGGCAATTGAAGATGCAAAGCATAATGCTAAGATCAATGAGATTACAAACGCGGAGTTTTTTTGTGGTGAAAGGCAGAAGAAGTGCCGCCGGAGTATTATGCGGATTATGCAAAAGAGCATCCGGGAGAGCATGCGAGAGCGGATGTGATCGTAGTCGATCCACCGAGAAAAAGGATGTGAGAGAAGCGTACTGGATACGATGGTTCAGATGGAGCCAGAGAGGATCGTATATGTGAGTCGCGATTCAGCGACTTTTGGCTCGGGATGTGAAGTATCTGCGGGAGAATGGGTATGAGATCAGGAAGGTGAAGGCGACTGATATGTTTTCCGATGAGTGTGCATGTCGAAGTCGTGTGTTGTCTACATCGGTGAATTCGTAGAAGTCCTTAATTTCCGCGAAGACAATGAGGAGAGTTCCGAAGAAACAACTGGCTGTAAAGCCAGTGTTGATGCGGAATTTGACGAATATGGAGCGCGATCTGGAGAATTTCATAGAAATTCTCAGATTCAGGCACTTTGCGAGGTATATGAGTTTCACACCCACAGGCAAACAAGGCAAGAAAAAGCAGATTATGAACGGCATCGAAGTGTCAGTAGTATTGCATCTGGTATGAGGAAACACATTCGGATGGAATTAACATTTTTTATTCAATAGCATAGAAAAGAACCGAAAGGACGCTTGTTTGCGGGTTTGCAGGCTATGCATTTAGAGGGCGTTGCCTTTTGCAACACTTTTGCAACACCTTCATTGAAAAAGTAATTTGCAACAGAAGTCCTGTATTTCTTCTTCCAGCTGGCATCTGCATCGGTACCGATGCTGGGGCTGGTCCAGAACGGTGTAGCCAAATTGCCAGTATCCTGACACCGATCATTTCTCTGCTGATCATCCTTGAGCTATCTCCACAGCCGTAAACATGATCTCCGGTATTGTGACCCGCTGTGTAAATGCAGTGGAGCGTCGTATGGACCATTCTCAGCCAGAAAGCCATGAAGATTCTTTCAAGTTTGTTAATGCAGAGACTTGTACAATAAAAAAATGGAACCCCTGCATGGTGACCCAGAGCCTTTTTGGCACAAAGTTCCACAAAAATGATGAGTAAAGGAGAGCCTGTCAAAATTATCTCACA
>VOFJ01000646.1_pt1 | contig 16329 bp, 31 predicted proteins | sample 5384081 | NCBI WGS metagenome assembly VOFJ01 (sample SAMN12384729, study PRJNA508395) | human gut metagenome | isolation source: healthy gut I | host: Homo sapiens
GCCAGCGCATTAGCTTGAAAGATGGAGCTTGAACATTGCAAAACATACCCAGTATTCCTCACTACGGTCGTCAGCGGCGAAAGATGAATGAACAGACTGAATGGCGGAAATATGTTCGGCAATAAGGAATTCACCAACTACGCTAACAAAGTTAGTCAAGCGATCGAAGGGTGATCAAAACATTCCAAAACTGATGCTGAAAAGAAAGCGAAGCAGTATTTTCGCGACATAAGCGAATCAAAAGATTGGAAGCTGAAATGTTAAGCTTAAACCAATCATTAGTTGAGATGGATGTGGCTCTCGCCGTACAGTGATAAAAAGAAGGTAAACTCAATTTGCTGGGCATTAATTGTATTGGCTAAAAATGAGAAAGGCTACTAATCTGACAAGCCGGCTTGACCAAAGGTTATTATGGCAAGTCCTGGGAGTACCGACCGTAACAGAGTTGGCGGAAGCGGTCATGAAGGTTTGATTGTACCGGCCGTATTGTGAAGTGCCCAAGAAGATTATCACTGTGCTGGAAGATGTTTCATAAAAATTCGTGAAAGATTATTATTCGAATTAACGGTAATGGGCTACTATACCGCGCCATGTAACCATGAAGCTATCCGTTAAAAGCGGTGAAGGCGAATGCCAAATTAATAGAGTTTGCAGGTGGGCCATTATTAAACCCGCCTGCATTCAAATGACGTTCTGGCTGGCAGAATGAGGATTCGATGATCCGAATCGTATGTCAAGAACATTACGAAGATTTTAAAGCGCAGAGATGAAATTCAGCTCTTGCTGATGAAAAATTTTGAGGCTGTCCAATACTCTTGAAATTCTGATAAAGTAGAATAATATTCCACAAAGACTATGCACCCCTTACTACTTGTCTTGAAGACTTTCGAACAGAAGAAGCGTATCGGCAGAAATATACTTATAGCGAATTCCGCCTTTTATTTAATTCACCAGATGAAATGGTAATGGTGTTGAAAGAGGACCAAACGTTCAAGCGGATATGAAAAATTATATTCGTATCAAACTGGAAAGATTATTCGTAATTTGACTTTGATAGGAGCTTTAAGTGGTGACCCTGTCTGAGAAGATGAAGAAGTTTAAACTTCATATTATGCCACGGTTTTCCGATACTTATTGTGATTCATTGCTGCGGCTTATGGGAAGCCAACCGAAACCCGAAAAAGACCCCCGAGCCATTGCCGCCGCCAAACTGGCCCCTCAGAGCGGTTACCCCAAATGCGCCCTGTGCGCGGAAAATGCAGGCTATGCCGGACGGATGAACCACCCGGCCCGCCAGAATCACCGCCCCGTTCCCCTTCGGCTCCAGGGCGAGAATTGGTTTTTCCAGTATTCCCCTATGTGTATTATAACGAGCACTGCATCGTCTTCAACGCCCGGCACACCCCCATGGTGATTGACCGCTCCGCCTTTGCCAAGCTCCTGGAATTCGTGGAGCAGTTCCCCCATTACTTCCTGGGCAGCAACGCAGACCTGCCCATTGTAGGCGGCTCTATCCTCAGCCACGAACATTTCCAGGGTGGCCGGTACGAATTTGCTATGGCCAAGGCCCCCATGGAGCGGCGCCTGTCCTTCCCGGACTTCCCCAGGTGACAGCTGGCATTGTCAAATGGCCCATGTCCGTCCTGCGCCTGCAAAGCGCCGAGCCGGAACCGCTCATTGCATTGGCCGACCGGATTCTCGCCGCTTGGCGAGGCTATACCGACGAGAAGGCCTTCCTCTTTGCCGAAACGGACGGAGAGCCCCACAACACCATCACCCCCATTGCCCGCAAACGGGGGAGCTTCTGGAGCTGGATCTGGTCTTGCGGAACAACATCACCACGGAGGAGTTTCCCTGGGCGTGTTCCATCCCCACCCGGAGCTGCACCATATCAAAAAAGAAAACATCGGCCTCATCGAAGTCATGGGGCTGGCGGTGCTGCCCTCCCGGCTGAAGACAGAGCTGGCTGGCTTAGAGCAGGCCATTGTCAAGCGCCGGGACATCCGCACCGATGTCACCCTGGCAAAACACGCCGACTGGGTGGATGGTCTGAAACAGCAGTACGTATTCACCCCCGCCACCACCAGGAAAATCCTCCTGCGGGAAACCGGCAAGGTCTTCTCCCGGGTCCTGGAGGATGCCGGTGTCTTCAAACGTACCCCAGAGGGCCAGGCAGCCTTCCTGCGCTTCCTGACCTCTGCCGGCGGTACACAGTAAACACGCAAACACCTGCCAAGTAAAAACGCCAAGCCAATCACGGAGCCTGCATGGTATGGGGACAGTCCCCATGCCATGCAGGCCCGTCTTTCGTCCCAAGGCCGTCGTTCAATACCGTCCAACCGGCGGTTTGACGTCCTCCGGCAGCGGGCACCGGTAACGCTCCCCATGTTGGGCCGCCCGCTCCCCCTCTGCCCGCTGCAGCAGGTCCGGCCGCTGCAGCAGGCGCAAGGCACTGAGCGTCAGCGCCTCGGCAGCCGTGCCCATCCCTTTCAGTCCAATGGGAGAGCAGGAAAATGCCGTGTTCTGCCAGGAATGCCCCACATTACCCAAGCAGGCTGTCGCCACCGTGAGCATCACCGTTGGGACCGCACAGGCCGCGTCTCCCACATCGGTAGATCCGGAAACACATCCGCACTCCTTGGCGTCAAAGGGGTGAACTCTGCTGTCCAGCGGCTGCTGCTCCCAATTCGCCAGCTCCTCCCCTGTGAGAAACGGCTCCAAAGCTCTGGCCATTTCCCGGCGGGTCGGTTCCGGGTATGTCTGCAAAAAAAATTGCGCTGCCAGCCGGTAGTCCGCTTCCGTCCATACCGGCGCTCCAATTTCCCGGAGGCATTGGTCCACCACCTCCGCCAGCGTCCTGTTGGGTACGTAATCAGAAAACGCCATGGTGATCTCCCAACGCATCTGGGTCTGTGTCATCAGCGCCGCACCCTGGGCAATGTTCACCACACGCTCAAACAGCTCCTGCACCTGGTCCACAGTTGGAGCCCGTACCTCGTATTTGATCACAGCGTGAGCCGGTACCACATTAGGCGCCGTACCCCCGGCATCGGCGTAGGCGTAGTGAACCCGCGCCTCATCCGGCATATGCTCCCGCAAATAATTGACCCCCACATTCATCAGCTCCGCTGCATCCAGGGCCGAGCGTCCCAAATGGGGCGCGCCACCGGCATGGGCCGCCACGCCGTCAAAGGTAAAGTTGCCCCCCATAATGGCCACATTTCTCTTTGCCGGCACCTGATTCCAGGTGCCCGGATGCCAGGTCAGGGGCAAAGTCTATGCCGTCAAAGCACCCTGCCCTGGCCATAAACTGTTTGGAGCCGGCGCCTTCCTCCGCCGGGCAGCCGAAGAAAAACCACACTGCCGTCCAATCCCTCCTGAACCAGGCAATCCCGAATGGCCATAGCAGCGGCAAAGCAGCCTGCGCCCAAAAGATTGTGCCCACAGCCGTGGCCCGCTCCCCTGGCGTCACAGCCTCCCGCTCCGGCCAGGCCGCCCGCTTGGCTCAGACCATCCAGGGCATCAAACTCCGCCAGCAGTCCCACCACCGGCGTTCCGGTTCCGTTGCGGAACACGGCGGTAAAAGCAAGTGGGGATACCTGCCACATGAGTTTCAACGGAAAATCCCTCCCGCTCCAGGGCCCCGCAAAGCGCTGCGGCGGATTTTCGTCTCACAGTAGGGGAGCTCCGCATAGGACCAGATATCCCGGGCCAGAGCTTCTGCCATCGCCTTCCAACGGCCCACAGCCTGCCTGGCCATTTCTACGTCTGTCATAAATCTTCCTCCCTATAAGACCTTGCTGAAAAATGCAGCCGTCCGTTGATTTTTAGGGGCAGCAAACACCTCTTCCGGCGTTCCCTCTTCCTGGACCGTTCCGCCGTCCAAAAAACACCACCCGGTCCGACAGTCTGCGGGCAAATGCCATCTCGTGGGTCACAAGCACAATGGTCATCCCGCCTTTTTGCCAAGTCTTCCATGACATGCAGCACTTCCTTTACCATTTCGGATCCAAGGCGGAGGTGGGTTCGTCAAACAGCATGACCTCCGGTTCCATGGCCATAGCCCGGACAATGGCCAGCCTCTGCTTTTGGCCCCCAGACAGCTTGCGGGGATATTCCCCCGCTTTTTCTACAAGACCAACCCGCCTCAGCAACGCCATAGCCTCTCGCTCCGCCCGGTCCTTGGGAACCTTTTTTTTCCAAAATGGGCGCCAGGGTAATGTTCTCCAACACAGTCATGTTGGGAAATACATTAAAATTTTGAAAAATCATTCCGATTTTTTGTCGATACCGGCAAATCTCCAACCTTTTACCTGGGATTTCCTGTTGGTGAAAAAGACTTTACCGGAGGTGGGGCGCTCCAGCCAGTTGAGACACCGCAAAAACGTGCTTTTCCCACTGCCCGACGGCCCGATGACCGACACGATTTCCTGGCGGAAAACGGAAATCGACACGCCCCGAAGAACCTCCAGGCTTCCAAAGCGTTTACACAGGCCCTCCGTACGCAGAATCTCCTCAGCCATAGACCATCAGCCTCCGTTCCACCCGCTTCACCAGTCTGGACAGGACCACATTCATCAGGAAATAGATCGCGCCCACAATGGCCAGGGGCTGCAACGCCAAAAAGTGGCTGCCTGTACCGTCTTATAGCTGGTCATGAGCTCTCCCACAAAAGAATACCGACGCCAGAGACGTCTCCTTCACCATTTGAATAAACTGGTTTCCCAGGGCCGGTAAAATGTTTCTCACCGCCTGGGGCAAGATCACCCGCGCCAGCACATGGGCCTCCGACAGTCCAACGCTTCGGGCTGCTTCCCACTGCCCGGCATCCACCGCGCCGACCCCGGCCCGGATGATCTCTGCAATATAAGACGAGCTGTTTACCACCAAAGCGATGAGAATGCACGCAAAATCAGACAGCGCAACCGGAAACAGCTTTGGCAAACCGATCCAAAAGAAATACAGCTGGAGCAAAATCGGTGTGCCCCTCAGAATCTCGGTAACATACGTCTGGGCCAGTGCATGGGCTGGGCGAAACCGGCTCATTTGCAACAGCGCTACCAGGATCCCCAAAGCCGTTCCCAACGCCACAGTGGCTGCCGCCAGATACAAGGTCCCTCCCAGGCCCTTTAAAAATTCTCCTCCGTAGCTCCCCAGGAGCTTCCATATCTTTTCCATACCGCCGTCTCTACTCCAATCCCAGGCTTGCTGCATATTCCACCGCCGACTGATACCAGGCCTCCAACTGGCCTGCCTCTTGCAGCTCGTCAATGCAGCCGTTGACAAATTCGGTCAGGCTGTCCGCTCCCACCGGCATCCCCACACGGGTACCCTGCATGTCCGCATTCACCGGAAATGCAAAATCCGGTATTGCCAGGCCGCCATTGGCCTCTGCATACAGCTTCGCGGAACCGGTGCTGCAAATGCACACATCCGCCTTTCCCTCCGCAACCATCAGGTAGCCGTCTGTCATAGAACTCACCAGCTTAAATTCCCGGCAGCTCCCCCCACCTGCTCCCGGTACAGCGCCTCCTGCACCGAGCCGCTCTGGGTCACCACCACGGCGTCCTTCAGGGGAATCTATGGAATCATACCGATTCTCTTCCCCTTGCCTCACCAGGAAGCCATAGTCGGCTTCTCCGAAATAATAGCCCTTGGACAGATTCATATTTTCCCCACGCTCCGGAGAATAGGCCAGAGCAGATATGGCCATATCGTATTTCCCCTCTGACATCCCCGCCAGCAATGCCGAAAATTCCAGGGGGACAATCCGCAGCTCCACACCCAGCTTTTGCGCCATGTATCTGGCCAGCTCCATGTCCATGCCCACGTACTGTGCATCCCCGGTTTTAGAGGGATCGATGAACTCAAAGGGAGCAAAATACGGCTCCGTACAGACCTCTATGTAGCCCCGCTCCTGTATCGCCTGCAGCCTGTCTTCCTTATGGTGCCGGGATGCTGCACACGCTGCGCAACAAAGGGTCAGGCACAAGCAGAGGAAAACAGAATACGCCTCTGCGCAGGGGGAAACAGGATGCGGGTCAAAATGTTCATGATGGTTTGCTCCTTTTTCTTTGCTTCGTTAGTCAGCTAATTCAAGCTGCACAAACATCATACCATTTGTCCGGGAATCTGTCAATACTTCTGCCAGAAAATTGGATAATTTGTGAAATCGCAACAGATGAAGGCATCTTGCTACCGCGAAAATATGGTAGTTATGTACAGTATTGGCGGCGCTGCAGACGCCGCCCTTTTGCTACCAGACAAACGAAAAAAAAACGCTCCCCCCACCGTGCAGAAGCTTGCATCATCAGAGATTGCAAGTCCGCACTATGGGGGGAGCACAAGATGACCTTCCGCACCAGCATAAATGGTCCGGGACGGTCTATGATTCAGGTTTCATGCCGTCCCGTGATAGAAAACAAAACCCATTCGGCAATATTGGTGGCGTGATCAGCAATGCGTTCCAGATATTTGGCAATCATCAGCAGATCCAGGTAATATTCTCCCCTGGGTGCTGTCTTTGGCAATGAAGTCAATGAGCCGCGTTTTTGGTCACCACGAACAGTTGATCCACCACGTCATCATCGCCGATGACCTTCCGGGCCAGGGCCTGGTCCCGCTCCACAAAGCTCCGGACGGCCTCCTTCACCATAGAAATGGCGGCAGTGGCCATGGTGTGCAGGGTTTCATTGGTCTGCTCGTGCCGCCCCTGGATAAACTGGGCAATCTCTGCAATGTCCGTAGCCTGATCCCCAATGCGTTCCATGTCGGTGATCATTTTCAGGGCGGAGGAGATGGTCCGCAAATCCCGGGCCACCGGCTGCTGTTGCAAAAGCAGCTTCAGGCACAGATGCTCAATGGACCGCTCCATTTCATCAATTTTGCTGTCGTCTGCTATGGCGGCCTTTGCCATGTCCCCGTCGCCCTTGGTGGCCGCATCCACTGCTGCAGCGATCGCAGTCTCGCACAGGCCCCCATGGTAATGAGATCCGCGTGCAGCTGTTCCAAGCTGCTGGTCAAAGCGATTGCGCATTATCCAAACCTCCCGGTAATGTAGTCTTCGGTTCGTTTATCCCGAGGCATGGAGAACAGGGACTCCGTAGCCCCAAACTCCACCAGCTCTCCCAGGAGGAAGAAGGCGGTCTTGTCGGAGATACGGGCGGCCTGCTGCATATTGTGAGTGACGATAACAATAGTGAACTGTTTTTTCAGCTCCGCCGCCAGGTCCTCAATTTTGGCTGTGGAGATGGGGTCCAGCGCCGACGTGGGCTCGTCCATCAGCAGTACCTGCGGCTCCACCGCCAGCGCCCGTGCGATGCACAGCCGCTGCTGCTGGCCGCCGGAGAGGCCCAAGGCGCTTTTCTTCAGCCGGTCCTTCACCTCGTCCCAGATGGCAGCCTGGCGCAAGGACCGCTCCACAATCTCGTCCAGCATGGCCTTTTTTTCCGCACGCCGTGGGTCCTAGGACCGTAGGCGATGTTGTCGTAAATGCTCATCGGGAAGGGATTTGGGCTTCTGGAACACCATCCCCGCACGGCGGCGCAGCGCATTCACATTGACGCTCCCGTAAACGTCCTCCCCATCCAGGAGCACCTGCCCCTCAATGCGGCAGCCCTCCACCAGGTCATTCATCCGGTTCAGGGTCTTCAGAAGGGTGGATTTTCCGCAGCCAGAAGGCCCAATAAAGGCCGTAATTTCCTTTTTCCGGCATGGAGATGCTCACATGCTTCAGGGCCTGAAAATCTCCGTAATACAGGTTCAGGTCCTTGACTTCCATCTTTGCCCGCCCCAGGGGGCAGTTATTACAGTTTGTTCCATGTTCATTCCTCCCTGGTCTTCATGCTTCGCCCTTCCCCGGGTCAGCCGTTTCGCCGCCAGGGCAGACAGGGCATTGATGCCAATGACCAGAACCAGCAGTACCACTGCCGTGGCGCGGGCCTGGTCCACATACAGTCCCTCCGTCATCAGGTTATACATGTGGACCGACAGGGTCCGGGTGGACTGGAATAAGGGGCGCAAACAAATCCTGCCAAAAAGCGCCGGTCTTTCCGATGGCCAAATTGGCCGTGCCGGAGCCGGAGGTAAAGATCAGGGCGGCGCTCTCTCCCACAATCCGTCCACGCCTAAAATCACACCGGCCAAAATCCCGGGCATAGCCGAAGGCAGGATAACCCGGAATACCGTTCGCAGCCGCCCCGCGCCCAAGCCAAAGGACCCCTCCCGGAAGGAATCCGGCACAGACAAAAGGGCTTCCTCCGTGGTCCGCAAAATGAGGGGCAAAATCATAATGGCCAGGGTCATGGAACCGGCCAGCATGGAAAAAGCTCCAATGACAGGCAACATTGAAAAATACATAGCCGAACAGCCCATAAACAATGGAGGGAATCCCGGAAAGGGTCTCGGCGGTCAGACGGACCAGCTTTACCAGCTTGTTGTCCCGTTTGGCATACTCCGCCAGGTAAATGGCTGCACAGACGCCAATGGGTACCGCCACCAGGAGGGTGAGCAGCGTCATGCAGACGGTGTTGACCAGGGCCGGCATCATAGACTGGTTTTGGGTGGTGTATTTCCAGGCAAACAGGTCCCAGCTTAAATGGGGTACGCCGGTCACCAAAATATATCCAATCAAGATGACCACGGTCAGCACCGCCAGAGCCGCCGCCAGCCGCACCAGGGCTGTCAAAATCCAGGAAATCACATACTGCTGCCTGGAGGAAGCCATGATTTCCGCCGCCGTCCGCTTCCTCTTTTCAGAAAGATCCGGGTGTTTCTCCGACATGGCCTTCATCTCTGATCCCTCCGTTTCAAAAAGTGAGAAGCAAGTGTTGATGATGAGGATAAATACAAACAGCACCACACCCGTAGCAATCAGGGCCCGGCGGTGGAGCCCGGAGGCGTAGCCCATCTCCAAAACCACGTTGGCCGTCATGGTCCGCAGACCTTCCAGAAGGCCCCTGGGCATAATGGGCTGGTTACCGGCAATCATAATGACCGCCATGGTCTCCCCCAATGGCCCGGCCCACGCCCAAAATGACGCCGGACATCACGCCGGAGGTCGCCGCAGGCAGCTGGGCAAAGAAACACACTCCCGCTCATGGGTGGCGCCCAGAGCCAGAGCGCCCTCATAATAGCTGTCCGGCACCGCCCGAATGGAGGTCTCCGCCACTCCAATGATGGTGGGCAAAATCATCATTCCCAGCAGCAGGGACGCCGTCAGCAGACCCTTGCCAGAGGAGCCGGTGAGCTTCTGCACCATGGGCACGATCACCACCAGTCCAAAGAAACCATATACAATGGAAGGAATTCCAGCCATCAGGTCCACTGCAGGTTTTACCACCCGATACAGCCCCTTGGGGCAAAAAGCGGGCCAGATAGACGGCCGTTAAGAGGCCGATGGGCACCCAATGAGGATGGCGCCGGCTGTGACATAAATGCTACCCACAATCATGGGAAAAATGCCGTAGAGGTCCTTAGAAGGCTTCCAAACCTTCCCCGAAGAAGTTCCCCAGGCCAATCTCCCCTATGGTGGGAATGCCGTTGCCCAACAAGTACGCGCATATGAGCGCCACCGCCGCAATGGACACGCAGGCGGTCAGCAGGAACACCACGTGCATGACCTGCTCCTTGTTGAAAACGGACAGCAATCTGGATCGTTGACGCATAACCTATCCTTTCTCGGCGCAAAACGCCCCGCCGCAAGTGACCGCGACGGGGCTGGTACGGATGTTAGCCCAGTTCGGACCAGTTGGTGGTGTTGCCCAGGAAGATGTTCCGGATCTGCTCTGTGGTGAGGCCGGTCACCGGGTTGGCCTCATTGACGATGACGGCAATGCCGTCCATGGCAATTTTCACCGGGGTCAGTCCTTCCGCCAGCTCTTCCTCTTTCAAGTCCCGGGAGCTCATGCCAATCTCGCAGGAGCCGTCCATGGTGGCGGTGATGCCCGCACCGGAGCCGGTCTGCTGCACATCAATGGTCACGCCGGAGTTGAGATTCATATAGGCTTCCTCCGCCAGCTCCATCATCACAGGGCCCACAGAGGTGGAGCCGTTGATGGACAGGTTCCCGGTCAGGCCGGAGGCAGTGTAAGCCTCAGCATTTCCCTCCACGGCGATGTACTTCTCGCCCAGGATGGCTTGGCCGTCGGCGCTCAGAATGAACTTCACAAAGTCCTTTCCCAGGTCGGTAAGCTTCTCTTCCTTGTAGCAGATGTTGAAGGGGCGGGAGACGGTGTAAGAGCCGTTCTTCACATTTTCTACGGTTCCCTCGACACCGTCCACAACCACAGCCTTCACGGTGCCGTCCAGGGAGCCCATGGAGATATAGCCAATGGCTGCCTGGTTACCGGCCACAGTCTGGGTAACCACGGCGGTGGAGTTGACCACCTCGGCAGTCTGCACCGTAGCGTCCACCTCATCGGCGTCCACCACGCCCATAATCTCCACAAATGCCCCCCCGGGTTCCGGAGCCCTCCTCCCGGGAGATGACGGTAATGGGGGCGTCCAGCCCATTGGCTTCCGAGGCGCCCTCTGATCCTGTGGGGCTCGTCGCCTGGTTCACCGTGGGAGCGGTAGTGGGCGTCGTCTCTGTCTCCGTAGTAGAACAACCGGCCATCAGGCCCAAGGTCATGACCCCGGACAGTGCCAGGGCAGCAATTTTCTTGTAAATACGCATATTCATTTCCTTTCTTTCTGGCAAGGGGTAGTATTTCCCGATTTGCCTCTCGTTATCAGATTTCAGGGTACGGCTCCATTGTAAAACGCCCCGGTAAAATTCCCAAGCATGTTCCTGTAAAAGCTTCGTTAAATGCCCCTTTCCGGAGCCAAGCTCCCCACATACAAAGGACCTGCCCTGTGGGGCAGGCAAATCGAGTGTGTTCCATGCGTCTGTCTGTATCATCAACATGACACAGCATCCGGAAATTTCAATCTCGATTGCCCCACCACAGGGCAGGTCCTGTTTTGATAAATGGATTCTTTGCCAGACCAAGGGCAGCATGCAAAGCCATCTTGCCTCATTCCAAAACTGCCCGCTCCGTCATCACACCGGCGTCCATCTCATGCAGGGTATCGCAGAGGATGCGGGTGTCATCCGGGTTGTGGGAAGCAATCAGGATGGTCTTGCCCCTGCTCCTTCAGCTTCAGAAACAGCTCCCGCATCTCCGCCACGCCGCCCTTGTCCAGGCCGTTCATGGGTTCATCCAGAATCAGAAGCTCCGGGTCCTCCATCATAGCCTGGGCCAACCCCAGCCGCTGGCGCATGCCCAGGGAGTACTTTCCTACATGCTTTTTTGCTGTCCGGGTCCAGGCCCACGGTGGCAATAGCCCACCGGATTCTCTCCCGGTCCACCTTGCCGGAGAGCTCCATGAGATAGCGCAAATTCTGATACCCGGAGCAGTTGGGCAGGAAGCCCGGCGTCTCAATGATGGCCCCCACCCCCTTAGGAACCCGCTTGCCGTCTCCCATGCGCTGCCCCAGAACCTCAATGCTCCCCCTCCGTCACCGGAAACAGGCCGCAAATACACTTAAACAATACGGTTTTCCCCGAGCCGTTTCGCCCGATGATGCCGTGAATCTTTCCTGTTTCAAAGCAAGCCGTCACGTGACTCACCGCCACAGTCTCCCTGAAACCGCTTGGTCACATCCTGTATGACAATGGCATGTTCCATTTCCTCACTCCTTCTCCGTCTCCAAATTGCACCGGTGAATGGTTCCCACAATCAGAATCCCCAGCAGGACGCTGAGCCCAACGGTCACCCCCCCACTGCAAAGCCATAGGAGGGTAGCCCCTGGTTGGGCTGGCCCATGAGGCTGAGGTTCAGCCACGACAAGGGCGATATCCACAGCAGCTTCCGGGCAGCATACGGCGTATTCGCCGTGATCACAACCAAAAACGGCAGCAGCGAAAAGCTGGTCACAGCCGCAAGCCCAATTCCCTTCTTCAGCCACAGGTTGCATAAAATCATGATTTCTCCCAGTAGGAAGCTAACCCCCACCATCATGCCAAACACACCCAGGCCGTAGCCGCCAGGGGCGTTACATTTCGCATACATTCATACTCCAGTCCCCACACCCCATACTCTGGTGAAATACCGGAGGCGGCTACCGTAGTGAGGACCGGGCCCCAGTCCCATCCCCACTCCAGCCGAGGTAAAAAAAGAAAGATCCAGGTCAGGACCCAGAGAAGCAGCGTAAACACCAGACAGGCAAGGAACAGATACAGCAGCTGCCCCGCCGCCCAGATTCGCTTACCCACCCGCTGGAGCACAAACTGCTGCTGGCGGCTGCGAAAGGGGGCGTCTGACAGCAGCAGCACAAAAGCCCAAATACACCGTGATAAAGGCCCCCGGTGTGCCAGGCAGGAGGGGGAAAATCCACGGCCGGATTGAGCGGTCCACATCCCGGCAGAAATCCACATAACCATGGGTCACATACCACAGGTACAGGGCCATGTACAGAAAAAAATGGCCAGGTACTTGGGGTTGATCCGCCATTGGAGCAAATTCAGCTTACAGCTGCGCAGCAGTTTCATTCCCCAGCCTCCTTCCTCAGCCGCCACAGGAACAGCCTGGCGCACAGCGCCGTCAGCGTCAAAAGATACACCGCCGACCACAGGAAGCTGAAGCTTGCGCTGCCTGCAATGGGCTGGTAGAAGAATACCGAATCGAGCCGGAACGCCGAAAGGCGGGGAATCAACAAGCTATGCAGCACCTGAGAGGTGTAAAACCCCAGCAGGGGGGCCAGCAGCGCCACATAGGAGTTGGAGAGAAAGGAGCTCACCGTCAGGGCAAACACCGCCGCCCAGGGAGCCCGTCAGCCCCGCAATGGTAATCCGGACCAGGTAAAAGAGACCCACATGCCCCGCCGATGCAATGGCGTAGTACTGGTTGTTGTTCAGGGGATGCCCAGGCAGTGTCTCCATACCCATGGCGTACAGGCCGGCTAAAAAAAAAACATGGCCGCCGCCACTGCCAGGAAAGCTGCCGCCCCCACGGAGAGGAGCTTGGCTAGGCCGTAGGCCCGAGCCCCCCACCCGCTCCACCGCCTGAAGCTCAAACCCACTCTCCCGGTCCTGGAGGAAGCTCCAGGCATAGGGGGAAGAGCAGCAAGGGGCAGCAGCAAATCCGCCAAAACCTCTTGGTTGGATATTGCAAAATTAAACGCATATACAACACTGCTTTTCGGTCCACTCATTTGCGCTAAGCAGAGTGCCGGAACAGTTGAAAAGCTGCCAAAGCAGCAGCAGTCCCACCGTCAGGAGAAACCGCCCAGACACCAGAGCCCTGCGGAGGTCCACCGTCAAGGCCCGGCCCAGGGCCTTCACCGGCCCCACCCGGCAGCTGCCTTGGCTAACAAAAACGCATGTTATCCACCCTCTTCCATCAGATCTCGTAGGGAACTGTTTTGACCGTTCCGCCTCCCCGAAATTGGAACGGAAGCCCCTGGCCGGAGCCAGGGGCTATGAATTTGGCTTACGGCCACCACACACCAGAGCAACCGCCAGGAATTCCGCTGGTGCACTCTGGCAGTCAGGTCTACGTACGTATTGTACGTCAAACTCCCCGTATCGTAATAGAAATACACGGTGCCAGTGCTGGTTACCGTTTCCATGTTGGTGATGCGCGTTCCGTTGGTCTTTTTCGACGCACATAGTGACACTACCACCGTTGAAACCAACGCTGTTCACGTTGGCCTGGGCATAATAGCCCGAGCTACTGCCCACATCGGACTTATAAGCCCGGTCATAGTCCACGCCAGCAGCAGAGCCAAAACTAAAGGAAAAATTCGAGCTGTCGGACCCGGCGTAGGCAATCAAGGCCATCATAGGCACCAGAACCAAGGCCAAGGTCAAGAGAGATGCCACCTTGCGCCGAAGCTTCGGCGCGCGTTTTTGTTTCTGCATAAGATCAATCCTTTCTTTTTTGAAAATTTTCAGACCTACCCTCCAGTCCGGCAGGAAACTGACTACATTTCATCCCCCGTCATGGCATCCACCCGGACAAAGCGGAGGATATCCGAAGGAAACCGTCTCTGTGGCCGCTTGCCGGACAGTCACCTCCCACATGGGGCGTAGAAGCCAACGCGTTCCATCCTGCCAGTATACATACACCAGCTCCACCCGCTCAATCGTCCGCTTCTGGGTAGCCAGGATGTTCACGAATTTATTCTTGGCCACTTCCAAAGCCTCCCCGGCAGAAATGAACTGCTCCGGCTCCTCCACCACCTGGACAAAGGTCACCGGGTAAATGACCTCCAGGTCAATAATCCCGTCCTTTGTATACCAAACTACAATGCTATTGGGACAGTAGGGCACAGTGTTGCTCTTTTCTCCCCGGCAGGCCAGAGGGATTCCGTCTGCGGCGCAGAAGAATTCAAACATGTAGCAATCGTCCTCTTCTGCCCAGTCGTCTCTCTGGGGATATTGCGCGGTGCGCCCCTTGACTTCATGCGTCCATTTTTCGCTCTGGAGCTCCTCTCCTGCCTGGGCCATCCGTTCGTGGCTCACATACAGGGGTCCGGTTTAAATACAGCTCCCCCAAGTGCAGAGTTGCCAGAGCCTCCCGAACCTCTGTCTCCGCCTCCTGCGCAGTCGCAAAGGACAAATCCTTCGGCTCTGTAAATAAATATGTAATCAGATGCTCCTCATTCTCTTCATACATTAGTTGTGTGGAATAAATGGGATATGCATTATATCGCTCATAACGTTCCTGATTGACGTAGCTAAAAATACTGGGGTACAGTCCTTCCTCACTGGACCCCTGGCCAAAGGTACTCCCACTGCGGCAGGTCCCCGCATAGACCATTTCGTTACCCTGCAGCCCGTCTTGCGTAACCTCAGAAACGGCGTCTCCATTCCAGGCCAGGAAGTCATCGATTTCTTCTTTGGTAAAAACCTTCATCTCCCCAGATAGACCTTCGGCTTTGCGCCGCTGGCCGTGCCCTTTACCTCCGCATCAATGAGCAAATCCTCCTGAACCTCCTCGTAGAAGTGGGTGGGGTCCGTCTGGGGGACGGAGGCCATCTCTGTTTTTCTCTCTGTTCCGTCCCTGTCTGTTCGGAGCCTTCCCGGCGCGTCCCTCCGTTGCTCCCCTGGCCTCTGGCAGGCAACCAAAGAGGCAGCCAGGCTCAGACACAGAAGCAGGGCTGCCGCTTGCTTTCGTACGTTCACACAAAGCCCTCCTTTCTCTGCGACATTTGCAGAATGTAAGATTTCCTCATGCTTTCCTGGTATCATCGCGCGAATTTCTCTCTTCGTAAGTTGGTTTGTTCCAAAGGCAATTGATTTGTCTGCGGGCTGAATTTGGCATCCGAGGGAATCCGTTTTCCTCTGCGAAATACATGTCCCTTATTTTTTAATAATATTAGCATATCTGCCAAAACTTGTCAAGCACATCTTCCAAAAAAGTAAACCATCCAAATGATTTACCAATTTCTGGAAATTTGGGTCTGCAGCGTCCATGCTACATGCATGCAACTCCTAAGATATTTTTGTAAAACCCAGCTTAAAATCATGTGCACCGTCTGCCTGCTGCCAAGTAGACCTGCTGCAAACTTGGCCGGGCGTAGCCCCACAGGAAGCGCCCGTATCCCCAAAAGCGCCTAGGAGGCTCCCCTCTGCCGCCTTTGCAGCAGGTCCGGTTCTTACTTACGCCTCAGTGTTCTTTTTTCCGCAGCAGGGCGTGGCGCAGGATGCACAGGAAATCTCCCGCCGTAGGCGGCTGAGTGATCTTCCGCATGGCCAGCTCCGAAATCAGAGCTCCGTTGCACTCCCAAGCCTGGGCCGTGGCCGTCCGGAGGCTCCGTTCCGCGCAGTTCCAAGTGCACCGGCAACGCCTGCCCACCTCCGGATAGAATTCCTGGGTCAGACTTTGCAGCCGCTCCGGCTCTTCCACCGCCAGCGCCGCAGCCTCCACCACAACGGCATATCCCGCCTGCACCAGATAAATTCCCATCTGGTAGAGCAGCTCCTCCAGTTCGTATTTCATCGGTTCCATCATACTTTTGGCTCCCTTTTCTATAAATATAGGGATACCTCTTCATACTAATGGATGCAGCGCTCATTTTACAGTTTTAGGGATACCTGGCATAAAAAATTTGCTATCCGGCCAGCCAGTCAGGATAACTGCATAGGATTCACCCTGCCGATTGCTTCGCACCTACCACCGGAGACATAAGCGTACCGTTCAGCGCTAAGAAAGCCGAAAGCTATGCACTGATGGACGGAAGTCGTACCGTGTAACGCTTAAAATTGCACTTTTTCTGTAAGCGTAAATCCTGTCATCGTGCAATCGAGTAGGGAGGCTACCCATTAATTGAGCAGCCGACCT
>VOFJ01003182.1_pt1 | contig 16324 bp, 26 predicted proteins | sample 5384081 | NCBI WGS metagenome assembly VOFJ01 (sample SAMN12384729, study PRJNA508395) | human gut metagenome | isolation source: healthy gut I | host: Homo sapiens
GGTTCTTCAAAAGAATCACGAAGGTCTGCTCTATTGATGTTGCACGGCGTGTTGGAGTTTCAAAGCCAGTGTGTTATGCGGTGTCGGCTTTGCGTGAAGGGGCTTTAACGGTAGATAGTGATTACGTTTTTGCATTTGACCGAAACAGGCCGGAATGGCCGAAAAATTCCTTATGAGCGGCATCAGTTTCTTACAGAAAGGGCAATTTATCGCAGCTGGCGTTGACCTTGAAATTGCAGAGCGAGATGTTTGCCGGATTGAACACGCCATCAGTCAGACACCTTTGAAAAGATCCGGGATGCACACAACAGGAAAAAAAGGATACCAATGCCCGTCGTTCAATCTGGACGAAGAGCAGCCAGTGGGGGAAAATATGCTTCCCACTGGCTGCCTCTACATGAAAGACAATCATCGGCCCTTTTTGTTTTCCCCTGTACATCACTTCAGCTTCTTATCTGCGCTCATGCACAGGTCTATGTACCGTTGCGACTTCTTCTTCACCCTTTCCGTAAAGTAATCAAGAACGCACTTGGCAACGGTCTGCGCGCTTTATCGTGGAACACGATTCCATCCAGACTGATGTCCATTTCTTCTGAGATCAGCGCAACCGTTTCAAATTTCGGATTGCTCTTGCACTTTTCAATCTCAATGACAGTTCGGGTACACATATTAAGCCGTTCCGCTAATTCGCGCTGCGTGATCTTTTTCTGCTCCCGCTTTTCGCGAAGCTTTTTGGGCGAACAGGTCAAGAAAGTTCATTGAAAATCACCTCTACTATTGTAGAGTGAGCCTCAATTCACTTAAATACACATGAAGCTCACATTGAATGAGCCGCAAATCATATTCAGCGAGTTGGAGGTAATTTTTATGATGTCACGGATGAACAGGAGATACTGCTAAGGCCGCTCGCGGTCATGTAAAAAAGCATAAGCACCGATTAGCCGTCCACTTCAAAAAGCACGCGGCTATCCCCAGACGAGCTGCACTCACGAAAGCGAGTTGCAGCTCTCTTTTATGCGGTTTGGTTCATCCGTGATTTAGCCCCTCCCGGTACAGTATTCGTTACTCATGTTTTCACTCGCACGCAAAGGCGCTCGTTCAGGTCATCATGCCTGTTCGAGCGCGCTTTTTACGTTTTCCTGTCGGCTGTCGTTCTCCGCCGGTGTTGGTCTGGTTCACCACCCACCCAAACACCGAAACGGAGGACATATTATGTTTAACAGAAAGAGCAGCTATGCGCTGAACAAGAAAGACCCCAACGCTATCGTTTACATGGATGCCAACGAAGCCATCATCCGCCTGACCCGCGAGGACTTTGCCAGCGAGAAAGAATTTCTGAAATGGAAAGCCCTGTCGGACGAGGACTATCACGCCTCCGAAAAAGGAAGCTCACGTCTATGCCAATCACACGCTTGCGCTGGATGAGCTATCCGAGGAAGCGGCCTCCATTCCTGCCGTGGATGTCTGCATGGAGCAGGCGCATGACCGGGCAGAGGCAATCCACCGCAGCGTCAGAAAAGGTCACGCAGATTCGGAAGCACCTGACGGATACGCAGTTCCGCAGGGTGTGGATGTATTTCGTGGATGGGATGACGGTTGATGAGATTGGCGCAGCCGAGGGTGTCAGCCATCAGAATATTTCAAGAGCATCGGCGCGGCGATGAAGAAAATGAAAAAAACTTTTCCCTGATTGCTGAAAACAGGGTGCAAAAGTGGCCCAAAATCGGCGATAGGTGAAGGGACATTCTCCACGAAGCCTTTCACCGAACGTTGAAAACTGAATAGACCATGATGCAGGCACAAAACCCGCGTGATAGCGGCATAAGGTGCGCCGCCACGACAATGGCTTCAGGGAGGTGATTCCGGAAAAGCCATCCGAGCGATCTACGCAGCCTTAGACCCGATTCGTGGCAGAATCGGGCGCGATGACAGCGCGGCGGATAATGAAACTTTCTCACGCCCTCCCACAGACTTGAGGGGGGAACCCTGCGGTATGCGCCAGCTCTTTGAGGCAGCGGTATCGTGGAGTTATGACAGCCCTGCCAAGGGCGGCCTGCATCATGCCCACTATCCGGGGCGCGTGGCAAATAGGATAGTTCTTCTCAAATGGACAAGCAGAGTAGCTGCGCCGGTATTCGCCATTATGTTATGTGGCTCCAATTCTGCCCGCGCAGCCGCCTCTCAAAGTCAGATACCATGCGCTGACGGCCTTTCCCGTCAGCGCATTCATGTGACCTTGAGGAAACCCACCAAACCGAGAAAGGAGATCGCCATGATGCAGCCAACGCCAAACGAATCCCGAATCCACACGGATGAGCTGGTGGACATCCGGAAAGTATCTGTTGACAAAAATCTTCCCAAGGAAGAACGTATCGCCGCCTTTATCCGCCAGATCAAAAATCCCTACCGCTTCCGCTGCGGCGATTTCGTGGTAAACGCCTGCTTTGCCGGGAACGGCGTTACGTTGGAGGAATGTCTGCAAGGCATTTTGCGCTGATCGACATCCTCGCTTTTTTCCGCAGAGAGTGCTATGATCGGTGTGGAAAAGGATGAAAACCAAATAGCCAGATAACCACTCTTTTCTTGCGGGAACATTCCGGGAGAAAGGAGTGCTTTTTCATGCCTAAATACAAAGCAACCGCTTACATCCGCCTGTCCTACACTGACGATCATTCCAGCGAAAGACGACAGCGTTTCCAATCAGCGCAAGCTCATTGAAAACTTTGTGGAGCGCAACCCGGATATTGAGGTCGTTTCCGAAAAAGATCGACGATGGATACAGCGGCATCATCTTTCGACCGCCCCGCGTTCAAGGAAATGATGCAGGATGTCACCGATGGCAACATCAACTGCGTCATTGCTAAAAGACCTCTCCCGGCTGGGGCGTGAGTACATCGAAACTGGCCGCTATCTGCGCCGGGTATTCCCGGCCTACGGGGTGCGCTTCATTGCCATCACCGACAGCATCGACACCGCCCACGACAGCGGCGATGATCTGACCGTATCGGTCAAGAACATTATGAACGAAGCCTATTGCCGGGACATTTCCATCAAGACCCGCACCTCACTGGACGTGAAGCGGCGCAACGGCGATTTCGTCGGCGCATTCCCGGTGTATGGCTACATGAAAGCCGAGGATAATAAAAACCTACTCGTCCCCGATCCCTACGCCGCCCGCGTTGTCTGCGACATTTTCCGTATGCGGCTGGAGGGCGCAAGTGCCTCCAAAATCGCATTGGAGTTGAACCGGCTGGGTATCCTCTCCCCGCTGGCTTACAAGAAGAACAACGGCCTGCCCTACGCGAAAAAGGGCTATGCGGACAAGGCCGACTGCAAATGGTCGGCTACCACCATTATCCGCATCTTGCAGGACGAAACCTACACCGGAACGCTGGTGCAGGGCAAACAGGGTACGCCGCACTACAAGATCAAGCAGATGGAGCAACGCCCCGCCTCCGAGTGGGTTCGTGTACCGGATGCCCACGAAGCATTGATCGCCCGTCAGGATTTTTGAGCTGGTGCAGCGCATTAAGGGACTGGATACCCGGACTTCTCCCAACGAGGATACGGTGTACCTATTCTCCGGTATTCTGATCTGCGGGTGCTGCGGAAGCCGCATGACCCGCAAGACCAACCGTGCAAACGGCAAGGAGTACCACTACTATTATTGTCCCACCGGCAAGAAAAAGGGCTGCACCAATCCGGTCATGCTGAAAGAAAGCAGCCTGATCGACTGTGTGCGGGACAGCCTGAAAGCCTATATCGGCAACATTGCTTCGCTGGAGGCGCTGCTTTCGGGCATTGACCAGTCCAGCATCAATCAGGCGCTTGCCAAGGAATACAGCGACCACATTACCGACAACGAGCGCCGGTTGGAGCAGGTGCTGGAGTTCAAGGCAAGGCTTTATGAGAGCCTTGTGGGAGGTATGCTTACCAAGGAAGAATACGCTTCCTATAAGGCAAAGTACACCAAGCAGGCCGAGGACATCCGCGAAAGCGTCCGCGTTCCTCAAGGAAAAAAAAGCTCACGGAGGTGCTGGAAAATCGAAGTGAGCGCAACCGCTGGATTTCACAGTTTACGCAGTTCTCCACGCTGGAAACCTTAGACCGCAGGGCGCTCATTCACATGGTACAGAGCATCCGCGTCCGTGGCAAAAAGGAGCTGGATATTACCTTTACCCATGAGGACGAATACAAAAAGGCGTTGCAGCTACTGGCGCTGGCAGCGCAGCAGAAAGATTACGAACAGAGAAAGGTGGGATGAGCATGGCAAGGAAAAGCAGAAAAGAAACGGCTGCGGTAGCCGTTCAGGAGGCCGACGCCGCTTGCCGCGCCGCGATCTACGTCCGCCTTTCGGTGGAGGATACCCACACGCACAGCGTATCCGTTGAAACCCAGCAGATGATTATTGCCCGCTATCTGGAGCAGTATCCGGAGATCAGCGTATACGATACCTACATCGACAACGGCGCGACGGGGACAAACTTCCACCGTCCGGGCTTTCAGCAGATGCTCTCGGATATTGAAGCCGGTCATGTCAACTGCGTCATTGTGACAAAGACCTTTCCCGTTTGGGACGAAACACCATCGACACTGGCTATTACATCGAGCAGTATTTCCGCATCCGCAGCGTCCGCTTCATTGCGGTCAACGAAAACTTCGACACCGCTGCCCCGGAAGATGCCCATTCCGGTATCATCATCCCGCTGCGGAACATGATAAACGAAGCATACGCTTTGGACATTGGGCGCAAGATCAGGGCGCAGCAGCGGCAGGCCATGAAGGACGGCAAGTTCATCGGTGCGCGTACTCCCTACGGCTATCTGAAAGCGGAGGACGATTGCCACCAGCTTATCATCGACCCCGTTGCCGCCGTTGTGGTGCAGCGGATGTTCCGCTGGGCTTCCGAGGGCGCTGGCCTCAATACCATCGCCGTGCGGCTGAACGAAGCAGGCGTTCTTACCCCCAGCCACTACAAGAAGATGCAGGGCAAGATCACCCACGAGAATTTGCTTGGCAGCGGCAAGTGGCAGACCCGAACGGTCGGCGTCATTCTCCGCTCCGAGGTCTACACCGGAGATCTCGTTCAGGGGCAGACTAAAACCGTGGATCACCGACAGGTCAAGGCCGATGCCGAGGAATGGACAGTTGTGCAAAACACTCACGAAGCGATCATCAGCCGGGAGCAGTTCACAGCGGTACAGGCAATCCTCGACCAGACCGCCAGCCGCGCCAAGGCGCGAGAGGTCAAAGCCTTCACGCTGAATTTTCTCAAAGGCAAGGTGTTCTGCGCCCATTGCGGCGGCAGCCTGCACCGGCAGAGAAACATCCGTAAGAAGTCCGACGATGTGTACTTCTACCATTGTCTGAGCAGGAGCCGAATCAGCAAGGATGCCTGCCCCGGCGTGACCATCCGCGAGGATGCGTTGCTGGATATGCTGGCAGATATGCTTCAGGACGCGCTTGATACGGCGCTGGGGCAATACACCCTCTCCCTTGCGGAGCTGCCCCGGCAGGCCGCTGACCGCGCTGAGCTGCGGGAGAAGATCACCAGCCGCAAGCAGGAAATCCAGCGGCTTCGCGGTATCGTGCGGAGCTTATATGAAAACCTCGTCCAAGGTGTTCTTACCAAGGATGAATACTTCGACTACAAGGAGAAGTACGAAAGCCGCATTGCCGACCTCGCCGTGGAAATGGAACAGTTGGAGGACGGCCTGCGAACGATGGATGCTCAAGCGGAGCAGCACCGGGCGCTGGAACAGGATGCCGCACAAATCAAGACCGACCGTGCGCTGACCGGCGCTCTTATCGAGCGGCTGATTGACCGCATTGAGGTATCCCACGACAAGCAGATTACGGTGCGCTATCGCTTCCAGAGCGAGTTTGAAACCTATGCGGAGGTGCTGGAACAATGCAGAAATATGTAATTGCCCTCTACATCCGCCTCTCCATTGAGGATTACAAGTACGACAGCCTGAGCATTGAAAATCAGAGCCTTGTCCTCCACGAGTACGCGGCTTCCATGCCCGAAGCCCTGAACGCGGAGATTATGGAGTTCATCGACAATGGGTACAGCGGCACAAATTTTGAGCGCCCGCAGGTACAGAAGCTCATTGAACTGGTGCGGGCCAATCAGATCGACTGCATCATCGTCAAGGATTTTTCCCGCTTCGGGCGTAACAGCATTGAAACCGGCTACTTCATCGAGCGGGTGTTCCCGCTGTTCCACACCCGCTTCATTTCCATCAGCGACGATTTTGACAGCAGCAAATTCAAGGGCGATACCGGCGGTATGGATGTGGCGTTCAAGTACCTCATCAGCGAGTATTACAGCCGCGATATGTCCATCAAGACCAAGAGCGCCAAGTACGCCAAGATGCAGCGCGGCGAGTATCAGAGCAAAATCTGTCCCTACGGCTACCGCAAAAGCGCCGATGGCAGAATGGAGCCTGACCCGGAGGCCGCTGCCGTTGTGCAGCTCATCTTCCAGCTTGCCGCCGAGGGCATCAACGCCACCGCCATCACACGGGAGCTGTTCCGCAGAAGCATCCCCACTCCCGGCCAGTACAAAGCGGCGCACGGCAATCACACCCACGATATTTCCCGCTGTCACGGGGTTTGGAGTACATCCACTATTCTCCGCATTTTGGAGGACGAACGCTACACCGGCGTGTATGTGATCGGCAAGCGGGCGGTTCTCGAAGTAGGCGGCACCAGAAGCCGCCTGAAGGACAGAGAATCGTGGTACATCATCCCTGACCATCACCCGGCCATCATAGAGAAAGCCGTGTTTGATACCGTGCAGGCCAGCCAGCTCCGCTTTTCCCAGCCCAACAAAAAGAAGCGGGACTACCCGCTGAAGGGCAAAGCCTTCTGTGGCTGCTGCGGTCATGCGCTGTCCCGCACCATGCAGAAAACCTCATACTATTACTGCCGCCATTCTGAGGCGGACGTAGAAAGCCGCTGCCACAAGATGCGCCTGAACGCCGCAGAGCTGGAACAGGCGGTATTCCTGACGCTGAAAAAAGCAGTTGGAGGCCACCGCGCCGCTTGCCCCGGACGGTACGCTCCGTGTAGATGCTTCCGTACCGGAACGCACCGAATATGAGCAGCAGATCGAGGCACTGCAAGACGGTAAGCGCGCCTTGTATGAACGCTATCTCATGGGCGAGATCGACCTGAATACCTACAAGGCAGAAAAGGCCGCGTGTGACGAGCTGCTTTTGAAAACGAAAAACGCCTATGCCGCAGTATTGGCACAGGCGAAACAGAAGCAGGACGAACAGGCACGGCAGGACAGCCGAAAGGAAGCGTCCAAGGCGATTTTTGATGCGGACGCACTGACCACCGAGCTGGCCGAGCTGCTGATAGACCGGGTACTGGTGTACCCTGACAAGCGCATTGAGATCGCATATAAAATCCAAGACATTTTCGATTGAGGTGGCAGACATGGAAATCGCTTTCTATTGCAGAGTGGGCGGACAGAGCTTCGGCTTTGTCCTCCCCGATGAAGCTGACAAGCTCCGCGAGTTTTTCGCTGAGCATCAGGATAATCCTGCGCTTGAAAAGCCATCAAGCGCAAACTAAAAATTTTTGTCGTGTGCTTGACATACGGGTGACGCAAAGAATGGATATGCACTGGAGGCAAGTCTGTTCGTTGAATAAATTTTGCAAACCAGCGTGTTAGACGATCCGGATGTAGAGGGGATCCATCTTCACCGGTAATGATTCTGCCGCAGGGATCCCACCCATTGCCCAATTGACTCGCTTGGAATGCCTGCCAGCGCTGCTGTTCCTGAAGTATCAGAACCACTTGCGTAGAAATAAGCACTAAACGCCGGGACGATTTATTTTTCGGCTCATCCGTATAAACCCCACGCTTAGGCAAGTATTGAGATGTCCGGGAAATTGTCAGAGTTCTGTTCTTAAAGTCAATATCTTTCCACTCCAACCCAAGCAATTCCCCGCGCCGCAGGCCAGTAAGCAGGAGCAGTGAAATCGCCCGGCGATACATGCCGGGCTCCGATTGAAGCAATTTCAGCAAACGCTTTGACTGCCCGTCATCCAAATAAGCGACATCCGGAGAAGCGGCCTTGGGCGGCGCAACACGTGAGCAAGGATTATACGGGATATACTGCCAGTTAACCGCTGCGGTGAGAATGCTGGAGACGAGGCTATGATAGTGCTGCACCGTAGTAGATGATATGGTCTTTTCTGGATTGCAGGGTTCAAAAACGGCGTCTAATGGGACGTGTAATCCCTCGCTGATCTTTTTCTGCGCTGCGGCGTGAGACAGGTGCCCGGTGCCATGCCGTGGAGAGTGTTGTCAGAGACACATGATATCTCTTCGAAAATTCAATCTGCGTCATGTCAAGCAAATGGAGCTTTTTCCTTTAAATCACAAGTGCACTGGTAGGTGGCATTTTTCGGTTCTGCGCACCCAAATGCCTGTAAAACTCCAGCAGATGCGTGGGCCGTATCCTGTCTAGCGGCATATGCCCTAGCTCTGAATTGACCCGGTTTATCAGCTCCTTATACCGTGCGACTGTCCTGGGGCGAAGTCTGCTCTCAGCATATTCTGTGAACCAGCGTTGGGCAAAATCGGCGAATTTGATTTTCCCACCTACAACTGCGCCTGTGCGAACCTGCTCTTCAAAAAAAGAGCTGCTTGGTGTAGCGCTTCCTTTTCTGCTCGTTTTTCTGACCAGGCTGGTGGAGGCGTCCAGGTTTTGGTTTTTTCAATTTGTTTGCCATTGGAATCGTATCCTGCGTAAACTCGGAATAAATAGCCTTTGCCACGTTTTTTGATTGTAGCCAATGGTTGAACCTCCCAACTATTTCTGCATTGGATTTTCTATTATATACAAAGATCCGGAAGCGAGGAATCAAGTTGTCCGTCATTTGTCCGTGAATGCCGAAATCCAACAAAAAAAGCGACCTGTGTAGGTCGCCGCAGACATAGTGTTTCAAACAAAAATGGCACATTTTCACCAAGTTTACTGAACAAAAAACAGTTGTCACCGGACTCTGACTCCGTTTGCGGGGGTTCGAATCCCTCATCCCCTGCCACAAGAAGCACCCTTCCCAGGCACTGCGTTGAGTAGTGCCTGGGAAGGGTGCTATTTTGGTAATGTGCATAGAGCAGTCACCCATTGGTATCCTTTGCATCTCCCCATGAAGCGATTTGTCAAGTGCTTTTTGAGTTATTGACGAAAAAATTTTATCAGTGCGGCGGGGAAAAGGGGCGCAAAAACGCGCCTGTGGACGGTTAGAAGCCGATTTTGAGGGCAAGCCATATAAAACCCTTGCCCTGTGGATTTTCGCGTCTGGAACGCCTTAAAAATCAAGCCTTTTTGACCTCTATTGCGTAACATTCTGTTCTTTGGGCGAGGTCGGGGGCGCGGGGCGCGTAGCCCCGCAAAACCTAACGACAACCACCGAAGTAGTGCAGACGGTTTTGCCGTAAAATGAAGCGGACGAAAGCGGCGGGGCAGGATTGGGGAAAATCCCTGTTCCCCCGTTTTCGGCGGCGAAATGACAACGGCAAAAATCCAGACAGTCAAGGGTTTAAGGGTGGAGATTTTTTCGCGCTCTTTGCGAAAAAATACTACCCGCCCCTTGACGGTTCGGATAGGCGGAACGGACGTAAAACGCTGATTGCTTGCGGCGGGGAAATGTGCTATACTTGGGGTAGCAAACTAACCGACAAATCGGAAGTTGTATAGGAGAAATAAATGGTAGAATTAAGAGCGATTACCGAAGATAATTTTCAACAATGCTTAAATTTACACGCAAGCGTTCAAGACAGCAGCTTTGTAGATACCGTTACGTATTCTTTGGCGGAGGCATGGGTCTATTATCAAGACGCAAGACCGTTTGCCATTTATAACGATGGCACAATGATAGGGTTTGTTTCAATGTATGTCGGAGAAGAAAACTATTAAATTATCAATTTTTTAATTGATGACGCGTTTCAAAAGAAAAGGATTGGGAACAAAGGGGCAAAGCTTCTGTATTGAATACTTGCAAAATAAATTTACGGCACACAGAATCTCTGCTCCTGTAAAGCTGGAACATGTTGCTGCTCAAGAGTTTTGGAAAAAGCAGGGTTTTTGCCTTTCCGATACTATTGAAGATGGATACGTTTTTATGAGAAACTCTCTGACTTAAATATTGATCAAATAGACAAGTTCTAGTTTGTAGGGCAAACGAAAAACTTAAAACATGGGCGGCGGGGTAGTCTTTAATTATCCTCGCCGCCCTGTCTGTTACCGTTCCATATCCTGCGCTCTTTGGGGCGCGTGTTCCCGCTGTTCCTGCCGCAAGATACTGTAAACGCTTTTTTCGGATTTTCTCGGCTTCTTTCACTTCCTCTTTCAGTTCAAGATACCGTTGGTTGAGCGTTTTCCGCTGGTTGGTCAGCTTGGCATACTCCGTTTTCCATGCCTTTACGGGGATTGTAGTCTTGCCGTTCATCACTCCTTTGAGATAGTCTTTCACCGTCGTAAACCAAAGTCTGTAACTCATCATTGACAAACCTACAGGACCAAAAACAAATTTGCGCTTAACTCTTGACACTACCTCCTGCTGGCAGCCTACCAAGAACGTCAACGGATCCACTACGGGGCAATCGCCTACCAGTCGGTTTGCCTGGTTAATAATTTTCATAATATTTCTATATATTCATCATGCTATTATTACAAACTTTTATTGAATTTTGGCTTATATATTGCAATGCTCTTATTGCGAAATTTTCTTCCGTTCTATCACTTGGCATAAAGAACTGTCAACTTCCACGCCATAGAAAGAGCGGCCCCTGTCGGAGCCGCTGAATGAGAGTGAGAACAAAACGAACCTGTTTACTGTGGCAAGGACAAGAGCTTCAGGTACTTAGGTTGTTCTTCAGCCGGAATCTCTATAATATCCATCGCCTCGCTGGCGGTCACTTTGAGCTTCCTCATCATACTGCGAATATTTTGCAAGCGCTCCCGGTCAGTGCCTTCTTCAATGTTGCCCCGCTCAATGCCCCGTTCAATGCCCTGCTCAATGCCCTGTTCAATGCCCTGCGCAATGCCTTGCGCAAGTCCCTGCTTACGGCCTTCCTCAATAAATCCTTGGCTCAGATTACACATTTCAGACACCGTCCTTTCCATGCTGTGTATATCAGAAAATTCATACTCGTCTTCTAAAATCTGTATGACCTGTCTCGGCGTGCATCTGCCTCCAAACAGCACCTCCAGCATCCGCAGAAGCCCTCCGTAGTTTTCTCCCTCCGGCTTCCCCAGACAGATCATGGTCACATTCATCAAATCATAGTTCTTTACCGGTTCCTTCACATGACCCACCAGGTGCCGCTCCTGGAGGGTGTAGCTGGTAATCGTATTTTCCCTCTCCTTAGGTGGGTGGGGAGCAGATCCAAATGGAGTATACCTTCTGGATTTCTCCGTAGTGAGATTGGGTGAAGACGGACCCATATTGGGCCGACAGCATCCGCCCACAGTAGTAAATGGCCCGTTTCACCAGGGGATACCCGGGGTGATACTTGCTTTGGGCTTCGATGTTGATGATGAGGCCGATTGTTCCGTCCTTGCCTGGCGCCACAGCGGAAAACCGCACATCATAGACCACACGCTCTTCTGTGGTGGTGCTGCTCTCGGTGGACATGCCCTGAATCTTCGGCGGGTTCGTCTCATCCGGGTGGACGCCCACCTGGCCCACCTCTGGGTCGTGCTCGATATAGCCCTATGATCTCCGGAATGGTACAGTCCTTGTATTCCGGTACACAGGTCTTCATAATGTGCGCCAGCACTTCTTTTATAGGCCAGCATATCCTTAAACACTGCATCCTGGCTGGTACTTCCGTCCATTCGGCCAATGCTTCCGGCCATTTGCGTTTCCATGGGCATCTCCCTCCTTTTTCATGGTAACATTCTTCATTCATATTATACCTGTTTCTGGCTACCCTGTCAAGGCGTTTGCAGTAGGTTCAGGCACAAGGTCGATACACAGGAAAAAGGATACACCCGGTTTGAATGAACCAGTTGGGTCATCGTTTTTGCGCATTCTTTTTTGGGGGTAGCAGACCCTTTCCGAAGCTGCTGAATTTGCGTGCGCAGGTTTTTCATTTTCAAGATGTAAACTTTCGCATCTTTGGGACAATTCATGGTTTTCAAATGAGAGTGCCAATGATTGTAGCTCGACCGACATTGCTATTCCCCACTTTTTTATATCTCCTTCCAGCAGTGCAGGCAGAAGCTCCGTCAAGCGGATATAGCGTTTGATCTGCGTGGCGCCTTCTCCAACCTGCGCAGATACTTCCTGGCTTGACCTGGCTCCACCTGACTTCGGGCCCAATGGGTCCGAAGTTAAATCGGATCTGTGTCCCTGCCGGTTTGTGGGGGTATCGCTGTTCCTCATCCGCCTGAAAAAGCTCAGCATTTGAAATCGCAAAGTCACTTGCCAGTAGCACGTGATGAGTGCCTATGGCAGTTTGCACTTGCCCCAGGGGAAGGCAGGGCGATTCCGCGCCAGTGATGGGTGAGTAATTTGTACCCAAAAAAAGTAAATGCTGTTGCCCTGACGATGCGGGGTTCTTGGGTGACAAATGCTGGGGAATATGGTATAATAGCTCAAACATCATTTTGCGTATGGGAGGGGAGGCTGTGTGAAGCGGATCAAGGCGGTTTTGGGCAAGAAATGGACATATCTGTTGCTATTGGTTGCGCTCGGTTGGATTTTTGGCTGTGGATTCTCCCTTACCGGTACACTGCCATGGCTCTTTGGGGCATTGCAGGGACGGTGGGGGGTTTATGACCTTCTGGCCCGCCTGGGCGCAAAACATCCTGCCCCTGCCAGGCGCATGAGGCGGCTGTTTACCGGTTGCCTTTGTCTGATCCTGGCGCTTATGACTGTAACGGGAGGACTGGTACTCTCCGGCGCAGGGGGAGCTGAAGACCCGGCGTGCGCCTATGTAGTGGTGCTGGGCGCAGGGGTCAATGGAACCCAACCCCCTCCCCCTCTCTGGAAGAGCGTTTGGAGGCGGCTTTGGCGTATCTTCAGACGTATCCGGAGGCACAGTGTGTGGTTTCCGGAGGGCAGGGCGGCGGAGAGAATATCACCGAGGCTTTGTGTATGTACACCTGGCTCACAGACCGGGGCATCCCACCGGAGCGGATTTGGCAGGAGGAGCGAGCTTCCTCCACCCAGGAAAATCTTCGGTTCTCTCTGGAGCTCATCCAGGAGAAAACCGGCAGCCGCCCCCAGGAGCTGGCGGTGGTTTCCAGTGAGTACCACCTGTACCGTGCCTCCTGCATGGCCAAGGAAGAGGGGGTGGAATGCCTGGGCGTCCCCGCAGCGACCTACCCTCTGGTTTTGCGGCTACACTATGGATTCCGGGAGATTTTTGGCGTTTGGTATTTCCTGCTGTTTGGCAGATCACAACATGGAAGGAGAACATGACATGGATAAGCAATACGCAAGCTATGCTGCCCAGCAAGCGGCGGCACTTCTGGGGGTAGACAGCCCCACCGGCTTTACAGACCGGGCGGCAGCCTGGGTTTTGGAGGCTTTCCGGGGCCTGGGTTTTGAGGCACGGCTGACCACCAAGGGCGGTGTGCTCATTGACCTGGGGGGCCAGAATGTGGATGACGGCCTGCTGCTGGAGGCCCATGCCGACACCCTGGGCGGCATGGTGGCGGAGGTGAAAAGCTCCGGTCGCCTGCGCCTCACCCCGCTGGGGGCATGAACGCCAACAATGCCGAGGCGGAAAACGTCCGAGTCTACACCAGGCAGGGGAAGGTACTGGAGGGCACCTTCCAGCTGTGCAACGCCTCCGTCCACGTCAACGGGGACTACTCCAGCGCCAAGCGGTGCTTTGACACGGTGGAGGTGGTGCTGGACGCGAAGGCTGACAGTCGGGAGGAGACGATAGCCCTGGGGGTCCAGGTGGGCGACATCGTCTGCTTCGAGCCCCGGACCCGGCTCACCGGCTCCGGCTATATCAAGAGCCGCTTTCTGGACGACAAGCTGTCCGTGGGCATCCTGCTGGGTCTGGCCAAGTACCTGCATGACAAGGGCGTGACCCCTGAACGCCGGGTTTACGTCCATGTGACCGTTTATGAAGAAGTGGGCCATGGCGGCGCAGCTTCGGTACCGGCAGGGGGGGTGACGGAGGCCATCTCCGTGGACATGGGCTGCGTCGGCGCAGGTCTGCGGTGCACCGAGCGGCAGGTGTCCATCTGCGCGAAGGACTCCGGCGGCCCGTACGCTATGAGGTGGTGGGCAAACTGATTGAGGCCGCCAAGGCAGAAGGGAGCCGATTACGCTGTGGATGTGTATCCTCATTATGGCAGCGACGTGGAAGCCACTTTGGGCGCCGGCTGTGACATTCGTCACGGCCTCATCGGAGCTGGGGTTTACGCCTCTCATGGCTATGAGCGGAGCCATGTGGACGGTGTGTACAATACCCTGAAGGTTCTGAAGGGCTACCTGCATATTTGAGGAGGGGCATATGAAATTTTCTGAACTACCTTATCATAGGCCGGATCTGGGGACGCTCCGGAAGGAACTGACGGCGGTTTTGGAGCGGTTCCAAACTGCTCCGGACTCCGCTACGGCGGAGGCGGCCTACCTGGAAATGGACCGGGTGTTTGGCAGGTATTTGACCCAGCAGGTGATTGCCAGTATTCGCCGGGACATCGATACCCGGGACCCCTTCTATGAGGGGGGAGAAGGCCTGGTACAACCAGGTGGGACCGGAGCTGCAGCCCCTGCGCAAGGCCTGGGTCCGAGCCACACTGGACAGTCCCTTCCGTAGCCAGTTGGAGGAAGTCTATGGGGCCACCTCGTTTTTGAACAATGAACTGAGCCTCAAAACTTTTGCCCCAGAGATCATACCGGATCTGCAGCTGGAGAACCAGCTGGTCTCGGCCTATACCCGTCTCTTGGCCTCGGCGCAAATCCCCTTTGAAGGCGGCGCATATACCCTGGCCCAGTTGGCTCCCTTTAAAGAGGATGCCGATGACGCCCGCCGCCTGGCGGCCTGGGGGAGGCGGAGGCCGGTGGTACCGGGACCATAGCGAGGAGCTGGACAGTCTGTTCGACCGGCTGGTCCAGGTTAGGGACAAGATGGGCAAAGCCCTGGGCTTTGGCGGCTACACCGGTCTTGGCTACTGCCGGATGCAGCGGAGCTGCTACGGAGAAGAGGAGGTGGCCCGGTTCCTGGGAGGCGGTGCGGAAATATCTGGTCCCCGTGGCGGAGGAGATTTACCGCACCCAGGCCAAACGGCTGGGGAAGGAATACCCCATGAACTTTGCTGATAACGCGCTCACCTTCCGCTCCGGCAATCCCCATCCTGTAGGAAATCCGGAGGAGATTTTGGAGATGGGTTCCACCTTCTACCGGGAGCTGAGCCCAGAGACCGAGGAGTTCTGGAATGCCATGCGAGAGATGGAGCTGATGGATGTGCTGGCTCGCACCGGCAAGGCTGGGGGTGGCTACTGCACCCAGCTTCCAGCGGATTAGCACATGCCCTTCATCTTTGCCAGCTTCAACGGCACTTCCCACGATGTGAAGGTGATTACCCATGAGGCAGGCCATGCCTTTGCGGCATATATGAACCGGTTCCGGAGCCCAGCGGACACCTGTCTACCAAGCTTAGAGGGCTGTGAGGTCCACTCCATGTCCATGGAGTTTTTTTCTCTTGGCCCTGGGCGGAGGGCTTTTTCGGTGGCGATGCCAGAAAGTTCCGCTATTCCCATCTGGCAAACGCCCTGACATTCATTCCCTATGGTGCCATGGTGGACCACTTCCAGCACCGGATTTACGCAGAACCCAACCTGACGCCTCAGCAGCGGCATGAGGTTTGGCGGGAGTTGTTGGGCCAGTATATGCCTTGGGTCAAGCTGGGTGAGATCCCCTTCTACGGCGACGCCAAGGGCTGGCAGCGCCAGAGCCACATCTACGAGCGGCCCTTCTACTATATCGACTATTGCCTGGCGCAAAACCGTTGCTCTGGAGTTTTGGGCTAGGATTCAAAGAGACCCCCAGACGGCATTTGAAACCTACCTGAGCTATACCCGTCTGGGAGGCAGCCAGTCCTTTACAGAGCTGCTCCAGTCTGCCGGACTGGAGAGCCCCTTCCAGGACAGCTGCCTGCGGTCCATCTGCCAGGAGGCCTACCGGTTCCTGGAAGAGTACGACCTCACCGGGATTGCATAACCCGTTTCCCTTTCTTTTTTAGCGTCGCCGTGGTATGGTATGGGGGACAAGCCCACAGTCCTGCGGCCATGGGAGGAGCACATGCAACTGAACGAAGTACACTGA
>VOFJ01003528.1_pt1 | contig 16310 bp, 17 predicted proteins | sample 5384081 | NCBI WGS metagenome assembly VOFJ01 (sample SAMN12384729, study PRJNA508395) | human gut metagenome | isolation source: healthy gut I | host: Homo sapiens
GAGCATCCCCCAGCCGACGAGCGAGCCGGAGAGCACAGCGCCGTTTTTTGCGGCGGCAATGTCCTGCCGTATGAGCGGCACACGCTGCTCAATGGGACGCTTTGTCGTGAATTTCGGGTCAGTGGGCAGCCAGAAATAGTCGTCTGAGTCGAGGAAGGCATACTGAAATTGCTCCGCCAGGTATCGCCCCAGCGTGGACGTCCCGGAGCCGGACGCGCCGTAGATGTGGATGAGTGGTTTCATGTTATTTCACCAGTAAGCGACATACCAATTCGTTTCGGTTCTGCTTTATCATTTTTTCTTTATCGGACAACTTAATCCATCCATTAGCTTCTATTGTATCAAGCACCACTGTTTTGCTTGCATTTGTACCGCACATCAAGGCTTGCAGGAGTATCAAAAATCGTTTTTCCTTTTCCAGAGTCATATCTTATCTCGCTTTCATATCTTCTAATATCATTTCACCAGCAAACATACCGTCTCGACAGATGCCCCGCATTCGTCAAATTGCGTGAGCACCTTTTGCTCAATAGGAAACTTGTACGCAATCGCCTTTACAAAGCGTTTCTGCGTCTTTTTGCTCCTCACGCGGGAACAACTCGACCTCGGAAATCAGGTATTTCACAAGGTCGCGCCGCTCTGCCGCATTCATTCTATCATAGATTGCGTCAAAAGGCGAGAGGATTCCGATCATAGATTGCACAGACATCTGCTCGCTTTCCAGAGTTGCCTTTTTCATCAGGCTCTCTTGCAGCAGATCCTCCGCCTTATAATTCTGGTCATAGGGGGCATTCAGGCGGCGCGTCATATCCGCGCGGCGGCGTTCTGCATACTTGTCATCCGGGGCAATGCGGTCAATATCCTGTTCCAAGCTGTCACGGCTGCGCTGTAAAGCGGATTGCTGCTTTTATAGGCGGTAATGTCATTCTCGACCTCGGTCATGTCCACGGCGGCCATTACCTTTTCCTGCAAATCTTTGATAAACTGCGGATTGCGGACAATCTTCCGGGTGTACTCCATCACCTCGTCCTCAACCTGACTGGCTACCACACCATTTCTGCGGCATACCGAAGTTCCCCTATGTTTAGTCGCATAAGAACAGACATAAGATTCTGTGCGGCGCTCCGTGCCGTCCTGATTTGTCCACTTGGTCATACCGATATACATAGGTGCGCCGCATTGCGGACATTTTACGATACCGGACAACAGATGCGCGTTATACTGACCAATGTTGTGATTACCCTTTTTTCCCACGAATGGCTTTGATCTCCTGCACCTTGTCAAAATCCTCTTTGGAAACAAACGCCTCATGGGAAATAACCTCACTCAAAATATACTCATCCTGCTTCACAAGTCGATATTCGTTATCTTTGCCGGGAACTTTCTCTGTCCGTCGCTTTCCCCATGCCACGCGCCTCGTATAAACCGGATTGCTAAGCATTAGCCTTGCGCCCGAACTGCTCCTTTTTTTGTTGTTGGGGAATCCCCACACCCCTTTTTCATGTCTGAATTGAAAATACTTCCTGAACTTTTCCGAAAAGCCCTTGCTTTTATTCGCTTTGACGATTATAATTATACTGTAATTTTATAAGCAGACGCAGAACTGAACTGCAACAGGAGTGCTGCCCATGAAGTATTTATCAATCGCGCAAACCGCCGAACGCTGGGGTATCTCCACCCGCCGTATTCAGATTTTGTGCGGCGAGGGGCGTGTCCCCGGTGCTATCCGCATTGGCACGGTCTGGGGGATTCCAGAGGACGCAGAGAAGCCAGCGGACGCGAGAATCAAGAACGGCAAGTATATCAAGAAGCCCGCCAAAAATGAAAAATGAGCCGCAGATTATATCAGCGACTCTAACTCGAAATAATGGGGTCTATTCCACCTCGCGGGTGCGAATGGGCGCACCGCCCCCTTGGTTACGACTCTACCTAAATCGTCGATTCGACAAACGATGACAGCGTTGGACAAAAAATTAGTCCTTCCGAGACAGGATAGGTCTTTGTCCAATATAAGAATTTACATGTACGGAGGATTACGCAATGTCAACTTCTGAAATCATTATGGCTATTATCAATGTTGCTGCGATTATCACAGTTCCTATTGCCGCTGTATTTGTCGGTCAAAAGCTTCAAGACCGCAATCAGAAACGCAAAGACAAGATGGCGATATTTCAATGTCTAATGACCCACCGGGCGACCGGCTGGGCACATCAAGATACCGTAAATGCGCTAAACACGATTGACATTATTTTCGTGGATGATGAATCAGTTCGTAAATGCTGGGCAGATTTATTTTCTAAATATAAACCGAATTACTCTACACAAGAGATAACCACCGCGCAGTGTAAGTTGCTCGAAGCTATGGCTAAGACTTTGGGCTATGAGAAGAAGATTACTTGGGAAACAATACAAACCCCCTATTTCCCAGACGGACTCGTTCAGCGCATGGAGAAAACTGCCAAATTTGAGCAGGGCCAGTTGGCGATGGCTGAGTTCATGACGAATATGGCTGGCAACTCTGCTCTTCTCGGAAATGCTATGCTAAAACAGACCGCAAAACAGGAGAATACCCATGCCAACACTTGAATGGATTGGAAAGAGCAAGGTGATCAATCACCATCAGGACGTGCCGTTTCGGGTGTTGGAGCGCAAGTATAGCTTTGATGAAAACGGACAGCACGATGAGGATAATGGCAGCGAAAACATGATTATCCGGGGTGATAATCTGGAAGCCCTGAAAGCGCTGCTGCCCCGGTATGAGGGGCGCGTCAAGTGTATCTACATCGACCCGCCCTACAACACAGGCAACGAGGGCTGGGTCTACAACGATAATGTCAACGACCCGAAGATCAAGAAGTGGCTGGGTGAGGTTGTTGGCAAAGAGGGCGAGGATTTGACCCGCCACGACAAGTGGCTGTGTATGATGTACCCGCGCTTGAAGCTGCTGCAAAAGCTGTTAGCGGATGATGGAGCAATTCTTTATCAGTATTGATGATACGGAGATTTCTAACTTGCGGTTACTTATGGATGAGGTGTTCGGTGCAAATAACTTCGTAACGACAGTAATTTGGCATAAGAACTATGTCCGAAATCCAGTGCCAAGTTCTTTTCGGAAGATCATGACTATATTACAGTTTATGCGAAGAACAAAAGGGCATGGATTCCAAATTTGTTGCCGCGCACTCAGGAGCAGGACAAAATCTATAAGAATCCAGACAATGATCCAAGAGGGCTATGGCGACCGGATAATTTATCCGCACGAAATCCATACAGCCTCGGATTATATTCGATCACTTGTCCAGGCGGGCGAGTAATACCTGGCCCCCCTGCTGGACGATATTGGGTTGTGTCAGAAGAAAAGTTTAAGCAAATGGATGCTGATGGCCGCATTTACTGGGGGAAAAGACGGAAACAACATTCCAGCCCCAAAGCGTTATCTTTCGGAAGTTAAGCAAGGTCGCGTTCCCCAAACGATTTGGGAATACGAAGAAGAAACGTTGGACATACACAGGACAGGACGCAAAAAAAGATTTAAAAGCAATTTTTGATGGGGAAATGCCATTCGACACACCCAAACCATATCGCTTAATAGAACGTATCTTGCAAAGATTGCTTCTGATTCCGATTCTATCATCCTCGACTCCTTCGCCGGTTCTGGTACTACTGCCCACGCCGTCCTCAACATGAACAAGGCGGACGGCGGACACCGCAAGTTTATCCTCGTTGAGATGATGGACTACGCCGACAGCATCACCGCCGAGCGCGTCAAGCGGGTGATCGTGGCTACGGCGAGGGCAAAAACGCCGTAGATGGTACAGACGGCAATTTCAGCTTCTACGATCTAGGCGAACCGCTGCTTGTGGGCGATTGCCTGAATGAAGCGGTTGCCCCGGAGAAAATCCGAGAATACATCTGGTTCATGGAAACCAAGCAGCCCTATACCCCGCCCAGCGGCGGCAATCCCTATTATCTCGGCAAGGCACAACAGCACGTGTTATTACTTCTACTACGAGCCGCAGCGCGTGACGGTGCTGGATTATGCGTTCCTCTACCATTACGGAAAAAGCCGATGGAACGGTGATCTATGCCGACCGCTGCTCCATCAGCGAGGACAAGCTGGCAAAAATGGGCGTTACATTCAAGAAGATTCCGAGAGACATTAGCAGACTATAAAAGAAGGTGAGTTCACATGGCTTTTACATATTTTCTCCCCGATGAGAATGGAAATAAGACAGAACACGGGACTACCTCAAACGCAGTAATCATTATCGGAGCAAATGGATCTGGAAAGAGCAAGCTGGGGGCATGGATCGAGCAGCAGGATATGGAGCAAATCCACCGTATTGGGGCACAGAGAAACCTTAACTTTCAGGAAAACATCCCACTCAAAAACTATTCACAGGCAGAGGACTTCGTTTTTTATGGAACAGATGAAGAATCAGGTAAACGCGGGAAGGGGTACCGTTGGGAGTGGGGGAAAATATACTACCAAACTGGTAGATGACTTTGATAATGTACTCGCTGCACTAATTGCTCTAAAAAACAACGATAACGAAAAAATTTGTAAATGAATGCAAAGCAGCGCCCACTCGTGAAGAAAGGCCAGACCCTCCGGTTACTTCAATTGATAAATTAACCCAGATATGGAATATTATTTTCCCGCAAAGAAAACTACGAGTTGAAGATGCTAAGTTCTTAGCTGTTTTGACTCGTGACGATTCTGAAATTCAGTATAACTCAAACCAAATGAGCGATGGTGAGCGTGCAGTTCTATACTTAGCTGCCCAAGTACTGTGCGTTCCAGCAAATAAAACGCTCATTATTGATGAACCGGAGGTACACTTACACCGTTCTATTATGAACAGATTATGGTCTGCGCTTGAAAGTTATCGACCAGATTGCCTGTTTATTTATATTACTCATGATACGCAATTTGCAGCCGCGCACGGGCAGTCTGATAAAGTATGGATCAAGGAATTTGATGGGACGCACTGGAAACTCGAAAAAATTGCTGACCAGGAGCTTCCCGAAGAGTTGCTTTTTGATATATTGGGCAGTCGAAAAAAATGTGTTGTTCGTTGAGGGAGAAAGAAACAGCTATGACACCCAGCTATATAGCATTCTGTATCCGAACTACTATGTGATTGCCTGCGGGAGTTGCACCCAAGTTATTTCAAGAACAAAGGCTTTCCGAAACAGCCCATCACTACACCACTGCCAAGTGTTTGGCATTATTGATCGGGATTACCGATCCGATTATGAAATCGAAAAATATAAGAATGACGGGATTTACGCGCTCAAAGTCGCAGAGGTAGAAAATCTGTTTTTGGTAGAGGAACTGATACGCCTGATAGCGGATCACTTAGGACAATCGCCTGACGAAAGCTTTGCCCCAATAAGAGAATACGTTATCCATACTCGCTTTGCCCATCAAATTGATCGGCAAATTTGCCAAAGTGTAGTTGCGCATTTGAAATACCAGTTAACCGCCATCGAGCTATCGAAAAAGAATGATGATGAAGCTAAAAACAGCTTAAACACTGCATTACGGAATATTGACTACGAGAAAACAAAAGCGGAGGAGGAGTCAAAATTCAGAAGCGCGTTATGTGAAGATGATTGTGCTAAAGTACTTAGCGTATTTAATGAAAAAAGGGCTTAACAAGCTCCATTGGGCATTTCCTTGGATTGGTAGACAAAGAGTACTGTAAAAGTATACTGGCGCTTCTCAATGGAAAAATGCGCAATGAAATTTCAGACGCTATTTCGACTTATTTGCCTCCTGAAATTCCGAGATAAAGAGGGCTGCTGCATGGAACTGAAATCTTATCAGAAAAAGGTGATAGCGGACCTGACCCGCTATCTGGAACTGCTGAACGAAACAAAGAGTGACGCAGCGGCGTTTCGCCTGTTCTGGCAGGAGAAATCTGCCCCAGTTTTAGGGCGATACCAAAACGTGATACCCGGTGTCCCGAACCTTTGCTTCAAGGTGCCGACAGGCGGCGGCAAGACCTTTATTGCCTGCAACGCCGTTCGCCCTATCTTTGACGCACTCCCCACTACCAAGACAAAGGCGGTCGTGTGGCTTGTTCCGTCGGACGCGATTCTGACACAGACGGCGAAAGCCCTGAAAGACACGTCCCACCCCTACCGTCAGAAGATTGACGTGGATTTCGGCGGACGTGTAGAGGTTCTACACCAAGCAGGAGCTTTTGAACGGTCAGAACTTAACCCCACCGCCGTAACGGAGCAGTTGTCGGTTATGGTGCTGTCCTACGACTCCTTCCGTGGGCGCGGCAAGGAGGTCTTGAAAGCCTATCAGGAAAACAGCAACCTTGCCGCGTTTGCAAAGGTGCTGGGCAAGCCCGACAGCCCCATTGAGAAAGCGGACGAAACCGCACTGTTCCAGATTATCAACCAGCTTAACCCGCTTGTCATTGTGGACGAGAGCCACCATGCCCGCTCGGAATTGAGCCTTGAAATGCTGGAAAACTTCAACCCCTGCTTTGTGCTGGATTTAACCGCCACGCCGAAAAAGGAGAGCAATATCATCTCCTATGTGGACGCGGTGCAGCTGAAAAACGAACACATGGTAAAGCTGCCCGTGATTGTCTATAACCGGGACAGCCAATCCGAGGTGCTGATTGATGCGATCGACCTGCGGAACAAGCTGGAAGAAATTGCAGCGCGGAGTACACCAAGACGGGGAAATATATCCGCCCTATCGCGCTGTTTCAGGCACAGCCGAAGGGCAAGGAGGACGCGACCACCTTTGAAAAACTGCGGGACAAACTGGTGGATGCTGGGATTCCCGCCGAGCAAATTGCCATTCGAACCGCCGATGTGAACGAGCTGAAAAACACCGATTTGATGTCCCCAAGCTGCCCGATTCGGTACATCATCACGGTCAATGCGCTGAAAGAGGGCTGGGATTGCCCCTTTGCCTATATCCTTGCGTCTCTTGCCAATAAGACAAGTCAAGTTGACGTGGAGCAGATTTTGGGACGGATTCTCCGTCTGCCCCATACGAGCCAGCACACGCAGAGTGCACTCAATATGTCCTATGTGCTGACTTCTTCCAACGACTTCAACAATACAGTGGCGCATATCGTCAAGGGCTTGAATAGCGCGGGATTCAGCGATAAGGACTATCGGATCGGTGAGTCTGCAAAACCGCAGGTTCCCGAACAGCCAGCGGAACAAATCACGCTGCCTGATCAACAAGGGTGTCCTGAAATGGAACCCCCTTTGGAAACCGCCGAGGACGATTTTTCTGGGCTGGATGGGAAATCTATCGGGGCAGAGTTGGAGCGGCGCAGAGAACAGGCGCAAACGCCTGAAACTGCCCCGAAAGCCGACACCATGCTGGACGCTGCCGCAGAGGTCGAAAAGGCATATACAGACGCTATCCAACAGACAGACAATGATCCGGTGATGGACAATCTTCCGTGGGAGGTGCGGGATAAAGTGAAATCATTTCAGGTAAACCCGCAGTTCCGGGAGGATATTGAAACGCTGCAAATCCCGCAGTTTTTCCTGAAAGTTGAGCAATCTTTGTTTACGGACGGTTCTTTGGAACTGCTGGACAAGGAAATGCTGGCAGAGGGCTTTACCCTCAAGGGCAAGGCATACGACATTGACTTTGCCGCCGCAGACGATGAAATCCGCGAAATCGATGTGCGGGAGCAGGACGGCGGTTTGCCAAAGGTGTTCAAGATGGAGAGCGCCGAACAGCGGTACTTCAAAGAGTGGTTCAGTAGTCTGCCACCGGAAAGCAGGGTGCGTCAATGCAAGGAAATGATGTTCAGTCAGCTTAACAAGCTGAACATGGTGGACGCCGCCGAACTGAAAGCCTACATAAACCGCATTGTGGATGATATGGATAAGGCGCAGCTTGCCGCTATGGAGAAAGCCCCGCTAGGCTATGCGGCAAAGATCCGCGCTAAAATTGAAACTCTGCTGGAATCCCATTATCGAGAAAACTTTGAAAGGTGGCTGGAAACGGAGCGCATTGTCTGCAAGCCCTATTTCCGTCTGCGCCCCTCTATCCATCCTGCCACATATACCGACATATATGCCCGTTCTCTGTATGCAGCAGAGGACGGTGACATGAACAAGCTGGAGCAGAAGTTGATTGTGGAGTTGACCGCCTTGCCGAATGTCCGCTGGTGGCACAGAAATATTGCCCGTCAGGACTTTGCAATTAACGGCTTTATCAAGCACTACCCCGATATTCTGATTATGACCCAGAGCGGCAAGCTCATCTGTGCGGAAACTAAGGGCGAACATCTGAAAAATGATGATAGCCGGGAAGAAAATCGCACTCGGTCAAGCGTGGCGTACAGCGGCGGGCAAGGATTTCCGCTATTATATGGTGTTTGAGAATGAGGAAAACCTCTTGCCGGGTGCAATGAGCATGAGCCAGTTTATCGACACGGTTAAGGCGCTGTAAGGGAGGTGCGTGTTTTGAAACTGCCATATGAAAACGAACTGTATGAGCTGCGAAAGTGGATAGACTTTACAAACGCAAATTTGCAGATGCAGTTTCTCCACACACCTCAGGAAATTCAGCGCGTCCACCAATGGATCAATGCAATTACAAGAGGAATACAAGCGGACTATCCTTTTTATGCGACTACGCTCCCCGGTGTTGCAAATATACTCTTTCAGCAAAACGAGATGGGTGCTATTTTCCTGAATCCTGCGGCATTTGGCGAGTTGGTAGTAATTGTTCGCCATATCGAAGCAGAACCCGTTGTTGTCCAGTTCTGGTCTGCAATTCATCCGCGAATTGCGAATGTCTCCCATGAGTTATATGTAGATGGTCACTACTCAACCGCAGCAGAAAAGGCGGTCAAAGAAGTAGAATCTCGTCTGCGTGAAAAGTTTTTGGAATTAAAAACCGGCGCAGCAGTTCCCGCGAAGATTGGTGATGTGATTGGCGCACTTATGAGCGAGAACGGCGCTTTCAAATTCTGTGACACAACTACTGCCAGCGGCAGGGACTATCGACGCGGAATCCAATCTCTGTTTGAAGGAATCATGGCAGCCTATCGCAATCCTGCGGCTCATGCCAATCTTCAATATGAAAAACGTGAGGCTATGGAGCAGATTATGCTGGCAAGTCAGTTGATGTATGTGTTGGACAAACCACAATTATGAGGAGAATCTATGGATTTTAGAAAACTTCCATCTAATTCTGAAGGGTTACTGTTAAAGCTGGTCTGTTCAGAAAACCCTACGCAGGTATTGCGGGAACAATACAACGGGCTTTCTATGCAACAAGAGCAAGAACTTGACGGTATCATAAGAGAGCTAAAAGGACTCGGCTATATTGATGTTAAATGGGCTGATAATGAGCCATACTTTGTCATTCTAAATAATTCTGCAAGAACATATAGTGAACGATTGGCTGAGTATAACGCGCATAACCCCATCAATGCAACACAAGGGAAAAAAGGTGAGAAATACAATTTTTCATAAGCCACCGATCAACTGATAAAGGTATTGCGGATATGCTTGTTGACTTTTTTGCAGGAACCGGAATTTCTAAGGAAACGGTTTTCTGCTCTTCTCTGCCGGGCAACGACATAAATGAACGCATTTCTGATGAAGTCAGATCTGCGCTGAAAAGCAGCGCAGTTAGCATTGCGATTCTTTCGCATGATTACTATCAGAGTGCCTATTGCCTGAATGAAGCGGGGGTGCTCTGGTATGAGGACGTTCCTGTAATTCCAGTTGCCTTGCCGGAAATTAATTCGGGCAACATGTACGGATTCCTAAATAACGAATATAAGTTAAGACGGTTGGATTCCGATACAGATATTTCATACATTTATGATACTGTGAGCGAAGCGGTATCGGCTCCGCACACAAAAGCCAGTCTTATCACATACGAGAATAATAAACTTAGAACAAGGTATGCAGAATATTTGAAAGCGAGAGAATTGCCCCTGGGTGGTTCTGATAATTCCATCGCAGATACTATTGCAGAAATAACCACTGACGATGAACGAATCGTGCTATACTACATACTTCATGAAAATGTTCGAAAAGTCTCTAAATCTACTGTTTCAAGCTGGTTAAACAAATGCGAAATCCGTGGCGTAAATGTCGATAACGCGTTTGATCTGCTGTCATCTTTTGATAACGGGGCTTTGAATAACGATACTCTGGAATTTGGCATCGACACTTTTCGCAAATACTCTGCAAACGCAGCACAGATACTTCCACCACTTAAAAAATGCGTAGATCAGCATATTGAATTAGCCGTCAACATATTCAAAAAAATCTGGTCAGATGACACGCTTGACATTAATATACGGCTGTTTATTGCTTATATCGTGGAAGAGAGAATGCGCGCGTTTGGTGACCGTTGGATGGCAGAAGGAGAAATCGAAAATATAAGGCAGTGGGAGAGCAAAAACACACTTGATTCCACACTTTCAAACAACTATGGAAGTTGCCTTGAATTTTTTGTTCAAAATGAGCTTGTATATGCAAGCAGTTGGACAAGCTATGGAAATCCGCGAGAGTATACTTTATTCCCTTCTCTACAGGAACTCCTTTTTAATTGTCCCCATAAGATTATGGAGGAATTGCAAAAAGTCAAAGATGCCTATCATTTGGATTTGCCATTTTGAGTTTTAAGAAGCCCAGCATCACGCCAAACGGCGCGATGCTGGGCTTCTTACTTAATTCCATTCCTCAGCTAAGAGAAAATCGCGGATATTTCGGTGTTTGATACCGTTTCGGCTCATGTCAAACTCATCGAGAGAAACAACATATTTGGGGAAGTTATCGCGGATGCTGTCATACGCGCCGAACTCGCGGCTCACCGTTTCTTCCGACGCCAGCAGGTAGCACACCTGAACATACAGCTTTTCGCCGCGCTTGTCGCATACAAAATCAATTTCCTTATCGCCTGTTCTGCCGACAGTCACTTCATAGCCCCGGCGCAGCAGCTCCAGATAGACGATGTTTTCCAAAATGGGGTTGATGTCCCGCATATTGCCACCGAAGACCGCCTCGCGGATGCCGTGATCGGCAATATAGTACTTCTCATTGGAGGCAAGGATCTGTTTGCCCTGCAAGTCCTCCCGCTTCACCTGATAAAAAAGGTACGCCTCGCAGCAGTATTTGATATAGTTCAGAATTGTTTCCGGGGCGACGGTGCGCTGCTCGTTTTTCAGGAACTTTGCAAGAGAGGTCGCCGAGAAGGTCGTTCCCACATTGGCGATCACATAGGCAATGATCCGTTCCAGCAAATCTACATCCCGGATTTTATTCCGCTTCACGATGTCCTTGAGCTGGACAGAGTTGAATAGATCGTGAAGATATTGCTTGGACGGCGCATCCGCATAGCGGAGGTTTGCGAGATAGGGCATCCCTCCGGCAAGCAGGTACTTTTGGAAACACTGCTGGATGGACGCATCAGGCGCAATCGAACGGTAAAGCTCCATGAACTCCCCAAATGAGAACGGATAGATCACAAACTCCACATACCGACCGCCCAAATAGGTCGCAAGCTCACCGGACAGCAGCTTTGCATTCGAGCCGGTGATGTAGATGTCACAGTCCAATGAGACGCGGAAAGAGTTGATGCACTTCTCCCAGTCCTTGACCTCCTGGATCTCATCGAAAAAGAGATAGACCTTGCCTTCTATTTCTGCGGCTCTTGCGGTGATCTCATCATGCAAAGCCTGCGCGGTTTGTAGGTGGGAATAGCTCATATCTTCAAAGTTGATGGAGATAAACTGCGCCCGGCTGACGCCGGACTCCGCAAGCTCCTGCTGAATCAGCTCCAACATGACCGACTTTCCGCAGCGGCGGATACCGGTCATGACCTTGACCAGCTCCGTTCCGATGAACGGACGGATACGGCTCATATACAGTTCGCGTTTAATCATAAAACTTCACCCTCCTTCCGTGGCTGACCACAGTATATCACATTTACGATTGAAACTCAATGGGGAAATTACAAAAATATAAGTTATAACTGATAAAATACAAAATTCGACAAATGATTTCAGATAAGGCTTTGCTATTCAAGCAAAGCCCTGCAAAGGTAAGATTCCACCCTTTATTGGCACACGAAATGCCGTTATCACAAGGCGGAGTGGCAAGATAGGCAGGAAATCCAAGCGACGTACTGGCGATATTTTTCTCCATATTCGCCCCGAAATGCAGCAGAAAATGAAACAACCATCGGCATATCCGTTGGACGGTCATGCCGATGGCTGTGTGTTCCATCAGAGCTTTCATTCGATTTTGGGGGGGCGGTAGTAGTGTGTCATTTTCGCGTCTGCAATCCGATTTTCCATACACCATTTTTACACCATTTCGGCGTGGAGTAGTATGGAATTGCATGAAGTTATATAGTGGACATTTGTGCAGAAAATACGCTGAAATCAAGAATTATCGGTATTTATGGAGTACTATTGAGATATAGAATCAGGTGAATCGCCCTCGATACCGAGTTTCATAGATCCGAGCATCTCCTTCGTTTCCCAGCCGCGGCCGCGGCTGACATAGCAGTTTATTATAGCATGGGTGCCCGGGCATTTCAAGCCGTCACTTGACCGGATGATAGTTGTCCGGGTCGAGATACTGTGCCGCCATGCGCACGTACCAGTCCTTCGTCTCGCGCCAGTCGGTGCGGTCTTTGTCGGTCAGCTCGCGCAGCGGCCTTGCGGGCACGCCCGCGACGAGCGTCTCCGGCGGAACGGACTTGCCCTGCGGCACGAGCGCGGACTCCGCCACGACGCTGCCGGCACCGATCGCGCACCCAAGGCTGAGCACCGCGCCCATGCCGATGCTGGTCTCCGGCCCGATCACACGCGCGTGGATGATCGCGCCGTGGCCGATGGTCACGCGGCGCGAAATGGTCACGACGGGATCTTCCCCGCCGGCGTGGATGATGACGCCGTCCTCGACCGCGACCTCCTCCTCGAGGACGATGCGCGAGGCGTCGGCGCGGATGACGGCATAAGGGCCGATATAGCAGCGCGGGCCGACGATCACATCGCCGATGAGCTCCGCGCTCGCACTGACGAACGCTGTCGGGTCGACCTGCGGGGCTTTCCCGCCAAAGGTATAGAGCATAATGGTCTCTCCATTCAAATAAAAGATGTATGATTTTATCATGCACAGCCGCCGGATACAAGCACAACGCCCGGGCAGGAGAAACCTGCCCGGGCAAACGTATTCGGATCGCAATTACAGACTGCGTGCCGCCTCGTAGCCATCCCAGATGGCGCCGAAGATGTTGCGCACACGGCGGCCGTCGCCGAGCGCGAGCACGGTCTCATAGTCATCGCGGATCGCGTCAAAGAGCGCATGGTTGGCCTCCATGCCGACCGCAGTGATGACCGTGTCACCCTCCGCCAGCGCGGGCACGCCCTCGACCTCGTAATAAACACCCTTGGCATCGACGGATTCCAGCGCCGCGCCCTCGACGATGTGCACGCCGTGGAACACGAGCAGGTCGCGCAGCATGAGCTCATTCATGGCCGGCAGCTTGGCCGAGCGCAGGAGCTTGCGCCGGGCGAGCAGCGTGACAGTGTGGCCGTTTTGCACCAGGTGCAGCGCCAGTTCGCAGGCGACGAGTCCCGCGCCGATGATGACGACCGACTTGCCGGCTTTCGCCTTGCCCTCGAGCACGTCGAGCGCGCTGACCACATTGTCTCCGTCCGCACCGGGCAATGCCAGCGTTCTGGGCGTGCTGCCCTCGGCGACGAACACCGTCTGCGGCTTGAGGGAATCGAGCAGCGCCTTATCCGCGCGTGTATTCAGGCGCACGTCCACGCCCAGATGTGCAAGCGTGGCGGCATACCAGGCAACAAGATCACGATCCGCCTGCTTGAAGTGCGGCACACCGGCCGGCTTGAGTGCGCCGCCGAGGGCATCGCTCGCTTCGAGCAGCGTGACATCATGGCCGCGCAGCGCACTCACGCGCGCCGCCTCTAGGCCGGCAGGCCCGCCGCCGACAACGACTACGCGCTTTTTCTCCGCTGCGGGCGTGATGCCGACGAGCCGCTCGCGCGCGCACTCGGGGTTGACCGCGCAGGAGCCGACCGCGCCGTCAAACGCGCGGCCGAAGCAGCCCTCGTGGCAGCACAGGCACGGACGGATGAGCGCGAGCTCGTCGTTGCGCACCTTGTGGACGTAGTCAGGCTCGGTCAGGAGCGGACGCGCCAGACCGATCATGTCGCAGCGGCCGTCTCGCAGCGCCTGCGCCGCCAGATCCGGATCGTCCATGCGTCCGGCAGCCAGCACCGGCACGTCCACGACCTGCTTGACCTGCTCGGCAAACGGCAGATAGACGCCCTTGTCAAAGTACATCGGCGGATGCGCCCAGTACCAGCTATCGTAGGTGCCGGCATCGACATCGAGCGCGTCGTAGCCCGCATCGACCAGGATCCTGGCCGCCTGCAGGCCCTCGTCCGTATCGCGGCCGAGCTCGGTGAACGTCTCACCCGGCACCGCGCCCTGACACAGATCCTTGATATAGCTCTTGAGCGAAAAGCGCAGGATGACCGGGAAATCCTCGCCGCAGTACTGCTTGATCTTCTGCACGATCTCGATGGCGAAGCGCAGGCGGCCGTTGAGATCGCCGCCGTACTTGTCCGTGCGCTTGTTGAACAGCGACATGGCAAAGCAGTCGAGCAGATAGCCCTCGTGCACGGCATGCACCTCAACGCCGTCATATCCGCACTTTTTGGCGATAGCGGCCGACACGCCGAACTGCTCCACAAGCCGCTCGACCTCCTCCGTCGTCAGCTCGCGGCACTCGATGCGCGGGTTCCAGCGGTTGCTGATCGTACTCGGCGCGACAAACTTGCGGTCATGGATCATGGCGGGCATGGCGCTGCGGCCAAGGCCGGCCGTGAGCTGCACGAAGATCTTGGTGTCAAAGGCGTGCACGCGGTCGGTCAGCTCGCGCGCGGCCTTGATGTATTTCCCGGGGCAGATCGTCGGGCACGGGAAAGAACCGGGGCTGTGGACCTCAATGTTGTTGTCCACCCAGTTGGCGCCCGTGATGATCAGGCCGACGCCGCCGGCGGCGCGGCGGACGAAATAGTCCACGGCGTCCGGCAGGTAGGCACCGTCCTCATCATTGTGCGTGACGGTGCCCATGGCGGCCATGAAGTAGCGGTTTTTAATGCGCGTATTGCGGATCGAAAACGGTGTAAACAGCGGTTCGTATGCGGGGTTCATGTGGTTTCCTCCTTCTCTGGTTCGGGTTGTGTATCAAATTGTGCGGCGCACTCCGGTGACAGTTGTCCCCAGGCGACTGCCTCCTGTGCGAGCGAGCAGCGAAAACGCGGATGCGCGATGCGGATCATGGCGCAGATGCGCGTCTCCAGCGGTTGATTGTGCAGATCGGCCGCGCCCCACTCCGTAACGATGTACATGACATCGCTGCGCGGCGTCGTGACGACTGCGCCGGACGGAAGATGCGCGCGAATGTTGGACGTGAGCGTCCCGTCGGGCGCTTCGTGCGTGGAGTGCAGGCACAGAAAACTCCGTCCGCCGGCAGAACGCGCCGCGGCGCGGACAAAATCGAGCTGACCGCCGACGCCGGAATACTGCCGGCCGTCAATGGCCTCGGCGCAGACCTGCCCGGTCAGATCGGCCATCAGACAGCCGTTGACCGAGATAAGCCCCGGCTGCTGCGCGGCACGGAACGGATCGTTGAGCACGTCCACTGGGATCATGCGGATGTGCGCAAGCGCAAAATCATCCAGATGCCCCGCCGCGTCGAGCACGATGGACGCTTCGACCCGATCGAGATCGACCGCGCCGCTGGCCATCAGGCGCAGCTGCGCCTGTGTGAGCACCTCCGTGTAAATCCCGAGCCGTTTGCGTCCGTGCAGCCCGTAGGCGACGGCGTTGGGAATGCCGCCGATGCCGACCTGCAGCGTATCGCCGTCCCGGACGAGCGGCAGGATATGCGCGGCAATGCGCGCATCGAGTGCATCGGGCGCTTTATAATGATAGGTATTGAGCGGATGATCCGCGCGGCAGAGCGCCGTGACCTCCGAGACATGGATGCGATGGTGCTCACCGCGGGTGCGCTGCTGAAAGGCGTTGACCTGATAGATGCGCTTTTCGACCTGTGTATCGAGCGAACTCCAGGCCGTGCCGCGCGGGCCGTAATACAGATACCCGTCCGCATCCGGCTCGGACACCTCGAGCATCAGCGTATTGACACGGTAGACCTCGCGCGCTGCGCGCACGGTCTGGTGAAACTGCACGGAGTTTTCAAAGCGGCTGCCGCGCTAAAAAAAATCGTGCACGTGAATCGA
>VOFJ01001805.1_pt1 | contig 16309 bp, 10 predicted proteins | sample 5384081 | NCBI WGS metagenome assembly VOFJ01 (sample SAMN12384729, study PRJNA508395) | human gut metagenome | isolation source: healthy gut I | host: Homo sapiens
CCGGGAGCTCAAATGGGAGACCACCGAGCAGTATAACGTGGGTCTGGACCTCGGCCTTTTGGACAACCGGCTCAACATGACCCTCGACCTCTATTACAAAAACACGAAAGACCTGCTCCAGCAGATTTCGATTCCCCCTTCGACCGGATTCTCGTCGATGTGGATCAACCGGGGCAACATCGAAAACAGGGGCGTCGAATTCTCGGTGGACGCCTATCCGGTGGACAACGCCGACTTCACGTGGAACGTCAATGCCAACATCTCGTTCAACCGCAACAAGATCGGCAGCATCGGACTTCCGGCGGCATCGCACGGCAACATCTTCGCCTCGGCGTTCGAGGGCGAGGAGATCTCCAACACGTCGGACTACTTCAAGATGCCGGCCAACATCTTCATCGAAGGACGTCCCGCCGGATTGTTCTACGGCTTCCGCACCAACGGAATCGTGACGCAGGAGGCCATCGACAAGGGACTGGTGCCGACATACCGCGGCCAGCAGCTCCAGCCGGGCGACATCTGGTACCTCGACACCGACGGATCGGGCAACGTGGACGACATGGACAAGGAGGTCATCGGCGATCCCAACCCGTCGTTCACATACGGATTCAGCACGTCGTTCCGCTGGAAGAGCCTCTCGCTCTCGATGATGTTCGACGGCGTATACGGCAACCAGATCGCCAACGGCAACCTGCTGCCCGAAACGAACACGTCGCCGACGGGCAACAACCTGCACAACGTCCGCACCGAAGCCTATCTCGGCGCGTGGAGCGAGAGCAATCAGGACGCCCGCTATCCCCGTCTGAACCGCACGGCCGGCCAGACCAAGGACTTCACGGACCGGATTCTCGAAAACGGCAGCTACATGCGCCTTTCGGCCGTCACGCTCAGCTACCAGTTCAACTTCAAGCGCACGAGCGTCGTCAAGAACCTCGGCCTGAGCTTCACCGTCCGCAACGCCTTCACATGGAGCTCGTACAGCGGCTGGGACCCCGAAGTGAGCAGCTTCACCAACAATGCCCTCAAAGTGGGCGTGGACTGGAGCTCGTACCCGTCGTCGAGGGCCTATGTCTGCGGCATCACGATGACCTTCTAACCGTATCACGCATAAAAAGGAATAAACCATGAAAAAGATAATCATCCTGTTTCTCGTCCTCTGCGGCGCGGGTCTGGGCACCTCCTGCGACGACTTCCTGACGGAACACCCTTCGACCCAATTCAGTCCGGAGGACGTCTACTCCTCCCCGAACGGCGTGCAGGCCGTCCTGAACTCCTGCTACGGCTACATTTCGCAGAGCAACGGCTACGGCGGCTACCTGCACATGCTCCTGTCGTGGCATACGCCCACCATGCAGCTCCAGAACCGCAACTCGACCTACATGGTCGAGCTGGCGACGATGAACGTGGCGGTGGACAACAGCACGGCCGACTACGTCTACGACGGAGCCTACCAGACGATCAATACGGTCAACGACCTGCTGATGAACATCGGATTGTGCAGCGGCATGTCGGAAGCCGAACACAACCGGATCGAGGGCGAAGCGCGGCTGCTGCGGGCGCTCTCCTACTTCAACCTCGTGCGCATCTTCGGCGCGCTGCCGTATATCGACCGGCCCGCCGCCTCCATCGAGGAGAGCCACAAGCCCCGCACGTCGATCGACCGGATTTACGGTCTGATCATCGGCGACCTCGAACAGGCTTGGAACATGCTGCCCGAAAAGGGCGCCCATGCCTACGGACGTCCGCACAAATGGGCCGCCAAAGCATTTCTGGCCAAGGTCTATGTCGCGCTGGCATGTATCAAGGAGCATCCCGGCGAACCGTTCGACGCGGCGCTGTTCGACAAGTCGGCCAAGGAGTACTGGCAGCTGGCGTACGACAACGCCAAGGAGGTCTACGACTCGCACGCCTACTCGCTCGTTCCGAACTTCGCCGACTTGTGGGTCTACACCAACAAGCACACCGAAGAGTCGATTCTCGAAATGGAGATGAACTATGTGACGGGCAGCTGTCCCTTCATGTACCGCTACCTTCCGGGCTACTGGGAAGGCGTGCCCCTGACCAACTCGTCGAACAACTACGGACAGATCCGCCCCTCGCGCGAAGCGTGGGACGAGCACAACGACCGTTATCCGGGCGACTGGCGCGAAGAGTGCACCTACCTCGACTACAAATACAAATGCAACACGACGGTCGAGAACGAAAACTACAGGGGCAAGCAGTACTACATCTATCCCTATACCAAGGAGAATTATCCCGACCAGTCTACTTCGAAATACGAGTATCTCCCTACCTGCGCAAATGGGTCGATCCGACCTTCACGGCGGGCAACGCCAACGTGAACTTCATCGTCTACCGCTACGCCGACCTGCTGCTGACGCTGGCCGAAGCGGCTAACGAGCTGGGAGGCGCGCATACGCGGGAAGCCGTGGGTTATGTCAACGAAGTGCTCTTCCGGGCCCGGAACGCCTCGAACGAACAGCGCACGGAACCCGCTGACTGGGACGCAGGCCTGTCGCAGGAGGAGATACGCGCCGCCCTGCGCGTCGAGCGCCGCTGCGAACTGAAAGGCGAACTGCACGAGTGGTTCGACTCGCGGCGCTTCGGCGTGGCGTACCTCACCGGGCTGATCGACATCCACAACGCCCGGATCGCCGAGACCGCATCGCTGTCGCCCTACGACTACGTGCTTCCCAACGGCTTCAACGAGGTGAAGAAGAATCTGCTGCTGCCGTTCCCCAACGCGGAGATATCGGCGAACTACAACATTTCGGCGTCGGACCAAAACTTCGGCTATTGATGAAGCTGCTCCTGACCCTATTATTACCGGCAGCGATTCTGTTTCTGGCCGGCGCCGGAACGGACGAGGCCGCACTGCGGGAAAAGGCCGCGAGCATGGCCGCCGAAGCCAAGGAGGAACTCGGTCTGAGCGCCGAAGAGACGACGCACCTGCGGGAGCTGTTCTTCGAAAAGCTCGACAAGACCGAGCGTCTCACCCGCGGCGTGGCGGACCCCGCCGAACGGTCGCAGATAGCCAAGCGTATTCATCAGGAATTCACGCAAAAGCTTTACGGCAGCTACAACCGCAGGACAAGCAACAAGATCGAAGGCTGGTACTACAACTACACGAATAAAAAATAGATTCAGAAAACCGAAAGAACCATGAAAAAAACGGTAATATTAAGTTCGATGCTCGCTGCGCTGCTCATTGCGGGCGCATGTTCGGACACCGACATATACAGCAGCGAAACCACCCGGCCCGCCGTCGGCATCGACGACAAGAGCCTGACGCTCGACGGCAAGACCGAAAGCGCACGGATCTCGATCGCCTCCAACATCTGGTGGAAAGCGCACGTCGAATACGACGGCGGCGGGGAGTGGCTCGAAATCACGCCGGCGGAGGGATTCGGCGATATCGAGATCACCGTTGCGACCGAACGCAACTACGACCTTTCCACGCCCAAAACGGCGCGGCTGGTCATCGTCAGCGACGATGGCAAAGGTTCGTTCCGCAAGGAATTCACCGTCACCCAGCAGACCAGCGAACCCTACATCGAAATCGACGGTCTCCAGAGCGAAGGCCTTGCCGTAGGAGTCACACGCAGCGAAACGCCCCTGACGCTCTATACCAACGACGCGTGGGAGGCCTCGACCTCGGACGACAGCTGGTGTTCGGTCGTAAGCTCCGACAACGGAAGCGGCAAAAAGACCGTACAGCTGGTATGCGCCAGCAATTCGACCAAGCGGGAGCGCAGCGCCGAAGTTACGTTCCGGTCGAAAAACACGCCGGGCGTCGTATGTTCGTTCCGGGTGAACCAGAGCGGCATATTCGCAGCGCCCGTGCTGACGCTGGCCAAAGACGAGAGCGGCGCCATCCGGCTCGCATGGGACGCCGTCATGGGCGCGGTGAAATACATGGTTGTACTCACCGACAACAACGGCGCGCCGATCGCCGAGATCGACAACGGCGCCGAAACCGCCTGCGACCTCTCGGCGCAGGAGGTCTTCGCCAAACCCGAATACGTCGGACTGTTCAACGTCTCGATCCGGGCCTTATCGGACGATCCCGAAGTCTTCTCGAACAGCGAGGCGCAGAGCGCCAACAGCCACTTCGCATCGGGAGCCGGCACGCAGGGTGACCCCTTCATCATCGACCGTGACGGCTACCTGCGCAACATATCGACCGCCAACGCCAAAGCGGCCGGATGTTACTACAAACTCACCTACACGCCGGCACCCGGCGCCGACTTCGAACCGATCTGCTCCCCGGCCGACCCCTTCGCGGGCATCTTCGACGGCAACGGGAAGACCATCGAAGGATGGGAAATCCGTCCGCTGGCCGACAAGCGCAACTACTTCGGGTTCTTCGGAGCCGTGGCCGAAGGCGCCGAAGTGGCGTCGCTCAACTTCAGCCGCTGCTCGCTCTACATCACCAACGACGGCGGTTCGGTCAATAAAGCCGACAACGGCTTCGCATGGGTGGCCGGCACCAACAACGGCACCCTCCGGGACATCGCCGTCACCGACTGCACGATAGCCTGCGAGACCGGCACCACGCCGCTCAACGTCGGAGGCATCGCCGCCAACAACAACGGCACCGTACTTCGCTGCACCGCATCGGGCGCCATCTCGGCGGCCGCCGACCGCAACAAGACCGACGAATTCACTTGCGGAGGAATCGCGGCCTACAACTATGCCACGGGCGTTGTCGACCAATGCGTCAACCACGCCTCGATCACCGCCATGAATCAGGTCGGCGGCGTAGTCGGCATGAACGGAGGCAAGGTAACCGGTTCGGGCAACACCGGCGCGATCACGGCCAATTATTACTTCGGCGGCGTGGTCGGCTACACCACCTCGTCGAGCGCGGCGTGCATCATCGAAAAATGCTACAACACCGGCACCCTCACCATGGACGAACCGGCCGGCATGGGGCGCGGCGCGGCCTACATGGGCGGCGTCACGAGCCGCATCTATTCCAACAAGACGGTCATCAGCAAGTGCTACAACACGGGCGACCTGATCGTCGGCGCCAGCGTCTCGTCGTCGAGCCTGCGCATCGGCGGAATCGTAGGCCACACCAACAAACCCGGCCGCCTCACCGACTGCTACAACGCCGGCAACGCCACGATCAAGGGCAAGGCCAACTACGGCGGCATCGTCGGCGAGATGGCCGATCAGGCCGCCGTCATAACCAATTGTTATACCGTGGGCAATCACGGTGGACGGCGGTTCCGGAAACCTCTTCAGCGCATTCGGCAAGGCGAGCGGCAAGGCCGTCATAACCGATTGTTATGCGCTGGACAACGGGGACGCCTTCGCCGGCGGCTCGACGTCGGGCATCACGGGGCGGCGGTCTGCTGAGCGAAGCGCAGATGAAGAATCCGGCGTCGTATTCCGGCTGGGACTTCGTGACGGTATGGCAGGCGGGCGGCGGCTCCTATCCCTACCCCACGCTCCGTTAAAACGAACGACGGATTTCAGGATGCCGGGGCGCTTTTTCAGGCCCCGGCGTTTTGAGCTCCGGGATAAAAACTTTACATTTGTACTATGTCGAAACGCAACCTCCTACTACTGTTCCTGCTCCTCTGCCCGTTCGCCGGGGCGCGCAGCGCCGACGACGTGCTGAAGCTCTACTTCAAAAGCATCGGCATCCAGCAGGGACTCTCGCACCAGATGGTCAACGCCATCGTCAAGGATCCGCAGGGATTCATCTGGATCGGTACGGCGGAGGGGCTGAACCGGTACGACGGCACCGAATTCCACGTTTACAGACACGAACCGGGAAATCCCTGTTCGCTCTCGACATCGTGGATCAACTGTCTCTACATCACACGGGACGGCCGGTTGTTCATCGGCACGGAGAAGGGCGTAAACGTCTACAACGCGCAAAAGGAAAACTTCGAACGGATATCGGCGGAAAACGACTCCCGCAACCTGCTGGGCAACCTGCGCATACGCTGTTTCTGCGAAGACTCGAAGGGCTATCTCTGGATCGGCACGCTCGACGGACTGATCCGGTTCGACCGCCGGAACGGCCTGATAAACTTCTACAAGCTCAACCACTACGACCGCGACAAGATGCACAACGAGGTCAGGAGCCTCTGCGAGGATTCGGCGGGACGGCTCTGGATCGGCACCTTCGACGGGCTTTACTGCCGCGAGACGGAAAGCGGCGTCTTCAAGTCCGTACCGCTGAAAAAAGCCCCCGCAGAGGGCAACTGCCTGATATCGGGGCTGCACATCCAGCAGGAGGATCCCCACACGCTCTACATCGCCGCGACCGGAGGGCTGCGCGTATTCGACACCGAAACCGGCGGGGAGCGCCATTACCACACCGCGAACAGCGGCATCGCAAGCAACGACGTGCGGGACGTGACGCGCTACGACGCGAAGCACGTCCTCGCGGCGACGTCGAGCGGCCTTTCGGTCTTCGACATCCCGTCGGGCGGTTTCACGAACTTCGCCAACTCCATCACCGATCCCGTCTCGCTGCCCACGCAGATCGTACGCTGTCTTTTCCAAGACGACAACGGGCTTGTCTGGCTCGGCACCAACTACGGCGTGGCCTGCTGCAACAGCCACCGCAGGCCCATCGACGTGCATTACATCAACGACACCGATGCCGAAGGGCACACCACACGGGAGACGATCACCGACATCGCCGTCCTGCCCGGCGAAATATGGATCGGCACGAACAACGGCCTGATGTGCTATTCGCCCGACATGCGGCTGAAACGCCATTTCACGACCAAGAACAGCCTGCTGCCCCACAACAACATAAAACGCATACTCACCGACCGCAGCGGCATCATGTGGATCGGCACGAACAACGGCGTTGTCTACCTCGACAAAAACCGCACGACGCTCCGCCGGGTTGATACGGGCGATGAGAACTTCTCGTTCAAATACGTCTACGACATCAGGAGGACAACGACGGCGAGATCGTCGTCAATATCAGCAGCGGCATCTGCTTCATCCGCGCCGAGCGCAGCGCTTCGGGCGAAATCATGCGCCTGCGCTTCACGCCCATGATCATCGACAACCTCGTGTCGTCGGACAACAGCGACGTTCCCTACTTCGAACCCGACAAACAGGGCAATATATGGATCGGCTCGACCAGCGACGGCATTTTCCGCTACAACAAGTCCGTCCAAACCATCGTCCAGTACAAGAACGACCCGGACGACCCGGCCAGCATCGTCAGCAACCGCATCTATTCGATCCACACCGACGCCCTCAACCGCACATGGATAGGCACCGACACGGGACTCTGCCGCTACGCGCCGGAAACCGACGGGTTCGAACGCATCGACATCGGCCCCCATCTGTCGGTGCGCACGATCGTATCGGACGAGTCGAACCGGCTATGGATCGCCACCGGCAGCTGGCTGATCATGTTCGACTACGAACTCAGCTACAAAATCACATGCGACATCTCGCAGGAGCTGAAGATGAACGACATCGAGTACAACAGCGTCTGCAGCGCCGGCAGGCGCATCTACTTCGGCGGACACGGGGGATTCATCGCCTTCGACCCGCAGGAGATCAAAGTGGACGTCCGCCGCTATCCCGTGCGACTCACCTCGTTCCGGCTGCACAACACGCCGGTTCTGCCCGGCGCCGAGATCGACGGCAAAGTCATCTTGGAGAACTCCGTCACCTTCTCCGACCAGATCAGGCTGCGGCACGACGAAAACTTCTTCCGCATCGACTTCGCGCTGCTCAACTTCGCGACGGGCGCAGGAAATTCATACACCTACAAGCTCGACGGATACGACAAGGAGTGGATCACGACCGACGGCGAACACAGCTACGCCTCCCTATTCGCACATTCCGCCGGGGCGTTACACCTTCCGTGTAAACGCCGCGAATTCGGACAACATCTGGAGCGAAGCGCCTGCGCAGATCGACATCGTCGTCCGCCCCGCATGGTGGCGCAGCACCGCGGCCTGTATCGGGTATACGCTGCTGTTCGCGGCGTTCTGCATATTGGCCGTCTATCTGGTGCGCATCCGCATCCGGCTGGCGCGGGAGCTTAAACTCGAAATCATGCGCCGGGAGACCTACAAGGAGATCAATCAGACCAAGATGGTCTTCTTCACCAATATCTCGCATGAATTCAAGACCCCGCTGACGCTGATTCTCGGCCCGATCGAGACGCTGCTCGAAACGGCGACGGAGGGCCAGCGCAAGATGCTGCTGATCATGAAGCAGAACGCCGAGCGGCTGCTGCGCCTGATCAACCAGATCATGGACATGCGCAAGATCGACAACAACAAGATGAAACTCAGCCTCGGCATGGGCGACATCGCCGCCTTCGGGCAGGAGATATACGCGACCTTCTGCGACCACGCCCGGCAGCGACGCATCGAATACACCTTCGAGTCGCACCCCTTCTGCATCAACATGCTCTTCGACCGCGACAAAATCGAGAAGGTATTTTACAACCTGCTCTCCAACGCCTTCAAATTCACGCCCGACGGCGGGCGGATCGCCCTGCGCGTCGAGACCACGGAGCAGGAGGGGCAATATTACGTCCGCATTACGGTCCGCGACACCGGATGCGGCATCCGGAGCGAAGAGCAGACACGCATTTTCGAACGGTTCTATCAGACGGGCAACATCCCCCACGAGCAGGCCGAAGGGTCCGGCATCGGACTTATGCTGACCAAGGATTACGTAAGGCTGCACGGCGGCGAAATCGAAGTGGAGAGCGCTCCGGGAGCCGGAAGCTGTTTCACGGTGACGCTTCCCTGCCGGAGCGGTTTCCCGGACGCCGCCGATGAAGTCCGCTCCGGCGGAAATCAGGACCCGGAACATATTCCGGCAGACGCGACGGGGGGGGGTATGCGCAAGATCGTGATCGTGGAGGACAACGAGCAGATGCTCGGTTTCATGAAAACCACGCTCGGCGGCGCCTACGAGGTCTACACGGCCGCAGACGGACAGCAGGGGCTGGAGGAGATCCGGCGCGTCTACCCCGACCTGATCATTTCGGACCTGATGATGCCCCGCATGGACGGTTTCGAAATGTGCACGCTCATCAGGCAGGACCCCCTGACCAGCCACATTCCGCTGATCATGCTGACGGCCAAAAGCAACGAGGGCGACCGGGCCGCAAGCTACAACTGCGGCGCGGACGCCTTCATATCCAAACCGTTCAGCGTCAAGACCCTCACCACCCGGATCGAGGGGCTTATCGAATCCCGGATCAAACTGCAGAAACTCTACCGGGACCGGATTCTGTCAAGCCCCTCGGAGATCGTGATCGAATCCGAGAACGACAAATTCATCCTCAAACTGATAAAGGTCATCGAGGAGAATCTCGAAAATCCGGATTTCAACATCCAGACGTTGTGCGAGAGCATCGACAGCTCCTACCAGTACGTATACCGCAAGGTAAAGGCCCTGACCGGCGAGACGATAAACGATTTCGTCCGCACGATCAAGCTCAAACGCGCGGCGCAATACCTCTGCAAGGGTGAGCTGCGCATCTCGGAAATACTCTACAAATCGGGTTTCAACAGCCACTCCTATTTCACCAAATGTTTCAAGGAGCACTACGGCATGACCCCGAAGGAGTACGTCGAACAGTTCCACGACACCCACGGTTCCGCGCAAAACGAATAACCGCCGCTCCGGGCGCCCCTCGAATGTGCGGAAGCGGCGAATCTTGCGCAGGCTCCGCCCCGGAAGGTCACTCGCGGCCGCCTCTGACCGTATGCCGGGCGACGGTTTTGCCCGCGGCGTCCCTGATTTCGGCTTCGATCTTCCGCCCTTCGACCGTTACACGCACACACTCCCGGTTGGAGTTGATCAGCACCGGGAAGTCATACTTATCTTCTCCGGCAGCGGTATAGAACGCCTTGTGCAGGTGGCCGCAGAGCATGAGATCGACTCCGGCACCCTGCAAAAGCGGCATGAAGAGCCGCTGTATTTCACGTCCTCCGTGCCAATCGTAATGCAGCGGCGGAATATGCAGCAGCACGATCCGCAGCGGCGCCTGCCGGAACTCCTCGCTGGCGACGACTCCCTTCAGCCAGTCGGCCTCGGTCTCCCGGTAACGGTCGAAATCGGCCAGCCCCGAATACTCGATATCGTTATCGGGCTTATCCTCGCCGCAGTCCAGCACCACGAAAAATGCAGGCCCATGGCGGAACGTATAGTAGAACCGCCCGGTCGGCGTCGGAAAATAGTCCGAAGCGCGGTAGGAAAAAGCACCCCGGTTTTCGTGATTGCCCCGTACGAAACAGAACGGCACATTGGCTGCGAAGAGTTCCGAGGCCGATCTCAGATAGCCGTCGAACAGCTGCCGTTCGGATTCGATCATCGACGTCATGTCGCCGTTCAGCACCACGAAATCGGTATTTTTCTCCGTCACGCCGCCCAACAGCTGACGAAACAGCGAATCGTTGCCGTGGATATCGTTCACGACGGCGAAACTGATCGTCTTCTTGTCGGGATTCAGCGTGGTCGCATAATAGGGTTCGTGTTTGTAGACCCTGCTGGCTGCGATCCGGCCCGGAATCACGCCCTTGTTGCCGCCGTTTTCGAGAATTCCCTGCGTGAAGATGCGGTAACGGTAACGGGTTCCCGGCTCAAGTCCCGTGACCGGGACCCGGTGCAGACGGCCGATGATGCGTTTGCCGTGTTCCGAATGATAGTAACGCGGCCGCTCCGCCGCATAGAAATCGCTGCCGTCGTCCGGCGCGACCTCCACCCAAGCCACGGCATCGGTGTCGGAGGCCCAGACGACCGTGAACCCGGTTTCGGTGACGGCCTGCAGATAAGGCCCCGCCTCGATTTTAACTCCCGGCAGCGCCGCCTGAAGCAATCCCGCACTGAGCAGGAGAAGATAGGTCAGAATACCCTTTTTCATCGTCTTTTGATATTTTCCAGTTTATTATGCAGCGAATCGGCCTTTGCAGGATACCGTCCGGCCAGATTGTGCCGTTCGCCGACATCCTCGCGCAGGTTGTAAAGCTGCCGCATCGGATCGTTGCCCAGTTCGGTGTCGGTCTGCCGGTTGATCCGCATCTTGTTGCTGGGTTCGATGTATTTCCAGCCGTCCACAATAATGGAAAGCGTGTTATTCAGGTTCTGCTCGACGACATACTCCCGGTCAGGCCCGCCGCCCAGCAGCGCGGAGAGGTGGTTGCGGCTGTCGGGTGCGGCCCCTTCGGGAATTTCGCCCCCGCACAAAGCGCCCAAGGAGGCGAAGATGTCGATATGGCTCAACAACGCGTCCGACACGGCTCCCGCGGGAACATGTCCGCGCCAGCGCACCAGCATCGGCACACGGGTGCCGGCTTCGAAGGCGCTGTATTTGCCGCCCCGGAAATCGCCCCACGGACGATGATCGCCCAGCAGCTCCACCGCGCGGTCGTTGTAACCGTCGTCAACGACGGGTCCGTTGTCGCTGCTGACGATCAGCAGCGTATTGTCCGCGATGCCCAGACTGTCCAGCGTACGCATCACACGGCCCAGACAGTAGTCGAAAGAGAGAATCGCGTCGCCGCGAGGCCCCATGCCGCTCTTGCCGGCAAACCGGGCGTGAGGAACGCGCGGCACGTGAATATCGTTGGTCCCGAAATACAGGAAAAACGGATGCTCCCGGTTTCGGGCGATAAACTCCACGGCCTTGTCCGTGATCCGGTCGGCGATCCGGTCGTCCTTCCACAAGGCCGCCTTGCCGCCCTTCATATACCCGATGCGGGAAATCCCGTTGACGATGGTCTGGTCGTGCCCGTGGGACGGGGTCATTACCAGCAGTTCGGGATTGTCCCGGCCGGTCGGCTCGCCCTCGAAGGGTTCGGCATAGCTCACGGAGATGGGATCGGCCGGATCAAGCCCGACGACGCGCTGGTTTTCGATATATACGCAGGGCACACGGTCGCCCGTGGCGGCCATGATGAACGAATAATCGAACCCTATATCGCTCAGGCCCGGCGCAATGACGCCGTTCCAATCCTGCCGGGCCGTCTCGCCCAAGCCCAGATGCCACTTTCCGACGGCTCCGGTGGCGTAGCCCGCGCCGCGCAGCATGTCGGCCAGCGTATACTGTTCGGGCGATATGATCATTCCGGCATTCCCCGCCGCAATCCCCGTCCCTTCCTTGCGCCACGGATACTGTCCCGTCAGCAGTCCGTAGCGGGCGGGCGTACTGGTCGAAGAGGTCGTATGGGCATTGGTGAAACGAACGCCTTCGGAAGCCAGCCTGTCTACATTCGGCGTCTGTATCGTGGGTGAACCGTTGCAGGAAAAATCGCCGTAACCGACGTCGTCGGCATAGATTATGATGATATTGGGCCGTTCTGCCGGAGTCTTCCCGCAGCCGGCGCACAACGCGGCTGCCGACCCCAGCGCACAAACCGGAATAACAGGCAATTGCATTATCTTCATCTGTTTATCGTTTTAGGGTTAATATGCGGCTATGCAGTTCGGAGGGCGTGCCGCCCGCCGAGATTTCGAACTCGCCCTCTTCGACGACCGGACGGAACGCCGCGTCGAGAACCGCCAGTTGTCGGGGCGTCACGTCGAACGACACGGTGCGGCTTTCGCCCGGAGCAAGCTCGACTTTGCGGAAGTCGATCAGCATGCGCGCCGGGCGGGTGAACGAGGCGGCTTTGTCGTGCAGATACAACTGCACCGTCTCCTTGGCCTTCATGCCACCGGTATTGGTAACGGTGATCTCCGCCGCGACCTGCTCGCCGGGTGCGGCGACGGATTTCGAAAGCCGCAATTCGGAATATTCGAATGTCGTGTAACCGAGTCCGTAACCGAAAGGAAAGAGCGGTTGGCCGTCCATGGAGACGTAGCGGTCGTTGCCGGGCCGTCCGCTGGTGCGGTCGCTGTAGAAAAGGGGCAGCTGGCCGACCGATTTGGGAAACGAGACGGGGAGTTTGCCCGAAGGGGAGCGCTTACCGAAGAGCAGGTCGGCAACGGCATTGCCCGCTTCGGTTCCCGGATGCCATGCGATCAGCAGCGCGTCGGCATAAGGCACGACGGCGCTCAGGTCGAGAGGCCGTCCATTGAAGACCACGACGACGACTTTGTTGCCCTGTTCTTTCAGCTCGCGGATCAGCTGCTCCTGCCCGTACGGCAGCCGGATGTCGCTCCGGTTGTTGTTTTCGCCGAACAGATAGCCGTTTTCGCCGACACATACCACCGCGACATCGCTCCTGCGGCTGCGGGACTGCGACATCAGACGCACGTCGGTCCTCCCGCCGACCTGACTGCGGATGCCGTCCCAGACGGTTACGGCATCCCGGCCGTCTCCCATGCCGACCCACCAGCCGTAGAGATCGCGGCTCACGGCCCACACTCCGGTCACCGTGATGCTCCGCAGATCGGGCGAAAGGGGCAGCACACCGTCATTTTTCAGCAGCACCATGCTCTCCGCCGCCAGCTGACGGGCCGTACGGCGGGCTTCGGGCGTCAGCAGCATCCGGTCCGGTTCGGGGTGGCTGCGGAAAGGACGGTCGAACAGCCCCAGCCGGAATTTGACCCGCAGGACAGCCCGCACGGCCCGATCGACAAGCGCTGCGGGCAAGCGTTTTTCACGGACGGACTGTTCGAGGGTCGTCAGGTAGAGGTCCGACGTCATCTCCATATCCACGCCGGCAGTCAGCGCCTTGACGGCCGCCTCGGCGCCGTCGGCCGCTATGCCGTGCTCCTGCAATTCGGTCACGGCGTTCCAGTCGCTGAGCACGAAGCCGTCGAATCCCCACTCTTTTCTGAGAATCCGGTCCAGCGTCAGCGCATTGGCCGAGGCCGGCGTGCCGGAGATATCGTTGAAGGCCGACATGACACTTACCGCACCGGCATCGACACATGCCTTGAAAGGCGGCAGATAGGTTTCGCGCAAAGCGCGCTCCGACAGCTCGGTAAACTGATAGTCCCGGCCGCCCAATGCGGCGCCGTAGCCGACGAAATGCTTGACACAGGCCCCGATCCGGCCCTGCTTCGAGGGATCGTCGCCCTGATAGCCGCGGACAAGAGCCGCACCGAAAACGGCATTGAGCAGCACGTCCTCCCCCGAACCTTCGGAGATACGCCCCCAGCGCGGATCGCGTGCGACGTCCACCATCGGACTGAACGTGAGGTCGATGCCGCAGGCCGACGCTTCCGACGCCGCGATCCGGGCCGACGCTTCGGCAAGCTCCGGATTCCACGACGCCGCGATGCCCAGCGGAATGGGGAAGAGGGTGCGGTAACCGTGGATGACATCGAATCCGAAAAGAACGGGGATTCCGAGCCGGCTTCGCTCCACGGCAATACGCTGCAGCCGGTCGCGCTCCGCAGGGGCGAGCGCAGAGCCGTGAGCCACGACCAGCGACCCGACCTCGCCGCGGGTTATGCGTGCGTCGAGCGTCGTGTCGTCCGACCGGTAGAGCGGCTGGGAGAGCTGTCCCAGCTTTTCACGGAGGGTCATCCGCGAGAGCAGGTCGTCCACCCGTTCGGCGAGCGGTGCGGAGGAGTCCCGGTAAAGAGGCTCCTTGGCCGTACCGGTCAGCAGAAGACCGCAGGCAGCCACGGTCAAGAGAAAGGTTTTCATGACAGAAGATCTTTTCGCGTCCGTAAAGATAGCAATTTCCGTTCAGAGAGAGCTTCCGGCATCCGGGAAAAATGCCGCTTCGTCTCCGGTGCGGCATAAACGGCAAAGGAGAACTTCGCGCTCTCCCTTGCCGTCGGCCGCAGGCCGATTATTCGGCCTGAATCGTCAGTTTGACGGTTTTCGAGAAACCGTTGGTTCCACCGGCATCCACATTCTCGACCTTGTAGATGCTTCCGGGCTTCTGGTCCGAGAGCTGGAAGGTTCCGCACGCCACCTGCGTACAGCCGGGCAGCGGAGTGAAACTGCTTCCGCCGTCTTCGCTTACGGAGATCGTGATGCGGGCCTTGCCCGACGGACTCGGACCGTCGTTCGGGAAGCTGATCGACTTGACGGTCAAGCCGTCCAGCTGCGGCAGTATGACGTACCCGCAGAATTTCGATTTGCTCTGGCAGGCCAGCCACAGACAGCCGCCGTTAATGCAGCCGCCGAAAATCTTCCACGTATATCCGTCGTTGTCCGTGACGGACACTTCTTTCTGTTCCATGGCCGAATTGCTTTCGGGCAGCCCCCATAACGCGTTGCTCGAAAAATCGGCTACGATCGTCACGGGTTCGGACACGGTCGGACGGAAGGTCGTCGGAAGCCCTTCGACGCGCGCACCTCCGTTGAGGCAGGCCCAAGCCACGCAGGTGTAGTCCGTATTGGCGACCAGCCCCGCCGCCTCGGCCTTGAACGAGCTGCTACCGGCATCGACGACCGCCGCGACCTCGAACGGCGAACCGTCCTTGGGCGTCAGCGTGAAACCAGCGGTAACGACATCCCCGCTGCCCAGCGAAACAGCCACGTAACTGCTTTCGAGCGTTGCGGTCGTGCCCGTCTCGGACTTCAGCCCGGAGACAACCGTCTCGCCCACCGATTTCAGTTCGGTCGGCAGCAGAATCGGAGTAAAGGCCGACGACTCTCCGCTCACTTTCGGATCATCGTTGAGTCGGGCCCATGCCACGCAGTCGTAAGTCTCGTTTTTGGTAAGCCCCGTAAGATCGGCACGGAAGGTTTCGGCGGCACGGTCGACGGCAGCCGGCGCTTCGACCGCCGCGCCTCCGGATCGGGGCGTCAGGACGAATCCGGCCGTTATCGCATCGCTTTCGGAGATGGAAATACCGCTGTATGTCGCACTCAGCGTTGCGGTCGTTCCCGATGCGGAAACGACGTTCGAAGCGACCGGAGCCGATACGGAGCTGATCTCCACGACTCCTTTCTGGACGACGGCGATAACCGACGTACGGGACTCGACTTCGTTCGAATAGAGGGTTATGGTGGTGTTGCGCGGCAGTTTCGTGGGTTTGACGGCAATCTCTACCGTACCGTTCCGGTCGCCGGCTTCCACGGAAAGGGTCACCCACTCGGCCGGGCAGGAGACGGACCAGTCGCAGTTGGCTTCGACGGAGAACGACTCGGTGCCTCCGGCAGGTTCGAACACCACTTCCTTTTCGGCGGCGGCAAAAGCCACCTCCGGCACGAAGAAATCGGGATCCTCGATCTTGCATCCTGTCAGAGCCGATAGAAAGACGAGCGCCGAGAGGATTTGTTTCATACCTGTTTTCATCTGTTCGGGTTGTATTAGATTAATATAGGATTGATGGGTTTTATTGGATTACGGTAATGGAATAGGGTCTCAGCACGACCTGCTTCGAGGCGTCCACCTTGCGGGAAAGCCGCGCCAGCGACGAAGGACCCGTCACGGGGGTTTTC
>VOFJ01000762.1_pt1 | contig 16307 bp, 23 predicted proteins | sample 5384081 | NCBI WGS metagenome assembly VOFJ01 (sample SAMN12384729, study PRJNA508395) | human gut metagenome | isolation source: healthy gut I | host: Homo sapiens
AGTTAACAACTTGTGCCGGCCATTCTGCTACCCCATCTGAATCATAATAAAAGGAACTCGCATATATTCTTTTGAATGCACCATTTTTTCGCAACAGATGTCCCTTCAATCATTTCCTTCAGACCTGACGAGATAATATAGTGCTCAACAATAACACCGTGTTCCGCTCCATATGTACGGATGCGTTCAAACCAATCCTCAACACCGGGAAATAGGCTAACCTTTGCTCCATAGTTTTCAAGGTTTTCACGCGTGAACACGAGTTTTCCAGCCGCTTTCTTTTTCATCAAAAGCATATAAGCCAGATTCTGATCCATATCATTTTGGCTCGCCAGTCCATTTGATTCTGTCCAAAATTCTCCCACATCATATCCAACAGATTGGATATACCCCTGTGCCTGCATATCGTCTGGCGACAATGTTTTATCAAAATCGTAGCATATTGCAAGCACAGGCTTATCTTCCTTACGCTCTCTTGTGTACTGATTCGATGACATAGTGTACTCCTTTCTATCCACTGTAGATTGATTTTTAGTATTGCGACTTTTCCGATATAGAAGACGTGAAATCTTACCCCACTACCAACTTATTTGTCTTCTTCAAGAACTTCGCCGGGATTGGGCGGTCCAGCTGCCAGGTGATGTTCATCGGCTTGCTGCCCGTGTGCTTCACGTAGTTCGCCGTGCCCAGATAGGTGTACGCTTCCGCACCGCCGGTCACGGTCCGCCTTAAACTCACGCACAAACAGCAGCACCTTGCTGCCGCGTTCCTTGTGGTGGATATAGCGCTGACCGGTGGGCGAATTTTCCGCCGTGGTGCTCTGGCTCTGCCAATGGAACAAGCTCTCATTGATGGAATAATCGTTGTACATGGTGGTGGGCGAATAGTCCTTGTCCGCCTTGTTCAGCGTCACAAAAAACACGTCGATGTTTTTCTCCGGCAGCCACTTCACGCCCTCACGAACGGTGGACGGCTTCATAAAGTCCAGCGCTACCAAGAGCTGGTCGCGGGTATAGGTGCAGTGCAGATCCAACGGGCAGTCGAAGCCCAGCTCCACCGGCTCGTCGATAAAGTCGATCTGCTCGAAGCGATAGCGCAGCAGCTCCAAGAGCTCGCCGAGCAGAACTGTGCTGTCAGACAGGGCATAGAGGTTACTAAGCACCTCTTCGTCGTCCCAGTCCTCCACAGCCTTACCCCAGACGGTGATATAAAACATCTGCATCATCCGCTTTTCCGCATCCGGAAGCGCTGCAAAATCAAGGTTGTCCAAACGCGGAAGGACGTCCAACAGGAACGAAATCCAGCGGCGGGAATCAGCCACAGCAAGCTTTGCAAACGCTTTGGTCAGAATGTCCTCCAGCGGCTCCGAAAAGTCCTCGATGGCATCCGCTCTGGCACAAATGCGCGAGAAGGAGGAAAACTTGTAGATCGCCCGTGGGTCAAGATGGTAGTAATCCAAGAAATTTTTGAGCGTCAGCTCCAGCCCGCTGTCCTCCGCGAAGGAGGCTGCACGAGCCACCAACCCAGCCGTATTGCCATAGGAGGCGCGGATATTCTCCAAAATGTATTTGGCCGCCTTCTTCTCCAACTGGATATAGCAGCCCTTGGGAACGGACACAAAACCGTCCTTGATCTCACGGCTCACGCTGCGGGTGGCATTCGACAGCAGCGCCGCAAACTTATCCTCAAAGTTGTATTTTCGATTCGCCTGACCGATGAAGTCCAGCACGGTCAGGCATTCCTTTGCCCTCGGATAGACGCAGACCACGTCCCAGCTGCTGCAAGAAAATCGTCAACGACTCCGTGGGTCGCAGAAAAAGGACGGTATTGACTTCCGGAATATCTACGCCCTCGTTGTAGATGTCCACGACGAAGATGAACCGCACCTCACCGGACACCAAGCGCCGCTTGGCCGCCGCTCTTTCCTCGTCCGAAGATTGCCCGGTGAGGCACATGGACGGGATGTTGTGGTCGTTAAAATAGCGGCACATAAACTCCGCGTGATCGACCGTCACACAGAAGCCGAGGCCCTTCACCTCGTCAATGTCCGTCACATATTTCAGCAGTGCCGTCACCACATGGTCGGCGCGGCGGTTGGCAACCACCCCGCTGAACGTATAGATATGCTCCAGCTCGCCTTTTGGTAGCCACCGGCAGACCATTTGAGCGCATCCAGATCCACCGTATCGGTAACGCCAAAATATTGGAACGGGCACAGGAGCTTTCGATCAATGGCTTCCGGCAGACGGATCTCCGCTGCAATGCGGTTATGGAAGTACGGCAGGATGCTCTTGCCGTCCATACGCTCCGGAGTAGCAGTCAAGCCCAGCAGGATGCGCGGCTGGTAGTAGGACAAGAGCTTCTGATAAGTCGGCGCGGCTGCATGGTGGAATTCATCCACGATGATGTAATCGTAAAAATCGGGACTCGTCTTTTCCGTGAAGCTCTGTGAGTTGAAAGTCTGGATGGACAGAAACAGGTTGTCGATGCTCTCTGGCTTATAGTTGCCCACAAACAGCTCACCAAAGTTTGCGTCCTTGAGCACAGCGCGGAAGGTGTACAAGCTCTGCTTGAGGATTTCCTCCCGGTGCGCCACAAAGAGCAGGTGGCAGGGTCGATCCGGATTCTGCTTGCGGAAGCGCTTGTAATCCAGCGCAGAGATGACCGTCTTGCCGGTACCGGTGGCCGCCACCACCAGATTGCGCGTATAGCCACGAACAGTGCGCTCTGCCTCCAGCTTGTCCAAAATCTCCTGCTGGTAGGAATAGGGGTTGATGTCCATGGTGTAGACGTCAGCATTGTTGGTGTCGAAATATTTTTCCGCCTTCAATGCCCGTGCCAAGCGCTCTCTCTGATCCTCTGCGTAGTATTCAAATTCGCGGTCATTCCAGTAATACTCAAAGGTAGCGGCGATCTTGTCAATGGTTTCGGGCAGGTCACGCCGCGTTACCTTTGTGTTCCATTCAAGGCCGCTGGTCAATGCGGCATTGGACAAGTTGGACGAGCCCACATAAGCCGTCGTGAAGCCGGTTTCGCGGTAAAAAATATATGCCTTGGCGTGGAGCCGGGTCGTCTTGGTGTTGTAGCTGACCTTGATGTGCGTATTGGGCAGCTTTCGCAGTTCCTCAATGGCTTTCACATCGGTAGCGCCCATGTAGGAGGTGGTGATGATGCGGAGCTCGCCGCCGTTCTGCGTAAACTCCCGCAGCTCGTCCATGATGAGCCGCAGGCCGCTCCATTTGATGAAGGACACCAGCATGTCGATCCGGTCGGCCGAGACGATTTCTTTTTTGAGCTCGGTAAACATCTGCGGCTCATGCACAGCCCCGGTAAAAAGTGAGCTTTGTGCGATAGAGGTTTCCGGGCGCTCTATGTCCGCCGCTGTTTTCCCCACCGCCAGCCGCGGTCGGTCTCCCGCAAAAGCGCAAGAAGCTGCTCTGCCCGCCGGTCAACGCCAAGCGCGGCAAAGTCAGCTTCTTGCGTCGTATTTTGAATGAGCTCAACGATCTGGTTGGTCAGCCCGATCTGGGCGGAAATATCCCCGCCGTTGTCCAGCACGTTATCCAAGCCCTTTTGAACCACATCTGCCAGATACTGCGCCAGCACCTTGGAGGCTTCCGCCTTGTCAATGGGCGCAACAGACTTGCGGGCCTCCGGAATCTCCGCAAGCTCGCCCGTCAGGGCATTGTTGATGACTTGTTCGTATAGACCGGGATGTAACATGGTTTTTTTCTCCTAATCAGATAGCAATCATTTGATTCTTGAGAAATACTGAGTCAGCTTCTCGTCACTTATTTTTTCAATCTCAGCTTTTTCCTCTTTGCTCAGATGCTTCCACACCGCCTCGTCCACTTGCACAATGCCCAGCGTCTTGGTGTGTCGCAGCATCTGCATATCCTCAAAGCGTTTGAACGGATTAGATAGGATATTTTTCTCGGCTTCTTTATCCGTATAACCACCCTTGGCAAAAATACTATTCTTCTTTTCAACCGGCAGCCCCGCAGCACGACGGCCCTCATAATAAGACCTGAAATAGGCCACGATATCATCCAGCTTAATACGGCCTTTTTCATCGGCATAGAGCATAATCGCCTTCATCAGTACCGGCTTATAAGAATAGCTCATATCCATCTGCCGGATCATATCCATAAACATGTCCTTGCGGTTGGAGTCATTGATAATTTTCCAGCCATACTGCACGGCATATTTCTGCAAGCTCTCTTCCTTGAAATACTTGAAAGTCCGATGCTCGCTCATGGGCACGACCAGATCCGGCACCAGTTTCCCCTCGCGGACATACCGTTCGATCGTTTCTGTCTGCACATCCACACGGCGTACAAATTCCATTTGAGAGATCATACCTTCGGCTTCTTCTTGCCAATTGAAGATATCCACCAGCTCGTAATCTGTGGCATCTACAGGCCAATCAATTAAAGCCTCCGGTTTTTCGCCTTTTGCGTACAATTCAGCTTCCTCTGCTTTTTGTTCACCGGGAGCAACCGCCAGTTGACCAGGCTTGTACTCCTTCAACTTGAACAATCTGTGAAGCGACTGCGGCATATTGTACTGGCTGGCATTGTCCACGAAGTCAAAGACCATCAAACTCTCTTTTCCTTCATAGAGACGCATACCTCTGCCAAGCTGCTGCGTATAAAGCACTTTCGACATGGTAGGACGAGCCATGAACAGAACCTCTATCTCCGGGCAATCCCAGCCCTCATTGAGCAAATCACACGCGCAAAGCACTTGAATTTCTCGATCAACAAACTTGTCTTGAAACTCTTTTCGTTCCGCCTGCTTCATGCCGACGGACACAGAAGCCGCATGGATACCGGCTTCCCGAAACAGCTCAGCAATTTGCTCTGCGTGCTTCACCGAGGCACAGAAAACCACGGTGCGTTTGTTGCGCACATATTGGAGCCATGTATCCACAATCAAGCGATTTCGCTCCGGAACATAAATCTTACTCTCCAAGTCGCGGATATTATATTGGATGCTATTAAACCGAACTTTGGTCAAGTCGATATTGGTATGGATTCGAATACACCGAATTGGCACCAGTTCACCAATCTCCACAGCGGTTTGGATATCCAACTTATGGGCCGTATTCTTAAAGATGTCCAGGATTGCCTTATTGTCATCGGTTCGCTCCGGTGTGGCCGTTAAGCCAAGCGTGAAAGATGGCTTGAAATAGGCCAAAACTTTTTGATATGTATCTGCGGCGGCATGATGTGCTTCGTCCACAATAAGGTAGTCGAAGTCATTGTCCTTGAATTGGTCTAAGTGCAGGGCAATGCTCTGTATACTGCCGCAGACCACATGTGCATTTGGCTGCTTTATCGCCTCCATATAGCGTCCCACAGTGACGTTCGGCCATAGCTTTCGGAAAGTCTCAGTGGCCTGATTGATCAGCTCTTGCGTGTGGGCAAGAAACAGCACTCGGCCGCCGCAATTCTTTCGCGTCCATCACCGCCGTGACCGTTTTGCCTGTTCCCGTCGCATGATATAGAAGCGCGATTGTCTCGCGATTGTCCCGCATTGCTTGCAGAGCTTTTAAAGCTTCCACCTGATGCTTCTTGAGTTCAAGGTTTGCACCATCGAGAGCCTTGCCGCGCTGCGGTGGAAGATAGTCTTCAATTTCCTTGAACTGTGGATGACTGCCCAGAAAAACCCGTAACTCGTCCTTGACTGCTTCTGGTTGAATCTGCATCTGGCGTACCGCCCAGCGGTACACATCCCATCCCAGATGTACCATGCTGTTTTGTTTCAATAGGTCGTCATAGAATTTGTTAGAGGCAACAAGGCTTTTATTGTGCGATGTCTCATCGTCAATTTCAATTGCCACTCGGTGAGCACCGTTCTCCAACACAAAGTCGGCGTAGCGGCTGTTTTGATAGATATCATAGAAATGATATTGAGAATAGAGGTATCCGGCCTTCTCTGCACCAAAGGTTTCACTAAACAGCTCTATAAATAAATCTTCCGCAACACTGCCGGAAGCAGAATGATAGGTCGGCATCTAAGGTCACCTCAATTCTCAATGACTTCTTTCAAAAGAATCTTCTTTTCAAAGGCGCCTCGTTTACTTGCCTTTTCAGCGCGCACAGCCTCAAGCTGCTCTAATGTATATCCACGAGCTTTAGCCGCCGCATAGATGACTTCCAGAAGATCAGCAAGCTCCTCAACATTCAGATCCTTGTGGTATTCTGCAAGCTCTTCGTCCAACTTGGCATCGATCATACGGAGATACTCGTCATCCGAAAGGAGCTCTGTTACGCAGTTTTTCCGGATGCTTTGATGATTTCTGGTATGCGATCTCTAACAAGTTTGCTGTATTTTATAGTACTCATTTTATTTCTCCTCCGGTACCTCTGCCACAAATTCCATAACATCTCCGATATTGACATCTAACGCAACGCAGATTCTATTAAGCACCGCCAGCGTGACTTCCTCGTCCCGCCGCAGCCGGGTCATGGTATTAGGTGCAATGCCCGCTGCTTTGCGCAGATCAGCTTTGCTCATCTTTTTATCGACAAGCAATTTCCAGAGCTTGTTATATGAAATAGCCATTCCCGTTCGACCTCCGGCTGCAAATATTGATTTTATTATACAACTTTTTCATCCCAGAAGCAAGAGAGTTTCGCATCGAGATGCGAAACTCTCTAATCAAAAAACAGCTTGCGTGCAAGACTCTCACGCATAGATCATTTGTATATTTTGACAGCAGTTTTGCTTTACGATTTCCGCTTACCGTCAATATCATAAGGGCTTGGGATTATCCCCAAATTGCCGCGTGTCCGGACAACGGCTGTGCTTGCTATTCTCTCAAATCTCAGTTTTCTCCGTCCCAACGCCACTCTTCCTCTTTGTCAAAAACTGTGCTATACTGTAAGAAAATCAGCGGAAGGAGGGCTTTCTTATGGCACTCAAACGGGTATTTGCCGGGTTTTACACGCGATACGACGGAAAGCCCATCTTCGTTGTCCGGGTGCTCAAGGACATCGACACCGGCGAGTCCATCGTGGTCTGCAAGGATGCCAGTTTTTCCAAAGAAGACAACGAGCATTACTACCTCATCCGGTACACCTCCTTCTGCGAGCAGGTCGAAGTCGATGGTGTGCTGCGGGATAAATACGTCCGTCAGACCCGGCGCGAGATTGACGAAGGCACCGTCCGCGAAGTGTATGAAGACGGCTTTCCTGAGCCCAAAAGCAAGCCCTTCACTTACGTCGATGACGAGTACTCGGAGCGCACCATCCGTTGCAGCAGAACCTACTATGAGTACGCCAAGGACATCTGCGAAAACTACCGGATGGATCTGCGGCGCTACAAGCTCATCCGGGAGCGGAAGCAGTACATCGGCATATCCAACCGCGAGGCATATCAGGCCATGTGCGAGGATCTTGCGTTTGCCCAGCAGTCGCTCAAAACGGTGCTCAACGACTACGCCGATCTCTTCCGGAAACGCTTTTCCGAGGGGCTGTCCATCCGCAAAGCAGCGGATGCCATGCAGCAAAATCGCGGCGTGATCGAGCGGCGGCAGGCCGCACTCTATCGGGCGTTTGCCCAGCTCTTGCAGCAGCGGGACGCGGCAGATGGTGTCTGTCGGCTGATGCGGAAAACTGAATACGATCAAAGGGATATAGAGGATTTGCTCGAATAATTGATGCAAAACAAGAAGCGCTTGTCGTAGTGGCAGGCGCTTCTTTTTTGTCCTTTTTATGACAAAACCGTGACAGACCGCATCATTTTGTCCGTTGGAAAGTAGAAAGGGCAATTTGAAGCAATGCACAGAGATTGTTTCGCCGTCTCCGAAACTTTTTTGAGAAATCTGGGACAAAACCGGCCTCTGATTCACTTAGCTAAGTAGAGGGGGATCAGGGGCAAGAAAAGTTTTTTGAAAGGGGGTGCCAAGTTTTTGAGGAAAAATGTCCGTTGTAAAGTAGAGAGGAAAACGTCTGTGAGACAAAATCGTGACACTCTGATTTATTTTGTCCGTTGGTTATATAGAAGGGGAAAATAATTTCTCTCGACCCCTGTTTTTCTCTTGAAAATTGTCCGTTGTAAAGTGAAAGGCAAACAGCTTCGCTTCCAAGCCGCCCTTCAAACAAAGTTTTCAAAATTGAAAGGAGAAACATTATGATCACTTACCACAACCGTACCCACATGACCGCTGTCCCCACAGAACTGCTGCAAGACACGCACCTTTCTGTTGAGGCAAAAGGCTTCGCCGCAATCCTCTACGCCCTTGGCGATGAAGGCGTTGAGCTGTCGGAGCTGGCCTGTCAGCTGAACATGCCGGAGGAAAGGATTTCCGTTGTTTTAACAGAACTTGCCGACACGGATTACCTGCAAATCCGGAAGGAAGGCGATGATGAGTTCTGTCTGGAACTGAGGGGGAAGTAATACATGCCGGATCGCACGCGACCCATCCGCAAGGAAATCTGCCTGAACGAGCAGGAGCTGAATCTCATCCAGCACAAAATGCGCCAGTTGGGGACGCACAACTTCGGCGCTTACGCCCGCAAGATGCTGATCGACGGCTACATCATCAAGGTGGACTACACCGAGCAGAAGAAGTTAGCTGCCGCCGTCAGCCGTGCCGCCTCGAACATCAACCAGATCTGCCGCCGCATCAACAGCACCGGGCACTGCTATGAGGACGACGTTGCCGAGCTGAAAGCACGGCAGGCCGAAATCTGGGAGCTGCTGAAAGTGCGGCAAAAGATGAGCTTTGACCACAACGGGCTTTTCCATGTGTGGGTTTTCCGTCACCGGTTTTCCGGACGGTGGACAAGCTGACGCTCCGGAGCGTACCGCAACCGGATTTCAGGACGACGGTTTTCGTGCCGCTCATCGGGGCTGAAATTCATCCTCTAACTAATAAGAAATAAATCAAGATACAAGAGAATCAATCTATCAATCCAATCAATACACAAATGGATGGATTGATGGATGGGATAGGAGGTCAGATGAAAACTTTTTGCAAGCTCACGGCGCAGAGCCCAGCGGCGTCCTATGTGCCGCTTCCGAGGTTCCTTCTCCAAGACGAAGCCCTGCGGGACATCAGCAACGACGCGAAGGTGCTCTACGCGCTGCTGCTGGACAGAGCCAGCATTTCCCGGCAGAACGGCTACGTCGAGCCGGACGGCACGATTCGGCTGTACTTCACCTTGGAGCAGGCGCAGACCAAACTCCACCGCAGCCGCCAGAGCGCCACGCGGATCTTCCGGGAGCTGGAGTACAGCGGCTTGATTATCCGAAAAAAGCAGGGGCTGGGCAAGCCCGCCCTCATCACGCTGAACTACCCAGCGGACGCAAAGCTCATCGCAAAGGAGGGTGAAGATGCACAAGCTTGACCCCATCGAGCGGCTGCCGGATGGCACGCTCTTCCGCCTGACGCCGGGGCAGCTCCGCAGCGTGCGCGGCCTTACAAAGCGCTGCTGCAACTTCTTGGATGGCGACTGCCTGCTGCTGGACGGCGCTTGCCCGCAACACATCTCCCGCAGCCTGATCTGCCGGTGGTTTCGCCGCGCCGTGCTGCCCCAGCAGCCAAAGCTGGAGCAAGCCATCCTCAGCCCGAAAAAACTCCGCCGCTGCGAAGTCTGCGGCACGGGTATTCTCGCCCGCTCCGGCAGGGCAAAATACTGCCCCGCCTGCGCCAAGGAGGTTCACCGCCAGCAGAAGGCGAAATCCGCCCGCAAACGGCGGTCTGATGTAGACAATTCAGGGGCGAAAAGCCCTTGAATTGCAAGCCTTCCCGCACCACCAAAGCCGCGCGGCAATACGATTTCCCTCGCAGCCGCGAAATTGAATTCTATTTGTCTACATAGCCGCCGGAACATACGCATAGATTGAAGCAGAAAACGCTCTGGAAAGGAGGGCAGCCATGGAAGTATTTCTGATCTTCCCGAAATCAAAGCAGGCGCAGCAGGAGCTTGGGCAGGAGCTGGCGAAGTTCCAGTCCGAGCAGGCGCTGAAATCTATCCAGAAGCTGCCCTGTTCCACGGAGCAGAAGCTGGAACTGGTGGACGCCGCCGTGAAGCATCTGAAAGCGCAGCAATAATACATAGCAAACGAGCAGACCAGCATTGAACGCCGGTCTGCTCGTTTACTGCTATGGTTATGTCTGTTTGAAATACTTCTCCCATGTGGATTTGAAAATCTGCACGTTACCCTGTTCCCATCGCTTGAACTTTTGCAGCGGGACGCCAAGCTGCGCTGCATATGCTTTCTGCGTCAAGCCGAGCCGCTGGCGCAGGGCTTTGATCTGCGCCTCCCTGACCCCGCAGCAGAAACAGGTTATAGTCATCCAGCAAATCCTCCAGCGGCACTTCAAACAGCTCCGCAAGCTTCTCCATATGCTCCTTCGGATAAAAGTCCCGCCCTGCCTCTTCGTAATGGATGTAGGTACTGCGGTCGATGCCCGCATAGTCTGCCACGTCACGCTGACGAAGTCCTTTTTGATAGCGATACCACCGCAGCTTGTCCGCAATTTCCGTGATCTCGGATGCGTCCGAAAACCGCAGATTGAACTTCTCGGCATCCAAAAACTTATGTGGAAGGACGACGGGGAACTTGAGAATTTGAAGCGGCGCAACTTTTAACGTACCTGCAACATTCGCAGCCAATACATAGCTGCGGACTTTCAGGCGGCAGAACATAGACCATTTTGCCCCAAAAGGTTCATGGTTTTCCACCTCAACCGCTGTTTGTTCCGCTGCGATAGTATAGCATTTGCAATCCACCCGGCGGAGCGTCACGCACAGCGTTTCGCCGTCCCAGCGGAGCTGCTCCGTCAGGGCCTCAGGACGCGCTGCGTCCGGCGGATGGTGTCCAGGCAATCGCGGAGCACGAGGGGACACGGTCCGGCGGCGCAGGGGAGGATTCAGGCAGGCCGCGCCGCAGCCCCCGGAGTGCGGCCGCCAGCGCGGCCATGGTCCTCCGGCAGGGCGCAGAGCATGGCGCGCACGGCGGCGTCTGCTGCAGTGCCAGGAACGTTCGGGCAGCTGCATTGTTCCCGTCCACCGGTCGATTTCGCACGGCAGAACATAGGAGAAGCGCTCGCCGTCTGCCGCGCGGCGGCATCGGTCGGCCGCATCGGCACGCAGCAGGCCTGCGAGCAGGGCGGGGCGTCTCGTGCCCGTACGCGGCGTGCGGCAGTCCGTCCGCCGGAGCTCCTGCACGGCGGCCCACTGTGCGCCAGGGGATGAGGCCGGGGTGCTGCCCAACCGCGACGATCCAGGCCTCCGGCGGCAGGGCGACGGCGGTGCGGCCGCGGGACTGATCCGTGCGGTGATAGGCAAGGACGCCGTGCCGGCCGTCAAATTCCTCCTGCGTGGCAGATAGCTCTGCGCCCGCATTCCGGAGCCAGGCAAGCATATCCGCATCCGCCCGCGCATAGACCGGGTTGTGCAGGATATCGCGCACGGCGTGGCGCGTGAACGCGTTTCCGTTTTTTGTGGCAAGTCCGCGCTCCTGCAGTCCCTTTACAACGGCTGTCAGAGAGCCGAGGCGTGCGAACAGGCTGTACATGGCCTTGACGGTCTCCGCCTCCTCCGGAAGAAGCCGCAGGCGGCAGGCACGCTTTGTTCGCCCGTCGACGGTGACGGCCTGCACGGCCTCCGAGGCAAAGCCGGTCGGCGTGATGCCGCCGAGCCACCGGCCGGTCTTGGCCAGCTCGTGCAGATTGTCGCGGATGCGCTCGGCGATGGTCTCGCGCTCGAGCTGTGAAGACCGAGGCGATGTACATCATGGCCCGGCCCATGGGCGTGGACGTGTCGAACTGCTCCCGAATGGAAACGAACGCCACGTTCAGCTGCGCCAGCCGCTCGATGAGGGCGGTGAAGTCTCCGATGCTGCGGCTGATCCGGTCGAGCCGGTAGACGATGAGCATACGGAAGCGCCCGGCCTCGGCCGCGCGCATCATCCGCCGGAAAGGCAGGGGCGGTTCAGGTCCCCGCCGGAGAAGCCGTCATCTTCAAAAAATTTCCGGCTCCGCGCGTCCGGCTCGTGCGCGCGGAGATACTGGCGGCATAGCTCGATCTGGTTGCCCCACGCTTTCACCCCTTGCCGGTGAAGCGGGATTTTCGGGAGTAGATCGCAATGCCCTGTTCGTGCAATGGCAGCACCACCCTGCTATGTGATGTGCTCTCCTTCATGATAGCATAAGGAGGCAGGAAAGTAAATGCCGCTCGGCTGGAATTTATGCCCGGCTGCGGCAAGGGATCTTTGTACAATGCAAACAAAATCCCGGAAAAATTTTGGAATAATTGTTGACAAAACCGTGTAGAAAATGGTATTGTAAGAAGGGCGCGGGAAGGACCGCGCCGGGATAACACCGGAACTGAATAAGTGTCGGATGATTGGTCCGGGAGAGACCGCGTGCTGCGCGGCGCCGAAGGGGAATGCAGAAGCTCTCAGGCAAAAGGGTCGGGCGATGACGACACTCCGAAGAGTGCGGCGGCAGCCGCACGCCGAAGGTGCAACCTGCCGGAAACGGCGGGGAATCTCTCAGGTAATGGACGGAGGCACGAAGCCAAGGGGCCGTGTGTCTCAGACTGTCAAAAACTGCCCAGCCAAAAGTTTCGGAGGGAAGAAAAGTGTGAAAGGAAACCGTCAGGGTTTCCTTTCGCGTCAAATAACCCGCCGCAGCGGCAGAATTGCAAAATCATGCTGCAAAATTTGATTTTGCAATTCTGAAAGCAGCTTGGCGAAAAGGCCCGAAGGGACTTTTTTGACAAGCTGAGGGAAGCATGGGGCTTTGTGTCTTTTTCATATCGGCGGCCGCAGAACGCGGCGAAATCATAAAGGCGGAACCCAGTAATGAGCGAACAAGCGCCCAGCTCTATGACGTCCATGTAGCGGCAGGCGCCTCTATGGTGGATTTCGGCGGATGGGGGAGATGCCATCCAGTACCCCAGCGGCATTGTGGCGGAGCACCTGTATACCCGCCATGCCTTGCAGCCTCTTGACGTCTTCCCATGGGCCGCGTGCTCGTCGAGGGCCCGGACCGCGTTGCCTTTCTGCAGCATGTGCTCAGCAGCAACGTCGAGAGTTGGACCTCAACATGGCGCAGTACTGCATCATCCCCCACCGAGAACGGCTCCGCCGTCGACGCCTATCTCTACCGCTTTGAAGAGGAACGGTTCCTGCTTGTCGTAAATGCGGCGAACACGGAAAAAGGACCTTGCGCACCTGCGCGAGGCAATGAAGAACTATAACTGTACCATGACGGAGATCACGAAGGACTGGGCGGCCATTGCCGTGCAGGGCCCGAAGTGCAAGGACATCCTCATGACGCTTTCCGGCGGCGTGCAGCTCACCGAGCCGATGAAGAACGCGCTCGGCACCGTCACGCTCGAGGGCCGTCTGGTCCGCGTGGCCAAGACGGCTACACGGGCGAGCCGCTCGGCTTTGAAGTTTACTGCCGCAGCGAGGACGCTGCCTGGCTGTGGAACCGCCTTGGGAGCTCGGCGCAAAAGCCCGCCGGTCTCGGCGCGCGCGACACGCTCCGCCTCGAGGCTGCTCTGCCGCTGTATGGCCATGAGATGGGCCTTGATCCCGCGGGAAACGAGATGCCGATCTTTGCTGTGCCGCTGGCCAAGTTTGCCGTCAGCTTTGCGCCCCAGAAGGGCGACTTTATCGGCCGCAAGCCGCTCGAGCAGCAGTTTGCCGCCTTCAAGCGCATCATGAACCGCGACTTCAGCGATCTGTCTGTGCTGCCGCACCGCATCCAGCCCATCACGCTGCTCGACCGCGGCGTCATGCGCGCCGGTATGCCCGTCTACCGTGGTGAGAAGCAGGTCGGCTGGGTGACGAGCGGCACGATGGTTCCGTATTACGTCGCCGAGGGCGAGGCCTGCAGACCGTCATCACCGACGAGACGGCCAAGCGCGCCATCGGCCTGTGCTACATCGACAGCGACATCCTTACGGATGACACCGTGGAGGTCGATATCCGCGGCAAGCGGCTCAAGGCCGTCATTCCCGCGAACCACATGAGCGTCAGCGCGCCGCCGTTCGCGCGTCCGCTGCTGTATCGCCTGGAGGAGAAGGATCCCGTCGGCTCTCTCGAGAACCTGCCCGGCAAAGCCTTTGAGCTGCTGAAGAAGGCCGAGGAGAACCACCTGTGGCGCCAGAAACAGTGCATCAACCTCATTCCGTCCGAGAATACGCCGAGCCACGCCGTGCAGATGCTCAGCGCCAGCGACCCCAGCTGCCGCTATGCCGAGCACAAGAAGGTCCTGTCGTTCTATGACAAGGATATCTTCTATTATCAGGGCACGAAGTTCATCGACGAGGTCGAGCGCCTGCTCGTCGAGCAGATGCGCCTGTACCTCGGCTGCACGCAGGTCGAAACGCGCGTCGTCAGCGGCCAGATGAGCAATATGGCCACGTTCTCCGCCCTCATGGACTGGAAGAACCGCCTCGACCGCAAGCACACGCCGCAGCGCCTCGCGGCTATGTCATGAACAACCACATCATCAAGGGCGGCCATCTGTCGGCCCAGCCCATGGGCGCGCTGCGCGACTATGTTGCCGTCGATCCGAAGACGGAGCGCACGGCCGTCGTGAACTTCCCGGTATGCCGCGACAACATCTACAAGATCGACGTCGAGGGCACGAAGAAGCTCATCGACGAGTATCGCCCCGAGCTCATCATCTTCGGCAAGAGCATGGTCCTGCACCGCGAGCCGGTCGCAGAGATCCGCGCCTTTGTCGATGCGCAGAACATCCCCACGACGATCATGTACGATATGGCCCATGTGCTCGGCCTCATCGGCGACCACTTCCAGAACCCGTTTGCGGACGGCGCGGAGATCGTTACCGGCTCGACGCACAAGACGTTCTTCGGCCCGCAGCGCGGCGTCATCGGCGTGAATTATCAGCGCGAGGACCTCAAGTGGGGCCTGTGGGAGGCCATTGAGAGCCGCACGTTCCCGGGCAGTGTCTCGAACCACCACCTCGGCACGCAGCTCGGCATGCTGATGGCCGCCTATGAGATGAACCACTTCAGGATGCCTATCAGAGCGCCATCATCGCCAATGCAAAGCACTTCGCCCGCGCGCTCAAGGCGCAGGGCCTCGATGTGCAGGGCGATCCCGCCATCGACTACACCGAAACGCATCAGGTCATTGTCTCCGTTGGCTACGGCACCGGCCCCGAGGTGTCGCCCGAGCGGCTCGAGGAGAACAACGTCATTGTGAACTATCAGGCCACGCCGGAGGGAAGAGGGCTTCACCGCCAGCGGCGCGCTGCGCATGGGCGTCAGTGAGATGACGCGCTTCGGCTTCGGCCCGGCAGAGTTCGACGAGCTGGCCGCGCTGATGGCGAGACTGCATCCTGCGCGGCAAGGATATCTCAGAGGATGTCGTTCGCCTGCGCAGCCGCTTCACGAAGATGCACTACTGCTTCAACGACGCGGAGTTCAATGCCGCGCTCGATCGCTTCGCCGGAGAGATCGGCTTCTGAAATCAACAAAGTCCGCCCGCATCCGCGGGGCGGAAAACCGACATGAAAAATACTGAAAAAATTTATCTGGGAGGAACTACCATGAATTATCCTGTTGAGCTGCAGTACACGAAGTCCCATGAGTGGGTGAAGACCGAGGGCGACGTCACGGTCGTCGGCATTTCCGACTTCGCGCAGGATGCGCTGGGCGACGTCGTGTTTGTGAATCTGCCCGGCGTCGGTGACGAGGTCACGGCAGAAGAGGCCTTCGGCGATGTCGAGTCCGTCAAGGCCGTCAGCGATCTCATCAGCCCGGTCAGCGGCGTGGTGCTCTCGAGGTCAACGAGGAGCTGCTGGACCATCCCGAACTGTTGAACAGCGATCCCTATGGCAACTGGCTCATCAAGGTCGAGCAGGTGACCGATACGGAAGAGCTGCTGGATGCCGCCGCCTACGAGGCCTTCTGCGCGCAGGAGGGCTGACATGGGCAGCTATGTTTTCCCAACACCCCCCGAAGAGCGGCAGGAGATGCTGCGGGCCACCGGCCTGCACGACTTCCGCGAGCTCTACGGCGACGTGCCCGCGTCCATGTATCTGGACCGGCCGCTCGATCTGCCGTCCGGCATGAGCGAGCTGGAGGTGCGGCGGACCATGACGGAGCTGGCGGGGAGAACCGTGTGTTTTCCACCATTCTCCGCGGCGCCGGAGCCTATGACCACTATATCCCCTCGATCGTGAAGTATATATCCCGGCAAAGAGGAGTTCCCTGACGGCCTACACGCCCTATCAGGCGGAGCTGAGCCAGGGCATCCTCCAGTCCATCTTTGAATATCAGACCATGATCTGCCAGCTGACG
>VOFJ01000422.1_pt1 | contig 16291 bp, 25 predicted proteins | sample 5384081 | NCBI WGS metagenome assembly VOFJ01 (sample SAMN12384729, study PRJNA508395) | human gut metagenome | isolation source: healthy gut I | host: Homo sapiens
GGCTCGCTGAGCGCGTAGTCTCCGAGGTAGTAGGTGGTGAACGTCTGGTGCCATCCGGCGTTGTACCATCCGCTCGTCACTTTTTCAGCGAAGGCAACGAGCTCGGCGTCGTCCGTGATGGGGCCTCTGCGCCGCTTCTTGTAGATGAACTCGTCGCGGCTGTATGTCGGCTGGCCGTCGACATATCCGAAAACATTGGGATCGTAGGTCATGGTCTTGCTCCTTTCATCTTGGCCCGGCCTCGGCCGGGGCGCTTGGCTATCAGCAGCAGGCGAAGATCGCGGCGATCTGCGCCTTGGTCGCTCTCTGGTAGCTGGAATAAAAAACACGACCACCGACTTCTTGGTTGATGGCATAGTGGCCGTCGGCGTAGCGCTTAATGAGCCACACTTTGCGAGGGTTCCACTTGTCAACCTTTCGGGTCAGGGTCGTGTTGTTTCTTCTGCTTCTCATGTGGGGCGTCTCCTTTCTTCGGCCCGGCGCTGCCGGGTGTTCTTGGCTACTGTGCGAGGGTTGCGACCGCCTTCTTGCCTCTGCGCTTGAAGCTCTCACGGAGCCGCCTCTCGGCCAGCTCTGCGCTATACCCCTCGCGCTGGTTTCTGTCCAGCTCGCCGGTCGCGCCGCGCTGGAGCTCCTTGTAGATCGTGGTGTAGTGGACGGAGAGCCGGGCCGCGATGTGTCGGCCGGCCGGTCTCCGATCAGGTGCCACGCCTCGATCTTCTTCCTGTCCTCGAAGGTCAGGTAGCGGTATTTTCCCGTCGGTCTCACCTCCGTCTTTTGGGGTCGATATAAAAGAAAAATGCACAGGCGACTCATGTGAGTCTCTGTGCATTTAATAATAATGGGGGCGATAAGCTGTTTGACAGATAAAATAGATGCAGGTATCATTATTTCAGGAAGGAGCTGAGCCTTATGCCGCATTATAATTTACCTCATAACCACGGGCAGAATATGGAACGGGTTTTAAATAAAATGCCTCACACAGAGGACTTCACAGATATAGCTTTTCTGTTTCAGCAACTTGGAGATCCGACACGCCTGCGGATATTATGGCTTTTTTTGTGCCATTGCGACGAATGTGTCTGCAATATTGCGGCGGCTGTTGATATGAGTGCCCCGGCTGTATCGCATCATCTGCGGATACTAAAGAAAAAGCGGCATTATATCCAGCCGGAGGGACGGAAAGGAAGTCTATTATTCTTTAGCCGACACGCCACAGGCAAAGCTGCTGCACCGTTCCATAGATGCGTTGTTTGAAATATCATGTCCGACTGATTTGTAATAGAGAAATGCGCCGCAGAAGAAAACAGCGGCGCATTTCTGCTTTTATTCTCCAACCTGTATTTTCTTTACGCAGTCATATTCGGCTGCTTCACACGCATGGCCCGGATTGCGTTCAGGATAGCGATGACAGAAACACCTACGTCAGCGAATACCGCCGCCCACATATTTGCATACCCCAAAGCGCCTAAAACCAGTACCAGGAATTTAACGCCCAGGGCAAATACGATGTTCTGATTGGCAATACCAATGGTCTTACGGGCAATCTTCATAACGGCGGCAATCTTGGACGGTTCATCCGTCATCAGAACGACGTCGGCAGCTTCGATAGCAGCGTCGGAACCCAAACCTCCCATAGCAATACCTACATCGGCTCTTGCCAGCACAGGGGCATCATTGATACCATCCCCGACAAAGACCAGCTTGCCCTTTTCGCTTTTCTGCTTCAGCAGATCTTCCACACGGTCAACCTTGTCAGCCGGGGAGCAGTTCGGTATATGCCTGATCCAGACCAAGGCGGCCGGCTACCTTTTGCCCAACCGCATCTGCATCACCGGTCAGCATAACAGTTTTGCGGATACCGGAAGATTTCAGCAGCTTAATAGCTGCCGGTGCATCTTCCTTGACTTCATCTTCGATGACAATACACCCGGCATATTTTCCGTCACAGGCCAGATAAACCACTGTACCAATGGAAACAGATGGTTTGTACTTGATGTGTTCCTTTTCCATTAGTTTGGCGTTGCCAGCCAGAACCGATTTGCCGTCAATGACAGCCTGCACACCATGACCGGCAATTTCCTGCACGTTGGAAATACGGCTGTTGTCGATTTTTCTTCCCATAGGCTTTCTTGATCGAGAGCGAAATAGGATGGTTGGAATAATCCTCTGCGTATGCCGCCAGCTCCAGAAGTTTTTTTCCTCTTTCATGCCATTGGGATGGATTTCACTTACCGCAAAAAGATCCTTTGGTCAAAGTGCCAGTCTTATCAAAGACTACAACTTCGGCATGAGCCAGAGATTCCAGATAGTTGCTGCCCTTTACGAGAACACCAATCTTGGAAGCACCGCCGATACCGCCAAAGAAGCTAAGCGGGATGGAAATGACCAGCGCACAAGGACAGGAAATAACCAGGAAAGTCAAGGCTCTGTAAATCCAGACGCCAAACGCCTGCCCAGTAATAAGCGGCGGCAGGACTGCCAGCGCAAGGGCGGCAAACACCACCGCAGGCGTGTAGTAACGGGCAAAGCGTGTAATAAAGTTCTCGGTTTTTCCTTTTTTATCGCTTGCATTTTCAACCAGGTCAAGGATTTTTCGCTACGGTGGATTCCCCAACCTCTTTTGTTGTCTGGATAGTCAAGATACCAGTCTGATTGATGCAGCCGCTGATGACCTCCATTCCCGGTTCCACCTCACGAGGCATGGATTCGCCTGTGAGGGCGGATGTATCCAGAGCGGAAGAACCTTTGATGATGGTTCCATCCAACAACGGGATACGTTCACCCGGCTTTACTACGATAACAGAACCGATCTGAACTTTGTCAGGGTCAACCTGCACCAGTTTGCCGTCCTGTTCGACGTTCGCATAGTCCGGTCGAATATCCATCAGACTGGCAATAGCTTTTCTGGATTTGGAAACCGCATAAGATTGGAACCATTCTCCAACCTGATAGAACAGCATAACGGCGACACCCTCTGAATGTTCGCCTAAAATCAATGCGCCGATGGTGGCAATCGTCATCAGGAAATTTTCATCAAACACCTGCCCATGCAGAATGTTCGTAATTGCTTTCCAAACAATATCCCACCCAACTACTGCATAGCAGACAAGGAATACTCCCATCTCCACATATTCGGGGAGATGGAGCAGACTGCCTGCAAGGAACAGCACCGCCGCCACAAGGATGCGTGTAAGCAGATGCTTTTGTTTTCGTGTCATAAGTTAAGTTCTCCTTTCATGAAAACACCGGCTACCAGGGATGGCAGCGGCCGGTGGATGGCTTTTTCTTACACCTTAACAGTTACATCCGGCTCGATTTTCTTAATCAGTGCCTTCGCTTCGGTCAGGATGGCATCGAACTTGTCATCCGGCGCTTCCAGAACCATCTTCTGGCCCAGGAAGTTGACGGATACGCTGGTAACACCGTCGATTTTCTTTACGGCGTTCTGGATTTTTGTCTGCACAGTGACCACAATCCAGGTCAATCAGCTTAATTGTCTTTTTTTTCATGGAGATAGCCCCCTTTCTTTTTTGTGATTTGGTTGGTTTGACATGGCTGAACAATTAAAAGGATGTTTAATCGTTCATGCCGCCAGTATATTCACAAAAAGCCCTTAGTCAATGGCTTGGGAGCTGATATTGCCCTTTGGATTGGAAAACCTGCTGATTGGATTTTTACTCAAAAAAAATCTCTTGCTTTTTGGGTAAAAAATCTCCTTTATGGAGCGGACACAAAAAGCGATATTTCATATAATAACTCTAACCAAAACAGATAAGGTGCCTTTTTTGAGAGAAAGTATTCTATGAATAAAAATCTCGGTTCCTCTGACGAACGAGGCAATCAGAAAACTTTTAGCTATTAGGTGAAATCATGAGAATTGTTATTGCTGTTTTGATTGGACTTGTTAGCGCAATAGTTGGAACTTGGTTTGCTTTTTTTCAATCCAGGCATCGGGGGTAGTAATGTCGGTTAGCATTATTGGAGCGGCTATTATATATTTACTATCAAAAGGAAAAAGACCGCTGATTTTGGAAACCGTTTTATGCCAGAAAAATAATACTCTATATTCAAAGTACACAGCAGCTCCGGTCACACTTAGAGCTAATTAGGAGAGAGGCTGATAAATATGAGCGATAACACTAAACTCCTTTTCGGTATCTTTTGCTTGATGCTCACTCTTGTATTTCTCTATACTTTAACAGCACTTGGCTTCAACGGAAATGATTCAGCTTTTATCATTCTGGTTTTAGCGGTAATATCTCTGGTAAACTGGATTGATCTTTGGTATTTTGGGGATTCTTTCGAGCCGAAAAAAATAATACTCTGCCACACGGGGAGTTTGCTGATGAAGCAAGCTCCTTTTTTTTTTCAGAAAACAGCTAAATGGATTTGAAAGCCTACCCATTGGAGCAGACAAAAAACGGTGCTGGCAAGTATAATAATGCACGGTCAAGTAATGACCATTCGTGCAACGCTATGACTGGGGCGGACAGGTATCTTTCCCCAAAGATGCCAAACGCCCCTTTCCATAACGGTTTTTAGTCCCCCACGGGGGAGGGTACTCGCACAAAAATCCAATACGAAAGAAGGGATGATTTTTGCAAAAAGAGCAATTTGACATTACGGGTATGACTTGCTCGGCCTGCTCTACCAGAGTGGAAAAGAGCGTGGCAAAGCTCACCTGGCATCAAAGAAGTGTCCGTCAACCTGTTAAAGAATAGCATGGTTGCTTCTTATGATGAGTCCGTTTTGGATACGGCGGGAATCGTCCAGGCCGTTGAAAAAAGCCGGATATGGTGCGTTCCCCAAAAACTCCGGCACAAACGAAAAGCCACACGGCTGCCCCGGCAGCAAAACCGGAGGTCAGTACGGCGCAGGTAGAATACAAGCAGATGAAACAACGGCTTTTGCTGTCTGCGCTCTTTACGATACCGTTGTTTTATATCTCTATGGGTCACATGATGGGCTGGCCCTTGCCCGGTTTTCTGCTGGGCATGGAAAATGCAATCACCTTTGCATTTACCCAGTTCCTACTGCTGATCCCTGTGGTGTTCATCAACTTCAAATATTACCGGATGGGCTTCAAGACCCTGTTCCACGGCTCGCCTAACATGGATTCGCTGATTGCGATAGGCTCCAGCGCCGCAATCGTTTATGGCATTTACGCCGTTTACAAAATCGGCATCGGATTCGGTCATGGGGATATGGCTACGGTTCACAGCTTTATGATGGATTTGTATTTTGAATCCGCAGGCATGATTCTGACCCTTATCACCTTGGGCAAAACCCTGGAAGCCCGTGCAAAGGGCAAAACTTCGGATGCGATTACAAAACTGATGAACCTGGCTCCCAAGACTGCTACCGTGGAGGGGGACGGCCAGGAACTTCAAGTTCCTGTTGAAGATGTGCAGTTGGGTGAAACCCTGATTGTCAAGGCCGGAGAATCCGTGCCGGTGGATGGCATTGTGATTGAGGGATTTTCCTCCTGTTGATGAATCTGCCCTGACCGGCGAGAGCATCTCCGTGGAGAAGCATATCGGGGACAAAGTGATCGGCGCGACCACAAGTAAGTCCGGCTATTTCAAGATGCAGGCCACCAAGGTGGGCGATGATACCACGCTGGCACAGATCGTCCGGCTGGTGGATGAAGCGACCAGCTCCAAGGCCCCTATTGCGAAACTGGCTGATAAAGTTAGCGGCGTATTCGTACCGGTAGTTATCACGATTTCCCTGATTGCCGTTGTAGTCTGGCTGCTGTTGGGATATGGCTTTGAATTTGCCCTATCTATCGGCATTTCTGTCCTGGTCATTTCCTGTCCCTGTGCGCTGGGCCTTGCAACGCCTACGGCCATTATGGTCGGAACCGGCAAGGGCGCAAGCAACGGTATCCTGATTAAATCGGCGGAGGCCCTGGAAACGGCCCATAACATTGATACGGTTGTGCTGGATAAGACCGGAACCATTACCCAGGGTACACCTGTGGTGACAAATATGCTCTGCAAAGAGGGTATCCGCTCAAAAGAGCTGCTGCAAATTGCGGCTTCTCTGGAAAAACTGTCCGAACATCCTTTGGCAGATGCGATTGTAACAGAAGCTGAAAAAGAGGGGCTTTCTTTCCTGCCGGTGAGCGATTTTAAGCAGATTCCCGGCCAGGGTATTGTCGGTTGGATCGGTGATGATACCTGCCTTGCCGGCAATCGCCGGTTAATAGAGGCAAATGGTATCCAGGGCGGCGCACTCCTCCAGTTGGGCGAGGGAAATGGCTGTGGATGGCAAAACACCGCTGTTCTTTGCCCGTGGCGGGCAGCTCATTGGTGTCATTGCCGTGGCCGATGTAGTGAAGCCCACCAGCAGACAGGCGGTGCAGGAACTGGCCCGCATGGGGATTGAAGTCGTCATGCTGACCGGGGATAATGCCAAGACTGCTGAAGCAATCCGGCGTCAAGTCGGTGTGAACCGTGTGGTTGCCGAGGTGTTTCCCCAGGACAAGGAAAAGGAGATCCGGCGATTACAGAACGAGGGGAAAAAAGGTTGCCATGGTGGGCGACGGCATCAATGATGCACCGGCACTTGCCAGAGCAGATGTCGGTATCGCCATCGGAGCGGGAACCGATGTGGCGATTGAGTCAGCAGATATTGTTCTGATGAAAAGTGACCTGCTGGATGTGTCCACAGCGATCCAGCTTAGTAAGGCGGTCATCCGCAATATCAAGCAGAACCTCTTCTGGGCATTTATCTATAACATTATCGGGATTCCGGTGGCAGCAGGGCTTTTCTACCTGCCTTTTGACCTGAAATTGAATCCAATGATCGGGGCGTTTGCCATGAGCTTCAGCTCTGTATTTGTGGTATCGAACGCCCTGCGGCTGAGATGGTTCAAGGCAAAGCATTTATCCCATACGGAGCCAGACACGGCCCAATCGTATGCAGAAACACCAGCTAAAAAAAAATAAGCAAAGGAGCGATTGAAATGGAAAAAGTATTGAATATTGAGGGGATGGTCTGCATGAACTGCGTAAAGCACGTTGACAAGGCGCTGCGTGAAATCCAGGGCATCAGGGAGGTTTCTGTCAGCCTTGAAAACAAATCGGCACAGGTGCAGCTTAATCAGGATGTGCCGGATGAAGTATTGAAAGCGGCGATTGAGGATGCGGGCTATCAGGTTGTGGGTATCCAGTAAACGGGCGGCCTATGAAAGCAAAAAAAAGATGATATTACCCACAAATTGAAGATTGCCAGAGGACAGTTAGACGGTATCCTTGCAAATGGTTGAGGAAAATCGCTATTGCGTGGATATATCCACGCAGCTTCAGTCCGTGCAGGCTTTGTTAAAGAGCGTAAATCAACAGATTCTACAGGCACATATCCGAAACTGTGTCCGGGAGGCTTTGCAAACCGATGCAGAAAATCCGAAGCTGGAAGAAGCCCTGAAACTACTGGAAAAAATGATACAGTAACAACGGGAGCGGAAAGGGCTTATGTCCTTTCCGCTCCTAAATTCGTTTCAGATTGGATTGTAAATCCTGCGGTTGGGAGCGTACAAAAAGCCCGGATTTTATATACTTTTTAGGTGGTTAGATGTGGCTAATGAATGAAGATCAGGAGGAAATAAGTGATGAAACAGGCACTTGACACAAGAACAAAGCTCTTAACAAAAAACCCCTGGCCGCTGATGATTGAACTTAGCATCCCTGCGGTTCTCGGCATGGTGGTCGTTGGGCTTTATAACATGATGGATTCCATCTTTGTCGGCCAGATGGTCGGTGACGTGCAGATGGGAGCCATATCGGTATCCTATCCCTTGACGCTTAATCAATGCCGGTTCAGCGGCAATGCTGGGCGTGGGTTCTGCATCGGTACTGTCCCGCGCTATCGGTAAGAAGGACGAGAACACAATTAAAAGATCATGGGCAACTTGGTTGCGATGGTTCTTCTGTTGTCCGTCATCTACACTGTTGTGGGTATGGTTTTACCCGCCAGCTTCTGTCCCTGACCGGAGCCAGCGATAACATTCTGAATTACGCTGAGAAATATCTGCGGATCGTATTCGCCGGTTCTCTGTTCGTAAACTTCTTCCAGAGCGCCAACATGGTCATCCGTGGAGAAGGCCAGCTCAAAAGGGCAATGACCATCATCGCCAGCGGTGCAATTTTAACATCATTCTCGACCCGATTTTTATTACGATCTTAAACCCCTATGGCATGGGCATTGAGGCCGCTGCTTATGCGACCGTTTTTTCCCAGTTTATCCAGGCCCGGCTGTTACCCTGTGGTATTTCAAGAAGAAAAAAGCCCCCATGTGAAGATCGGGCATATCCGCATTGATGGTGAGCTGCTTCCCCAGGTTCTTTCTGTCGGCGTATCTGCTCTGTTAATGCAGATTCTGACCCTGGTGCAGCAGACAGTGATTTATCGTGTGGCATCGAACTATGGCGGTGAAACCTCCCAGCTCCTTTTGAGCGGCGGCGCTCCGGTTCTGGAATTTCTCTTTTGTACCTCTATGGGGTATCAGCCAGGGATTCCAGCCTGCCGCCGGTACAAACTACGGTGCAAAGACTATGACCGGGTAAAGACGCTGACCAGAGTTTTCATTATCGCCGCAACGCTGCTGTCGCTGGTGTTCTATATCCCCGCCGAGCTGTTCCCAGAAAAGATTTTGTCCATGTTCTTGACAACGCCGGGTATCGCCGCATCGGGTTCGACAAACTTCCGTATCATGTTCAGCACCTATATCCTGCAAGGCAGCTTTTGATGATCGCCGTAACTTTGTTCCAGTCTTTGGTAAAGGCAAAAAAGGCCACCTGGCTGGTGCTGTTCCGTCAGATTATTCCTGTTTATCCCGCTTTGCGTGGTTCTGCCAATGATCGGCAGCATGGGTATTCGCGGTGTCTGGCTGGCGATTGCTCTGACTGATGCGATTCTGGTGGCTATTATCGCGTTCATGGTGGCTTATGAGTTCCGCAAACTGCCTGCGACTTCTTCCGTAAATCGGTGAGGAGGGAGCGTTCATGTATCTTTGCGATGGAAAAATAGGAAATGAATATAAAGTTGAGGATATTGATCTGCCTGTCAATATAGAAAAGCGTTTGGAGGCCTTGGGATGACCCGTGGAACCTCTATCGCTGTTCTGAACAGCAAAAGTCGGGGTGTCCTGATTGTGAAAGTCAGGGGAACACGGTTTGCTCTTGGGCGCAATATCACAAAGAATATTTTAGTGGGGTAAATTCCGATGAGAGAAAAATTTGACTATCGGCTTCATCGGAAATCCGAACTGCGGAAAGACAACACTTTTTCAATGCTTACACCGGTGCAAATCTAAAAGTGGCAAACTGGCCAGGTGTAACCGTTGAGAAAGTAGAGGGTGCCATTAAAGACCATGATCTGAATATTCGACTGGTCGATCTTCCTGGCACTTACAGCCTGACCTCCTACACAATGGAAGAACAGGTATCCAGGCAGTTTATACTAAGCGATGAAGTCGATGTGATTATTGATGTTGCGGACGCTTCCGCTCTGGAGCGAAACTTATACTTAACTTTGCAGCTTTTGGAGCTGGGCAAGCCGGTCGTGCTGGCGCTGAACATGATGGATATTGTGGAAAAGCGCGGCATGGAGATTGACACACACAGACTGCCGGAAATGCTGGGCATCCCGGTCATTCCAGTTTCAGCCAGAAAACGGACAGGACTGGATGTGCTACTTCATGCAGCGGCACATCACAAGGACTGCAAAGACCCGGAGTGCTTGATTCGTCACCACAAAATACAAGCCAAAGCACCGGCACGACCATCATTCAGAATACGCAATGGTTTACAGTGATGCTATTGAGGACAAGATTGATCTTATCATGGCAGAGCTGAAGCGGAAATATCCGAACCTATCCAATTACCGCTGGCACGCCATTAAGCTGTTGGAGCAGGATAAGGAAATCTCCGAACGTTATCCGGTAAGCCTCCCGGATGTGATCGACCGGAACTATGAATCGGACATCATCAATGAGAAGTACGATTTTATCCAGGAGATCATCAGGGAAGTATTGGTAAATAAAGACCGGCAGGATGCCTTGACTGAAAAAGTAGACCGGGCACTGACCCACCGGGTTTGGGGTATCCCGATTTTCCTTGGTATCATGGCGGTGGTATTTTTCCTGACCTTTACCATTGGCGATTGGCTGAAAGGATATTTTGAAATGGGCATTGAAAGCCTGTCAGCACTGTTGAGCGATGGCTTAGTCGCTGCCGGGGTAAACGAGATGCTGCGTTCCTTGCTGGTGGACGGTATCATAGCCGGTGTAGGTGGAATCCTCACTTTTCTGCCAAACATTTTTATCCTGTTCCTGGCATTGGCATTCCTGGAAGACACCGGCTACATGGCCCGTGTCGCCTATGTCATGGAGGGTATTATGAGTAAGCTGGGCTTATCCGGTAGGGCTTTCATTCCCATGATACTGGGCTTTGGCTGTACGGTTCCGGCAATCATGGCTTCAGGTCTTTGGAAAACCGGCGTGACCGTTTTAAGGTCATGTTGATTACGCCCTTTATGAGTTGCAGCGCCCGTCTGCCAATCTACATCTTGTTTGCCGAGATGTTCTTTCAGGAACACGCCATGCTGGTAGCCTACTCCATGTACCTAATCGGCTTGCTGGTCGCTATCCTGGTCGCTGCGGTCATTCATCTGATCGACCGCAGAAAGTCGGAAAACTATCTGCTGATTGAGCTGCCGGAATATAAGGCCCCCAGCGCCAGAACTGTGGCAATCTATGTATGGGAAAAGGTAAAGGACTACCTTACCAAAGCAGGTACTACCATCTTTGTGGCATCTATCCTGATGTGGGTGATCTTAAACTTCGGGCCGCAGGGTTACACCACGGAAATGGCAGACAGTTTCGGGTCTATCCTGGGGGCCATTGGCTTGTACCGATCTTTGCACCGATTGGACTGGGATTCTGGCAGATAGCGGTTGCTCTGATTGCTGGCATCTCTGCAAAAAGAGGTTGTGGTGTCCAGTTGTGCCGTTCTGTTTGGGATTCCCAATATCAACTCCGGCGCGGGAATGGATACATTGGTCGGCATCCTGGGTGCAGCCGGTTTTGGACAGCTCAATGCGTTTTGCCTGATGATTTTCTGCCTGCTTTACGTTCCCTGTGCAGCGGCCCTAGCTACAATTCGCAAGGAATCCGGCAGTACAAGGTGGATGCTGTTCTCGGCCCTGTTCCAGTTGGTTGTGGCCTGGGCTGTTACTTTTGTGGTTTATCGAGTTGTTGGACTTTTGCTGTGAGGTATGAATATGACGTTTGGAAAAGTGCTTCGTTCAGCGGCCATTTTATCAGTGGTCGCATTTGGACTTTGATTTTGAAAAGAGGATCGGAGACCCAAAGCTAATAAGTTGTGAGTTTCCAGTCAGAAAGGAGTTTTAGATGCTTGTTACTGGTATAATCCTTATCGGGATTGTTTTCTATGCAATATGGGCTGTGCGAAAAATCCATAAGAACCGCAAAAATGGTTCTTGTTGTAGCGGCAGTTGTTCCGGTTGTGTAGGGAAAGGAATATTGCAGCAAATAAAATCCCGCATATAGCCGATGTTTTCCGTTTTGGAGGGCATCGGCTTTTTCGTATATTTGCACATTCGGCAGGGCTGCACTATAATAGAATTTGCTTTCTGATTGGATTGCACATCCTGCCGATTGGAGCGGTATAAAATGAGAAAAAACTATATAATAAAAGACGCCAGGAGAATCCTGGCAGAACAAATACGAGAGAATAACGGAATGAATACTATGAACAAAAACCCTATCACCAATGCTACGGGGTTATCTGCGATTATTCCAAAAGATAATGACGGATATTGCACCGTCTATAAAATGGACTGTGAGGATGGCCTGGGGCTTATGACAGTCTATCAGGTTTATCCCGGTATCCAGCTTATTTACAATGATTTTGAAGCAACGAGTTGTTATTGGGACGGAACCATTGATAAGAATGTGCTGGAGATCAATCATTGCCGGGAAGGGCGTGAAGGGAGCGTATTGCAAAGCGGTTCCTGCCTGTACCTCGGAGAAGGGGATCTTTCCATTCATACAATGGATAACTGTGCTTCTGAAATGGCCTTTCCTTTGAGACATTATCGCGGAATCTCAGTAGTGCTTGATCTGGAGCTGGTTTCTCAAAATCCGCCTGGAATCCTTGCCGAGAGCGGTATTGGTATTGCAGATTTCAAAAACAAATTTTGTGCCGATGGCGCATGCTTTGTCATGCGGGCCAAGGATGAGATTGAGCATATCTTTTTCTGAACTGTATTCCGTACCGGATCGCCTGCAAAAGCCATACTTCATGCTGAAGGTGCAGGAGCTTCTCTTATTCTTGTGTATGGTGGATGTAAAAAAAGAAAAGCAGCGTGAGATCTATACTTCTCCCCAGGTGGAGGTTGTACGGGACATTCACAAGCGGCTTATCTCCAACTTGCAGGAACGGCCAACGATTGAGGAACTTTCCAAAAAATATCTTATCAATACTGCGACTTTAAAAGATACATTCAAGGGAATTTATGGACAACCCATCGGAACCTACATGAAAGAATACCGAATTAAACAGGCTGCTATTCTGCTCCGGCAGACACAGGCAACCATAGCAGAAATTGCCAGCCAGGTTGGATATGAGAATCAGAGTAAATTTGCAACAGCATTTCGAGATGTCATGAAGATTGCACCGGCTGAATACCGGAAACAAAATAGTGGCGATTGATTGGGCTAGGAAAATTTTTACGTCTACTGCCGGAGGCAAAATAAAACCAGCAGAAACAAATTGCATTTTGCCCTGCTGGTTTTATTCATAATTTTGCGGATCGGAGGATTTGTAACGTCGGCTGATAAACTGCTCCGCCATACAATCCAGTGTTTTTCAAGATAATCTGCCGCTCATCCTCGGTACAGGCCAGAAACTTGCCCATAAAATGCTGTACTTGCTTTTCCTGTTCCGAAGCGTCAGGATAAAACAGCTCATTAGCAGAAATGCCTAATCGCTTGATAAAGGATGCCAGTACATCGTAAGACGGATTTTTCCGGCCCTTTTCAATATCCTGGAGATGGCGAAGCCCCTCTGCCGGTTTGATCCGCAAGCTCTTGTTGGGTCAGCCCACATTCTTCTCTTGCATCTCTGAGGCACTGTCCCAAATACACAAATACATCTTCCGGCATGATTGTTCACCTCTATTACATTCTATCGTGCGTAAGGGGAAGTTACCATAACCCAATCACGCGTATTAATATGTGCCTATAATGCGCCTTTGAAAAATGAAATATGCAAAATAGCCCTGACGAGAGGCCAATAAACAAAAAAACGGCTTTTCACGGCAGGGCATATTTCCGTTACCGCCCGTGACTGCTGTTTAAGGAGTCTACAATGGGCGGTTATTTATTTCAGCAGAATTATGGCTTTCAAGTAGGTAATTACCTAAAAAAAAATCACTGACCTACCAAAGAAAAATTATGCGCAAGGACACGCGCAATCGAGCGTAAATAACCCGCACAATCGAACAACATACCACACAAAATGCGTCAGACAGCTATTAAGGCCGTCTGACGTTTTTTCTTTGTCGATTTTACGGGAATTTTCCCGAATATCCCCGGTGTCGCTCCCCACCATAGCCATTTCGGTTGCCCTTTGTCCCTAACAACTGAAATGGAGGAAACTATGACCAAGATCAATCTGCGGGGAGCAGTATCCCGATTTTTATAAGACCGATTATATTATTGAGGTTCCTGATGAAGTAGTCGCTGTTATGAAAGAGCATGACCGCCTGGAGGCCGCATATCGCCGCCGTACATATTACCACAAGGCGCATTATTCCCTGGATCGCGGAGACGGAATTGAGTATGATGCCCTTTTCGTTTCCATGACCCCTTGTGAGCTGTATGAGCGCAAAGTGACGATGGAGCAGCTTCACGCTGCGATTGCCGCTCTGCCGGACAAGCAGGCCAAGCGCATCTATGCTTACTACTTCCTGGGACTGACAGAATCAGCGATTGCCAAGAGCGAAGGAGTCAGCGTTGCATCGGTCAGCGAATCTATACAGCGCGGCCTTCGGAACATGGAGACTTTCCTTAAAAATCGTCTGTAACGCCCCCTGAAAGAAAGGCTCAAAGCCTCACGGTTATTAGAAGGACACGCTATCCTCGTGACCTCAAGATCTTTGAAAACTGAATAGACAGCACAACAGGTACATAACTCATGTACGAGCGAATGTGAAACGCCGCGAAGATGGAGCAGTCAGGAGGTGATGAAAGAACTGCTTCGGAGCGATCTACGATTTCATAAAACGGATGGTGGCACATCCGGCGCGATGAGGGCGCGGGGGCTTAAAGATACTTCCTCACGGCCCGCCAAAGACTTGGGAGGGAACCCTGCGGCACACGATACGAACGATGCTGCGGAGTTATGACAGCCGCGCCAGCGGAGACCTGTTGTGTTCCCATCGTCAGGGGGCGTGGCAAATATGACGAGTAATCCGAACAGAATAACAGTAGCCGCACCAGGTTTTTATCCGAAGATTTCTTTCAGACTGGTGCGGCTGTTTAAGTATTAAGATATTAAGGAGGCGAGAGTGATGTTTGAAAAATTCCATCGAGGTGACATATATTCGGCTGATTTAAGCCCTGGTATCGGCTCCGAACAAAGTGGCTCTCGTCCTGTACTCATTCTTCAAAATAATGTGGGAAATTGTTTCAGTCCTACGATTATTATTGCAGCAATTACCAGTGTAAGCAAAAAAAGCAGAAAGTTCCCCACGCATTACCACTTAAATGACAGATGCGGTTTGGTGAAACCATCTGTTGTTATGCTGGAACAGATCAGAACAATCGACAAGTCGAGGTTAAAAAACTATATTGGTCATCTAAACAAGGATGACATGGAAAACATAAACAAGACGCTCTTGTGCAGTCTGGGGATTACATAAAAGTGCCGAAAGGCCGTATCATTTTCAGGCTGTGCAAGTAGAGTTATAATTTCGTTAGGAATTGCGGAGGTGATTCTGAATGGAGAATATCCAGAATAAAAGCGCATTGATTCCTTCAGATGAAATCCGGTCAGAAGAACTTCTGGCGGAACAAAAATTTGAAGCGTTTATCACTTCGCTGGCACATATCATCGAGAAATATGGTATGAGAGTGCTGGGCGAGGTTGACGGAGCTGCGTGAGAATCGCAGCTTTACATAGGATATTTTCCAAAAGTAAATTTTGGAGGTATGAATTATGAACCGATATGGAAAACGCTGTGTTTTGTATCCGAGGGTCAGCACAGAGATGCAAGTGGACGGATACAGCCTGGAAGGTCAAAAAAATATGCTGACACGATTTGCGGATCGTGAGGAAATGATCGTTGTTGATACTTATGAAGATGCCGGTAAATCCGGTAAATCCATTGAGGGACGGCCTGCCTTTCAAAAAATGCTCAGAGATATTGAGGATGCGGCTTTGGATCTTTCCACAATAAGAATTTTTCGTCTTGTCATTTTTGCTCTCATTCTCAAATCTACATTTTATCACAAATACCCCCCTGGGTGTCAAATGATCTGTTCGTGGAACACTGCCAGCCAATCACGACCAGGGGTTGTGCGAAAAATATCAACATTGCCAGTAAGCAAAAAAATATTTTGACACTATACTATTATATAATACCTCAATGAATATTACAATTTCATGTTTTTTATCTGTTATTTTTTTTTGATTTTTTTATACAAAATTAATCAATTTTCAAAATAAGTCTTTAATGACGCGTCTTTTGCACTTTTCTGTTCCAGTTCCCTGTCGACCGAGCAATCCCATTTCCATGGCTTTTCACATCGCCCGATACCCTGTTGCCACGAAGGTCATTTCCAGCCTTTATTTCTTTTATAATGCTCTCCACATGTCCACCAGTCTGTTGTAATCCATACCCTGAAATCCCACTCCACCACGCAAAATATCTGTCAAAAGCTCATAGCTCTCGAGTACGGTGTCCGTTAACAGCATTGTAAAGGGCATGATCGTCCAAGGCTGTAACTTCTTTTTACAATAATCTCAAAGCCCTTCAGATAAATTTCACGAAGTGCACGCTCCGATACCCTGGAATCCACTATTTTTTCTGTTTGTTTCTTTTGTTGTTTGCTGTAAAAAATGCTTTTTACAGATGCTGCAATATGCTGTGACTGAATCCCCCTTTACCATAGCGGCACCCATTTTTCCAGCTTAATCAACGGATCCCTCGGAATAATATTCAAAATTTCTTCCACACATAGGGTTTCTGTGAATATT
>VOFJ01003466.1_pt1 | contig 16265 bp, 25 predicted proteins | sample 5384081 | NCBI WGS metagenome assembly VOFJ01 (sample SAMN12384729, study PRJNA508395) | human gut metagenome | isolation source: healthy gut I | host: Homo sapiens
CTACAGCTTCCATCCCGCCGCCGATCAATTTACCCATCATCCTTCACAGATGCAGCGGTAGAGCTGGTGGTGTGTATCAGCACAGTTTGCCTCGCGCTGGGCATGTCACCTTAGTCATTGTCTGGGTCGGCAAAAAGTGTGCCCGTAACTGTGGGCGCAATCAGCATAGCATGCGCTGCCGAAAGATACGCCCTGGTAATGACGGTATGGATGCCCGCTGGGAACTTTTCTATAATATCTGATGCACTGGGCGGCCTTGAGCGCCGCCGTAAAGCACCTCGGCTTCGGTGGCCTGCGTTTGCCCAGACGGACGTTGTCCAGAATGCTGCCCTTGAGAAGGCGGCTGTTCTGGAACACAAAGGAAATGGTATCCATCAGCTCTTCCTTGGGGATGTCCCGCACATCCGCTCCGCCCACCCGGACGCTGCCGCCCTGCACATCGAAGAATCGGCAGATGAGACTTGCCAGCGTAGATTTTCCGCCGCCGGAGGGACCTACAAAAGCCACAATCTGTCCCGGCTGGATGTCCATGGAAACGCCCCTGATAACATCCGTCTTGCCGTCATAGCTGAAATGCACATCCTTCAGGGACACAGAGGCATCTTTCGGATGCCGCGGATGATCGTTTTCTGGCACAGGTTCCGCATCCAGAACCGAATCCACACGAGCCAACGCATCTGCCACAACGAGTTCATTTTTCGCTCATGTACATGATGCGGGTCAGGGTCAGGGAGATTACCGGGGTAATGATGATATAGAACAGCAGATTCAGCAGGAATTCCGGATGTCACGCCGTGCCGTGAACAGCAGTCCGCCCGCAATCAGAAAGGCGAACACGCCGTTGACGGCGGCGGTATAGAGCATCATGGGCATCCGCAGTCTCTTTGGTGTAGGAATGACCCACTTTTCGTACTCATCAATGGTGGCCTTGAACTTTTTGAAGGAAAACACACTCTGCCCGAAGGTCTTGACCACAGGAATGCCCCGGACATATTCCACTGCCTCGTTGGACATGGCCTCCAGTGCGTTGCCGTATTGCCGCATTTTTTCGACCATCCGCTTGCCGGTCATGGTCGTCATAATGAGGAAAGCCAGCACCACCGGCGCAAGGCTCAGCAGCCCCAACCTCCAGTCGAACGCCAACAGCAGCACCAGCAGCCCCACCGGGGTGGCGATGGCGTTGTACTGGTCGGGCAGCTGGTGGGCAAGATAGGTCTCGGCGGCTCCGGTGCTCTCATGGATGATCTTGCGCAGCTTACCGCTGCCGAAGGTCTCGGCAAAGCCCAGCGGCAGCACTGCCAGATGCTCCGACACTGCCAGCCGCAGATTCGTCGCCACCCGGAACGCCGACAGATGGGAGCACATCAGCGCCGCAACGTAAATAAGGTAAGACAGCACCGCGAATAACACTGCCATCCAGCCGTAATGGGGGATGTTCACCGCCTGCGCGTAGTTTGGCGCTGCGTCCAGCACATCCCGCAGGATCTTCCAGATGTACACAAAAGGCACCAGCGCCACCAGCGCACTGGCCGCAGACAGCACCCACGAAGCGTAGGTGAAATATCGATAGTTCCCGGCGTAATCCATCAGCCGGGAAAGATCAGACTGTTTTTTTCAATTAAATCACATCCTCATTTGAAAAACGGTATGCGCACCCGCTTGATCCAAACGGGTGCGCAAAGAGCAATTATTCTGCATTCGACAGATTTTCTGTGACGAACAGCTCAATGACATTTTCCATGGTCGCCTGATCATAATCCTCCGCGATGGCGGCTGCATTCCAATAGGCATAATTGCCCTCGAACCAGCTTTGAAGATCATTCAGATCCTCTGCATAGCGGAACTCCAGATGATAGGTGGTTTCCATGGTATCGGGTGAGAAGGCAAAATAGGTAAACTCACCGGAGTTTTCATCCTCGCTCTGATAGAAGATGAAGCCGTTTTCGTTTTTCTCATCCAGCAGCTTATAGGTGTGGGAGAAAACCTCCTGTCCCTGCGCGTCCAGGCCGGTGATCGTGTGACCGTCCATCACAAACTTGTCCACGCCGCCCAGGAAATAGCAGTTAAACGACATGCTGTCCGGGTCTGCCGCGTATTTTTCTGTGGCTTCCGGGCCGTAAGGCTCCGCCATGCACATCCCCAGCAGCATATCCGTGGCGGTCTCGGCATTCTCCGCGCCTACCAGCGGTGTAGTTGCATCGATCCAGATCGTCCGGTACTCGGCTTTTGACAGTTCCGGGAACAGCTCCACATACGTGCCGCCGATGGTGGTCAGATAATCGTCGGTCGTCGTGCTCTGGTCAGCCGCCGGCGGCGTCTGTTCATCTGTTTTCGTCTGGCCGCAGCCGGCATCCGACAGCAGGCAGATTACGCAAAGCACAAAAGCAGCAAATTTCTTTTTCATACAGTACCTCCTGAAACTTCTTAGTTAGTGTCCTCTAACCACCGCGTATTCTAACATGATTCGCGTTTTCAAACTACTCCGTTTTGGTTTCTATGCTCCGTTTTACTGCATTCGTTTTATCAGCGCGATAGCGGGACGGTGTTTCCCGTACCGCTTTTTAAAGCTCTCCGAAAATTTGCTGGCGTTGTCATATCCTGCGTGCTGGGCGATCTCTGTAATAGGCTTCCTGCTGCGAACCAGCTCCACCGCTGCTTGCTCCAGACGGTATTCCTTGATGTAATGGTAGACAGGCATACCATAGGTCTGCTTGAACAGCTTTTGCAGGTGCGACACGGAAATCGCGTGCTCTGCCGCCAGCTGGGCAAGGGACACATATCCCTCCCGGTTCGTCAGCAGATGATCCCGGAGATGGTGTGCCAGTGCCGTCTGCTCGGCAGAGCAATACGGATCCGCAGCACGTTCCTGCGGAATGCGGCCCAGCAGCAGCATCAGCTCCAGAACCTTCAGCTGCAAAAGCCGCGCTCTGCGTAGGAGGCGCTTTCATAAAGCTCACGGAATACATGCTCGCAGCGCGGACCGGCGGGAGCCGACCATATACCACTTGCTGCCCAGAAGATTCTGCTTGAGCGCGGTAAAGTCTATGGGAAATGCCGGAGCATTCAGACGTATCCAGTGTCCTGCGGCTGCGGGGTCGATTTCGAGACAAAGGCCCTCTGTAATAGCCAAGCGGAAAGTGTGACTCCGACTTTGTCCCGTGCAGCCCATCGTAGCAGCTGATCGCCATGTCTCCCGGTTTCAGAAGAACATGACTGCGCATGGAAAAGCTGGTTTCAAAGCGGCCGTTGATGCAGAAATTGACCTCCAGCACGCCGACCTGTGTGCGGATCTCCGTATACGATCCCATTTCCAGCTGCATCAGCATCACGCTCACGCCGTCAAAGATCCGAAAACAGTGAATTTCTCCGTTTCCGTCGGCGTTTTCAAAGCCGCCTGTCTGACCGATCGGGCAGGAACCGATATTGGTTTCGTCATGGTAAAGGTAATGTGAACGATGGTCAACACCGCCTTTCTCCAATGGAATGCCATGCGCCTGTGCCGATGCCGGCGTTTACTCCGTGCTCGTCCATGTGTGGATGGCTGCGCTCACGCGGCGGTCAATATCCTGGCGTGTCTGTCTGCACGCTTCCGGAAACTGCTTTGCTGCCTGAAATGCCAGACGGACGAAGAGACCTGCTCCCACAGGCAGCATGATCTTCAGCATTCCCTCCGGGAAAACAAAGTGGGTGCCGTGGGCATAAACCGCCGTCTCAACCTCGCATTCATGGGGCTTTTCCGCAAGGCGCTTTTCCATACGGCGGATATACTTTGCGGTATCCCACAGCGCATCGTCCTCCGCGCCGATCAGCAGCAGCTTTCCCCGGATGTTTTCAACAGGAATATATTCTTCCGGCTCGATCGGATGCACCGCCTCGGAATCGTCAAACAGCTTGCGGGAGTTGACCATGTCACCGGTGCGTTTGCTCTCGGCGGCGATACAGTGCCAGTAGTCAGGATGCTGATAGCAAAACGGCATATAGGGCAGCGGTTTGCCTGCGTAAGGAAAACAGCGATTCGCCCTCGACCGGCCACTCCTTGCAGCCGTCCCTTTTACCCTGCATAAACCCTGCCACACAAAATCGCTGGGCGTCATGGCAATGGTCAGGGTGATATCTGGGAACATGGCCGCCGCCGTCAGCGCAAGCGTTCCGGTGGTGGATGCACCGGCAATGCCGATTTTTTTGTTCCCGTTGGCTTTCAGCCACGAAATGGCCGCCTCCATGCGCTCCAGCGGATAATTGTGATGGCCGTAATCCTTTTTCGCAGGCGACATTGTGAGCACGTTTACGCCCCGCCCGCAGAGCCATTTCGCCGCCGAGCGGGCAAGCCGATCCTCCGGGTCATCCCCGATCATCGCAATCACCGCGCAGTCCGACCCGCCGGCGCACGCCCAGTACGCGCCGTAAAAGCCGGCGGTCTCCACATCAAAGTGCAGGTGTTTCATTGCTTTCCCTCCATAATGTCCTTCACCAACTGCGCCCAGCGCTCTGGATAACAGGCCAGCAGCTCCTCGTGCTGCAAGTCCTGCTCGTGGATTACCGGGCGGGCAAAATGCTGTTCATAGCGCACGGTATTTTCTCACCCATCTTGAGGGCGTAGAAAATATGAATTTCCGTCCCCGGCACGTCGAGCTTGTCTGGCAGCGGCGTAATGAGATCGGAATAGAACTGATTCTTGCAGCTCTGCATGGTCACATAGAGCCGTGCGCCGCCGAGCATTTCCATGAACGCCTGCACATAGCCGCCCATTTCCGACTTTCGCTGCGTGAGGCGTTTTTGCAGCAATCGACTCTTGAACTGTCCGTCCCGAATCAGCGGATAAATCAGCGGCAGGAGAAGATTTGTTTGCAGCTTTGCCGCAATGGGAGATGCTTGGTCAAGATCAGAGCTGCCGAGAATTCCGTAATCCATATGAATATTCTGCCGCGCCGCCAGCAGTCCCACGAAACGAACCGCCCAGAGAGCAGCCATAGCTCGCCAGGATATGTCCGCCGCAATGTTCCTGAATGTAAGATTCTATTTTCTCTGTTTCCTCCAGCATAGTGGGAAACTCGGTATGTTCCGTTTCATCGAAACCATCGTAGCTGACGCAGAGAACGCGATACCTGTCCGACAGCAGCGGAATGACCCGTCCAAAATTGCCCTTCCAGTGGCAGCAGGTGCCGGGCAGCAGTAGGATGACCGGGGGCATTTTCTGCGCCGAAGGAATAAACTTTTTCATCTTCCCCACTCCCTTCAGGAACCCGTTCTTTGCCATTTTTTTCGTGTCGTCCGATTCATCATAAGCGTCATAAGGCGCGGTGGGGTCATGGGAACCCGCTTTTTGAACGGTGAGCAGAGCTTGTCCTTATGGGCAAAGGCAAACTCGAAGTTGTCCGTCCAGCCGGTGTGGCCGGTGAGGAACAGCGGGTGTAATCCACGGCTTTGCAGCTTCTGCTCCAGCGCCGCCAGCGACTTTACCGCCAGTTTGTTGCTTTCTGCCAGAGAGGAAATGAAGCTGTAGCCGCCGTCCGCGCCGAACCAGAGAGTGTCGCCGGTGAAGAGATATTTGTCGTCAATGAGATAGACCATATGCCCCCATGTATGGCCGGGGGCACGAGAAAGCACTCAATTTTGATGCCGTCAATCTCGAAAGTCCTTCGCCGTCATGCAGCAGCACCTTTTCGTTGTTAATTGCGACCTGCGGCAATTTATAGAGATGATATATGACTTTTCGCCGCACCTCGCCGGTGAGATACCGGTTTTCAATCTCGCCGATATAGAGCTTTGCGCATTCCGGAACAAACCGGGGGCTGTCTGCCTCCACCGCGCCCCACGTGGTCGGTGTCCTGATGAGTGATGAGGATGTGCCGGATGGAATGCGGGTCGATACCGAGCCAGCTCATTTTTTTCTCCGCCAGACGGTCATAGTTGTATCCGGCATCAATCATAATGGTGGTGTTGCCCCTTGCGGTAGAAGAAAATGTTCGCCACCACTCCCGCACGCAGGCCACGCGCTCATCCACCCAGCCGGTATTCAGCGGTTTGAATATTTGCTTGCCGCGGTACATCTTGCTCATTTCTCTTTTTCTGAAATTCGGTCGCTTTCTTTGACATCGGTATTTCCTCCTTACAGCAGCAGCCCGAGTCCCGCAAGGAGCAGGGAAATCACGGCCATTCCCACGGTTCCGAACAGCCATTTCTTTTGCTTATCGGCTTTTGAGATATACGGCATCAGATTCTCTGTCCCCGGGATTACCCACGCCTGGTGTGGCCGGACCCAATAGCCATCGATGCCAAGCCGGTCGATGAGATTCATTACGGACAGGATCACAAAAGCACCGCCAGAAGCCGTCCCAAAAGGTATGTGCGCCGTTGATGGCATACACGCAAAGAAGCACATAAAAAAGGTAGATTGAATGCAGATCGCCTTGAAGCGCAGCGCGTTCCGTTTGATCCTCCCTTTGTGGTCAGCCCCAGTGCGATGCATCGCTCCTGCACCTTTTCGTCATACAAATGCGCCATGCCGACAGCTCCCTTGTGGATGCCGACAGCGCACACCGAAGACCAGCAGCGCCCCCAGCCCCAGTCCTTCCAGAATCGTTTGCAGCAGCATTCCTTATTCCTCCGCTTCTGTCCTGTCACGCAGAGCCAGCCCATTTTGTTTTTATGGATTTGAACATTGCAGAATCCAGCGTTTTCCAGAAATGTTTTTAGCTCATCGCCGCTGTATATGGTCATACCGCCGATGATCTCCGTCCACTTCTCATCCTTGTCCGTGTCGCCACTGCTCTCGTTGCAGATGAGGAAGGTCCCGTCGGGCTTCAGCACCCGGCAGACCTCCCGAAAGCACTGCGGCAGATCAGGCCAGAAGTAGACCGTTTCAAAGGCCGTGACCGCATCAAACCAGTTGTCTGCGAAGATCATATCCGCCACACTGCCTTGCAGAACGGTGCAGCGCCCCTCAACGATGGCGGTCTCGTTGACCTTTTTGGTTTTCTCCACGCTGACGGGCGAATAGTCGATGCCCTTCACGACACCCCGCGGGCATTTTTTCAGCAGCCTTTTCATGTTCGCACCGCCGCCGCAGCCGCAATCCAGCACCTTGGCGTCCGGCGCAAGCTCTAGAAATTGAAGCCCCCACAGCGGGCCACAGGGCTGTGACCCAGATTCATCATGGCGACCATGAGCTTCCCGCCAGGCCCACAGGTTTGCGGGTGTTTTCAAAGAATGACATCTTCTACAACTCCTTTTCCAGAACGATGATCTTATTAGAAATATTCCGCACGGTGGGGCTTGTCCAGCAGTTTATAAATCGGTGCAAATACCGCCATGCCCTCCGTCAGGCTGTGCTCCTCCATGAATCGAAAACCCGGCAGCAGTTCGGCAAGTGCTTTCCCATTCTTGATTCCCCAGGTGAATTTTGCATGGCTGCCCTCAATGGACTTTTCCTTGAAGCGCTTCACGATCATCGGGTTCATTGTTTCCACAAATACTGTGGCTTTCTCAAAGCAGCTGGAAATCACTGCAAAAATTTGCTGCACATCTTTTGCGTTCAGGTACATGGTCAGTCCCTCGATGACGATCAGCACCGGCACATTCTGCTCGCTGATTTCGCCGCCCCAATCATCCATGGCCGACATGGCAATCTGCGAAATCGTGCCGCTTTCCGGCAGAAGCTTTTCCCGCACCGCCATCGTTTCCGGCAGGTCGAGGTTATACCAATGTGCGTTACCCGACATCCGGTAGCAGCGGGTGTCCAGCCCGCAGGCGATGTTGACCACCACCGCGCCGGGATGCGCCGAAAGCCACGCTTTTGTCAGCCGGTCCAGCACGATGGTGCGGGCAATGACGCCGCTGTGCATGGCTGTGTCCTTGTCGGCAAGGGAAAAATCGTAGTCCAGTTTCTCGATGATTTCTTCCGCTTTTGCATCGTGAATCGCGCCGCGCCCCCGGCTCTCTTTCGCCCTTGCGTAAACGGTTTGCAGCATGGTCTCCGGCACGCCGGAGAGCTTGATTTTTTCTTTCATGTCATATTTCCTCCGCTTGCATAGTCAGAAATTTTTCCGCATACCGGCAGAATTTTTTCCGGGTGTACCATCACCAGCTCCGCATGGGCCATCTTGGGGATGCCGTGGATGCGCGCCTTAGGAAAATAGCGCTTGATGAACCGGATATCCCGCCTGCGATCCTTCTTTTCATCGTCGCCGTACCAGTAGGTGATTTTCGCACCGATTTTAGCGGAGCGCTTCGGAAGCGCATAGTTGTTGGCAGACCAGAATACATTGCGGATCGTCCGATCGGAAAAGGTTTTGAGATAGGCTTCCATGGCGTCGTACTCCTTTTGGGGTCGTGCCCTGCGGTGGTAAACCGTTCCGGCGGAAAGGCCGCTTCCAGAATTTTTCGGCTGTTCGCCGCCATTTTAAAGGACACAATATCCCGCCAAAGCAGCAGCTTTCGCACCGGGTAGAGCAGCTGATAGGGCGTGATCCCGCCGTCGATGATGGCTCGGCTGATGGGTATTTTCCCCAATGCCAGCATACGCGTCAGGCACGCGCCGCCCATGGAGCATCCATAGGCCCCGTCCAGACGGGAGACGCCGTGGCTCTTCAAATAGGAGATCACCTCGTCCACGGTCTGCTCGACTGAGGTGAAATCCCCGGGATACTCCGGCTGATGGCCGTCATACACCACCTGAAAAACATGCCATCTCTGAGAAAGCAGCGTGATCGTGTCGGCAAAAGCCCATACAGGCTCTGCCGTGCAGGGGAAAAACAGCAGCGTCCGCTCCTGCGCCTGCCCGTGTTCCAATATCTGCATGGTTCATCCCTCCGATTTCACACACACTCTGCGTAGGTCAGTGGGAAGGACGCTTTCAGCACGGTGCTTTCCCGCACCGTCCAGCCATTCTCCTGCAGAAATGCCAGATATTCTGCACTTGTCCATTTGCTGTGCAGCGGAAAGCCCGCCAGCTTCATGAAAAACGCTTTGACCTTCCCCAAAAAGGAGTTGTCCGCGTGGGTAAAGGTCGGCGCAACCAACACGCCGTCATCCTTCAGCACCCGCCGAATTTCAGCCAAAGCCTTCTCCGGCTCCGGCACGATGTGCAGCGCATTGGAAACAATAATCACATCAAAGCTTCTGTCTGCATAAGGAAGGCGAAACATGTCCTGCACGGAGAAATGCAGTTTGGCGGATCGGTTGTCCCGCTTCGCTTCTGCGATCATCTCCGGCGAAGCGTCTGTGGCCTCAATATGAGCGGCACTGTTTACAATGTTTTTGGCGATCAGCCCTGTGCCGGTGGCCAGCTCCAGCACCTGCTTCTGCCGCACCACAGGGCGCAGCAGCTCATATAACTGCTCATAAGCTGCGGCATCCTTTCGCATGAAGCGGTCGTACCGCCCGGCGTTTTTATCCCAGAAATTTTGACTGTTTCTCATGATTTCTCCCTCACAGCGAGATGTTAACCTCCTCTAACTCACACAGATAACGCAAGTGAGTTAGAGCAAGCTAACTGTATCCCTTTGAAAAGCCGCATCGCTGCGGCCTTTCGCTTATTCAAATAACTCCCTGCAAGCGCCGTACACCAGCGTTTCCAGCACCTGCGGATATAGATCACCGATCTGCTCCTGATGGGAGACGGTCAGGATCAAGCCCCGCACCGTGGCGGCGGCCAGCGCCATGCCGCCCTTGGGCTGCAAGCCGCCCAATTCCAGCAGCGCGCGGATGTGGGTTTCGTCATCGTGGTAGTGGGCGGTCTTCACTTCTTCCGGCAGGCGGTGCAGAAGAAAATCTGCGTCATTTTCGATGAACACAAAGGCTTTTGTCTTGGAGAGCCAACGGCAGGCCACCAGGATCGCCGCTGCCGCGCGGTCGGCAGGAAGCAGGGGTGTATTCTCCTGCAAGGACTTCTGCGCTGCCGCGAAGCACTCGGTATGGATGTCCTCCAGTACGGCGAAAAACAGCAACTCCTTGGAATCAAAGAATTTGTAAAATGACCCCTTGGAAATCCCAACGGCCTCCGTCAGCTGCTCCACAGAGGTTTTTCGCATCCCAATGGTAATGCCGCAGCGTCTGGCCGCTCGGATCAGGTCATTGCGGATCTGTTCATTCTGTTCGTCTGTAAAAAGCCACTGCGCACGCTCCTTGGATTTATGACCACATTTATCATTTCAGTCAAATTGTAGCACGATCCGAAGATGTTGTCAACGGCGTCGTTTTGCTTTCCATCATGATCAAATCAGATCCAGCCGTTCCATCTCAAACGGAACCACTGTAGATTTCAGCAATCTCGCCTCCGGCAATCTCTGAACAAACCGGATCGCCGTCTTTGCGAAAATATTGCTCCTTATCGTATCCCAATCCGCCAGCTTTACGATCTCCGCCGTTCCGTTTTCAAAATCGAACCGAATCTCGCCCCATTCGCCGTCGTTGTCCGCCTGATACAGGTAGACAGCGGCGGCTATTTTTTTGTTCTTGCGGCACTCGGTCTGCTTCAGCGTCACGGTACGGTGATAACCGCAGCGGGTGCAGCGGTACAGCAGCCCGGCATTCAGAAACTGTCGGATCACCTGTGCGGCGATACCTCGCTTACGGAGATAGGCGAAAACCCTTCTGTCATCCGCGTTGCGGGGCGGCAGGGAAAACTCCTGTTTCGGGCTGATCGGCTTTGGCTGCGGAACGGGCGCGTCTCTGGCTTTCCCATGGAAGGTCGGAAGGTACTCCACTGCTTCCGGAAAGGATTTTCCGCAAAACTGCTGGAGGAAGGTAATGGCATCCCCGCCGGTATTCTGGGAATACCGAACCACTTGCGGCGGTCCTTGATCCGCAGGCTGTCCATTTCCGCGGTAGTGTGGAAGCGTCCCACGCGCTTGACCTGATAGCCGAGGTGGGAGAGCAGCTCCGGCAGGTCCGTTTCTCTGGCGATCTGCATTTCTGTGTCTGTGAAGCGTTTTCTGATCTCGCTTGCCATGGTGTGCCTCCTTTCTGGTGAAACGCAAAAAGCCACCCAGGGCATCCGAACTTCGGATGCCCTGGGTGGCTTTTCCCTAAATCATGTTCTTTTGTTTTGGCTTTAACGCGGGCTTACACGGCGTTATCTTCGTCGGGGGTGTCCGTGTCGCTGGAGCGGTCACGTCGGCCACACGGGGCGCGACAGGGGCCTCAGTGGGGGTGTTCTGCTCCGCGGCGTTCTCAGCGTCCGCTTCGTCCAGCGCCTGCGTGATCAAGTTCAGCACGAAGTCGCGCTGGGTGAGCTTTTTGCCGCTGCGGAGCGTCTCGCTCCCAAGTGACGCTTGATGCGCTGGAAGAGTTCTTCGGGAATCTGGAATGCCATGGTTCTGCCTTTTTCAGTCATTTGAATGCCGCCTTTCTGATTTTCTATCATGTCGTAGTAGTCTTGGATGAGGTTGGTGATGTACTCACTGGTGGTCTGACCCAGCCGTTCTCGTTCTTCGCTGACCCGCTCATGCAGGTCAATGGGGATCTGAGCGCACAAGTTTTTAGTAGTTGCCATTCTCGGATACCTCCTCGTTTTTTGTAACGCAAGCATACCCGAAAGGTCCAGTAAAAGCTATTACCAACACCACCAAGGAATGATAGACAAACGAAGCGAAAGCAACATAAGCACCAATGAGACGAAAAAGGCCGCCGTTCTCTCCCACATAGGGAGCCGAACGGCGGCCTGCCTTCTTATTCTTTATTCTTTTTTAAGCCTCGGTGTTCGAACCACACCAGACCACAAATCTGGCAGGGCGCATCTTCAAAATGTCGCCTCTCGCTGGGCAAAACTGAAATTTTGAAAAATCGAGTTTTTGCAACTTTTTCATTCTAAAAGTGGCGCATTATATGTGAAAACTCCGCACTTTCGTGCGGTGTTTTCTGTGTTGCATCTTTCATCAACACATTTTGGTCCGAGTAGTGCGGCTCGAACGCACGGTCTCCTGGTCCCAAACCAGGCGCGATACCAACTTCGCTATACCCGGATGCATTATATTATTATAACAGGTCAAAATGCGCATGTCCAGTCCTCTATATAGCTTTTTGCATTTTTTGTATTTTATGGAATCCTGCGCTCTAAACGCCATTGAGTGCGTCTTGCACAGATTAAATCTGCTATGTTAGAGTCAGGGCTGTTTCGACCTTTTTGTAATTGCGCTGGAGTGTACTCTGTATAAAGGGATGCCTCTATTGTATTCCCATCTTCATCAAAGAATTCAACGGTAAATGCTTTTGCCGTTACCGAGTACATCGACAATGGTTCCTTCAGTCCCTGCTTTGACCCCAGTTTCGGGATCATCATTTTTCAAGGTAACGGTATCGAAAAGCTTCAACATGGTTTTTCCTCACAGTCAAAACGAGTATGCGGGGATCACATATTTGCTCCATGCAGCAGCCTGCTCCATACACTGCTGATAGTCCGTTCGCAGTTCATCCGTCAGAGCATAGACCAGCCGCTTCACAACAACCTTATTCTCTGCAATCGGTCGGAATTTGAGGGAGGCTAATAAGGTATTCTTGTCCATCGCTGCACTGTGATAGAGACAGGAGATTTGTACCCGTCTTTCGGATCCAGTTTTTTCTCCCCAGACGATCTCGCCGCAATGTGGACACTCGAAGGATACAACGTAATCATCGCTCAGAGCATCGCCAATATCGGCATAGGGCTCTTCAAACTCGTAACTCTCAACGATGCCATTTCTATTCTCTACGGTCTCCTTGTACTCGTTCAGTCCCCTTATGAGGTCTAAATGTGTGCAGAGAAGCGCTGTGCTCCTTGCGTCATTTAGGGCATCGTGGGAATCAAATGGAACCTCGCCGACGATCGCCAATGCATTGGCCAATGCGTATTGCTTTGTATCGTGTGTAACTTGATCCACAAAGATGTTCTGTAGATTGAAACACGGGGGCATAAAGCTGGTATCAATATTATGGAGATCCATATTCTTTCGCAAAAATACGAAGATCTTCCGTCCCCAGACCAGGAACACAAAGTCATCCGCCACACCAATCGCAGAAAGAATTAAACACCGTATGGAACCCTTTTCCCTTTTTGTAAATCCCGATTGAAAGTTTAGTGATCTCCGCTACCTTGGGGGTGAAGCTCTGTATAGTACTGAGGCGCAATCCGTTCATTGAAGGAGTCTACCACTTCAAGAGTCTGATTTAGCTTGATTGCTCCAATCTGAATAATCTCACCTGTCAAGAAAACCGGATCTTTGACCATCTCAGAAAAGGTAAGCGCCTGATTCCACTCCATATCCATGACAATGTACTCCACGGCAATTGCTCCTTCTTTCGTTCGATTGTAATCATCATAGAGCTGTCGGTGTCCAAAAAGAACGGACAATGCGAATTATCCCTATTGGCACCTTGAATACAGATGATTATCAAATTACCTGCAAACAAAAAAGCCCCTTTCGGGACTTTGTGATTTACACGAAAAAAGATGAGCCTTGACCACCAGCAAAAGCAGTCAAGGCTCATCTTTTTCGTTCTTAGTATCTAACATCAATTTAACCTCGCTTTCTTTGAGTTGAGAGGGAGTTAGCTGTACATTGACTCACCCTTTCTGTACCTATAAGATAGCATAGATAGACAAAAAAACAATGCAGGAAAGACACAACTTATCTTTCAAAAAACTAGTCATTACAATGAAATGTGGCGCGAATGTGCAAGACCAGATTGACATCTCTGCGCGATTACTGTATCATTAAATTATTGAGGGCTTTCACACATGTAGTGAAAGCCCCCTCATTTTTCAACCAAGAGAGCTGTTGCAATTAACAGAGCCTATCCGTAAAATAGGAAGTAAGAAGAAAGGAAATCGCTATGGTAAAAGATAGAAGGATTATATAATACCGCTTTCTGCTATACCCTGTACTGGGAAGATGCAGCCCGCGCCCAGATCCAGTCGGTCTGTGATCAAAAGGAATTCGCGGGCTGCAAGATCCGGATCATGCCCGATGTCCACGCTGGCAAGGGCTGTACGATTGGTACCACCATGACCATCCGGGACAAGATCGTTCCCGGTATGGTCGGCGTTGATATCGGCTGCGGCATGGAGACTGTTGAGCTTCATGAGCGGGAGGTCGACTTTGAGAAGCTGGACGCCCTAATCCGCAGGGAGATCCCCTATGGCCGTGAGGTTCGAGACATTCCTCATGCACTGAACGCTGAGATCGATCTGACTCACCTCCGCTGCACAGATCAAGTCAATCTTAACCGGGCCATGCGCAGCATCGGCTCTTTGGGTGGCGGCAACCACTTCATTGAGGTGGATCGCGCGGAGGATGGCCGGTTGTTCCTGGTGGTCCACTCTGGCAGCCGTCATCTGGGCACCGAGGTGGCTGAGCACTACCAGAATGAGGGTCGGCGTGCCCTTTGGGGCGGCGCCCAGTATCAAGTTCGAGCCGCCATTGACCAGCTGAAGGCCGAGGGCCGGTTCCAGGAGATCCAGAAGACCATCAAGGCGCTCAAGAAGGAGCACGAGCTGAATATCCCCAAGGATCTGGCCTATGTGGAGGGTAAGCTGTTCGAGGACTATATCCACGATATGAAGCTGACACAGCAGTTCGCCATGCTCAACCGCAAGGCCATGGTGGATGTTATCATGACTGGCATGGGCTTCACGGCGGTGGAGACCTTCACCACCATCCACAACTATATTGATACGGACGCCATGATCCTGCGTAAGGGCTCTGTCTCCGCCAAGGCCGGCGAGAAGCTGCTGATCCCCATCAACATGCGTGACGGTAGCCTGATCTGCAGCGGCAAGGGCAACGAGGATTGGAATTGCTCCGCACCTCATGGCGCCGGCCGGCTGATGAGCCGCAAGGCGGCCTTCAATGCTCTGTCCATGGAGGAGTTCCAGAAGGAAATGGAGGGTATCTACACCACCTGTGTTGTGCCCGACACGCTGGACGAGTCTCCCATGGCCTATAAGAGCATGGAGGAGATCGTCGCTCAAATCGGCCCTACTGCGGAGATTATTGAGCGGATCCGTCCTGTCTATAACTTTAAGGCAGCAGACTGAAATACAATGATGAAAGGCGGTGTTGACCGTGGAAGCATTGATCAAAGAAAAGCTTCATGAAATCGAGCAGCGGGAGAACTGCCGCATCCTTTTGGCCGTGGAGTCCGGTAGCCGTGCTTGGGGCTTTGCTTCTCCGGACAGCGACTATGATGTGCGCTTCATTTATGTGCGCCCCAGAGAGAGCTATCTCAGGCTCAACCGGGTCCGTGATGTGATCGAGCTGCCCATCAATGGTGTTCTGGACATCAACGGTTGGGATGTGGACAAGACACTGAAGTTGCTCCATAAATCCAACCCCACCGTATTTGAGTGGTTTTCCTCTCCCATCGTGTATCAGACCACTGACTTCACTGAGGCGTTTAAGCCCGTCATGCGGCGCTACTTCTCGTCCAAGAGTGGCCTTTGGCACTATCTGCAGATGGCGGAAGGAAACTATCGAGAATACCTGCGCGGCGACATGGTGAAGGCCAAGAAGTACTTCTATGTACTGCGGCCAATCCTTGCTTGCCGGTGGATCCTTGAAAAAGGTACTCCGCCCCCAATGCTCTTTTCTGAACTGGCGGCGAGCCAGCTTCCGGACTACCTGGAGAAAACCGTTGCGAAGCTGCTTGATCTGAAGATGAACTCCCTGAGGTGAAGATGATCCCGAGAATCGATATCCTCAACGCTTACATGGATCGGAGCATTGCAGAGGTGCGTGCTCTGGTGGAGCAGTATCCGAGAGAAATCACGAAGGACTGGGAGGAACTCAATGCGCTGTTCCTCGCCGCACTGGAGATGTGATCTTATGATGAAATTGCCACCACAAGTGAATACAGCATTTGAGATGCTTGAAGCGGCCGGCTATGAGGCGTACCTTGTTGGTGGCGCAGTGCGTGATTATGTGCGTGACAACAGTCCTGCGAAGGATTGGGACATCACCACCAACGCGCTCCCAGAGCAGGTGGAGGAGATCTTTACAGGCTACCACCTGATTGAGACTGGCTTGAAGCATGGGACTGTAACTGTTGTGATTGACCAAGAGCCTCTAGAAATCACGACCTATCGCATTGACGGGGACTACTCCGACCATCGGCATCCGGACTCAGTCAGCTTTACCCGCAGCCTGAAGGACGATCTTGAGCGCCGGGACTTCACCATGAACGCTCTGGCCTACAACCCCAGGACAGGTGTTGTTGACTTCGTAGGAGGCAAGGCGGACATTGCCGGCGACCTTGTCCGCTGCGTGGGAGATCCAGATCGAGATTCCAAA
>VOFJ01002422.1_pt1 | contig 16245 bp, 16 predicted proteins | sample 5384081 | NCBI WGS metagenome assembly VOFJ01 (sample SAMN12384729, study PRJNA508395) | human gut metagenome | isolation source: healthy gut I | host: Homo sapiens
TATTACGTATTACGTTAGCGCGCTATGCGGAGGTTCCCTATTGCCGGACGAATGCCGATCTGTCCGGCAGCCTCCTTGAGAAGCACTGCCGCATGGGAGCGCCGGAAAGGGCTTTTCTGCGGGAAGCCGTGCAGAGGCTGGCGCTTTCCGCCCGCGCCTATACGCGGATCTTGCGGATAAGCCGGACGATTGCGGATCTCGCCGGATCGGAATCCATCGGCGTTCCCCATCTGGCCGAGGCTATCGGCTGCCGCGTGCTGGACAGGGAAGCGTTCTAGCTTCAGCCCTTCCCTCGAATGGTGGAGGTGGGCTGTCTGAGGAAAAAGGAGACACGTGCCTATTCCCCTTAGGTTTTGAGGGGGGCTCTTCCGTCATCAACCTTCATTCAAGGAGCATGTCATGTCGTTCAGACTGATGGACAAGCCAAGGCCGCCGGCTGAGCGGCGAAGACGGCTCCAGAGTTGCTGGAGCAGGTATTGGCGTCCCTGCCGGGTGTGCCGGACCCGGAGGGGCGCGTGTTGCACGGTTTTGAGCACAACGAGGATGCCGTGATCCTCCGCACGCCGCCTGCGGGAATGGCGCTGGTGCAGACGGTGGATGTGCTGAGTCCTCTCGGCAACAATCCCCGGCTGTTCGGTCAGGTTGCGGCGGCGAACGCGCTTTCGGACGTGTACGCCGTCGGTGGGGTTCCGTGGTCGGCAATGAATATCGCGGCGTTCCCGGCACAGGATGTGCCGTTGGAGGTCTTTGCCGAGATTCTGGCGGGCGGCCTTGAAAAAATCGTCGAGGCCGGAGCCGTGCTTGCCGGCGGGCATACGCTGGAAGACGCGGAAATCAAATACGGTTTGTCCGTGACCGGCTATGTGGATCCTGGCGCCGTGGCCAGTAACGCCGGGCTGCGCCCCGGAGACGCGCTTGTGCTGACCAAGCCGCTCGGCACGGGCGTGCTGGCGACCGCAATCAAGGCACAGTGGGACGGCAGCGGCAAGGCCGAAGCAGATCTCTACCGTTGGGCCACCCATTTGAACGCGAACGCCGCCGAAGTGCTGCGGGCCATGAACCTCAAGGCCGCAACGGATATCACGGGATTTGGGCTCGGCGGGCACTTGCTGGAGATGGCGCGGGGTTCCCGGGTGGTCGTCGAGATAGACACCGCCTCGTTGCCTTTTATCGACAACGTGGAGGCGTTCGCCTCTGACGGCCTGATTCCTGCGGGCAGTTATGCCAACCGCAGGCATTGTTCCTGCCGTACGTTCGTGAGCCCCGATGTGGACAGCCTGAGGGCCACCCTCGTATTCGACGCGCAAACTTCCGGGGGGCTGGTGCTGGCTGTGCCTCAGGAGCGCGTAGAAGAGGCTCTGGAGCGCCTTGCCGCTCTCGGTGAGCCCGGATGGCTTGTTGGGCACGTTTTGCCTCTCAGAGACGGTCCTCAGCTTCTCTTGAGCTAATCTATGAAGACGGCAGGAGGGGAGAGGAAAGGGCTTCCTCTTGCCCTTCTGCACCTCCCCCTCTCTTCCTAAGGCTTTTGAGTGGCGGGGAGGTTACGCGTCAGGAGTTCCGTTGTATGGAAAGGCTGAAAGGGCGCTGGATGGACAGGCGGTTTGAGAAGAGTATCTGATGTGGCGTAAACCGTACTCTTTTTCGAGGGGGCCGGGGGGAATGGTTCCCCCCGGCGGGTGCAGGGCGGAGCCCTGCCAAGGGGCGGAGCAGCGCCCCGTGTTCATTCGGCTAGTAGATCCACTTTTTGCCGTCGTAACGGGTCAGTTCGCGGATACGGCGGGCTTTCGGGGTCGTGAAGGTGCCGGTCTTGGCCTCGGAGATGGTCTTGCCGGTGCATTCGTATACCTTTTCAAGATATACGATGTGGCCCACGTATTCGCAGCCGGGGCCCTTGCCGGGGTAGATTTCCGTGGTCATGGTGGAGGCGTCCACTTCCGTGTAACGGGCCACATAGCCCTTGCCCTGCTTGGTCACCGACATGTTCTGGCGGTTGTTCTTCAGGGTGTCGTTGGCGCGGGCCACGTAGCTCTTGGCGAAAGCGTCGAGTTTGGCCTTCACCTCAAGGGTGGTTTCCCTGAGCGGGAGCGGCGCTGGGTTTAGCGGCCTGAACCTGCTGGCCGCAGATCAGGGCGGACGAAAGAACCAGAGCGAACAGTGCGGATTTCTTGATTAACTGCATTGGGGAAAGGTCCTCTTGAGCACAAAAGGCCCGACGAGAGTCCGCCGGGCCTTTGTTGATTGTTGCTTGCGTACTAGTCCATGAAGACCAGTTCAGTACGGCGGTTCATGTACCGGCCTTCTTCCGTATTGTTGTCATAGCGGAAAGACTTGCCCTTGCCAATGGCAATCATACGGCTGGCGGGCACGCCCTGGGCAACCAGATAGTTCTTCACGGCGTCAGCACGGCGCTGAGAGAGCTTCAGGTTGTAAGCGTCGGTGCCGATGCTGTCGGTCCAGCCGAGGAGCTGCACCTTCATGTTCGGGTGTTCCATAATGATGCGGGCGGCTTCATTAAGGATGCCCTGAGCTTCGGGGGTCAGGTCGTACTTGTCGAAGGCGAAGTTGACGCCACGGAGGACGACGACGTCTTCAACGACGGCCACGCGTTCCTGGCAGAACACATCGCCAACGAACTTGTCGACGGCGGCGTCGCTCTTGAGGAGGTCGATGGCCTTGACGGACACGGAGCAGGCGTTGAGGGCCGCGATGGCGTCCAGAGTGGCCTGGCCTTCAGGAGAGGAGGCGACGGAGATCACATGGAAGCAGACGTTCGGATTGGCGGCGTAGATGGCCTTGACTTCGTCGATGGGGCTGATGCCGCGGTTGCTTTCACCGTCGCTCACGAGGATGACGGCCGCGCGCGGGGTCATCTGGCTGATGATGCCGTTGTGGGCCTGGATGCCGTCGCCCATGGGCGTGAAGCGGGCGAAGGTTTCCAGATTGTCCTTCAGGCTGTCGACGCCGGCGGCGAGGGTGGAGCGAACCCACGGGCCCTGGTTCACGACCGCGCCATAAGGAGCGAAGGTGTACAGGCCGCCCTGATAGCCGAGTTCGGGCACCATGTCGTTGACGCGCTTGATGACTTCCTTGGCAACGGCCATCTTGGTCTTGCCGACGGAGGGGAAGTTCATCATCATGGAGCCGGAGTAGTCCACCAGATAGTTGAAGCTTTCAATGCGCTTCTGGCAGATTTCGGCCGAGTGGGCCGCAAAACCGGCCGTGGCCCAAGCGAAGATCAGGGCGACGGCGAGGACAATAGAACGGGAAAATTTCATGTGAGCCTCCGTTTCTTTGAGTTAGGCGTTTTCACCCCGTCCGGAACGGCAAGGGCAAAGCGTCCTGCAAAATTGACAGCGAATATGTGCTGCAAAGGCCCCTTGGGCCTTTCCCTTGCTCAGGAGGTGCTGCAATGTCGACCCGGTCGGGCATCCTCTAGCGTTATCCGGCCGGCGAAACCGTTCTTTCGGCATTGCCATATTCACTTGAATGAGACTCTACCTGTGGGCCGTACAAAGGTAAAGAGCCTTACTTGTATTTTTTTCCCGAAACCGGGTCTTTTCAATGAGAGATAACAACAAAAAAACAGGGCGAGAGGAAACCTCTCGCCCTGTATGGGAACAATGCGTACGCAGCCGCTTACCAAAAGGCGTTACGGCGCGTCATCTTCCCTAAGATGGGATCACACGCAGCCGGTGGGCTTGGGCAGACCAGCCATCTTGCAGGCTCCCTTACCGGGGCCGGAGGGGAAGAGTTCGTACACTTCTTTCAGCTTGTAGCCGGTGTTCTTGGACAGGATGCGCACCATAGGAGCGATCCCGTTCTTGCGGTAGTAGTCCTGAAGGAAGTCGAGAATCTTCTGATGGTCTTCGTTCAGATCGGTAATCCCTTCGGATTCCTTCACGTACTCCAACCATTCCGGGCACCACTCATCGAACTTGAGCAGGAAGCCGTCTTCATCAACTTCGAAGGTTTTACCCTTGTAGGTGACTTCAGCCATGTGTGCGTCCTCCTTGGACAGTTTATGTGACTAGGAAACCCTGTCACGCTTTTCCATACAGAATGAAATCGAAAAATCTGATGGAATCACTCACCACTCGACGGACCCCAATGCAGAGCCCGCAGAAAGCCACCGGATGTGTGGGGGCACATCTGAGGCGCTTCCATATTGGAGGGCATCTATCACAGCGCTATGGAAATGGCAAGTAGTTGTTCCCCTTTTGCTCTTCATTGGGCAGTCAGCCAAGCCTCTGCCGCAGACAGCATTTCGGAACACAATTCATCCATTTCAGGGCCGTGGTCGTAACCGGCCAGATGCCCGAGCCCGTGGGCCAGAAGCCTGAGGCAATGCTCCTCCGGATCTTGCCCGTACAGGAGCGTTTCCCGGTGCAGGGTGTCGACGGAAAAGACGAGGCTCCCGAGCTGGACGGGGACGTCTTCGTCCTCCGGCCCGGCGATCTGCTCGTCTATAGGAAAAGATAAGACATTGGTGGGGCCGTGGCAACCCATGTACCGCAGGTTGTAGTCCGCCATGCCCGCATCGCGGACAAGGACGAGATCCAATTCGGCGGGCCCGGAACCGGCTGCGCGGAGCATGACCGAGAGCGCCCGGTGCAGTTCCGCCCTGCAGAACGGGAGCCGCCAGCACAGTCCGCCGCCGGAAAGGTTGAGCCGGAGAGCGCCGGAATCGGAGGGCGCGTCGGTTTGCTCCTGCGGAAAACGTTCGAGCGGGCTCATGGGCGTTTCCCCACGGGCTTCATGGACAGCGGCCCTTTGTTGACGGGTTTCGGCGGGCCGGGAACGACGGGGTAGACAAGGTCAATGGGCGGGCCCGGATTCGCTGAAGGGGATACGGGTGTGTGGGGTGCCGCCGGAGCCGCGCCCTGTTGCTCCGGCCCGTTCGGGGCCGCCGCACCGGAGGAGCCCGGCATCACGCTGGAGGCCGCGTAGGCGACCGTGCGTTTCACGTCGGGGCGCTGTTCCGTTTTTTCTTCAGGCTTGGCCTGCACTTTGGCCTGTTCTGGTTTGTCGCTGGCCGTTTTTTTGTCTTTATTCAGATCAGGGTAGGCGATACGCTGATGGAAAAGCCCCGTCAGGATGCGGGCAAAACTTTCCGACAGCTTATGAAGGTCTTTGAATGTCAGTTCGGACTCGTCAAGCTGGCCCTCGGAGAAGATCCCCTTCATGATCGTGTCGATGTGCGTCTTGATGCGTGCGGGCGTGGGATCGGTGAGCGTGCGGCTGGAGGCTTCCACCGCGTCCGCGAGCATGACGATGGCCGCCTCGCGGGTCTGCGGGCGCGGGCCGGGATAGCAGTAGTCCTCGATGCGGGGATTTTCGCCCGACTCCTTGGCTTTGGCGTAGAAAAACTTGATCAGACCCGTGCCGTGGTGCTGGCGGATGATGTCCTCGATTTCGTCGCCCAAATGGTGCTGTGCGGCGAGTTCCGTGCCTTTTTTGACATGCGAAAGCAGGATGAGGGCGCTCATGGCCGGAGCCAGCTTGTCGTGCCGGTTGGGGCCGTTGAACTGGTTTTCGATGTAATAGTCGGGATAGGCCAGCTTGCCGATGTCGTGGTACAGGGCCGCGACCTTGCACAGCAGGCTGTTCGCGCCCACGGCCTTGGCTCCGGCTTCCACCATGTTGGAGACGACCAGCGAGTGGTGGTAGGTCCCCGGAATGGCCACCATGAGATCCTGGAGGAGCGGTTGTTCGAGGTTCATCAGCTCCATGAGCCGGAACCGGGTGGTGTACCGGAAGGCCATTTCGATGATCGGGCTGATGGCGAACAGGATAGCTATGGAAATGAAGGCGTTGAGGGAAACGATGCCGAAGAGCCACAGGAACGTGTTGCCGCCCCGGAAACCCTCCAGCCAGCCGCTGCCGAGGGCGATGATGATCTGCCCGAGCGCCAGCGGGATGATGCCGATGACCACGTCCTGCCTGCTCTGCGCCCGGATGACGAGCCATGTATTCAGCATGGCGGAAAGGAAGAAGAACAAAAACAGCGGAAGGTCGGCCTTGAGCATGACGCAGGCGAACAGGGATATCAGCAGGCCCACCACGCAATAGCGCCGGGCCGCGAAGATGAGCGCGCACAGCCCCGCGGCGCCCGCCACGGGGAAGAAGTGGATGACGAGGGCGATGTCCTGCGGCTGGACGACCTTGCCCACGAGCATGTATGTAGGTGCCTTTCGCCGCGATGCCGAAGACGAACAGCAGCAGCGAGATGAACAAAAAGTCCTTTTTCCGCAGGGGGGTGCCCGGTTTGCCGCTCGGGGCCATGAACAGGCCGAGCGTCAGGATGAGCGAAAAGACGAATGTTCCCGCCACGGTACGCGAATGGATCAGCCCCTCCTGCTTCTGGTAGAGGCTCTGGAGCTTGAGCTGCTTCTCGCGGGTGACGCGCTCGCCCTGATAGACGACGACTTCACCCTTCTGGATATGGTAGTAGACGGGCTCCACGGTCTGGGCCACGGCATTGCCGAGGGCCTGCGTGGCCTCGCGGTTCAGGGTGAGCGTGGGCATGATCAGCGGCGAGAACAGGACCAGCACGGCGCGGCGGCCCTGCGGGGTGAGCTTTTCGGCGGAGCGCAGCTTCTGCGTGAAGGCAGCGAGCACGGCGGGCACGTCACGGATATCCGATACGTCGGGGCGCAGGGTTTCCGCCTTTGTGTCCACGTCGCGGACGATGATCCCGTTCTTGGAGGGCAGGGCAAGGCGCACGTCGCCCACCACGCCCTCGCGCAAGCGATCTTCAAACCACGGCAAGCCCGTGGAGAGGACATACTCCTGCACTTCGGGGCTCATCCACTGGGCGAGCAAATCCGAGCTGACCGGCGTTGCGAGCTTTTCCGCGAGCGAAGCGCGCAAGGCGTCCTGCGCCTCGGGAGAGGTTTCCTGCCCGTTGATCAGCTTGAGCATACCGAAGATCTTCTGCCGCAACGCGGCGATTTCGGTCACGCTGAGGTCGAACACCGTGGGCTGGAGCATGGCGACCTGATTGCGCTTGATCTTGGCCGCCTCGGTGTCCTCCACCGTCAGGCTGCGGTGCGCGACGACATCGCTGTCGGCCACTTCCCCGGCCATGAACACCCGGAACTGCATGGGCGGCTGAAGGCCCGCCAGAAACGAGAGCACGAACAGGGTGGCGATCAGGACGAAGAGGCCCACGCCGTGATGGTGCTGCCGGAACAGCGTCCGCGTTATCCGGGAAAGCTCATTGATGCGAAGAGGGGAGTTTCTCGTAGTCATCATAGGCCTGTACTATTCGTCCGACCAGAGGGTGGCGTACCACGTCGGCGGAAGTGAAATGCCGGAAAGCAACGCCTTTGACGCCTTTGAGGACATGCAGGGCATGTACCAGACCGGAACGCGACGCGCTGTCTCGCCCTGCGCGGGCAAGTCTATCTGGGTGATGTCGCCGGTGATCGCCGCCCGTGAGCCGAAGCCGAGGCGGGTCAGGAACATCTTCATCTGTTCGCGCGTGGTGTTCTGCGCCTCATCAAGGATGATGAACGCGTCGTTCAGTGTCCTGCCGCGCATGAAGGCCAGCGGCGCGACTTCGATAATGCCCGTTTCCTGAAGCGAGGCCATCTTCTGGGGCCCGAGCATATCAAGCAGGGCATCGTGAAGAGGGCGCAGATACGGGTTGACCTTTTCGGCGAGATCGCCGGGCAGGAAGCCGAGCTTCTCGCCCGCCTCGACGGCGGGGCGGGTCAGGATGATGCGGCGCACCCGCCGCGCGTTGAGCATATGCACGGCCATCGCCACGGCAAGGTAGGTCTTGCCGGTTCCGGCCGGTCCCACGGAAAAGACCATTTCGTTGCTGCGCAGCGTTTCCAGATAGGCGCGCTGGGCTGTGTTGCGGGCGGTGACGGTCTTCTTGGGCAGGGAGAGCACGGCCTCGTCACGGAACGAGCGGCGCAGATCCGAACCCGGATCGCTCTCAAGGAGCTGGAGCCCCTGCTCCAGATCGGAACTCTGGAGCGCGTGCCCGCTGCGCAGCAGGCCGTAAAACTGGGTGAACAGATTCAGGATGCGTTCGCGCAGCGCGGGATCATCGGACGTCACGGCCAGCGTGGTTCCCCGGGTGGAGAGATCCGCTCCCGTGCGTTCGGCGATGACGTTGAGGTGGGCGTTGTGCGGTCCGAACAGGGCATTGGCCAGTGTCGGGTCATCAAAGGACAGGGTTTCCACAAAGGCCGTTGACGATGCGGGTGTTTGCATAGATTCAGAGAGGCGGCCTCGGGCCGCCGGAGGGGACGGTTTGTCGAATCCGCTGCACGGGCGGCGAGCCGTCCGGCAATTCGGGAATGCCCTGCCGCGGAACGCCGCTTTCCCATCCGTGGCGTTGCCTGCATACAAGGTAGATTGCAACCTATCGCATTTGCGGCGAAGCGTCTATGGTTCCTTGTTTCGTGCGGGAGGGTTGATGATGCGGGGGATGGGAGAAGGGAACTTTCTGAAGAAAGTTCCCTTCTCCCATCCCCGCGCCCCCTCCTCTCATCCCTCAAAGACTTTCGCGTTTATCGAATCCCTGTTCGGGGTTCGGGTGGCGCGGCGGACTGTTGAGGATGGAAGGGAAACGGGAAGGAATGGAGAGCAAGGCTCCGGTGTGGTCCTGAATCGTTTCGGGCCAAGACGCTTCGCGGCAATGGTGATAGTATAAGAGGTTATTGGAGATTGTTAAGGGGAGTGGCAGGTTATAGCCCTTTGGCGGGTGCGTTGAAGAAGCGCCGGGTGTTGTCGCCGCAGAGCGTCCAGAGTTCGGCGGGGTCCATGCCGCGCTCAAGGGCCACGGTTTCGGCGGTGAAGGCGACGAGTGCCGGTTCATTGGGCTTGCCCCGCCACGGCACGGGCGAAAGATAGGGGCAGTCGGTTTCGACCATCAAGCGGTCCGGCGGGATGCGTTTCACGGCTTCGCGCAGGTCGTGGTTGGCGGGATAAGTCACGGGGCCGGGGATGGAAATGTGCCAGCCGTTGGCAAGGAAACGATCAAGAAAATCCACGGCGTCGCCGCTGAAGCAGTGCCACAGCACGGGGCGTCCTGAGAAACCTTCGGCTTCCAGAATCCGCAGGGTGTCCTTTGCCGCGTCGCGCGAATGGATGACCACAGGGCGATCCGTTTCCTTGGCGAGGGCGAGCTGGACGCGGAAGGCTTCCTCCTGGATGAAGGGCGGGCAGTCCTTCCAGTAAAAATCGAGGCCGATTTCACCGACGGCCCGCAGCTTGGGATCTTCGGCAAAGGCTTCGCGCATGGCCTTGAGGGTGGCTCCGGTACACTCCTGTCCGTCGCAGGGATGGATGCCCATCAGGAAGAAGACGCCGGGATAGCCGGCGAACGTGCCCTTGTTGGCGTGGTATGCGGCGGGGCCGAGGAACACTTGCCCGATGGAGGCAAGGCCCGTGCTCCGGGCCCGTCCCATAACCTCGGGGAGCCGTTCGATGATCCCCTCGGAGTCGAGGTGGGCATGGGAGTCGGCCCCTGTGGGGGGAAGGCCGAGCGTATCGGGAAGCGGACGCGGCGTATCTTTTTTCTTGCTCATGGAAAAAGTCCCTTGCGGGCATTTTTTTGGGCCTTGCCGCCATATATCGCGTCAAAGCCCGTGGGGATTACGGCTTGTTGCCGTCGCGCTGCACGGGAAAGCGCCTGCTCCGGCCTTGGCTTCAGTGCGGCAAAGCCGGGCAGGGGCTTTCCTGGACAAACCTATTCGGTGAATTCCTGTTTGATGACGGCTTCGGCCTTGATGCGGTCGAGGAGTTCCGAGAACGTCGCCTTGACGTGTTCGCGGATGTCCCCGGCCACGACGAGGAACAGCACGTCGTCGCCGGGCTTCAGTTCGCCTTCCACGGCTTCGGCATGGATGCAGAAGATGCCGGGCTGCTGTTCCATCTCGCGGCAGATGGCGTCCATCTTGGCGCGGTCATGCGAGACTTTCATGGATTTCACGGGCGCATGGTCGGCCCGTGCCCACCCGCGCACGACGCCGTTGTGCACCAGCACCATGCCCACGTTTTCGGTAAAGCCGGGACGCTTCTTGAGGTCAGCCAGAATCTTTGTGGTATCCATCGTTTTTCTCCTGTGGTCGGGGTCTGCTCGGGGGAATGTCCCTGGTGAACTCTGACGGAAAGAGCCCGTGCCGAAAATGAGAACCGGCATTGCGCGGGGGGCTGTACGGCCCTGCCATACGGGCGGAGGAGCCCCTGTTGCGCAACCTTCCCGATTTTTCTTTCGCTATTCCGCTTCCCTGCGGATGCGCGCACCTACGGCGTTGAGCTTGTTTTCGATGTGCTCATAACCGCGATCGAGGTGGTAGATGCGCTGGACGGTCGTGGTCCCCTTGGCGGCGAGCCCGGCGAGCACGAGAGAGGCGCTGGCGCGGAGATCCGAGGCCATGACCGGAGCCCCGGCAAGGCGCTGGACGCCGCGTATGATGGCTGTATGCCCGGAAAGGCGGATATCCGCGCCCATGCGGACGAGCTCCTGCACGTGCATGAACCGGTTTTCAAAAATGGTTTCGCTGATGACCCCGGAACCTTCGGAAAGGCACATGAGGGACATGATCTGCGCCTGCATGTCCGTCGGGAAGCCGGGGAAGGGCTGCGTGGTCACGTCCACCCCGCGCAGGGCGCAGGAGCGGCGGGCCAGCACGCCGTCGGCGGTGGGTTCGATTTCCATGCCCATCTGGCGCATTTTGGCGATCACGGCGTCAAGCTCCTCAAAGGGGCAGTCCGTGAGCAGCAACTCGCCGTCGGTGATCCCGGCGGCGGCGAGGAGGGTTCCCGCCTCGATGCGGTCGGGCATGATGCGGTAGGTGCAGCCTCCGAGGCGCGGGACGCCCTGAATGCGGATGACGCTGGTGCCGTGGCCTTCGATGCGCGCGCCGCAGGCGATGAGGAAGCGGGCAAGATCGACGACTTCGGGCTCGCGGGCGGCGTTCTCAAGGATGGTTTCTCCATCGGCCAGTGCGGCTGCCATGAGCAGGTTTTCCGTACCGCCGACGGTGGGAAAGTCGAAATGGATGTGCGCGCCGTTGAGCTTGCGGCAGCGACCAGGCCCCGATGTGGGACCAGGACGGCGTGGCCGTCTGCCCCTACAGCCACATGTTCAAACCCAGGCCATCATGCCGCGGAGGCAGCCAGTTCCAGGATCCGGATGGACTATGCGGTGGAAGAGAGATCGCCAGCTCTCCCAAGGCTGCCGCGCTGATCGGTTTATCTACATGCCGGCGAGATGGAGTGAGACAAGTACAGAAAGCCGAGGCCGAAGGCCTGGAGCTGCCCCGACGACATCGGGCAACGCCAGGAGGCACCAGCTGTGGCTGGGTGTTGACTTCCCGAACCCTGCGTGCTGTGTGAATTCTTCCGCCGTCGGTCATTTCAATCAACACAGAGGGGGCGTTCCCATTTGGGAACGCCCCTCTTTTCTCTAATGCTCAGGAATCGTTTCCGCGCCGTGTTCACGTGCTTGGGTAAGCACCGGAAGGGGCTTCCGGAAGGTTGATGAGTATAACTTCATCTGGGGTGCGTGGCCCCGGATGACCCGGCAGGTCTCCCGGCTTCGTGCCGCTGGCCTTCCAGCCGCCGAAGGGGCGCCCTCCGGAATGGAGTTGGTATTCACCCGCCGGCCGTCTCCACCCACGCAGCATACCCGCAGCGCCCGGTTGATGTCCCGGGTCCGAACAGCGCCGCCCAGGCCTGGCGTCGCTGTCGTTGGCCAGGTCGATGACCTCCTGCTCGTCGTGGAGCAGTGACGCAGGCCACCGGCCAGATCTCCTCCCGGGCCACCCGCATCTGAAAGTTGTTCACATCCACCAGCAGGGTGGGCTGCATGGCTTCCCACGCCGGCCCAGCTCGCCCTCCCGGTGGCGCGGGAGCGCCGCCATAGTCCCACTTTGGCGCCCTCCTGCCGACCGATCCAGGCCAGCCAAGAGAATGCGCACCACCAGTTTTTAATTGCGATCTGGGAGCCCATCTGGGTCTCGGATCCAAAGGCATAACCTTGACGGCCTGGAAGCGGCGCACCGCCTCTTCCACAAACCGGTCGTAGATGGTGGCTCATAATACCAGGAGCCGGCGCAGCGCAGCCCTGGTTAAACAGGATACCAGCTGCAGGCCGTCGCGGCATCTCCCAGTTGCAGTCGTCAAAGCAGATGTTGGCGCTGCCGCGCTCCGAGTGGAGGGATAACCGCTGCGCGCCGCCGCCAGACGCATTGCGTCCCCACGTTGGAGCCGGCGAGCCAGCTTCAGGAGGCTCGGGGCGGTCCAGGATGCTGCCGCGGGCGGAGCCGGTAACCACGTTAAACACGCCGGGATGACGTCACGGGTCGAGCCGGGCCAGTTTAACACTGGGGGAGGTTGTCGCTGGAGAGGCTTGAACTTGCGTGCAGCAGCCAGAAGCGTAGCACCGGCGCCAGCACGGAGCCGCCATCAGGAAGGGAAGTTCAGGGTACTACCTATTTCCTGTGGGCTTCCCGGAGGATCAGGGACAAGTACATTGCCATCAACATGGGCGGCACTTCCCTCTCGCACTTATGCAGCCGGCAAAGGCTTGGCCGGAAATGCCGCACCGGAATAGGGAATATCAGCCTATGGTGGAGAGTCTCCCGGATGGGCTTGCCGTTACATGGACTCCACCATGGCAAGGTGGTCGGCTGGCTTCAATGATGTCCGCCACCTGGTTCAGGATCCGGGGCGCGCTCATTCACCGTGGTATTTTCCAGCTGGCAAAGGCCTTCCAGGCCGCCTGCACCGCGGCGTCTACGTCCTCTTTGGTGGCCTGGGCGCACACACCGCCAAATGCCGTTGGCCGGGCAGCGGGGTCTCAAAGGTGCCGCCATCGCAGCGGGCCGCCACTGGCCGTGGCAAGCAGATAGCATACTGTTCTTGGGTCAAAATTCTCCATCAGGGCACTTCCGCTGCACTCTACTGGGCTGCAATCTGAGTCATCGTACGAAAAGAACTCATAGTCTAGTTTCCGGTATAGCGCGCTGGAAGAGAGAAAGTCAATATTTTCGTAAAAGTGTTTCATTATTTTTTCTGTCAATTCGGTTATATTGTTATTTTTTATCAAAAATGTTGCGAAATTCCAGCATTTTGAGGAACTGCCCTCTGGGCGAAAAAAAATCCGCTGCCGGGTTCCGCCGGGGCCGAAGCCCTGGACATAAGCGGGGCAATTACAGCAGGCCGTTGTCCTCTTTTGCCTCCCAGCTGGAGCGACCTGGGCGCGTTCCGCCCCAGCCGGCCTCGCCGGCAGCGATGACACCCCTCCACCTGCTCCATGCTCTTCACGGCGCCCACGGCTTCCCACCTGCGCAGATGGAGAGGAGGTGGCGCTGGCGTATTTGGCGCACTCCACCACGGCGGCAGATCCGCAGGCCGGAGATGAATCCGGCGGCGAGATTGTCCCCCGCCCAGGTGGAGTCCACCGCCTGGACCTTATAGGAGGGATCAGGATTCCGGTCTCAGTTTGCGGATACTATAGCAGCCAGGGGCGCTTTAGCAAACACCACGGTGCGCCCAGACCGCAGTCCAGAACACTGGGCCACCGCCTGGGGCTCGGTCTCGCCGGTGAGCCGCCGGGCCTCGGCGAAGTTGGGGAACAGATAGTCCACATAGGGGCATAGCACCAGAGGCGATGTCCTCCAGCTTTTTCGTTGCCCCCCATCTTCACGTCGGCGCAGAGGATGCAGCCGGCCTCTTTGGCCTGGCCAAGACACCGTTTGCGTTCCATCACCGGCGCCGTCATCAGGGGGCACCACGAACATGCTGGCAAAGGAGACCACCTTGGTATTCTGGAAGACGGTGGGGTCGATCGCTCGCCATACAGGTCGGTGGACCGGCCTTTGGCCACCAGGGATAATCCGGCGGTCGTCGCCCATCGCCGATGAAGGGCGATGCCCAGGGGTGGTGGAAATCCGGCCAATGGAGACGCAGGAGGTATCGATGCCCTCCCGGCTGCAGTGGGGGAGAGGACCCGTCAATCCCAGGAAATCGCCCAATTTGGCCGGGGCGGTACATCCCAGCCGGAGCCAGGACGCTGGCCTCGTTCATGGCGACCGCGCCCCGCGTGGAAGTCGGCGTCCAGAGCCGGACAGACCGGGTTCCTCCAACAAGCGCTGACAGAGACCGGTGATGGCTCGTCCACGGTGGTAAAAAGCCCATGCACGGGGGGCGTCAAGAAGGCTCTCGTTCATGGCTCTCTCTCGACTTCATCAGGGGCATGCCCGCCGGCCGGTGTGGGCCGGCGGGAGGCCGAATCTCCAATCTTTTTTTTCCGGGATAAAATAGGCGACTCGTAGCCGTCAGGCGGCTTGGTCATCAGGGCGCCGTCGCCCAGCTCCACCAGGAAGCCCAGCTTTCCTTCATGGTGTGTCAGCTTTCAACCGCAGGGGCCGATCTTGCCTTAGGCCGCACTGCTTCATGCCCAGGTCCTCGTAGTGCTTGAGGGCCTGCCACTGCCGGTGGCGGAGCGCACTCCTTCAGGTGGTTGTAGCCGCCCATGGGCCGGTCCGCCCAGCGCAGTCGGCAGCAGCACCGATGGGGCCGCGGAAGTTGCAGTGCCGATCTCAGGTTGCCGCAGCAGTTCATGCCAGCAGATACTCGAAGTCGGGCTGCTCCAGCTTGCCGTCCACCAGGATGCCCAGGATCTGCCCACAGTCTGGTTGTTAGCCAGCCCGATCTCGTAGGGGCCGATCTCCAGCAGGCCTTCCAACTGTCGCTGAGGGCCTCACATCGGCGCAGGTGATGTTGATCTGGAGGGATCTTCCGGTCGTTGGTCACCGCGGGACGCTGGACGTCAGCAGGCTCATCGGTGGAGGTGATGGTGGCCGCAGGATGCCCATCTCGTCCATCAGGTCAGGATCTGGCTCTTGCCCTCTTCTGGCCCACTTTGATCCCCTTAGAGGCGCATTTCTCCACCATGGCGGCATAGTCCGCCCCGGGGATCACGCTTTCGCGCAGGTTGCAGATGCGGTGCCGAAGCGATCCAGATACTCTTTGTAGATGGTCTTGCCGGACTTTCGGCTGCACCACCCGGCTCATGTCGCCCAGGAAGCGGACACCGTGCCTGGTGTAGTCCACATCCTGGCCGTGCACCCCATGGCGCGCGGAGGCCACCGCCATAGCGCTGGGCTCCAGCTGATGAATCTTCACCAGGTTGGCCACCTGGGTGAAGATGTGCGTGACCAGGACAATCTGGTCATACACGCGGTCTTTGCACCGCGCAGTTCACTATACGTCATCGCTGCCGCTCATGCAAAAATGGTGTGGCCGCCGTCGATCATCAAGGTCGTGACCCACGGTGTAGGTGGAGGCGTCGCTGGCCAGGTACAGCACCGCGCCCTGGAGGCGCTCTTCCACGTTCCAGCATCCGCATGGCGGGCTGGAGTCTTCATAGCAGTCCAGGATCTCGGGGGACGAGGCCGTCATGCAGGTTGGGGCTGTAGCAGTATCCCGGAGAGATGGAGTTGACGGATGCCATGCTACGGATGATGACCTGGCTGGCGAGAGTGACAGGTGATGAGAGGACGCCCGCCTTGGCCACGCCGTAGGAGGAGTCGTCCATGGTCTTGCCCATAGGGGGGCCTGGTTGGCGATGGCCGGCCATGGAGAGCGGTGTTGATGATGGAGCCGCCGTGGCCTTCCCGCTTCATCACCGGGCGGCAGCACCGCCACGATGTAGATGTCTCACCAGGTTGACGTCCAGCACCTGCTTCCAGTGTGGTCCAGAATGGGGCATGTTTGCTACTCGTCCCACTCACCTCCCAGGTCAGGGAGCCAGGGCGCCGCCAATGCCATTGTTGTGCACCACGTCCCGCTGCCCAGATCCTTCCTCGATCTGAGGTCAAAACATGGCGGCCACTGCCTTGTCGTCCCACCAGGTCGCAGCCATAGGCCGCAGCCTTCACGCCGTACTTGTCGGCGGAATTCGCCAACCACCGCAGGCGCTCCAGGCACTGGGCGCTATGCCAACGTCACCAGCATTCATTATCATGGAAAAACGGCGCGGGGCGTCTCCCGCGCTGTTCTTACGGATGCCCCTGACGAGTACGAGCGGGAGCGTCTGCGTCAGCGCGCCCTGAAGCTGTCGTTCTTCAAGGCGGCGCGTGACATCACCGGCGTTACCCCCAGCTGGGGCGCCCTCACCGGCATCCGCCCGGGCAAGCTGGCCCGCGCTATGCTGGAGCAGGGAAAAACGGAGCGGGAGACGGACCGCGTCCTGCGTGACACCTACTTCGTCTCGCC
>VOFJ01002271.1_pt1 | contig 16234 bp, 31 predicted proteins | sample 5384081 | NCBI WGS metagenome assembly VOFJ01 (sample SAMN12384729, study PRJNA508395) | human gut metagenome | isolation source: healthy gut I | host: Homo sapiens
AAATATAATCAACGTTTAGCCCAAACAAACCTGGCATTAGAATGGGAGTTGCCTTGGGTGAAGGGTTTGAAAGTAAGAGCTATGTACAGTTATGATTATACTGAAAATTCTAACAAAATATTCAAGAAGAAATTTAATCTGTACAATTATGATTCTGACATAGAGCAATATATGCCTGTTGTAGTTAATTCGCCTAGTTCTGTGAAAAAGAGAGAATTTCGAGTATGTTAATTCTTTACTTCAATTATCGCTTTCATACAATAAATCCTTTGATAAAGGGCATAATTTAAATACTTTTGTTTATGTATGAAGAAAGTGATCGGGAAGGTGATAACTTTTTGGGGTAGTAGAGACTTGAATATGGATTCATTAGACCATTTGTTTGCAGGTTCTACGACTAATCAGCAATCTAATATGAATGCGGACGACTTGTTTCATTTGGCCTATAAGGCGATTATCGGACGTATCAATTATGATTATCAGTCAAAATATCTGGCAGAAATTCAGTTTTTCGTGTTGATGGGTCATCAAAGAATGCTCCCAGTCAGCGTTGGGGATTTTTTCCGGCAGGCTCTCTTGGCTGGCGTGTATCTGAAGAATCATTCCTAAAAAGAAAATGAATCACTGAAGTTTATTACAAACTTGAAGATCAGAGGCTCTTACGGATTAATGGGGGATGATTCGGCTACAAATAAATACCAGTTCCTGACTGGATACAATTATCCTTCCGGGGGGATATATTTTTGGTACGGATTATACAAATGCTTTGGCCTCAGGGGTATGGCTAATCCCAATATTACATGGTATAAGGCTACTATTGCAGATGTTGGAGTAGATGTTGATTTATGGCATGGACTGCTAGGTATTGTGATGGACTTTTTATCAACGTGATCGTAGCGGTCTGTTGGGTACTCGTACAGAAAGTTTACCCGGATTAGTGGGAGCCAGCTTACCACAGGAAAATTTGAATAGCGATATGACACAAGGTTGGGAATTAACACTTTCTCACCAGAATAAAATTGGTGATTTTAAATATGGCATATCTGGTAATATTGCATTATCACGTACAAGGGATAAATATGTAGAACGTTCACGTGCTAATAATTCATATGATAATTGGAAAAATAATACCAATAATCGTTGGAAGAATGTTTGGTGGGGGTTGGATTACATGGGACAATTTCAGTCTTATGATGATATTAGAAATTATGGCGTAATTTATGAGTATGAAAGCCTGGTTAATACAAGAATATTGCCTTGGTGATCTGAAATATGGGGATTGGAATGGCGATGGCTTGGTTAATGACGATGATCTGCATCCTATTAGCATGAAAAAAATGAAGCGGATCCTATTTTAACATATGGCTTCAATGTGAACGGACAATACAAAGGATTTGATTTAAATCTTCAATTTGAAGGGAGTTGGCATGAGATATCTCAGATATGAAAGATTTTATCAGGACCAATTTTTTGTGGGGACGTAATGGACTCAGTTTATATATGGGATCGTTGGCATCGCGCCGATCAGTTTGATCCGAATTGCGATGAATGGGTTGCAGGGAAATATCCGTCGGTGTGGGATAGTAGAGGTAATTTTGTAGCTACTACTAATAGTGGTAATCCGGGACCAGCCTCTTCATTTTGGATATATAATGCATCTTATCTTCGTCTGAAAAGTTTGGAATTCGGATATACGATCCCATCTGAAGTTTCAAGAATTATAGGCATACAAAAAAGCACGTTTGTTCTTCAATGCATATAATTTATTTACTATTTCAGACATTAAGTTAGTGGATCCGGAACATCCGACAAGTAATGATGGTTTTGCTTATCCGGTGACAAAAACATTTAATTTTGGTGTTAATGTATCATTTTAAAAAAATCAGTATATTATGAAAATAATAAAGATATTGATGTTTGTTGTTTCATGCTTTTTGGTGTGCATGTAATGATCTGGATGTTTCTCCAATGAATATAGTTAAAGATAGTGACGTGTTTTCTACTTTTGAATCAGGAGTGATGTCCTATATGGCCCGTTTGTACAGTGATTTACCATTAGGAGTTGTTGCCGATGAAAAACTACTATAAATCATTTTACGGGAGAATCGGCAACTTGTAATTATTCGTGGATAGGAACTATAACCAATTCAATAGGTTCGTATTGGAATTATACACATGTTCGTAATGTAAACTATTTTCTTCAGGAACTTCCCGGGTTTTCGGCATCTTTTACAGAAGATAAAGTAAATACTTGGTTGGGAGAAGCCTATTTTATACGAGCTTATACCTATTTTTCGATGGTTCAATGCTATGGTGGAATTCTATTGTAAAGGAAGTTATAAATTATAACGGACAATCTATGGAAGAGTTGAGAGCCCCTCGTGATAAAGAAGAAGATTGTTACAATTTTATCCTTTCTGATCTGGATGAGGCTATTCGTCTGCTTCCTGAAACTAACCAGATTGGACGTGTAAACAAGTATGTAGGCTATGGTTTGAAAGCCAAGAGTTGCTCTGTGGGCTGCTTCAATCTCAAAATATGGTAATATGCAGTTGGATGGAATTTTAGGGGTATCGGCGGACAAGGCTAAATTGTACTATCAAATGGCTTATGATGCTGCAATGGAAACTTCCAGGGGAGGATATGAACTATATAACGATGGCAGTGGTGATTTGGCAAATAACTATACCAAGATCATTTTGGATAAAAGCAGTAAGGAGAATATGTTGGTTAAACTTTTTCCAATATCCTAATAATGGGCATAGTATTGATAGAGATTTTATTCCCTGGCAGATAAGAGGACCTCAGGGTTATTCAGGCCGTGCCAATCCAACACTTGATTTTGTGGAAATGTTCGATGATATTGATGGCAATCCGTTTGTATTAAATACGGGAACCGATGATACTCCGGTTCTTTATTCGGACCGGATGGATATTTTTGCCAAAAGCCGAACCACGCTTGAAAGCATTGGTTATTTTTCGGGAGATGAATTCAAGGGGTGAAGTAAATTGATGTTAAAAAGGGCATTATTCCTGCAGGAGGTTCTGTCGGTGATCTCATCTCTACGGCATCTTTTACAGATACTTATCAAGGAATGAATATCCAGGGAGCTAGCGGTTTTAGGAGGTGGAGAAACTACCGTTACCGGTTTTTTTATATGCGTAAATGGCTGGATCCTAATCTAACTCAAGAAAATGTGATTGGAGGTAAAAGTGAAACTTCATTGATTAACATGCGTTATGCAGAAATGTTACTGATAAGAGCAGAAGCGGCCGTCGAATTAAATAGTTTGGGAGATAATTCCAAAATAAGCGATGCTGTTGAGTGTATGAGGCTTGTCAGGGAAAAGAGCTGGTGCTAAAAAGGTTTATACTGCTTCAGATTTGATAAATACGGAAGATCCTACGGGTATTTATCCTAAAGGAACTTATTTGGTAAGAAAAAGAATGGAAAATGGAGTTTTTCTTTGAATGTAAAACCTACTGGAATATGAGACGTTGGAGGGACGTATGATAAAGAAGTCGCTAATCGTCAGTGGAATGCATTATGGCCTATATATGTTTGGGATGAGCAAAAATATTATATGAAGCGTACAAAATATACGAATTATACGTTTAATTTCATTCCAACTTATTATTATATGCCTATTAAAGGCTCTGAAATTCAGACAAATCCATTGCTGGTTCAGAATCCAGGTTATTGATATTTAAATTATACAGTTATGAAAAAGATTTTTTAATGTTATCGACAATATGTTTTGCAATCATCGGAATAACGACTTCCTGCTCGGTAGATAACTATGATGTTCCCGATGGTACATTAACAGGTAGTGTGATTGATGCAGTTACAGGAAAGCCGATACAGACAGAGCAGCCAAATGGTTATCGTATTAAATATAAAGAGGTGAGTTGGGTGAAAATGCAACTGACCAGTTTTTATGGGGCAAACCGGACGGGACATTTAATCATACAAAAATTATTTGCAGGGACATATGAAGTGACGGCAGTTGAAGGTGCTTTTATTGATTCGGGAACTCAAGTTGTTGAGATCAAATCGAATAAAGTTACTCAGGTTAATTTTACTATAACCCCTTATATTAGTTTTAATAATGTCTCTGTAGAAAAGAGGGAACTTCCGGAATAAAAATTTCGTTTACGCTTACACGTAATATTCCGGAGGCTACATTGCAGGATTATCGGATATTTGCCTCTTCTGAAACCCAGTATGTAGGTATAAATCGCGGGAGGTTCAGATGCTGCGATCAGTAAAGATGCAACTCTTCTTACTGAAGCTGATTTGGGTGTTCCGATTGAGGTCAAGTTAAGTAATTATGTGGCAGGTAAGACATATTATATTCGTATAGGTGCTCGCTGTAACAATCCATCGAATCGATATAATATGACAGAAGTCTTCACTGTTCAAATGTAGAATAAGTGATGTGATATCTTGAAAAGATTGTGTTGCTGTATTCATGCATTGACGCAATCTTTTTTATCCTAGAAGTGATTATTGGTCTATATCAAGATTGGAAATTTGATGAAATAATGTAATGAAGATGAGTTTTTTTAATCTGCTAACCACGTTATTTTTTTAATTATTGATGTAAATCTTGAAGTAGGACAATCAGTCTCAGTGAATCTTGAATGAAGTTACATGTTATATTATTATAAAAACAAATGAAGAAATTTATCTGCATAAGTTGTATTTCTTTTTTCGCAGTCAGTCTGTTCAATAAATCATATTCTCAGGAATATAAATGGATTGATTTTTAACAGAAATGGAATGATGGATGTTTATGAAGATCCATATGCTCAATTGGATAAAAGGGTGAATGATCTTTTTATCTCAAATGACTGTCGAAGAAAAAGATTTCATTGCTAAATGAGTGGCTCCGGCCATCCCCCCGGTTGGGGATGGCAAAATATAATCATGGAAACGAAGCTTTACATGGTATTGTCCGTCCTGGGAAATTTACGGTTTTCCCCCAGGCGATTGCTTTTGGGCTTCTACCTAGAATCCGGCTCTTATCAATCAAGTGGCAAATGCAGCATCTGATGAGGCACGTGGAAAATGGAATGAGTTTGAACAGGGTAAATTGCAAGCGGAGAAATACAGTGATTTACTTTACATTCTGGTCACCGACTGTAAATATGGCCCGTGATCCTCGTTGGGGACGAACACCTGAAACTTATGGGGAAGACCCCTATCTGGCCTCACAAATAGGTGTCGCGTTTGTGAAGGGACTCCAAGGGAATGATTCTAAATATTTGAAGGTAGTAGCCACTCCTAAACATTTCGTGGCAAATAATGAAGAGCATAATCGTTTTAGTTGTCAGGTGACAGTTCCCGAACAAGTGTTGAGGAACTATTTTTGCCGGCTTTCCAAGCATTGGTAACAGAAGGAAAAGCACAGTCGATTATGACGGCTTATCCTGCAATAAATGGTATACCTTGTACGGCTAATCATTGGTTGTTGACTGATGTCCTTAGGAAAGAATGGGGGTTTAAAGGGATATACGGTTTCAGACTGTAGTGCGGTAGCTAATATTTATCATAGTCATCATTTTACAGAAACGGTGGAGGACGCGGCAGCCGTTGCTATGAAAGCAGGGCTTGATTTGAATGTAACGGGTATTGTGATCAGTGTTTTATGTATCGTGATTTTCTTGGAATAGCATTGGATTTGGGGAAAGTCACTGAACAAGACATTACAAATACTGCTTACCGTGTCTTGGAAGCACGTTTTAAACTGGGGATGTTTGATGATCCTTCTTTGATCCCCTTATACATCTATATCCTCGGCAGTTATTGGTTGTAAACAACATCAGGAGTTGGCTTTGGAAACAGCTAAACAATCGATTGTTTTTTGTTGAAGAATGAAGGAATATTGCCTTTAGATGTCAGGAAAACCAAATCTATTGCTGTTCTTGGAATAAATGCTGCCTCATGTGAATTTGGAGATTATAGCGGAATCCCTGTAAAATGATCCGGTGTCGCCCTTTACAAGGAATTCTCGATGAGGTTGGGGATAGAGCGAAAGTCTTTACTATGCCTTGGATAGGAAGGCTGTCTCAGTATGAGATCATACCTTCTGTGTATTTTTTTCTTATGAAGAGAATGGTAAAATACGCTCGGGAGTCAAAACCGAATATTATTCTGATAAAGAGTTTATCAGCTCTTTTTCTGAAGTGATAGAGAATCAGATACACTTTGATCCGGCAAATCAGCCTCCAAATAAAAATATACCTGCTGCTCCTATGTCTGTACGGTGGTCAGGAATGATAAATCCGAAAGTATCGGGAAATTATATACTGGGAGTAAGTAGAAAAGGCTATTTCAAATTAATGATCGATGACAAGGTTGTATTTGATAATAGTTTGAAGGATTTGAAAAATGATACGATAACAGTCGACTTTGTTTGCCGGTAATACGTATAAAAAATGGTAGCAGAATATAAAAAAACGACGGAGGTTCTTATTGTTCGTTGCGATGGCAAATCCCAGGAACGTCGAATGAAAAAGATCAGTATGAGGCAGAAAAGAAGTTGGCAAAGAAATGTGATGTGGCTATTGTAGTATTAGGTATAAATAAAAGTATCGAAATGGAAGGACGTGATAGACATTGTATTGATCTTCCTGAAGATCAGGATATTTTTATTCGTGAGATATATAAAAGCTAATCCTAAAAACTATTTTAGTACTGGTTGCGGGAAGTCAATTGGCTATTAAATGGAGCAGGAACATTTACCGGCAATTGTGAAATGCCTTAGATTGGAGAACAGGGGCGGTACTGCAATCGCGGAAGTATTGTTTGAAAATATAATCCTGCGGGCAGGCTTCCGTTGACTTACTACAGGTCATTGGATGAGATACCTGCATTTGATGATTATCAGGTGACTAATGGACGTACTTATATGTATTTTTATGTCTCAGCCCGTGTATCCGTTTGGATATGGATTGAGTTATACCTCCTTTAAATATCAACCTATTGAAATCGATAAGTCTGTCTTAACTGTGGGAGACATGATTGGAATAAAAAATTAACATAACAAATATCCGGGCATTACGACGGAGATGAGGTTGTCCAACTTTATTTGAGAAAAATTGACTCGGAAGAGATTAGACCTGTCAAGCAACTGAAAGGTTTTCAAAGGGTTAGTTTGCAAAAGAATGAGAGTAAGACGGTAGAATTTAAGCTTGACCGGAATGCCATGTCATATTGGAATAAAGAAAACAATTTTGTTGTTGAACCGGGTGTTTATGAAGTGCAGGTTGGTGCTTCGTCGGCAGATATACGACAAAGCGTACAATTCACTGTCAGATGATCAAAATGATATATTAATTTTTAGATACTTATGAAATCGATATATAGTTTTGTAGTAACAGTTTTGCTTTCTTCTTGTATAACGCAGCCATTCCAATATTTGAAAACTGATAACGGACTTGAGTGTATTGTGAAGGAAGATACAATACGGTTGAGTGTTTTTGCTGACAATATTTTTTAAAGTTTCCCATCGTAAAAGTGGGGCATATAGATACTGTTAATCAGATTCAATTTGTGAATATTTCTTCAAAGATTCCTTCATTTGTTGTGGAAGAGTCTGAGAGAGGTGTGCAATTGGTGACAGGGCAACTGACAGCTTGTGTGTTGGCATCCGGTGATATAGAGTTCAGGAATAATAATAAAAAACTTTTAACTACGGCATTATTTCCCGATTCAACATTTGAACAACAATTTGTAGGAGATGAAGAGGCTATTATGGGATTGGGGCAGTATCAAAATGGACTGTTGAATCTGAAAGGTGTACCTTTACGATTACAACAATATAATCAGGAAATAGCGAATCCTTTTTATGGTCTCTACCAATGGATATGGGGGTATTATGGGGAAAATACGTCGGTGACTGATTTTTAATTATCCAGTCCAACAGCTTGATTCTTGGGAGACAGTAGACTCTGTTCGTAATGTTAAAAAAACTGTTTTTTTATACCTCGAAAGTCTGGGCGATTTAAATTTGCAATAGAGAGTGTTAATGAGCAAAATCGTTTTGCTGGTCCGGTTCTGCTGACATTCAATGGAGATACTGCAATTCATTATAATACGACATGGGTCCCTGATTTTCATAGCGGAGAGATTGAACTGGAGAAGGGTGAAAAATATGAAGTGTTCTTTACGAATTCAAACACAAAGAGTACCATACCTACCAAAGTTTTGTATAATGATCCGGATTGTAATATCACTACTTTTTGTAGCCGTTATGGAAATGGGGTAGATTATTATCTTGTTGCAGGTACTCCTTCTGAGGCTATTATAGGTTATCGGGAATTGACAGGGAAAGCTCCTATGTTTGGGAAATGGGCTTTTGGTTTTTGGCAGTAGCCGGGAAAGATATCATAATCAGCAAGAATTATTGGAGAATGCAGCAGAGTATCGAAAAACGGGGTATTCCGGTTCATAATATTGTACAGGATTGGAATTATTGGCACGAAAAACTTGGGGACCGGACAAATGGAATCGGCAGCTTTATCCGAAGCCAGAACAGATGTGCAAATCTTTGAGTGATATGAATTTTCATTTTATGGTGTCTGTGTGGCCTTGGTTAAATAACAAAAGTTTAGAGGATACATATGGTTTGAAAGAGTTCAAAATTGATGATACGAATAATTTAGATTTCTTTAATTCAGATCTCCGAGTAGGTATTATCAGATGTTGAATGACTCCATGTTTACGATGGGAGTAAACAGTATTTGGTTGGATGGAACTGAACCTGAAAGTTTTCCTAAAGGAACTACTGCTATGGGAGATATTAATCATAATGCATTGGCATATTCTTACTTGGTCACCAGCTCTGTTTATGAAGGGAAGAGAAAAGATTATCCGGATTCGAGAGTCTTTAACCTTACCCGTTCCGGATTTGCTGGACAACAATGTTATGGGGCTGCAGTTTGGTCGGGTGATGTACTTGCCAGTTGGGAGCAGTTTGCCGAACAGGTTACGGCCGGATTAAAATTTGTTCTATGTCTGGATTACCTTATTGGACAACGGATATTGGTGGCTTTTTTCGGGATAGTCATTCGTTGAATCCTCTTTATGACGATCAGTATACCAATGATAGGTTTAAAGAATTACTGACACGTTGGTTTCAGTTTGGTGCTTTTTTTGTCCTTTATTCCGTATTCATGGGTATGTCTCCAACACAGAAGTATGGCGGTATGGAAAGTTATTCGAAGAGATGGCCTGTTCCTTTTTATTGATTTGAGCTATCGACTTATGCCGTATATTTATTCAGAATCGGCAAAAGTGACTATTGATGATGCAATTCTAATGAAACCTTTGATGCATGATTATCCTCAGGATAGTTGTTGTTGGGATATAAAGGATCAGTTTTTTATTCGGTTCTTCATTAATGGTATGTCCTGTGGTAAAAAGAGGGCGTAATCATGAGAAATGTTTATTTACCTCAAGGGAAATGGTTCGATTTTTGGAACGGAACTGTCTATGAAGGTAAAGCAAAATATTGAAGCGGATGCTCCATTGGATAAACTTCCCCTGTTTATTAAAGCCGGATCCATTATTCCTGTAGGTGAAAAGGTACAATATGCTATGCAGAAGGTTCAGAAACCAATTCAATTATTTGTTTATCCCGGGGCTGATGGTGTATATCAACTTTATGAAGATGAGGGTGAATCTTATGCGTATGAGCATGGGGAATATTCAACAATTCTTTTTTAGATGGAACGATGCTATCCGGACTTTGGTTATAGAACCGTGTCAAGGTGAATTTCAGGGGATGGAATATAAAAGATTATTTGATGTGGTGGTTGTAAACAATCAAACAAAAGGATTGGAAAATATAGAAATGAAACAAGTACAATATACTGGTGAAAAGGTAACCGTTGAGTGTAAGTGATTAGATGTAAATATTGTAAAAACAGTAGAAAATGGTCAAAGGATCAATTTCTACTGTTTTTAATTGTAGAGATAATGCCTTTATCCCGGAATAATCTTATACCCCGCTGCCGTCAGCGTATATTGTATATTTGGTCGATATGTTCCTGGTTACGTGTTTCCATTTCCAGACGGAGATAGCAGCCGTTGATGTCGGCGGTATGGCTAACTCGTTCGTGATGGACGGATACCACATTGGCTCCGGTACGGGCAATAATTTCAGAAACATGCTGTAACTGTCCGGGCTTGTCGACCAGTTCGATTGTCATGGTGTAGGACCGGCCGGATTTCTGCAAACCGCGTCCGATAACGCGAGACAGGATCGTTACGTCGATATTTCCTCCCGATACCAGGCAGATCGCTTTTTTACCTTTTATGGGAACTTTATTGAACATGGCTGCCGCTACGGCTACTGCGCCTGCTCCCTCGGCGATTAATTTGTGCTGTTCGATCAGGGCCAGGATAGCGGTTGAAATCTCATCGTCGTTGACTGTAACGATTTCATCCACATACTTTTTACAATATTCAAATGTATGTTCACCCGGTTCTTTTACGGCTATACCGTCGGCGATGGTACGGACGAATCCCATCCGTTCGATTTTATTGTGCTCGATGGAGTTCAGCATGCTTGGTGCACCACTGGCCTGTACGCCGTATATTTTTACATTCGGATTCAGATGTTTGATTGCAAAGGCGACGCCGGAGATAAGTCCCCCTCCGCCTATCGGAACGATTACGGCATCCAGGTCGGGTAACTGTTCCAACAATTCCAGTCCGATAGTCCCTTGTCCGGCAATAACGTCTTCGTCATCAAAAGGATGGACAAACGTATATCCTTTTTTCATCTCTCAGCTTCAGGGCTTTCTGGTAAGCGTCGTCGTACACGCCTTCAACCAGGCAGACATCGGCACCGTACCATTTGGTTGCCTCGATCTTGGAGATCGGTGCATTGTCCGGCAGGCAGATCAGTGACTTGATGCCATGGGTGGTGGCAGCCAGGGCGACACCCTGTGCATGATTACCGGCAGAACAGGCTACGACGCCTTTGGCCTTCTCTTCTTCTGTCAGTTGGGCGATTTTTGAAGCAGGCACCGCGGACTTTGAATGATCCAGTAATCTGTAAGTTTTTCCGGTTTCAGATAGATATGAGAATCCGGATTGATGTTGGGCGCACTGATCAGGTCGGTGCGACGGATAACCGTTTTCAGGGCAAAAGATGCCTGATAAATCTTATCGAGTGTGAGCATTACGCTAAATTTTTGAGGAGACAAATATAGGGAGAATTCAGATATCTCACCGAAACAATAATGCTTTTTTTATTATCTCGCCAATATTTCGTATATTTACACGCTGGAATTTACTTTCCGGCAGAGGCTGAAAAAGAAGATAGAGCACCATATAAGTATATGAAACCAGAGGATATTGAAGATTTCACAGAAGAAAACAAGAACGAGGAAATAGAACAGACAAATACAGACTCACAGGAAAATGGTGGGCAATCTGATTCTACTACACATTCGGAATATAAAATACCCTGGGGAAGGGTGAAGGACGTATATCCTTATCATCTGTCGGGGATAAAGTACAGGATTGGTTTTTGATTATGCTTCGTACGTGATCCTGGAACGTGCAGTGCCGCATATCAATGACGGTCTGAAACCGGTGCAGCGTCGTATCTTGCACTCGATGAGGCGTTTGGATGACGGACGGTATAATAAGGTCGCCAATATCGTGGGGGCATACCATGCAGTTTCACCCTCATGGAGATGCTTCTATTGGGGATGCGCTGGTACAGTTAGGACAGAAAGACTTGCTGATCGATTGCCAGGAAACTGGGGGAATATCCTTACCGGTGACGGTGCCGCTGCTCCCCGTTATATCGAAGCACGTCTTTCCAAATTTGCTCTTGAAACAGTCTTTAATCCGAAGACTACCCTTTGGCAGCTATCTTATGATGGGCGTAATAAAGAACCGGTTACTTTGCCGGTGAAATTCCCTTTGCTGCTGGCCCAGGGAGTGGAAGGTATTGCTGTCGGTCTTTCTTCTAAAAATACTTCCTCATAAATTTTAACGAGTTACTGGATGCTTCGATAGCTTACCTGAAGGGGGAAGACTTCGCTTTATATCCTGATTTTCAGACAGGAGGTTATGTCGATGTCTCTAAATATAATGACGGTGAGCGCGGCGGTTCGGTAAAAGTCCGTGCTAAAATAACCAAGCTGGATAACAAGACATTGGTTATCAGCGAAATTCCATACGGAAGAACGACCTCTTCCGTGATCGAATCCATCTTGAAAGCAAACGACAAGGGAAAGATCAAGATCCGGAAAGTCGATGACAATACGGCGAAAGATGTAGAAATCCTGGTGCATCTGGCTCCGGGCGTATCGTCAGACAAAACGATCGATGCCTTGTATGCTTTTTACAGATTGTGAGATCAGCATTTCGCCTAACTGTTGTGTGATCATGGACAACAAACCTCACTTCCTCAAAGTGAGCGACGTGTTGCGCCATTCGACAGACGATACGCTGCATCTGTTGCGTACTGAATTACAGATACAGAAAAGCCGAGCAGGAAGAAACACTCTTCTTCGCTTCCCTCGAAAAGATATTTATTGAAGAACGTATTTATAAGGATGCAGAGTTTGAAAACTCGAAGGATATGGATGAGGCCGTGGCTCATATCGACCTGCGCCTGACTCCGTTCAAACCTGATTTTATCCGTGAAGTAACCCGTGAAGATATCCTCAAGCTGATGGAGATCAAGATGGGACGTATCCTTAAATTCAACTCGGAAAAGAGCAATGCATTGATTGCCCAGATTCGCGAAGAGATCGAGCGTATCAATCATCATCTGGATAATATCGTAGACTATACGATCAACTGGTTTACCATGTTGAAGGAAAAATATGGCAAGAATTATCCGCGTATGACCGAAGTCCGCAACTTCGACACGATCGAAGCAACGAAGGTGGTGGAAGCAAACGAAAAAGCTCTATATCAACCGTGCGGAAGGTTTCATGGGAATGAGCCTCAAGAAAGATGAATATGTTTGTAACTGTTCGGATATAGACGATATCATCCTGTTCTATCGTAACGGAACTTATAAGATAGTGAAGGTCAGCGATAAGATGTTTGTCGGGAAAGATGTTTTGTATGTGAATGTATTCAAACGTAACGATACCCGCACTATTTACAATGTTATTTACCGCGATGGAAAAGTCGGCTATAACTACATCAAACGCTTTGCCGTCACCGGTGTGACACGTGATAAGGAATATGACGTGACGAAAGGAACGGAGGGCTCGCGAGTATTATATTTCAGTGCGAACCCCAATGGGGAAGCTGAAACGGTTAAAAAGTGATCCTTAAACCAAAACCCCGCCAGAAGTTGTTGGTGTTCGAAAAGGATTTCAGTACGATCGCGATCAAAGGACGCGGTTCGATGGGGAATATCCCTGACAAAGGCGGATGTGCATAAGATCAGCCTGAAGCAGAAGGGTAGTACTACATTGGGGGAGGACGTCAGGTTTGGTTCGACTGGGACGTGCTGCGCCTTGAACTATGACGGTCGCGGTGACGAACTGGGTGAATTCCAGAGCGATGACCTGATCCTGGTAGTTTTACGCAACGGCGATTTCTATACGACGAACTTTGATCTGAGCAATCACTACGACGACAATATACAGATTATAGAGAAATTCAACTCGAATAAAGTCTGGACGGCCGCTTTATATGATGCCGACCAGAAATATCCGTATCTGAAACGTTTCGTGTTGGAAGCCGGTAGCAAGAAACAGAACTTCCTGGGTGAGAATCCGAAGAGTCGCCTGATGTTGCTTACCGATGAGGTTTATCCTCGTATTGAGGTGGTATTTGGTGGTCATGACGCTTTCCGCGAGCCTCTTGTACTGGATGCGGAAGAATTTATCGCAGTCAAAGGTTTCAAAGCGAAAGGCAAACGTATCTCTACCTTTGAGGTGGAAACAGTCAACGAGCTTGAACCAACCCGCTTCGCCCCTGCGGAACAGCCGGGAGATACGAGTGGAGAAGGTAATCCCGGATAATGACGATACCGGGCAAACAGAGAGTGATTCGGATATTATAGACGAAATAACCGGGCAGATGAAGCTGTTTGATGAATAGCCTATGAAGACGTTGGCCTCTCTGATGATTTTGTCTTTTTGTCTGGTGTTTCCGCTTGCGGCCCAGACAGACAAAAAATGTGGAAGATGAAATTCCGCGATCGGTCAATGAGGCGACGATGATAGGAATAGGCGGTTACAATGTAATGGATACCTACCTGACTCCCGGGATAGAAAAACGAAATATACGGGATGGGGTGTACGGATACAGAATGAACGGATGAAGATTGTCCGGCTGGCGGATTATAAGGTATCGCGCCAGCAGTTTCTTAATGTCGAGTTTGCATCTACCCGGAATGCTGCGGACGTGGCAACCGATTATGTGGGTTTTTTGTGGACTATTCGCTTGGATATCATTATCGCTTTACCAACCTGTTGCCGAATCTGAAGGTTCTGACAGGCCTTTCAGGTCGTTTGTCGGGTGGCTTTATTTATAATACACGTAACACGAACAATCCGGCTTCGGGCAAGGCTGATCTGGATTTGAACTTCTCGGCAATGGGAATTTATGGTTTTAAGTTTGGAAATTATCCGGTGACTTTCCGTTACCAGATGGAAATACCGTTTGTCGGTGCCCTGTTTGCCATCCATAAAGGTCAACCTTATTATTATCTCAGCCAGGGAGACCGTAGCGGCGTGATAAAGTTCAGTTCGCTTCATAATAAGTTCGCCATGAGGAATTATTTTACCTTCGACTTTCCGATAGCAAATTTTACGGTGAGGGCCGGCTATCTGAATAGCATGTACCGGACAGATGTGAACGGGATTAAGACGCATGTTTTATCAATTCCTTTATGATCGGCCTGGTGAAGGAGTTTTATTCCTTCGGAGGAAACGCCTACGAAACAGAAGCATAAGTACAGCAGTGCCTACTATTGAAAGTGAAATGAAATTACGTATCCTATATTGTTTATTCCTGGCTGTTATCCTTCTTCCTGCTTGAGAAGGCGGATAAGTATAATCCGTCTCCCAGGGATAACTTTGAGGCGCTTTGGCGGATTCTGGATGAGAATTACTGTTTCTTCGAATTTAAAAATATCGATTGGGATGAGGTGCATGACCGTTACAGCCTTCAGATCAACGATCAGATGAGCCAGTACGATCTGTTTGATGTATTGGGTAAAATGTTGGCGGAACTGAAGGACGGGCATACGAATCTGTTCTCTTCATTCGATGTGGCCCGTTACTGGGCCTGGTATGAGGATTATCCGGCTAATTTCGATTCGGACATACAGAAGAATTATCTGGGGACAGATTATAAAATTGCCGGTGGATTAAAAATATAAATGTCTGTCTGATAACCAGGTGGGTTATGTTTACTATGGTAATTTCTCCAGTGGGGTAGGCGAAAGTAATCTGGATAATATGTTCCTGCATTTCAAAGACTGTAAAGGTATCATCTTTGACGTACGAAAGAAAATAACGGGGAGGTGCGATGTCAAATTCGGACCGGATCACCCAGCGTTTCCTGGAAGAAAGATATTGACCGGCTATGTCATGTATAAAAAAGGGAATGGGCATAATGACTTTTCCACCCCTTATCCCTTTATATCTTTCTCCGTCCGATCGGCTTCGCTGGCAGAAACCGGTTATCGTTTGACGAACCGTCATTGTTATAGTGCCACGAATAATTTTGTGAGTACGATGCGTTTATTACCCCACGTAACGATTATGGGTGACCGCACCGGAGGTAGCGGTTTCCCTTTTACAACGGAGTTACCCATAGGGTGGAGTGTCCGTTTTTCCGCTTGCCCGATCCTTGATGCAGATAAGAAACATACAGAGTTTGGCATTGACCCGGATCAGGAAGTGGCTATGACCAAAGAAGATATGCAGAAAGGAAAAGACACTATTATAGAAGCTGCTATCTCACGCCTTTTGTCCGGCTCAGAACTGTCAGAGCCTGATATAAATAAAATCTCTCCCGAAATACTTGCAGATTAATAAAAAAAGATTTACCTTTGCACCGCAAACCAAATGCGGCTGTGGTGTAATTGGTAGCCACGCCAGACTTAGGATCTGGTGCTTCACGGCGTGGGGGTTCGAGTCCCTTCAGCCGCACAAAATGCAAAAATCCTTCTAAGATGTTCTTAGAGGGATTTTTTGTTTTGATGCAGGTTGTTAGGTTTGTTTTTAGCGG
>VOFJ01001602.1_pt1 | contig 16227 bp, 29 predicted proteins | sample 5384081 | NCBI WGS metagenome assembly VOFJ01 (sample SAMN12384729, study PRJNA508395) | human gut metagenome | isolation source: healthy gut I | host: Homo sapiens
CAGGCCTGTGGGGCGTGTCGATGCGCAAATCAATCAACGCGGTAGAGCTCTGTGTGCTTGCCTCCCCAATGCCCGCGCCGGGTGAAGCTCGTGTGATAACGCTAGCGCACGCGAAAGAGCTTTCCCAGCGCAGCGCGCTGCGTTATGACCGAGCGGGGGATGAGCACTACGATATCCTCTCTGCCTTTCAAAAATCCATGCGCGGCTCCGATCCGGATGCGGCGCTGCATTATCTGGCGCGCCTGCTGGAGGCGGGTGATTTGCCCAGCGCCACGCGAAGGCTAATGGTGTGCGCCTGTGAGGATGTGGGCCTTGCCTACCCAATGATTATTCCAATTGTCAAGGCAGCGGTGGACGCGGCCTTACAGGTCGGCCTACCGGAAGCGCGGATTCCCTTGGCGGATGCGGTTGTGCTTGTGGCGATGTTTCTTTTATATACCATTTCAAATTACCACGAATCCCGGGATTCTGTTCCAAAGAAGACCAATAATATTTCGGTAGTCGGCACCTCGGATATAAGTAGCAGTATTTTTCAACCACCATCCTTTTCCTTCTTTCAGAGGGTCATTGAAAAGATAACAAGATAACCTTCCGACATTGTACCTGATGTACCGTCGGAATAACCCGTCTGTTTCAAGGATTATACAATGTCATATTGTTACGCTTAGCGCATCTGCTTTTACTTCATCCAGATTCCGGTTGCCGGTCTGTCTAAGAACCAGAGCCATACGCCAACGGCGAATATCGTAGTCCCAATCCCACCCATCGGTCCTCACGACGGTGATTTCCACAACAGGGTCATGTCCTCCACACCGGCATCATTATTCTTTAGGGGTAGTACTCCCACTGATTCAAAAGTTTGAACAGATCAATTTTTCGGCAACTACCACATTTTGCAACCCCCTGCACGTTCACGCAATTTGTTAACGTTCCTTGTCGGCTACGCCCCTGATCAAAATTTCCTCAAGTTCAAATTTGCTCTACTCATTCTCCAACACTTCTTCTGTCTTGGTAAAATAGGTTTGTCTGCTGTATTCAAATTACCATTATTAAAATTGGTTTTCCCCAGTTATCCCAGTTCTTCCAAACATAATAACCGGAACGGCAAGTAACAAAAAGCACCTGTACCCAGTTCAAAATTTCGGGAGAACCGCGATGGCAAGAATCTGTCCCGGCAAACGCTTCATGCCGGGATACCTGATTGTTGCAAATTGGTATTCGCTCCCCATGATATCAATATACCTAATGGTCGGCCTCATTGTCGCATGACCAGGTTACGGCTGCCAGAGCCGAGGGGAGTAACAAAGAGCGTCTCCAGAGTTTCCGCGGTACCGTGATTCAAATTAAGGGCCGTGGGGTGACCAAAATGTTTACCATCCGCAAAATTTCCGATGGAATCGGTGTAGAGCGTATTTTCCCGCTTTACTCGCCGCACATCGACAGCATCGAGGTGAACAAGCATGGTGTCGTTCGCCGTGCACGCATCTACTACCTGCGTGGTCTGACCGGTAAGAAAGCCCGTATCAAGGAGAAGAAGATGACTTCGGCAAAAATAAACCTTTATCTACGACCGCACACCATGATTATTATCCTCAAATAATCTCTACCTCAGTTGGAGTGATAAAAGGGTTTCAAGTGGTGTTGGCTTTAGTGCTGGTACTCTGTTTAGGGGCTTGTGGTAAGAATGAAAGTACAGTAGAGAATACTGTGGAGCCCGATACAGCGATAGAGGAAACAATAGAAACAGAGGCGGAGCCAGAAGTGGAAACAGAGGAGCCTAAAGAGGAGATACCTGTAATTTATGAGGAAAATGAGCGTATCAATCTATATTTGAATAGATATAATGAGGTTAATACAGAGGCTCCTATTGAGAGTGGAGATTTGAATCGGCAGGTTGCATCAAAGGCTACTTTTCTTAAATTAACGCTATATTTCTTTTTGCGTAGCTTTATTCTTTACACATATAGAAAACCGTTGGCCATCAATATCATCAACATTCAAAAAATAATTTCCACACCGAGCATCTTATCTTCTTTTTATTTTCAGTGCAGCTAAAACATCCGGCCGTGATGTCCGTTCCATTGTATAATTAACAGGTTTTCCTTTCCCGTCACATACATTGAAAACCTCCTTCCCCAATTTCGAATACATCCAACCGGTAACAATAACCTTTTTTCCCTGAAGGGTCACTTTATCTATACACAAATCTAATGTACCAGCCTTATAATCCTTATAAATCTCTGAAAATTTTCGAGAGTAAATACACTTTTTTTCTCTGTCTCTGTTACAGCATATAATTTTAACTCCCGATACACTTTAAACAATGACCGGATATCATCAATTTGCATGCAAAATCCAGGTGTCTTCTGCCCTTTGGCGGCTTTAACCGCTTTCGTGACATCCCGGCGTTTTTCCCAAGTTACAAAAAACGGCACATGTTTACCATTATCTGCCATAACTTGGAAATCAACCTTTTCTCCCTGCTTTCTATAATCCATCCTGAAAAGTTCAAGCTGTGGTTTCTGTTTTAAATCACAGGATACACTTTCAATACGCCATTTCAAATTACTCATTCTTTTTTGCCCTTCTTTGTCAATATTCGACTGCACTTTTCATGCATTTTCCATGTTTTCGTACTTTCTATTGCATGCAGCTGCTTTCTCAGCATATCAATCTTTTTATCTCTGAATTTCAATTGCTTTCCTAAAAGCTCAGCAACCCTTTGAGATACATCCATAATCTGAAACTCTAACTCTAACTCACCTGAAGATTTCAGACAAACAACCATTTGAGGATCCGGCGCATCAAAGAAAAACTTTTGCTTAACCCGCAATGTCCAGTTGCCATCAAGCCTATCCGCATCAATTATCTTGCCATTGAAGCGTAAACTCTCTACATTTAAAACGCAAGGATGCTCCCCGGATCAATTCTTACATTTTTTAATTCCCGGGTTACCGGAATTCGAACCTTGATCGTGCCATCCTGAGAAAATCTGTAATACGCCAGATTCTTCTTCGGAAAATATAGTGTCCTTCGAAAAAAACACATGCAGCAATCTGTCCGGTTTTAAAAAACAATCTTCCTGTATACCCTTTTGCTTATCAACGACTGCCTCAATTCCCGGTGTTATCATTGTGTAAAGCTGATTATATTTCGCTCTTCCATTCAAAAATGTATTCCTGAAAATGATTTTCCATTTTCAGATAGGCCTCTGCCTCTTCGCCCGAAATCCCTGCCTTTTCATATAAATTCCACCCCGATAAAGCTTTGCGTTTGCTATTCGAATAAATGTAATAATATAAAATTCTAAAGGCTACATAATGTGCCGGGATTGGAAAATCAAAAACCCATTCATAATCAATCAGTTTTTTCTCTCTTCCCTCTATCAGCACATTAGGCAATATCATGTCAATGTTCGTATATCGCCCGCATTGTAATTTCTCAGGCAATTCCATATCCCCAAAAACCGTCTTAAATGATTCACTTATATCAAATTCACAATCACAGGAATTTTTTATAAATTGTTTCAATATACTCTACAAAAGAATTACCTCTGCTTTTTCACTTTCGCCTTCATCCAACAGTCCATCCAAAATTTCATCCAGCGGTGTCCCATTTAAATACTCGAATTTTAACCGGCCATCCGTTTCCCCAGCTGCACTCTGCAAGTCCCATTTCTGAACACGCAGAATTTTTTTTGATTCCACATAATAATTATACATATGATTCAAATGCTGTTTGCCTTCCGGAAACATGGCCGTCTTATAAACCGCTTTATTTCCTTTATCATCACAACAAATATCTGTCCGTATTGCAAATTCTCTCTTCTTCGATCATTTGAATACTTTGAATAAATGATTTTTTCCATGAGGGCCTCCTCTTTAGAGAAATATAATTATTATCAACTATTTTCTACCTTTTCTCCAATACTACCAAAAATGAATTTGAAAATTCCGTAAACATATCGCTCTCCAACAAAGTGTCAAATACCTTTGTTTCATCGAACAGGCACATTCTCTTCCTATCCATATTGCAAATATTATTCGTCAATTCTCCTTTTCGCGGAAGATACTCATCTGAATAAATCTGCATAGGAAATTTATAATCCGGGTATGGATAATAAAAGATTCTCTTAAATTCTCCTGCAGAATCAATGACATTCTCCAGTTCTTTTTTTGAAAAGGTTTTTGCTCCATCTGTCTGAGTATACCCCTCAATGCCTTCAAAATAAAAACCATTATGGTCTTCAGCACATCCGGCCCAATATTTTAACCCTAAACGATTTTCGATTGCGATAATAATTTTCCCATTCGCAGTCAAATGCCGCTCCATTCTCTTCAACATTTCTGCAAATGGATTTTTATCCTTAATATATAACGCAGCATATTCCAACACTCCAATTAGCGTAATATAATCATATTTATCTTGAAGCGCCGGCTCTATATCCTGAAAATTTCCCAACAAAATCTCAATATTATCAAAATTCTGATTCCGATAAGCATTAATCAGACTGCGTTTTTTGATAACTCAATACAGGTAACTTTCGATGCTTTTTCGGCAAGACCGCCCGTAATCGCTCCACAGCCCGAACCGACTTCCAAAACACAATCACTTTTATGGATTGGGAACCATGATATAATATTTTTTCGAATATCCGAAAAATGATATAAAATCGGCCAACTTTTTTCCTCTCTTTAATAACCTGATTCAATTCATTTTCTGAGTATCGTTTCGCAATTTCCAGAAGTTCATCCTCAACATCTCCGTCGCTGTATAAATCAGTACCGCCCAAAAAATCTTCTTTAATAATCACACCGCCAATTTTCTCATCCATACATATACCTTCCTCTATTCCACTTCCACCTCTGAAAACATATCAAAATATCCCACCGTATTCTGTGAGCTAAGTACAGAGATACTGCAGACATCATATAGTCTATGATACACATGAAAGTCTCCATCACGGTAGCCTGTACATCCAAATGAGAACAAATATTCTGCTCCCCTGCAGATTCATAACCTGTCTGAACGTCACAATACATTCTTCACCCGCATGTTTTTCAGGAATTTCTATTTTTCATACATTGTATTCGTGCCGGCAATTTCGGTTCCTCTCATATCCTTAATTGTAAATGCCACAATAGGTTCGTTCACTTTTTCATGAAAACGCACCCGGATTTTTTATCGAAAACTGTTCACCCTTTTCGATAGTGTTCGAAATACGGCCTTCATGGTCCAGAACCGCAAAATCAATAATTTCTGCTCTTTTTTCGCCATATTCCAATAATTTAGATTCAGATTCATGGCATCTTTCCATAAATTTGTTAATGTATTTTTTTATAATTCAATTCTTCTTCATTAATTTCCTGTTTTCCGTCGTCAACATCCTTTGCCAGAATCTGTTTATATAAATCTACAATCTGTTTCGGGTCACCTTCATTTAATTTTTCACCTTTATTTAACAGAATAACCCGGTCGCAATACTTCGCAACAGCCCCCAGGTCATGACTTACAAAAAAAAGAATTGTTTTCCCAAGTTTTTTAAATTCTTCAAATTTATGATAGCATTTAGCCTGGAAGAAAACATCTCCAACCGACAGCGCCTCATCAATAATCAGAATTTCCGGGTCAATATTAATAGCAACTGCAAACGCCAACCGCACAAACATACCACTCGAATAGGTTTTTACCGGCTGATAGATAAAGTCCCCAATATCGGCGAACTCCAAAATATTATCAATTTTTTTGTCGATCTCTTCCCTGGAAAAACCCGGTCATAGTTCCATTTAAATAAACATTTTCCAAACCGGAATATTCGCCGTTAAAACCGGCTCCAAGCTCTAGCAGAGCAGAAATGCGACCGTCAACAATCACTTCACCCTTTGTAGGATTTAAAACACCGGTAATAATTTTAAAATCGTTGATTTGCCTGAACCGTTTGTCCCGATAATACCAACCGTCTCTCCACGATTTACCCTCAAAATTAACATCCTTAAGCGCATAATATTCCCTATGCAGTTTTTCCTTGAAAAACCCAAAGATTCTTTAAGCCTGTCTGTCGGCTTATCATATAAGCGATAGACCTTTTCCAAATGCTTTACCTGTATCGCTGCCTCTTTATTTTCCATAAGTCATCCTCTCTTTACTATGATTATAAGACATCCGCAAAATGTACTTTTAACCGTTTAAACACCGTTGTTCCTATTGCCAATAATATAATGGTTATAACCCAGAAATATATGTTTATGGCAAATCTATCCCAAACCCAAACGCCTTCATACAATGACTGCCTGTATCCCGACACAATATAGTACATCGGATTAATCTTTAAAAATCCACTGCCATTTCGCTGGTGCAATCCCAATATCCCACAAAAATCGGCATTGACCAAACTCCCACCTGCAAAATAATCATGATAATTTGAGTTAAATCCTGAAAAAACACAACAATTGCACTGGTTGTATAGCAAATAGCCAGCACAAATACAAACATCGCAAAAAGCATAATATATAATTTGTATAATATGAATATCCGGAATATAGCCGTAAACAATAAATACAAAAATCGCAAAGCCACAAAAAGCAGATGTGGACAAACATTGCAGATATTAACTTTACTATCGGTAAAATACTGATTTTAAAAACTACCTTTTTACCAGATAACTGTATTCCAACAGCGCACCTGTTCCGGCCCCCAAAGCTTCCTGAAAAATAAAGCCATGGAACCATACCTCCATTAAAGTACAATGTAAATGGTATATTCTGAGTGGTACCGCTTTTTTAAATCCCACCGTAAAAACCATAACATAGACCATAATCGTTACCACAGGCTGGATAAACGCCCAAACAATGCCCAGATATGAGCCTGCATATCTTGTTTTAAAAATCATTTTTAGCCAGATTCAAAATAAGTTTTTCGGCTGCCCCAGATTTCGGCCGGTAACGTAAGATACTCTTCTTTTCTTCTTAAAAACATCAGAAACACAATGTCAAAGAATAAAGCAGCTAATATATTAATCACATAATCTTTAATCAATACCGATTTCGCGATTTGAGTTTCAAAAGCCGAAAATCACATTGGGTTATAATATAAGGGTCTTCATCCACCGCCTGAAACTTAATTCCTGAATCAGAAATCTCAAAATCAGAAAGTGAATTCAAGGCATTTTTCTCGAAAGTACAAACTTTAACGGAAGTACTTCATCTTTATATGAATATGTGATATCCGTAACTTCCCAATCTCCCTCATCATCTCCAAAATCATACCTTAAATATTTTGTATTTACATCAATATCAAAAGACAATGTCTGCTGCGCATTTACTTCTTTATATTCCTGATTAACGCTAGCCGAAAACTCCTCAGTCATACTCGGAAATAACTGTACAACCCCCTCTTCCGAGCCTTTAACAGTCATTGATAATGTAATATTCCCTTTATCGGGCTTTGTGGGTCAATATAATGATGTTTAAAACAACCATCATGAAACACAATAACCCCTATTAGTAGTTTTTTTCTTCTTCGACATTAATCGTTCTCCTTCAATATTTTTAACACCATATTAATTGCATAACCCTGCGAATCAGGCCATGCTTAAAAACATGATATTTAAAATAAACTCTATATTTTTGAATTCGACTTTTATCGACCAATTGACTATATTGCCAAATCATCTGCTTCTCCCGCACAGGCTCTTCTTCAAATATATCTTTATACAACATAAACAAATATCCTGCCTGTTCCATAGAATCCTTCATATCCCTCTGAAATTGGCTCTTCCCTCTTCGAAATCTCTGATACATATAAGCAAAACTGTTTGCATTCATGGCACCGACAGAATTTTTCTCATGCTGCCGATACTGTATCGTCGTCTCCCCTCAACAGGGCTGCTTTTTGCCAAATGATACTGCCACCAATCCTGCAAAATGGTCATGCATAACGATTTTTTTTCAACACTTGTAACTTTTTTTAGCATATCGCATAACTTGCGATTAATCATCACTGTACATCCGGTAATATTATTTTGTATTAACAGGTGCTGCAAACTTTATATTGCCGGGCAAATTCATATAATGCAAAAAAGATTTATCAAGTTGATTCCCTTTTGCATCAATAACTTCTAAATCCGTAGCAACCAATATAGGAATATTTTCCCCATTTTTCTTCTCAAGCTGTCTCATTTTTTCGCAATGTTATTTCTATTTTGTTTTTTTTTCCAGATATCATCCTGGTCGCAAAACATTATATACTTGCTTTTGGCATCGTGCAACAGTTTGAAAAATTAGCCTTTGCAGAGCCTGTTCGCTCTTTATTGTTGATGACAGAAATCTTTTCAGGGTACATGACCTCGTATTTTTTTGTAATATCGCCGCTGTCCCATCCGTCGAGCAATCATCCCGCACAAACAAATGCCACTTTGGGTAACTCTGATTTATAATCGAATTTAGTTGTTCTTCCAAAAAGCTTCTCCATTATAGGTTGCCATCAATATATCAATCACTCTTTTAAAAACCGCCATTTCCATTTTTTTAAAATATACTATCATCGACTTTAAAAAATAAGTATTCCTCTTAATGACCGTACATTATCTCGTTTCCAATCATGATATACATACCCTTCGGGATAAAAAATAAGCTTTTTGATATTTTCTTTGCCCGCCTTGATAAATCAGCATCCTCATAATACATAAAAAAAAATGCCTGTCAAACCCATTTTAGCTTTTTGAATAATTCAGTACGTATCAAAAAGAAGCATCCCGTACATGAATCAATTTCGGTAGGCTTCTTGAAAACTTCATTTTTTCTTGTATACTCATCTCGATAGTGGTTGAATGGTTTAAAATTTGCTCATTACAACATAACGAAAAGAAGGGTCTTTTTTTAGGCAAAAACTGTTCTGTACCATCCCTGTTTAATATTTTGGGTGTAATCATCCCAACTTCCGGATGCATCTCCATATAATTTACCAATTTTTCAATAATATCTTCCTCAAATATAATATCCGGATTAATTACAAGATGGTATTTCGAATGAATGATTTTCAACATGCGATTATGCCCGTAACCAAATCCTCCATTATGACTGTTTATTAAAACTTTAACTTCCGGAAATCTGGATTTAATCAAATCTACCGTCTGATCCTGAGAACAATTGTCTGAAACATATAATTGAAAATCGTCTCTTTTGTCTCCCTTAAAATAGATTCAATGCACTCCCCGACACAATGGGCATTATTATATGTCACGATGCACCCTGTCACCAATATATCTTTCATATCTTTTCATCTTTCCGAAGCAATTTTATTTTTTCATCCTTAAACCGGATAAATTCTACTTCCTGCTTTTCTTTAAAAGCCTCTGTGCTATCTGATTTAAACAAAACAATTAATGTTTGAAATATCAATTTAATATCTTTCCACAAACTATAATTTTCAATATACATTAAATCCAAAATCAATTTATCTCTTGGCGAAGTATTATATTTTCCGGCAATCTGCGCATATCCTGTCAGCCCGGCTTTTTACCCGCAAGCGATATCTGAATTCCGGCAAATCCGCTGTGTAACTATAAACATTTTCCAACATCTCCGGTCGCGGCCCCACCAAACTCATATCTCCTCTGAGTATATTCAAAAAACTGAGGCAGTTCATCTAAACGAAAACGCCGCAGTATTTTTTTCCTGCCTTTGTGATCCGAGCATCCCCGTTTACCGAAGAATAGTTAGTTACATTTTCACGCATTGTCCGAAATTTGTAAACCTCAAAAATCTTACCATTTTTAGTGGCCCGTTTCTGTTTAAAAAGACACTGCCGCCATCCGTCATTTTGATACAAACAGCACAAACCAACCATAAAGGACTGGTAACAATCAATGCAATGACAGAAATAATAACATCCATACCCCGTTTTATAAATCTCTGTTCCAAAGACAGTTCTTTCACCGTTGCTCCAATCAAAGAGACATCATCAACACAATATGCTGCGCATTAAACTCCCACAATATCCGGAACTTCCGGATTAAAATAGACGTTTCTTGAGTGGCGATAACAAAACTCCACGATTTCTGTCCGCTCTTTCACCGGAATATCATACATAAAAACTGTATGACATTTTTAAAATGGTTTCCAGCAGCTCCGGCTTTTCGATAATCAAAATATATTCAATATGATATTGTTTTTGTAATGTGACACTGCCTCATAAACCTGATTTAAAGACTCCTGAGAAGATGTAATAATACAGCTAATCTCCGGCCGGTTAATCCGAAAATAAAAAATAATTTCCAACATATGTCATAATGACAATGCCTACAATTTGAATCAAAATAACCACAAAAAAGAAGGCCAATATTCTCAAATTTTAAAGATGTATTATTGGCCGGATTTGTATTCATAACAGATAACTGAATATATGTCACTACATCAGTAATTATCGTTGCCAATCCTAATGAATATATAATTGGTTTGCTTTTTCGACGCCCAATATCAAACCTCCCATAAGCAGCTGTCATGCCCAAACCAACGGCAACAAATGTCAAAAGCGTAACGCCTAAAGTTCTGGATAGCCGCAGCAGCTGAGGATTTGGGATTGCAAAAATCCTATAAAAGTTCCGAGCAGGAACAGATATAAGAAAAAGACTTCCACAATAAAAATACGCTTTTTGCAAACTTCGGATTTTTTTTTTCATATTCCCTACCCGTTCTTATAACATTATATCTAATGTATTATACTACATTTTATATCTACAGTCTATAAATTTGTAATATCTTGTCAATATTTGGCATGCCTCACACCTCATTCAGCCACACGCTCAGCCCGCTGTATCGCTTCTGTTCCCTCTGGTTGCGAATCATCTGGGCCACTGCCTGTTCGCTTCCAACAATCGCCACACTTTTTTGCCCGGGTAACAGCGGTAAAAAGGATGTTTCGGTTGAAGAGCATCCGCGGCCGGTAAGCAGCGGCATAACTACCGCCGGATACTCGCTTCCCTGGGGATTTATGTACGGTGATAGCGTAGGCGAGTTCCAATTCGTCCAATGGGCAAATGGATAGGTGATTTTCCGTCCTTCATCGAACTCCACTGTCATCTGTTCTGCAAAGAAGTTGATTTCCCGGACAACACCCATATCGCCGTTAAAGACTCTGATGCCTTTCTCAAGAGGGATGCCGTATTTGTCCGTAATTCCCACTCAAGCTGATAGTTATTTTTTATCTGCATGACTTTATCGCCTTCGGCGGAACAGGCGGTCGCCCTGCTCTTTTTTCCCGCTTGGCTTCGGTCCTTCGGGTTTAAATATTCCTGAAGCAGTTTGTTCAAACAACACCGAGTTCGCCCTTTCGCATAGGGGTGAGCACCTGAATATCATTCACTGATGCCCCCACATTTTTTCGGAAGCTTATCCCGCACAAGGGCAATGATTACCCCCTGATATCCGTTGCCTGATAGCGTTTCAGGCAAAAAAATCCGGTGTCTTCACTTCCAGGTCAATATCTTCACCGTCATTAATTTTATGGGCATTTTGATAATTGCGCTCTCCATAGCCTGACGGAAAATCTTTGTGAGCATGACCACGTTAAAACAATGGGATTGGATGATGTCCTTTAACACATTTCCCGGCCCCACCGATGGAAGCTGGTTTCACATCGCCCACCATAATCAGCCGGGTTCCCGGCATAATTGCTTTTTAGCAGGGCATTCATCAAATGAATATCCACCATCGACATTTCATCGATAATGATGACATCAGCTTCCAGGGATTCTGCTCATTTCGCTCAAAACGGCTTCCGGCCTGCTCTTCCGGCCCCCCGGTCAGCTCCAGCATACGGTGAATCGTCTGAGCTTCATAACCCGTGGCTTCAGTCATTCGTTTGGCCGCCCGGCCTGTTGGCGCAGCCAGCCGAATCTCTAATCCTCATTTTCGAAAAAACGAATCATCGTATTGATTGTTGTTGTTTTTCCCGTACCCGGTCCGCCGGTAATTACGAGCACGCCGGTTTCGCGCCGCTTCCACCACTGCCGTTTTCTGCATTTCATCGAGGTCAATTTTCTCTTCCGCCTCAATGCGTTGAATCTGACGCTCCGCTTCTCTCAAGCTCACTTCATATTTGATATTCAGATTTTTTTTGAGCATCTGGGCCGTGCTCAATTCAAGATAATAATAGGCGGACGCATAGACTACCGGTTGCCCCTCAATGGTTTTAATAATGATTTTTTTTATCAATGGAAAGCTCCATGAGCTGCCGCTCCACCGAATCTTCGGATATTTCGGATTTCCGCCGCCTGGTATTTTAACTCTTCCACCGGAAGAAATACATGGCCGTTCATGCTTGCCTGCAAAAGCACATAAATAACGCCGCTCCTTATCCGATAATCCGAATCCTGGCTGATTCCGGCTCTCCGCGCAATATCGTCCGCAAGTCTAAAGCCGATACCTGATACATCCTCCGCCAGTTGATATGGATTTTCCCGGATAATGTCATAAAGCCGGCTTCCATATTCATTATAAATCTTAACCGCATAGGCCGTACTGATTCCATATTTCGATAAAAACATCATGGCCTGACGCATATCCTGCTTCTCATGAAACTGCTGATAGATCTCCTGGGCCTTCCGCTCGCTGATACCCTTGATTTCCGCCAGCCGTTCCGGCTCATTTTCGATAATCTTAAAGCTGTCCTCTTTAAACTTTTTGACAATGCGGCCTGCGAGGGATGGACCAACGCCTTTAATTGCCCCTGAGCCGAGGTAGCGCTCAATCGAAAATAAATCTTCCGGCGCTTCAATGGAAAAAGAGGCAATTCGGAACTGCCGCCCATAAGTCGCATGCTCCACATAATCTCCTTCAGCCTTAATGTACTCCCCCTCGTTGACCATCGCCATTGTCCCGGTACACATAATCTCATCGCCCTGGCACATCAAAGCCAGAACTGTATAGCCGTTATTCTCATTATGATAAACAATATGTTCAACTAAACCATGAAGTGTCTCCATGCTTTCCCTCCCGATTCAAAAAAGGGCCGAAAACTCTATATTTCCAGCCCCTCTATCTCTTATCGTCCGCTCTTTTTTTTTGCTTCGAAAATTCCGTATATCTGCCAGTGCCAATGGCCACAACGGAAATCGGGTCATCCGCCAGTGTTGTCCGAATCCCCGTAATCTGTTCAATCAATCGATCCATGCCGTACAACAAACTTCCGCCGCCTGTAAGTAAAATGCCGCGGGTTGCGATATCTGCCGACAATTCCGGCGGGGTTTCTTCCAAAACTTTGTGAATTCCGGTAATAATCTGAGTCAGACAGCCCTCCAGGGCTTCCTGAGTTTCAACAGAACTCATAACAATTGTCTTTGGAAGCGGTCAGAACATTCCGGCCGCAGACCTCCATGGTCTCTTCCTCATCTCGCGGATAGGCCGTGCCAATCTGCTTTTAATCTCTTCCGCAGTCCGCTCTCCCACAAGAATTTCATATTTTTTCCGCAGATACCGGATAATGGCATCATCAAAATCATTGCCGGCCACCTTTAATGACTGGCTGACCACCGTGTCGCCATAAGAAATAACCGCCACATCGGTCGTGCCGCCGCCAATATCCACAACAATATTTCCAAAAGGCTTCGAAATATCAATTCCGGCCCCTAATGCCGCTGCAATAGGCTCCTGCACAATAATAACATCTCTCGCGCCAGCCTCCATTGTTGCGTCAATAACCGCCCGCTTCTCCACCTCTGTCACGCCGCTTGGCACGCACACGGTAATTCTTGGCCGCCAGAAGGTTTTCCGTCCAACGGCTTTATGAATAAAATATTTAAGCATTTTTTCAGTAATGGTATAATCCGAAATCACGCCCCTGACGAAGCGGGCGCACAGCGGCAATATTTCCCGGGTGCGTCCAATCATATCCCTGGCCTTCGCCAATGCTTTTAATTTCATTTGTATCCCGGTCATAAGCAACCACTGAAGGTTCATGAAGTACTATGCCTGTACCTCCCTTATATACACAAGAACACTATCCTGTTCCCAAATCGATTCCAATATCAGATGCTGACATATGTGTCCCCTTTCGTCCTTTTTTTTTTTCATTTATTCTTTTATTATAACTGATTTCGTAAAATTACCACTAAATAATACGTCTTTTTTCTGCGTTCAATGATATATATCGCCCCAAAAATCACAACGGAGAGGCAGGACGCCCCAATTCCGGCTTTCACACCTTTGGGATGGTATTTCAGTTCAATTGAGTTATCCCCGGCTTTTATCGGAATGGTCATAAATGTATTAACACCATCCTGAGCCTCTGCAGCGGCACCATTTACCGTAACACTCCAGTTATCCTCATTAGGGATAGTCAGCATCAACCAGCCATCCTTTTCCCCATGATAGCTGCCGACAACATAACCATCTTCAAATACTTCCAATTGAAACGAATTCATCCTCAGCTTTTTCAATTGCCTGCTCAAAGACATCCATATTTAACTCATAGAATATGCTCTGGAATCTGAGTCGATGTTTTCTTCATCAATAATTTCCTGACCGTTTTTCCCAACATCAAATGAGACTTTCCTGTACGCCCGAATATCACTAATCTCAATTATGCCCATGTCGCCACATCCATTGCGATAATTCCAAACACATTCCCGATTAATATATAACGGTATAATATCACCCCATGACCGATTATAGCCGTATATAATGTTATTCTCATGGCTGCTCTCCATCGTATAATGAACCCTTTCCTGCCCCGGCATCATAAACAGCTTCCGCCGGAACCCGTTCATAAATGCGGACGTCTTCTCCCAAAAAGCGTACTGTACACTTTGTTCTGAAACTCTAAAAAGGATTATTATCCGATATTGTCGGAATATCATACTGGTCCCCCATAAGGGATTTCCTGAAGCGCTTTCGCATCGACCCCAAAGCCCAGTGGCAGAGCGTACGGATTTTTCATAAACTGTTTTTTCCGTTACCCTCGCCAGGAATATCCGCCTCTCATAACCGGCCAAATTCTTTCGTGGACATAATGTATTTAATTCCCAATAAGCTGTCTGATGTTAAAATCGGTTCATGATAAAGGTTGGAAAATATCCTTTTTGCAGTATCCCCATAGCCGTCAGAAAAATAAACGGTTTTATTATCATAGGCTGAGGAATATTGCTGTATTCCCGAATAGCCGTAGGCCAGACTTTCATTTGTTAAAAATGAACTGTCAACTGTTTTTTCTCCCTGGTCTGATTTTGTTCCGATTCGATAGAATAGTGAATCATCACAGGCACGTATATTATCCACCAGCCGACTCTGCGCCGTTTCGTAGGCAGCATACTCACCTGCCGTTTTTCCATACACATCACTGGCAACAAAAATAACTGTTGACAACAATTTCTCCAAAAAGGCCAGAGCAATAAGAAAAATACAATATCGACGGTATTTTTCTTTTTGTCATATAAACATACACGGCCAGGCCATAAAATATGAGCAACGCAACCCCATTGCCAGGGCAACTGCTCAATGCCGCCAATTTTCACGAACTTTTTATCAAAGGTATCGTAAACTTCCAACGCCCGATGATAATGCAACACGGTCGACGTTTAAAATAGGAAATGTTGCCAATGGCATGCGCAAAAAAGTAACTCAAAAAGCTGCTAAGGATGCGAACAGAATTAAGCCTCAAATTTTGCCCCTCATCTCATCTTTAGCAAAAAGAACTAAGAAAATAAAAGCACTACACAAGGCAATTTTCCAGTTTCCATTGGGCCACGATATGCAAATTTTTGGTATAAACCGAGCCTGAAACTTTATAATGAATACCAGATGATATTAACGATACCCAAAAGACATAATGAGATGAAATTAACAAGTAGATTATTGTTATTGTTTTTTTGGTGTCGCTTAGAAAATATAATGCAGATATAATTCCCAGCTGCATGAAGAAACTTTGTTGCAATCATCCCACAAAGACAAAGTCATTAAAGACAACATACATACAATATGAGAATTAAAGACTTGACACCTGTAAGAGTTAATTTCATTCCAATAAACAAAACGACACATATAATTCTCTTCAACCTATGCTACGAGGATGGTTATTTAATGCAAGACTCTAACGTTTATTCTTTTTTCTATTTACCAGTCTTACTCATCCTCCAGAGAATATAGTTTTTTGATGCTAATATCTTTGCTCGCCTCTCTTATCTCTCTTGCCAAGAAGATTACAATCTTTCAGCCGTACCGAACGAAGTAATGA
>VOFJ01000109.1_pt1 | contig 16149 bp, 28 predicted proteins | sample 5384081 | NCBI WGS metagenome assembly VOFJ01 (sample SAMN12384729, study PRJNA508395) | human gut metagenome | isolation source: healthy gut I | host: Homo sapiens
TTGACAAGTAAATAGTAGTGTGGTAATTTATAAACAAGCCTATAAGCAACTATTCGCAAAACTCAGGTTTTACGAAAAAATGGAGCAAAAAAGGAGCCAAAACATGCCAAATACATATTCTGATGATATCAATATAAAAATACAATTTTAATTCGTGATATTCTTGCAGAACTTCCTTCTTATGTAAAAAATTGTTTTTCGTGGTTTTGAAAATAAAACTTCCACAAGAACAAGGCTTGATATGCGAGGGATATCAAAATTTTTTATGATTTTCTTTGTAATGAATGTCCGCAATTTCGCGGACGAAAACCAAAAAGAAATTACGTTGGATGATATTTCCCGTTTAGAGGCTGAAGACATTGAGGAATATCTCGAATATCTGAAATATTATGAAAAAGATGGAAAAATCTACACAAACGCGGAACGAGCCATTAAACGAAAACTTTCTTCTTTGCGTGTCTTTTATGGATATATCTGTACAAAAATGACAGGATTTCTTCCAATCCCGCAGAAAAAGTTGATATGCCCAAAATACATGGAAAAACTATCACTCGTATGGACCCAAATGAAGTTGCTGACTTTCTGGATGCGGTTGAATTTGGCGACCATTTAACTGAACATCAACAGGCATATCACAACAAAACAAAAGTTCGGGATTTGGCAATTCTTACATTAATGCTCGGCACAGGCATTCGTGTTTCCGAGTGCGTTGGTATTGATATTCCGGATATAGATTTTAACAATGGGCGCATTAAGATTGTACGAAAAGGAGGATACGAATCCTATGTATATTTTGGTGACGAAGCAAATGATGCGCTGCTTGAGTATATGGAAGAACGAAAAAAAATAGAGCCGGTTTCCGGTCATGAAAACGCGTTTTTTCTATCCGGTCAAAGAAAACGAATATCGGTACGTTCCGTTGAAAATCTCGTGAAAAAAATATTCACAGGGCGTGATTCCATTAAAGCATATGTTACCCCTCATAAATTAAGGAGTACATATGGTACAGAGCTATACAAAAGAAACTGGTGATATTTATCTGGTAGCTGATGTACTTGGACATAGTGATGTAAATACCACCCGAAAAACATTATGCGGATATGGATGAGGACCGCCGACGAAGCGCGCGAAATGTTGTGCAGTTACGCGAAAAACGCCCAGAAAAAAATAAGGCGATATAATATTTGTTATACCGCCTTATAAAATGTACAAAAAATCATGATAAAAAATATGTATTTAATACTTTTGCCTGCTTTTTACTTATTACTGGCTTTTGCTTTGTGCAAATATTGATGGCTTATTCGTATTTCGTTACTGCATCATAAAGCATATCGACACAATTATCAATTCCGAATAAACTGGAGTTTAAGCAGATATCATATCCTTTCATTTCGCCCCAGCGTTTGGAAGTATAATAATTGTAGTAAGAAGCTCGTGATTTATCTTCTTTTTTTGATTAAATCCCTTGCTTTTTCCATCTGCCAAATCATATTTCTTTGCGACACGTTTTACGCGGTCATCCAAATCTGCATATATAAATGCATTGATAACATTGGAATAATCTCTTAATGCATAGTCCGCGCAACGTCCAACAAATACGCAGGAACCGTCTTTCTCGGCAATTGATTTGATGGTATCAAATGCGGCAAGAAAAACCTTGTGATTTAATGGAAGTTCTCCGGATGTGCCAAAACCTAAAGAATACGGGTCCATAACCAGAGTGTAGAGAAAACTATTTGTAGGTTTCTCATCAAAATTTTCAAATAATTCTTCGCAAATGCCGCTGTCTCTTGCAGCTATCTTCAGAAGTTCTTTATCATAGAAAGGTACATTAAGTTTCTGGGCAAGTTTTTTTGACCGACTTCTCTTCCACCACTTCCAAATTGACGTCCAATTGTAATAATTTTGTTGCTAGCCATATTAAAGCCCCCTTTGTAAGTTAAAATATTTGATTGAACGATAATAGAATTATGTCTATAAATCTGTATAAAAATCATAAAATTATTTGGTTTTTATAGTAAAAATTATAACATTTTAACAAAAAAAGTAAAGAGTTTATTCCTGGCTGAGTTTCTGAAGTAATTCTTTAAAATATTCTGGCAAATCACACGAAAATTCAACGTATTGATTTGTTGTCGGATGAATAAATCCAAGCACGCCGGCATGGAGTGTCTGTCCCTGCAAATGATATGCGGGATTCTTCGGACCATACAACTCATCGCCGAGCAAAGGATGTTGAATTGACGCCATATGCACCCTGATTTGATGTGTGCGTCCGGTTTCAAGCTGACATTCAATAAACGAAAAGTTATGCTGCAGTTTTTGCAAAACTTTATAGTGCGTGACTGCATTTTTTCCATTTTTCAAATTAACTGCCATCTTCTTTCGGTCGGACGGATGTCTGCCAATTGGTTTATCGATGGTGCCGGTTTCTTCCTGAAAACAATTGTAACAGATGGCGTAATATTTTCGCGTAATTGCATGTACTGCAAGTTGTTCGGATATACGAGTATGTGCAGTATCATTTTTACAGACAACAAGAAGTCCGGTGGTATCTTTATCAATCCGATGTACAATTCCCGGACGAAGTTCACCATTTATCCCGGAAAGACGGTCTTTAAAATGGTACATCAGTCCATTGACCAGTGTACCGGTATAATGCCCAGGTGCAGGGTGAACCACCATCCCTTTCGGTTTATTTACAATTAAAATATCATCATCTTCATAAACAATATCCAGCGGTATATTTTCGGGAAGAATCTCTACAGAAGCGACATCCGGTATTGATATATCAATCCTATCTCCGGAGGAAAGTTTAAGGCTTGGTTTTGCAGTTTTATTATTTACAAGCACATTTCCATCATCCAGCAATTTCTTCAGAAAAGAGCGGGAATATCCATCAAAATACTCCGCCAATCCTTTGTCTATGCGCTTGTTTTCCCAATTATTATCAGCTTCAATATTATAATTTTTCCCATAATTCTTTCTATTTCTTTCAAGAATACTGACAGAATTCATATATGATATTTGTTTTTTTAGAATATCTTTTTAAGGCATATATGATATCTGTTTCTTTTTCTATATATTATTTTGTTTTCTTCCCCAGAATATCTTCCAAATCATTATCCTTATATTTGAACAGGATTAAAATAAGCAGAATAATCATGCTGCATGTAACATAAATATCGGCAACATTGAACACCGGAAAATTTATCAGGCAGAAATCAAACATATCAATAACATATCCGAGCCGGATTCGGTCAATCATATTACCGACTGCGCCGGAAAAAAAATAAATACAAACAGCACACGAATATCTTTATATTTATTCATTTTCAGCATTTTAATATAGAAATAAATCAGAAATGCCAAAATAAGTATCGTAATTATCAGAAGAAATATCCGTTTTCCCTGAAGGCTTCCCCATGCAGCTCCCTCATTGTGAATATAGGTCAGGTGAAATACATTTTTTTTTATAATCGGTTTTGATTCATGCAGTGCAAAATTTGTATCAATCAGATATTTTACTATCTGGTCGAGTCCTGTCAAAGGATGATACTGATAATTGCAAAAATTCCATTTTTTTCTTCATGATTATTACCTTTCTATCTGCTGAAATGTGAAAGCTTCTGCCATATCAGCTTCTGTTATGGAAGTATCAATATATGCTTCCCCAATTTCTTTCAGCAGAATAAATTTAATCTTATCTCCCACCATTTTTTTTTTGTCATTTTTTGTGTAGGAAATAATTGTGTTCCAATCCAAATCGGCATAAGCAAGCTGCGGAAACGAAAAACAATCAAATGCAGTAACAACAGCATCGTAATCGTCAGCGCTTATCAGCCCTTTTTGGTAAGAAATACGGGATGCCAGAATACATCCGGCTCCGACACAGGCACCATGACTCATAGTAAAATTCATGTATTTTTCAATTGCATGTCCAAGCGTATGTCCAAAATTTAATAATGCGCGTTCTCCTTTTTCCGTTGGGTCGTTTTCCACTACCTGGCGTTTAATATTACAGCTTACTGCAATCATCTCCAGAAGCGTATCCATATCTTTAGCTGTAATTTTGTCGTGATTTGCAAGCAGCCATTCAAAATATGCTTTATCTTTAATCAATCCATGTTTCAGAATTTCTCCCATACCGGAAATAAACTGCTCGTCGGAAAGCGTAAGTAAAGTGGAAACATTGATATAGACAAGCTTTGGCATGTGAAATGCGCCTACCATATTTTTGTACGCGTCGAAATCCACGCCGGTCTTTCCGCCGATACTGCTGTCTACCTAGGCAAGCAGACTTGTAGGAACCTGAATAAAATCGATGCCCCCTGCAAATATGTGGCTGCTGCAAAACCTGTGATATCTCCGGTTACGCCGCCGCCTAACGCTATCAGTAAATCTTTTCTGTCAAAATGATACTGAATCAGTTTTTTCGTAAATCATTTTAACGGTGTCCAGATTTTTTGTTTTCCTTCTCCGGCTTCAAAGATGATAGTCTTTACCTCTTTGCATTTGCCTTCCAGTAAGCCTGTTATTTGTTCCAGATAAAGTGGTGCCACATGCGTTTCTGTAATAATACAAATCCTTTCTGTCAGCAATTCCCTGTCTGGATAATAATACAGGCAGGGAATTAAAATCTTTTGAAAGGATATGTCATAAATATGTTCACCATTCATATGTACATGAAGTGTTTCCATAAAATGTTATCTCCTACTGTTAATTTTGGAATTTAAATGGGTCCACGAAAGAACCGCCGCCGAGGTTCTTCGTGTAGACGGAAGAATCACTGGTAAGCGAACCGCCGCCGGAACCACCGAGTGTCGAATCGCCCATCGCGGAACCATTGCCGCCGCCAAGCGTTGATTCTTCTCTGCCCTGCGGGTCTCCGCTGAAGGAAGAAAAGGCACTGCCGGACGCGTCGCTGCCGCTTGATGCCGGTTGATAAGCACCGCCGGTATACTGCTTCGCATCCTTTTTTAATATTTCTTCAAAATCCACGCCCAGTTCTTCGTTTATTGGATTCGTAGCAAGAAACTGGAGATGGGAATCCATAAGATTCTTGAATGCCATCGTATAATCTCTATACTGCTGTTTAATCCCTTCGATGCTGCCTTCAATACGTTCCAGTTCTTCTCTTGCCTCATGGACGATGTTATTTGCTTTGATTTTAGCGTCGTTTTCTATTATTTTCGCTTTATCATTTGCATTTTTGGCAGATTCTTCTGCGTTCTTTTCCGCCAGCATAAGTGATTTCTGCAGCTTTGATTCTGTCGTCCTGTAATGAACAAGACTGTCAGTCAGCGTTTTAACCTGATTTGTAAGTTCTGCATTGGACTTATATAGTTCTGTATAACTCATAATCACGATATCAAAAAAGAATCGACGTCTTTTTTTGTATATCCCATGCCATGTTGAAACTTTTTTGCTGTAAATCAACAGGTGTAAGCATTTGTAATCCTCCCTAATATGTAACTAATCAATATTTACCTAACTCCGGTGAAAGAAAAGCGTCATTTAATAATTCTTCCCTCAAATCACCCGATACATAAATATCCGCAGGTGCAGCAATAAAGATATTGCCTGAAATTGCCTGAAGCGAACCGTCAAGGGAATAGCAGGCGCCTGCAATGAAATCTATAATCCGCTGTGCTGTCGATAACTCCATACCTTCCATATTTATAACAATTGCCTGTCCGCCTTTTAAATGGTCGATAATCATCTGTGCATCATCAAATTCATCCGGCTTTATAACAAAAACCTGCTGGGAACCGCTCTGGCTTCGGTTATTAAACGTCACAAGCTTTGTATTATTTGCTGTTGATGATGTATTTTTGGCAGATTTGGTAAATTTCTGTTTTTTCGCCGGCTGGCTTGCCGCCTGTGAAGCTGCTGCGTAGGATGACGCAGACGACCTGCCGTTTACAGCTTTTGAACTTGGTTCATAGTCATCTTCAAAATCATCTTCATCGTCGTCATCATTCATCATCATCAAAAAAATCATCTTCATACTCATCACTGGAATCATTTACTTTTAAAATAATCCAGAAAGCTTTTTTTTTTTTCCATTCTTTGCCATAATGGTTCTCCTTTAAATATTATAATTTCTTGCACCAAAAATTCCTGTTCCAACTCTGACCATCGTAGCACCCTCCTCAATGGCTACTTCATAGTCATTTGTCATACCCATAGATAAGACATTCATATGAACATTATCAATGTTTTTAGAATTGATGTCAAGTAATAAATCTTTCAGACGCCGGAAATGAATCCGATTCTCCTCCGGATTTTCTACAAATGGTGCGATTGTCATCAGTCCTTTTTATCCTGATATGCGGGAATTCCGCTATCTGGCGGATAAGCGCTTCTGTTTCTTCGACGGAAACACCAAATTTGCTTTCTTCGCCTGCAACATTGACTTCAATCAGAATGTCAACGGTAACATTGTGCTTCTGCGCTTCTTTTTCAATCGTCTTTGCAAAGATTAAAAGAATCTACGGAATGTATCAGGCAGACCTTGTCGACAATATATTTGACCTTGTTTGTCTGTAAATGACCTATCATATGCCAGTTTACTTTTTTTGAGACCGTTTCGTATTTGTCAACCAGCTCCTGCACTTTGTTCTCACCAAAATTTTCAACATTGGCAGATGCAATAAATTCTTCAATATCACTTAATTGTTTTGTCTTGCTGACCGCAATCAGCGTTACTTCATCCCGCCTTCTTCCGGCACGTTTACATGCGTCTGCGACGTTTTTTTCTCCACCATTTCATAATTTTCTTTTTAACATTTTATCATCAACTCCTACGTCCCTAATATATAATCTGATTTTCTTTTTACAGATGTTCCGTCCAGTACAATTCTGTCATAAGCAGAAATGCCATATGCGGTATTCGGGTCAATAATCGAATAGTCGTCTCCGGCTACGATAACATCAATCTGTTTAAATAATGCAGTTCCCTGTGTGACGCAATAGACACCCTGTAGTGGATAAGTACCTGCTGTTGCGATACTAAACTTAATATCGGATTCATTTGCGGCAAGGACGGCATCTTCTTCAATATCTGCAGGATTCACATAACAGAAATGGTCATCTGTAAAATATATTGTAGGGGGATATCTGGACAACCGAAGTTGTTCCATCCTCTGTTAAAACAATCTGATTAAAATATTTTTTTCTGTAGTACCGCTTCCGCCTGTCAGATAACTGACAGGTATCATAAGGACGTCTTTTTCAACAATCGATGAATTTGGTATTTTTAATCCTTTTGTTTCTGAAAAAATAAATGTCAGATTCAAGTAGCGGTCAGAAACATATTCTGCAAGATACCGGTTCATATCAATTACAATAAAATAAGAACCATCCTTTTCCACTGTTTCATAAGAAGCAGATATTTTTTTACTGGAATCGTTGATTGTAAATCGGACCGTATCGTTATCGTCTATCTTATTATATTCTTCTTTGGTAAGCATTACTTGCAATCTTCCAGTTTTCATCATCTATAATCTTATAGACCGGTTTGCCGGATTCAACAACATCGCTCTTTTTCAGCATTTCTTTGGAATAGGTCGTTTTATCAAATGCATCCGCCGACAAATTGTTAATATCGTAACTTTCAAATCCGTCCATGTAATAGGTTACGATTCCACTCGTATTGACTTGGAAGCAGAAAAGGTGGAATCAAACGATTTATCGGAGGAAAGCTGTTCTAACGCCATGTCTTCATACATTTCAAGAACTTTATTGTCCAATGTATTTTTAAACTCATATACCTCTGAAAAATCAGAAGCTGAAAATCCTGCCTTGAAAATCTGAATCTGTTTGCTTAAATCGTCATAGTTCTGTGCAGATAGCAAATCTTTGCTGCTGTTCTGCACTTCATATAAGGCATCATACATGGAACCGGTTTCATCCACCGAATATACGCTGGAACCTTTTGAAACTTTTTTCGCCATCCCGGATATAGTAGCAGATATAACCGGATGTTGAACTGTAATTTAATGTTTCTTTTCGAATGGCAAGTCCTGTTGCAGTGAAATTGGTATCATAACTGCTTTCTTCCACCTGAAATACACTTAAATCATGGTCGTTGACTGACATAATAATACGAACCAGCATATAGACAAACATGATTGCAAATATAACAAACCCAAAACTGATTCTGATAGGCTGCCGCTTTCTGTTCTTTTCTTTTAATGGAAGCCATATTCATATCTCCTTTAAAGCCACGCAGTTATCCTGCATGGTTTTTCTGCATTCGTTTTATTATAACGCCGCAATAATATTATCTTTATACTCCTCCGGCACATCCGAACTGTCTGTAGCGAAACAAAGAACAATGCTGATGTTATATTTTTCACTGATATGATTCATAATATCAAGTGCATATTTTACCTGGTCCGGATTTGTATATGCGACAGAAGTGAAATTATCGATATATATCTTTTTCAATATTTTTATCCTGCGAAATAATACTCTCCAGAATAAAGCCTGCAAACATCTCCAGATTATTAACATCATAATTGGTGCAGTTAATCATTCGAACCCGATTGCTTAATTCATATAAATGCTTATTGTTGTTATCAATAAAAACAACCGAACCTGCAACAACCTTAACTTCATTATTGACCTTGTCAATCAGAACCTTTGTCTTTCCTTTTCCTTTATCACCTGTAATAATCTGAATCATAATAAACCTCCTGAATTGTATATAAAATAGCAGATAAGCTGCCTGCTTACGGATATTGGAACCGTTTGCACGCATACACCTGTTTATTTTGCAGTATTTATTAACATGGACATGGCATTATAAAGAGTTTTCCCTGTCTTCTGCTCCGGCAATCACCGCAATATATTTATCACTCGTATCCTCTTTCACAAACTCCAGAATCAAACAGTTGCCCGCCGCTGTTGTTGTTCCGGATTTCCAGGAACCAAGCGAATACCCTTCCGGGAATTGATATTCGCCGGAAATATATCCGTTTGTTGCGGTCAGCGCTACACTTCTTGATGCACCGGATGCATCGGTATATGTAAAATCATAGGATGTCAGCGAGTCAATTGTATATGCCATGTCATATTTTGTAAATTCAGAAAATATCAAATACAAATCGTATGCTGTTGTATAATGCTCGTCCGAATGCAGTCCGTGACAGTTGATAAAATGGGTATTTGTCGCACCCAGCTCCTTTGCTTTTTTCATTCATTTTTTCTACAAATGCTTCTTCGCTGCCTGCAATCTTTTCCGCAAGCAGGATGCCGCAGTCGTTATAGGACTGTATTAAAAGTCCATACAACAGATTTTTCACCGTCACCGAACAGCCTTCGGTAAGGTCGCTGACACCGACGTTATCCTCCTGAAATGTTACGGTACGGCTGAGCGTAATCGTGTCATCTAACGATAATGTTCCATCCTCAATGCTTTCAAAAACCAGCAGACCGGTCATTAATTTTGTCATACTTGCCGGATAAACCCTATCGTGCGCGTTATGAACGACAAGGGCTTCTTTCTGCGTATCGTTGATTAACACTGCAGATTTCATATTTGTGTAATTGTCGTCTGCAATTGCTGCATCTTCCGGAATTACGGTATATTTTTCACCAAAACTGTCTGAGCTGTATAGCGGAAGGTTTTCTGAAATACCCAGCACAAGCTGGTCGCTGGTATCATAACTTCGTTTTGCGCATCCGGATAAAAGCAAAACCGATGCAAGCAATACAGCTATCCATTTTGTTGCTTTTTTTCATCATTTCAACTCCAAAATTATTTGTAAAATTCTCTCCAGTCCAAATCGCCTCTGTCCAGTGCTTTAATCAACAGCTCGGCTGTAGCAAGATTTGTCGCCAAAGGAATATTATGCATATCGCACAATAAAAAAATATATTATTAATATCCGGCTCATGCGCCTTTGGATGAAGCGGGTCCCTTTAAAAAGATAACCATATCAATGTCATTATTTTCAATCTGTGAACCCAACTTGCTGTTCTCCCCCAAGATGACCGGCAATATATTTATGAACGTTAAGATTAGTAACCTCTTCAATTAAGCGTCCTGTTGTTCCTGTTGCATATAATTCGTTTTTACTTAATATGCCTCTGTAAGCAATGCAGAAATTCTGCATCAGCTTTTTTTTTTTGCATCATGCGCTATTAACCCGATGTTCATAACTCTCCTCCTAATATTTTTTCTTTTGCAGGTTTATATTAAGTACCAAACCAATACCAGCGCTCATACTGACGAGTGAACTCAGACCATAGCTGATAAATGGAAGTGGAAGTCCTGTATTTGGTAAAATTGCCGTTGCAACCCCAATATTGATAAATGTCTGAAATGCAATCAGCGCTCCAACCCCAGCCGCAATGTACATTCCTTTTTTTATCTTTTTTGCATGCCTGGCAATCCGTATACATTGTAACACTATCAGGCATAAAATTGCAATAATAATAACGCTTCCAATAAACCCTAATTCTTCTCCAATTCGCTGAAAAAATGAAATCCGTCTGCTGTTCGGAAATCAGGTTTGTGTCTTTTACCGTTGCAACGGTCGAATTATTTATGCCTTTTCCGGTCAGCTGTCCGGAGCCAATTGCCATAACGGAATTGTCCTGCTGGTCGGAAGACGCACCATATTCGCTTCCGTACAGGAATCCCAGAATACGGTTAATCTGATAATCATGCAGAAATTGCGGAAAATTCTCCTGCTGAATATACCAGATAAAACCACCAAATGCCGGCACCAGAATCAGCACCATAATTCCTATCAGCTTTAAGCTTAGTCCGCCGACAAAAATAATCGCAAATAACGTAACCATAATACAAATGGATGTGGAAAGGTCCGGTTCGGCGACAATCAATCCAACAGGAACAGCCAAAAATACTGCAAGTTTTGCAAGTACCTTTGGCGTGTTCAGATTTTCATAATTCTTTTCAATGAAAACTGCTGTACATATGATAAGAATAATTTTGGAAAACTCCAGATGGCTGTACGGTAAAGGAATCTGAAATGTAAAACCATCTGTGTACGCCATCGTCTCCTCCTCCGGAACCGATACCAAGTACCAGCACCAGAAAAATAATATTCAGACTGTATAGCAGCATGTAATATTTACAAATAAAATTATAGTCAATGAAAGAAACAATAACCAGACCGATAATACAGGCGCAGACACCGATTAACTGTTTCGTAAGATAATCCGGTCTTACGCTGTATATTGTAATGGTACCCATTATCATCGCTGCAATTACAAAGATTAATAACTTAAAATTGTAATTAATCAGTCTGTATTTTTTTTTCTGTCGACATGTCCATCTGATTCATGTGTTTCAAGTATTTCATGTTTCTCTTTTTTCCCTTTTCATATGTATTCCGACAACCGGAATCCTCGCAATCAGTAAGGAATCCGAAAGCTGTACTGTCATATTTGCTGCGTCGATATTCACATAGGCGGAAACGCATTTGCACATATCGTCGCGTATCCTTGTAACGACGTCCGGCGTACAGCCAATTCTGTCAGCCATTAAAATGCTCTTTAAACGTTCTCTGGCATAATGACCGGAGTTATAACTAATTACATTATTGATTGTTTTATTTTTCTTTCATAGATTCAAACTCACTCCTTTTATGCATGCTTTTTTCTGAATAGACGCTTAAAAGGTTTTCGTTTCAATGCGGTGCAGAAATCATTTAACGGTATGCTGTCGCCCAAAATCCGTTTGCAGATATCAATATAGGCATTTCCCGATATCGTATTGCTGCCGGCAAGCGGCTCCCCTTTATTCGTTGATATCACACTCTGTTCGTCATCCGGAATTACGCCAAGCAGATTGACTGCAAGGATATCTACGACATCATCTACGGACATCATATCTCCTTTTTTTCACCATATCATACCGTACCCGGTTAATAACGAGGTCGATTTTGTCAATTTCATTGGCTTCGAGTAATCCAATCACTCTGTCAGCATCACGAATTGCCGTGGAAACTTCCGGCGTTGTTACAACAATGGCTCTATCTGCTGCGGCAATGGCGTTCTTAAATCCCTGCTCGATTCCTGCGGGACAATCAATAATAATATAGTCAAAATCTGAACGCATTTCATCTCCCAGTTTCACAATCTGCTCTGGTGATACTGCAGTTTTATCTCTTGTCTGTGCGCATGGCATAAGAAATAAATCAGGATTGTTTCTGTCTTTAATCAATGCCTGCTTATAGCGGCAATTTCCTTCTACAACATCGACCAGATTATAGACAATACGGTTTTCCAGTCCGAGAACAATATCCAGATTCCGCAGACCAATATCCGTATCAATCATAACAACCCGTTTCTTCAAACCTGCCAATCCGGTTCCGATGTTGGCTGATGTCGTTGTTTTGCCAACGCCTCCTTTTCCTGATGTGACTACAATTACTTCACTCATAAAACACCTCCGTAAATATCCTTTTCATACTTAAATCTTCAAAGATTTTTTATCTTATAGTTGAAGTCTGCGACAGCGTTTGAAAAAAACAAGTTGTCCATTTTCACAGTATGCTATCACTGCATCATTTGTATTAAAATGTTTTTGGTCCTGCCTGTTCCTTGTAAATACGGCATTCCCGATTTTTATATGAACCGGCTCCATATGTAAAGCCAGTACAAATCGTTTTTCCAGCATATCCCGTCCGGCAATGGCTTCTCCATCCAGAGAACCAATGATAATAATGTTGCCGGAGGAAATAATCTTTGCTTTTTTTTCAACATTACCAAGAATAATAATACTCTTTTTTACTTCAAGCGTCTGCCCTCTGCTTAAATTCCCATGAAAGAAAAGTGTTGCTTCCTCTTTTTCAACTGCTATGGCTTTGGCAGCTTTTTTTCTGTTTGGCGGCAGGCGGTGCTAATTCATAGTTATACTGGGCGGTAGCTTTTCCTGTCTCCGCTTTGGACCGGACGGTCTGAACACGATACGCCTCCTTATCGGAGGAAACATGTTCTTTTTGCCTTATGAGGCGGAATATCTATCTGACTGCATAAATCGCGGCTTTCTGCTTCATAACAAAATTCGACTTCCGTATCCGGCAGATGATTCAGCTCATAAAGAAGCTGGTCTGTTTCTGTATGCGATAACGGTCGACCTTCAAAAGAAACATGCACCTTTCCGCCTTTTTTTAAAAAAGGATTCCTGTTTGTAAAGTTTATCTTTTATATCCTTTAAAATCTGGTCCAGCGAACAGTCGTCACTCAGTATAATTCTTATTCCATGGCTATTTGCCTTGATAATAACGTCGGTATTCATATTTCATTCCCTCATCTTAATAAATATCTGATTATTGATAGGTCCTATTCATCCGTCGTATATTATCGTTTTATCTGTTTATTAGTCAGAAAGTGCATTATTACCGGTTATGGTTGCATTTTCCAAAACATCCGGGTCATATAAATATGCATATACAAGACCGGTCAGTTCGACTGCATTACCAGAGGAATAACCAAATGGAATAATGCTTGTTACCGTAACTTCCGGATTTTCATATGGCGCAAAAGAAACAAATAAGGCATGGTTTGGTCGTGTTTCACTTTTTGCTGTGCAGTACCGGTTTTTCCGGCAACTGCGACATTAATCTGATTAATCAGTGCGCTGCTGCTTGTATGAACCGATACAACCTGCCGCATACCCTGTCTTACGACATTCCATTGCTCTGCAGGAAAATCCGTCTGATTATAAACGGTATGTTCATTTTGATAAACAACAGTTCCGTTTATATCCTTAATTTCTGATACAAGGCTCAGATTATAGCATGTACCACTGTTTGCAAGTGTTGTAACATATCTTGCAAGCTGGGTTGCGGTATAGTTATGGGTACTCTGTCCAATGGCAGAACGAATCGCGTCCGCATCCGATATCTTCGGCTGACTTTCCGGCAGTTCGATTCCGGATGTGCTGTCAAGACCAAACATAGCGGCATATTTCTGGATTCGTTCCACGCCTGTAATATCGCTGTATGTTCCGGTATCGATACATGCCATCCGGTAACCCAGTTCATAGAAGAAATAGTTACAGGATTCTTCAATTGCTTTTCGCAATGCCAATGGTTCCGTGTGCGGATGGATATATCCAGCATTTTGCAGGCGTTTCTGTTTTATCAAAGTAACCGGTTGTCTTGATGACATCATTTAAACCAATCACGCCTTCATTCATGCCGGCAAAGGCGGATATCATCTTAAAGGTCGAACCGGGTGCTGTCTGCTGCATCGTAGCTCTGCTGTACATAGGGGTTGTCTTATCTGTCGTAATCTTTGCATAATAATCTGCATCAATTGAATTTGTCAGCAGATTATTATCATAACTCGGATAACTGACCATCGCCTTGATGGAACCGTCGTTGGGGTCCGTCACGACAATGGAACCGGAACATGGGTCAAGCGCAAGCATTGCAGGCGTTATCTCCAGATTCCTTATTTTCTTACAAATAAAGTCAAAACTACTGATGGTTCCCGCCTTATAATTGGAATAATCCTCGTCTGATGCCATATTAAGGATTCCCTGGTCATATAAAAGGTTGATAACCTGACTTCCTGTAAGTTCTCCTGATATTATCATATATTTGAAAACAAGTTTGTCGAAACTGGTATTATTTTCAAAATCTTTTAAGATATATTCCGTTAATACATCATAAATCTCGTCGGTATCGTAATAATCGCTCTCTGCCGATATCCCGGAAATGTCGATTGCGCCCTGGCTGATGGCATATTTTAAATATTCACAAAGCGAAATACTGTTATTAATATAGGATACATAGGTAGCGTCTGTTTTTGATATTTTACCTGGACTGTAAATACCGGCATCGCTTAACTGCTCGCAGATAAATTCCATATAATCCTGATACTGTTCGGTCAAATCATGCAGCGGCGTATGACTGGTATTTAAAATATCGTCGAGCCGGGACAGCGTATTGCTCTTTGCAGACTGGAACGCGCTGCTTACGGAAAGTTCCAGTTCGGAAGCATCTGCCGCGGACAAATCCGCAATGCTGATAATATTGTTGTCAAATAATGCAAAATAGACATCGGTAATCGGAATATCATCTTTATCCTTTGACGTCGTTACATTTTTGATATGCGCAAGAAGAATCGAGGAAATTTCTTTTTTCCAACGCGTTGTAACAATATTTCTGCAATTCCGAATCAATCGAAAGATAGATATCATTTCCTGCAACGGTATCCTGGGAATCGATAACCTCAATTACTTTACCCATATTATCGACATACATTTTCTGATATCCGTCTTCGCCTCGCAGATAGGATTCAAATTCACTTTCAAGCCCTGATTTTCCTATCATGTCGTTTGCGCTGTACTGAGAATCTTCGTCCAGATTTTCATTATAACTTTCCATTTCTTCATTTGAAATACTGCCGATATACCCAATGATATGTGCAAAATAAATCGAATCATTGTAAACACGACGCGATTCTACCGTTACTTCCATTCCAAGCAGTTCGTCCGAATTTTCATTGATTGCCGCATAGCTTTCTTCACTGATGCCATCGGCAAGCTGGACCGACATATACTGCTGGTAACGATTCAGCCAGATTTCATACCGGACAGCAAGAATCTTTTAAAGCTGCTTCATCGGAATAGGTATCTGAAATATTAAACAGCTCTTTGCCGCGCATATAACGGAATACGTCTTCCGCAGTGGACGCTGCCTGTTCTTCCGTGAGCGCATCGACGGAAGATGCGCCATAAACATTCATCAGAAATGTATTTAACGTATTTCCGGAAACGGTAAATTCAAATCCTTTCGACGTCAGCTTAATCGGCAGACTGACCGACATACTATCGCCGTTTTGCTCTAAAATCAGAATTGTTTTATATACGATATCATTTCGAAGTTCATTTGACGTCGTGTCTTTCTGCGCCGCTGCCTCACTTAAATCGGTTCCGCTGATATAGGAAAGCGTATACGACGCTTCATTATAAGCAAGCAGTTTTCCGTTGCAGTCGTAAATATTTCCGCGCGTTGCTTTTTACGGATACGGTTTTCACCGATTTATAGGTGAAACTCTCCTGATATTTTTCACCGTTTACAATCTGCAGATTAAATAATCGATAAACCAAAACACCAAAAAGAATCAAAACCAAAAGCGTTACTACAAATAAACGAT
>VOFJ01001427.1_pt1 | contig 16133 bp, 19 predicted proteins | sample 5384081 | NCBI WGS metagenome assembly VOFJ01 (sample SAMN12384729, study PRJNA508395) | human gut metagenome | isolation source: healthy gut I | host: Homo sapiens
TTTGCTTTAACGGACGGACGTAGAAGCGTAGTTGCTCGAAAGTTCTCCTTCAAACCAGAAATGCAGGAGAAAAGCGTATGGATCACCATTCCTTATGTAACCGCGAAGCGGATTTTCCTTCGATGTCTTTGGAGATTTATGCAACTCCCGACGCTCAAATAAAAGTGACAGGCACCAATACTCTGATTTATACATGGAAAGTAGACAGTCCGGTAAAAGAACAACAGGAATATAACCGATTTATTGAAAACTCCCGTGACCTGTGGGATGAATACCAACGTCTGGCTATCAAAGAGAAAAAAGCGGCCTCTAAAAGTGAATATGATTTAATAGAAGCAAAAAGGACAGCATATCAGCTATTATCAAAAAACGGAACTTAAGTTAATGCAGGAACTCCCCTGTTTCTAACATCTGGATGGATAAACTGTTCGGTTTAAGTATGTCTGTGAAGTACAATCCCAAGTTTACCTATAAAGAAGAAACATTGGCTTTGTATAACAGACTGAATGAAGAACAGAAAGCTTCCATCAAAAGGACAGGAAATTACAGTCAATCTTTTCCCTCCCCAAAACAGTGAAAGAAGGAGATGATATGGCAGACACCGACCTTTTCGACCTCGACGGAAATATTCATCATCTGGCTGGCTTTAAGGGAAAAATATATGCTTCTTGACTTTTGGAGCAGCGGTTGCGGACCTTGTATTATGGCACTCCCCGAAATGAAAGAAATCCAGGAACAATATAAAGACCGACTCACGATTGTCAGTTTGAGTTCGGATACCAAAAACAGATGGAAGGCTGCTTCTGCCCAACATGAGATGACTGGCAAAACCTGAGTGACCTGAAACAAAATGCAGGATTGTCCGCTGTATATGATGTCAATGGTATTCCCCAACTATGTTCTCATCTCTCCGGAAGGCAAAATCATGAAAATGTGGTCAGGATATGGCAAGGGTAGCCTGAAACTTAAAATGCGCAGATACCTGGATACACCTAAGCGCGAAATGAGTATCGTTCGGAAAGCCAACACCAAGATCGTTAACCATCCAATTTACAAATCAACCAATACCGACATTCTTGAAGTGAAGCAGGTGGAATTGACGGATACGGCAACAGTCGTTCACTTCTATGCATACTACATACCCAAATATTGGATACAAGTGAGTACAGATGCCAAGTTAACAGACGCAAAAAAGGCGTATCATATGCCTTGAAGAAAGCGGAAGGCATTACTCCCGGTGAACATTTCTTTTTGCCCGAAAGCGGAGAAGCCGAGTTCTCACTCACATTCGAACCATTACCTTCCGATACAAAATCGTTTAACTTCACGGAAGGAACCGCCAAAAAAAGACTGGCAAATAAATTAGATAAAACTTATTAAGTAGATAATAAAGAAGAAACTAAACCTATCCTTCTTTTTTTCTTTATTAAAGATTCAATTGAAGACTTCGAAATAGCTGCATATTCCGAAGTCTTTTTTTATTTCATCAATCGATTCTAAAAAGTTATAATTAAAATAAGAATATCAATTATTAAAATGCAAACATCGTTTTAACAATTAAGGTCTTGCGAATTAAAATACTCCTTCAGACAGAAGTAAAAACAGAAATGAATATCGTATTATCTTCCGGGAAATGGTTTTCTTTGTTATGTATTCATATCACTAATCTCATATTCTGCATTAAAAAATAAAAAGAAATGGAAGAGAATAAAGAAACACTTTACAATGATGAGTTACTAGATATCCTGCCTGACGGAGTTATTATATTTAATATTAGTGGAGAAGTAATACAGCTTAACCGGCAAGCTCTGACCGAACTTCATGTGCATTCATCAGTCAATGCAATGATGCCTCTTCCAACCAATATCCTTTTCAAATTATTAAATAATAAAGAAGACATTCTTTCTGTCATCTTAGAAAAAAGATTCGTCAGGGTGAACAAACTTATTCGCTTTCTGAGCATACTTTCATGCAAGAACAGATTGATTATACACAATTTCCCGATCAGAGGTGATTTTGCAACGATCAAGGAAGATGGCAATCTGAAAAAAAGATATTATTCTTTTTTCGTAATATCACTGTAGAACTGACACAGGAGTATATTCTGAACACAGCCTTACAAAGAGCCAGGATATATCCGTGGTATTATGATATAAACCGAAGTGAGTTTACCCTCGACAACCGTTATTTCGAACATTTAGGTATTTCGGCCGGAGAAAACAACACTCTGACTATGGAAGAATACGTAAATATGATTCATCCTGACGACCGGCAAGCTATGTCCGACGCCTTTATTGTACAGCTTAGTGGCATAGAAACATTCGATAAGTCTGTCCCTTTCCGCTTGCATCGTGGAGACGGAACTTGGGAATGGTTTGAAGGACAGTCTACTTATATTGCCAATATTTCGGGGCACCCTTATCGGTTGGTCGGTATCTGCATGAGTATTCAAGAATATAAAGACATAGAGAATACCTTAATCGAAGCACGTAAGAAAGCTGAAGAAAGTGACCGTCTCAAAATGGCTTTTCTGGCAAATATGAGCCACGAGATTCGCACACCACTAAATGCAATAGTCGGCTTCTCTGATGTAATTGGTGCTACGTATGATGAATTAAGCGAGGAAGAACGTGCCGATTTTGTGAGATTAATCAGTATCAACAGCGAACATTTAGTAAGACTGATTGATGATGTACTTGATTTATCCAAGATTGAATCAAATACCATTAAATTTACTTTTACTGACTGTTCTCTCCAATCTCTCATGATGGATATAGAGAAAGAACAAGCTATGAAACCTATATCGGAAATAGAGATCAGAGCATCATTACCCAATGAAGATGTCTATATTAACACAGATGCTACACGTCTGAAACAAGTCATATGTAACTTTATTAATAACGCCCGTAAATTTACCGAAAAAAGGGTATATTCATTTTGGTTATGCGGTTGATCCAGTCAATGCAGACTCTGTGAATATCTTTGTGGAAGATAACCGGTTCGGGGATTCCTCAAGAATGCCAAAAAGAAATATTCGACCGCTTTTATAAAGTAGATACTTTTAAACAAGGAACCGGCCTGGGACTTTCTATCTGCAAAACGATTGTGGAACATTTGCAAGGAGACATCTCCGTAGAGTCTGAAATGGGGAAAAGGCAGCCGGTTTATCGTTACTCTTCCATTTGAAAGGCAGACAGAAGATTAATGTCCTCTGTATTCCTGCGGAGTGACACCGGTATGCTGCTTAAAAAATTTATTGAAGAAAGAGATATTGTAGAATCCCAAAGACAAAGCGATATTCTTCACCGGTTCATTACTTGACTTTAAACGAGACTTAGCATCCATCAGAATGACAGAAGCAATGACTTCCAGCGGGGTATTCCCCGCTGCCTTTTTAATTGTTGAACAAAAATGAGGCAGACTAAGTCCCAAATGATCAGCATAAAAAGAGGCACCATGATGAACTGTATAATTCTTCATGACCAGTTGCAGAAACTCCTGATATATCTCATATTTTCTTGATTGAGTAGATAAATACCGATTGCTCTGTAGCTTATAAATCTCTGTTGCCCCCTGAATAAACATAGTGAGTACAGCCTTTACGATTTCTTTATTGGCCAATGTCTTGGCAGAAGCATACGCAAGAATCAATGACTCATAAAACATCTTATAGCTACAGGCTTGCAATGGAGACAAATTGATAACCGGCTTTTCTACTATTATCGGAAGCAGATGCTGGGTGGACTTCATCAGATTTATATTTTCTATGAACTGAGATGAAAAGCCTGCATAATAAATATGAATATCAGATGAAAACTCATGAATTTCCATGAAATAATTAGGTGGCAGAGTGATTAAATCATTTTCGACAATATTTATATCGTTCTCCATTAATTGTTGCCTGTATTGTCCCTTTCACACAAAGTATGAAGAATCCTGCCTCTATTTTACAATGAAAATTCTTATACCCATTCAGTAAGTTTATCCCAAATCCTTCTCCCACTATATAATCAACTGTTAAATCGTACCTCGGTATATCGCTTTCCATCGTTATTTTGTTTTTTATTTCAAATATAGAGATTATTTAAAATCTACGCTCGAAATAATTAAAATCTGACTATCGAATCATAAAAAAAATAACATATATATTCTATTTATAGGAAAAAGGTTTCAAAAATAAGAAACGGGATGCAGAAAGCTATACAAGCTTCTTTGCGTCCCGCTTTTTAACTACTATTGCAAAAGTTCAGTCTGCTAACAGATTTATTGAATATCCAAGGCATCAAAAGCCAGACCGTCCATATTTTCTGCCGAAAGTAATACTTTGTAATGTCCGGCATTGATAAAGGTTCCGGTGGTGGTGCTCATCATCTTCCATTTGTCCGGTGTTTCCGGGAAGGTCAGAATGTCTTCTTTGAGCACTACTCCCTTTGAATCGATGAACTTCATTAAAACAGGCATTGGTTTTCCGGTAGTATTCATATATTTAAAGCGAAGGGCGTACACTTGTGCCAATCCGGTAGAAATATTCCATTCAATGCTGTTGCCTTTTCCTTTATCAAAGAATACTCCCGTTTGCTTGCGATGTTCTTTCTTCCGGAACTTGCCTTTCAGGGTTGCCGTTTCAGCTTCATACGCTACACTGACACGGGCATTCTTGTCTTCGGGAAGCAACTCTTTCGGAGTTTTTTCCATGACTTCTTTGCCGGCCTTTTCCCAACTCCAGTCGGATGCGGGGAATACAGTAGGTTGCAGATTCGAATCAACAGAAGCAATGGCAATACCTGAAATCAGCCCCCTGTCCTGCTTTCACTTCCGGGAAATGAATCTTCAGTACTCCACCTTTTACTGTAGCGTACACTACCTTCTTACATACTCCGTCGTGACCACTCTCTGCCCAAATATCAAGATCATCCAATACTACCGAGTCATTCACTGCCACATCGAAGATGCGCAACCCCTCGCAGTCGGTAGAAGCACTGCCTCCCGTACCATGCCAAGGCTCTGTGAAATACAGTTCAATACGATATGTTCCGTCAGCTACCGGGAATTTGTACTCCAGTTGATGACGTCCAAAACGGAAGTGCTGGAACAACTTCCAGTCACGGCTTCCCCGAATCGGATCATTCGTCGTGCGCTGACTGGCAAGGTATGGATTCAATTCTTTAAAGTTCGCTGCCCATGAACGGGAATAATGGGTATTATCCTGCATCCATAACTGACCGAAACTATCTGTATAGTCGTCTCCTCCACAGTTAATACGGTACAGGTAATTATATCCATCTTCCCCTTTCAATACAGGTTTCGCATTCTGATACAGTACGTCAAAGTGGGGGAGCTTGCTCCAGTCCGTTGAGTACAATTATGTCTTCGGCAACCGGCTTCCCTTTATAATATCCTACAGCACGAAGTACATTATAACGAATATCCCGATTCTCCCACATGAAGTGGGTGCCTGTTCCATTATTCTTTTTTGCGTCCCAGATAAGCCACTTTGTCATTGATCATGTCGTTATAAAGCAATACAGAATCACAATTGCTGTAAGCCTCGATAGTGGCACGGCGACGTCCTTTTTCAAAACGGTCAGCCCAGGTATGTGATACCAGGTATACCATCGGGTCCTTTGCCGCCGGCACATAGTTGGCGCGATACATATAATATACATCCAAAGGTTCTTCCCACGGAGTCACCAGTCCTTTATAATTGAACGGACCTACTTTATCTATTTTCCGGAATGCTTCATCCGGCTGGCGACGTCCGGGATTGTCGTGGCTGCTGAAAATCCATTGGAACTGTCCGCAAACACTGTCTTTGGCCTGTTCCGCCAGACGAATCTTTGTTTCCATCAACTGGCACATACGACTTTCGCTCCATACTCCATTCACTTCAAATTCGCCGGCTTCCGTATGCAGATCAATACTTCTCCATGCACCATATTCTCCATTCAGCAACTGGTTCTTCTGCGAAAGTTCCTTTCCGTATTTCGTAACGTCTCCTCCATACGTGCCGCTCCAATTCTGAATTACATTCCAGTCGGTTCCTTCACCGCCGTTACAGGTGGTGATGATACGCATCGTACGTGCTGTCGGGTCCATTTCGCGAATGATTTCACTGCACTCCTGTGCAAATTCACGAGGCAAAGTGCTTTCATTCTGCAATCCCCACATCACCACTGACGGAGAATTACGACGTTCTTTCACCCATTGACGAAGCAACTTTTTAAAGTTCTCACGAAACTCCGGAGTGTCATACCACACGTGGGCGGAAAATTGTGTCCAAAACAAGATTCCCTCTTCATCCCAGTATTTTTGATAATCGAGATGATGGGGCTGATGAGCATCCCGGAAAGCGTTGAAGCCTGCCGCACGCATTTGTTTCACTCTCGCAGCTACCTGCTCCCGACTGAAGGCATGACTTTGTCCGAACTGATGCTCATACTCGCATACTCCATTGATAAAGACAGGCTTTCCATTCAGATAGAAACGCCCATCTTCGTCATTTCTCTTTACCGGCCAACTGATTGTACGGATACCGAAAGGCGTAGAGATCTCGTCCGTTGTTTTGGTATCACGCTTAATCATACTAGCCAATTTATAGAGATATGGATTTTCCGTATTCCATAAGACAGGATTCTCAACAGGAGCCTGCTGGCGAATCACTTTCATTTCTCCCGGAGCCAATGTTACCTTTTCTACGAGACGGAACACTTGTTTACCGTCCGCATTGCTCAACTTATTGACTACTTCTATTGTCTCCGCAGTCTTGCCATAGTTCTTTACTTCTGTTTCGACAAAGACATTAGCCGCCTTTTCGTCATTCCAGATGTGTACTCCGAAGGGTTCAATACGGATCTCATCTGTGGTCTCCAGCACCACTGGACGGAATATACCTAACGGCTGAGATCCCTCACTGAATCCCCACTCCGACGAACAGCCACCACATACCCACGGCATATCGGCTATCATTTCCGGATGCTCTACTTTTACTTCCAGACGATTCATTCCTTGTTTCAATGCATCGGTCACATCCAGTGTCAACGTGGTACGTCCTACCGGATAACGTCCGAAATCATGTCCGTTCACTTTAATAGTAGCATACGTACCTACCCCTCAAAACGGAGGAAATAACGCTTTTTTAATTGAGAATTGACAGTTGACAATGGACAATTATCGAGGGAGAAGTCTTTCACATACATGGCTGTTCCGTGCAGGTTGCCATGAGTCAGTTGGCGATAACCGTAATAGTCATCCCAATTATGAGGTATTTGACAATTAATAATCGGGGATTGATGATTGCTTTTTGAATTGTCAATTGTCAATTGTGAATTGTCAATTAACCAGGTTTTCCAGCCTTCATTCAGTTCAGTAATCATCCGGCGATTCTTTGTTTCCGGCTTCGGGAAGCGAACGGCAGAGCGTCCCATCGGCTTACTTGTAGCAACAGCGATACCACGCTGTTCGGCATTGTTCACCGCGTACAGTAGAAATGATAAACCACTCCGTCGTGTTTGATCACATAGCTTTTATGTGCAAATAATTCGTCGTAATTCTTGGAAGGAATGATTAAATCAGTTCCATGCCAGTCTGTCCAGTTGACGAGATCATAACTGGCAGCAAACGTATTAAAGGCTTTATACTTGCGTGACGGCTCAAAGGCTGAGAAATAAAACATCACGTACACGTCACCCATCTTCTGAATATGAGCATCACCAGTGATTGTTCCGTCCGCTTCGTGTGCAAAGACCGGATTGCCGGGATAACGTTTCCAGGTTTTCATATCCTTGGACAGTGCGATTCCTACCCGTTCACCCTTTAAATCAGTTTCCGGATGACGTCCTCCCGCATTGTAAAACATCACAAACGGAGCACCCAATGTTTTGTCTTTATCCCAATAAACGGTACTTTTATATTGAGTCAGTTTTTCCCACCATTGGGCATCTTTATCATGGATGCTCAAAATCGGTTTGTCCAGAGACTCCCCATTCATGTGCCGTAGAAATATCTCCTTTCGTCCATGCCAGTCCGACATAAAGCGGGGCTTTTACAGCTTCATAACCTGTACCTTCTCCACCGATGTAAGTCATCCAGTGGCGGCCTTTGTAGGTCTGAAGTTCGTAGCTTCCACCCCACTCCATATCCGGCAGCGCGGGGAATCCTCCACGCTGATTACAATCCCATTTACCATCCCGATAAGAAAGAACCCGTCCCAAAGTGCGCCAATCGAGCAAATTATCACTTTCTGCAATCCAGGTTTCGTATCCACGGCCATCCGTTCCGGTTTTACCATTATAAACGACATAAGTCATCAGCCACTTGTCTCCCTGACGAAAGACAGTAGGACAATCAATCTTATGATAATTGTCGGTCGGGGCAACAGCAAGTCCGTACTTATAGGGCGTCTTTACCTCTTCATAAATCTGCTCCATCCGTTCCTGCGTGACTTTACGTTGGGCATACAGTGAGCATACGGCAGCTTATACTTAAAAATGTCAGTAATAACTTCTTCATTATACTTTTGTCTATCATCTTTTTGTTGAGTTGCCGCTATTTGTTTCAAGCTTTGGAACAAATGGTTTCAAGGCATGATACTAATAGTTTCAAAAGAGAAACCAATAGTTTCAAGCCTTGAAACTAAATAGCAGCTTACAGCAATCGTTCATTAGTAAAACAACCAGTCCATCGTTTCTTCGTCTCCGGCAAGTCCGGCATTACGAACTTTCATATCCGCAGTCGTAAATCCAAGGACCTGAAGGTAGCCTTTGGGCAACATCAACGTATGTTTTCCTGCCGGAAAGCTATATGCGTGTATATTTGCTAATGGCATTCCATTGATATGGATTGCATTAGTCAGTACAGGTTCCGCCTGACCGTAATCATTGGCAGATGCATCAATGTCCAGCTTCGGGGCTTTGGCATACTTCTTCTGGTCGTCTTTAAAATAAGCTACCAACAGTTTGACCGGAGCATTTGTCTCAAAGATAATGCTTGTTCCTTTTTCACGTTGTTCATTTCCATTAAAGCGGAATGCCTTCATCCCCTTCAGTTCAGGAGCTATTGCTTCTATTTTGCCCGGAAGATCCGTGAACAAGGAAGTTCCTTCATTCAGTTTCACTGTTGGATAATTCGATATTAAGTTCACATCCGCAGGAGCCCAGGCAGTGATCTCTACCGTTTCAGTCACCGCATTGCCATTTTGCTTATCTTTCAGCATGGCAAGGTTCGCCTTGAAGTTCTCCAATTCTTTTTCGTAGTGTACCAGCAGTTCTTTCCATGTCTTATTATGACCATCGTCTCCGCCGATAGGAATACGGCGCTGGGCAGTCTGCATACTGTTGGCATATAAATAATGCTCGTCTGTCAGTTCCACCAGTTTGCGGTAATGTTCCAGACTTTGTTCCATCAGAGGGATAGCTTCTTCAAGATTCTTCATGTCTTTTCCCCATTGATAGTCCAATACCAGTTTCGCAGCTTTCACTTTCAGATTAAACGCATAGGCAAACTCACGGTAACAATGCATATCATTCTGCAAACGTGCGAATTCTTCTTTGTTGGAGGAGATGGAACCGGCTGCCTTGTCAATCGCCGCTATTGCCTTATCACCGTGTTCAATCACCTGAGCGACAATATCCAGCGGCATCTCACCTACATGAGGCTGATTCTTCCATTCTTTCTCTACAAATTCGATCAGTTTCTCGCCTTCCGGTCCGCAGCTTTCATAGAATCCCGGATAGATCGTATATTTGTACGGATTGACAAGCTGGCTCATAAACATCCCCAACAATAACGTCTGACGGTTTCCTTCCGTGATACCAAAACGGCGTAATAACTTCGGAGCAATTTCTCCGCTTTCCTCATAAGCAATGCGAATATTGCCTGCATTCTCGTCGGATGTTCCGTAGAACTGTCCCAGTTGATGATTCCAGTAACCGATCTCGTCAGCACGATCCCGATGGCTGTTCCATGCATAACGTCCCCAGGTCTGATACCAGATCCAGTCGCGGTCCAGTTGGAATTCCCGTTCGCCATTCGGCAGTTTATCGGCTGTATATGGCCAATCCCAGTACGAAGCCTGCGGATAAAGGTGTAGTGCATTGGCACCGTGCACGTTGTGCATCGCTTGTACCGCCTTCTGTACGAAGTCCGGAGAGCCCCAACGGAATGGTTCCAGATTTGCCAGGATATGTACGTTACTGATATGAATGGAACCCAACGAGCTCAAATCCGTATGAATTTTCGACCAAGGCCCACGAGGTTCGTAGGTAGTCAACGATTCACCATTGTACTTATGCATCGTATAAAGATTCTTATAGAGCGGCAAGGCAGCGTCCATCACCAGTTTGCAGTCCGTGTCGTGCGCACGCAACAAAAGAGGCGGTTCATCCGTACGTCCCAATGCCTGTAATCCGTCTTTCACTCCCGGAATTATTGTTTTGGTGAACCATTCCACATCATCTTCTACCGTACACATGGCTTCTCCCAGGCAAACCAGCAGTCCCACATTCGGATATTTCTCTATAAATGCGGCAATGCTTTTACGGGTATAGTCTGCAATCAGAGGGGTGATGGGACGGTTACGGTCCTGCGTTTTCAGTCCATAATGCTCTGCAAATGGTTTGGAAAGGATGATATTGTAGAACATCTGTATCACGAAGATACCACGCTTGTCCGCTTCTTCCGTAAGGAAAGAAAACATCTCTTCATTCTTCTTGAACGTCTCTTCGTCTACTTCCAGCGCAAACGGATAATCTTCCAGTTTGACCAACGATGCAAACGGATGACCGTTCCACAGGTACAGTGAATTCATACGGTTGGCAACCAGCATATCAAGGTATTTAATCCATTGTTCCTTATCATAAAACCAAGGGAAACTTTCCGGAGTACACGGATACTCATACACACCGTGTCCCGGCAGGTAAGTCATCTTCTGCAGACCGACACAAGCGCCGCGGAGCACCATTTCCGGACCATCTTTCAACTCTTCCGGAAAGTTTAGCTTGCCCTCTGAGTCGTTCACACGGTCTATCAGTTCGCGACACCCGTAGATTACTCCGCTTCCGTCTCTGCCGCATACTCTTGTCAGATTGCCGGTAGTCGTAATATGAAAGCCTTCTTTCTTAAGCGTCGTATCATTCACTTCCGTCAGCAGAATCGTCTTGATTTCGGGATCGGAGAATGTGGTATCCCCTTGTTGCATCATTACCTGATAACCGGCTTTATCCAAGGTAGTCTGTAACTGTTCCGCACTGAACAGAATACGGTTTGACGCATCCGGCGGAGTCATTATTTTCACGGTTTGCTTACCACACGCAGCTAAGAAAAGGGTGCATGCCGCAAACATGAACAATTTGGTATTTTTCATTCTTCTGATGTATATTATAAAATGTATAATTTCGTCCTTTTATAAAAAGAAAGACGAAGTAAGTCCTTGTTTGTACTCATTTATCCACTCTTCCACTTTTTGATAAACCATATTACCACATTATTCATCCAAAACATCTGTAATCCCTTTATTCTTTTAAAATAATATCTATATTTGCCGGACAGTATTCTATAATAAAAAAAGAAAACAAGAGCAAACAATATGGAAGGGCAATTGAATTTGGACTGTGAACGATTTCAACAAATTACTCAAATGGCGAAAATGGGATGGTGGGAGTCTGATGTAAAAAATCAACAGTATATTTGCTCTGATTTTATCGTTGATCTGTTAGGACTTGAAAGCCATCGGATCAGCTTTCAAGAGTTTCATCACAGGATACGCGAAGATCACCGCACGCGTCTCAGAAACGAATTTATCTCTCATTCAAATCTTGAAACTTATGAGCAAATGTTCCCTATCCAAGCTAAAAACGGAGAAATATGGGTATATTCAAGATCAGTTTCAGAAAACCTGATAAAGAAGGATACAGAGACATATTCGGTTATTTGCAATACGTGGACAAACCTGCGGAAAACAGATGCGGGCAAACATCGACTTCTTTCATGTAAACAGTCTGCTTTATCAGCAAAACAGCATCTCCTATTCATTGCTCGCTTTTCTGCAATCCGATAATATCGCGGAGATAATCAATCAAATATTAGGTGACCTGCTTAAACAGTTCGGAGGAGACCGTACCTATATCGTCGAAATAGACAGAAAGAAAAAGGGTTCAGAATTGCATGTATGAAGCTACGGCGGAAGGGGTATCCGAAGAGCGGGATAATCTGCAGGATATACTTTGGGATGAATCTTTTTGGTGGAACAGGCAGATTTCAAACAGGAAGTCCATTATTCTGAATACTTTGGACGATATGCCCCAAGAGGCTCAGGAATACCGCAAGCTACTTGAATCACAGAATATTAAGTCACTAATGGCAGTTCCGCTCATATCCAAAGACAAAATATGGGGATATATGGGCATTGATATGGTGAAGGCTTATCGCAGTTGGAGTAATGTAGATCTTCAGTGGTTTTCTTCATTGGCAAATATTATCAGTATATGCATAGAACTGCGCAAGTCTGAACTTCAAGCGAAGGAAGACCGGCTGGCACTCGATCATAGAGAAAAGATTCTCCGTAATATCTATAAGAATCTGCCGGCTGGTATCGAACTTTACGATAAAGACGGTTATCTGATTGATATCAATGATAAAGAACTGGAAATATTTGGCTTAACCGATAAAAATGAGGTCTTGGGGATCAATCTGTTCGACAATCCCAATATTCCGCAAGAAATAAAAGAGAAGCTAAGGGCGCGGAATGATGTAGACTTTTCAATCAATTATGATTTCTCCAAAGTAAATAAATATATAGAAACTCAACGGAAAGGAGTCATTAACCTCACTACGAAAGTGACGACACTTTATGACTCTCAGAATCAGTTCATCAACTATCTGTTTATCAATATAGATACAACAGAAACCACCAATGCATACACCAAGATACAAGAATTTGAGAATCTGTTTCTCCTGATTGGTGATTATGCCAATGTGGGGTTTGCACACTTCAATGTACTGACCAGGGATGGCTATGCCCAAGATACATGGTATCGGAATTTAGGTGAAAAAGAAGGGACTCCCATGACTGAAGTAATTGGAGTATACTCACATGTACATCCTGAAGATCAGGCGGTTCTGAAGAACTTTGTCCGAGGAGTCAAAGAAGGAAAAGCTACCAGTTTGCGGAAAGAAGTCCGTGTCTGCAGAGAGAACGGGAAATATACATGGACCAATATCAATGTTATGGTCAGAGATTATCGTCCGGAGGAAGGCATTATCGAAATGCTGTGTATCAATTATGATATTACCACTCTGAAAGAGACTGAACAGAAACTGATTATCGCCCGTGATAAAGCGGAAGAACTGGACCGTCTGAAATCTGCTTCTTGGCTAATATGAGTCACGAAATCCGTACTCCGCTAAATGCGATTGTCGGCTTTTCCAGTCTGTTGGCAGAAACCGAAAGCAAGGAAGAATGTCAGGACTATATCAAGATTGTACAGGATAATAATGACCTTCTCTTGCGACTGATATCTGACATTCTCGATCTTGCGAAGATAGAGGCAGGAACATTCAACTTTGTATATGCCGACTTGGATGTAAATGAGGTCTGCTCTGAAATTATCAAGTCCACTGGTATGAAAGTGAAAGGAAATATCAAGCTCCTTTTTGAAAAACAAATCCCCGAATGCCATATCTATACAGATAAGAACCGGTTTATGCAGGTGATCACTAACTTTATAAATAATGCACTAAAGTTCACCCATGAGGGGACTATCGCTTTGGGATACGAACAGATATCTTCTCAGAAAATAAAGTTCTACGTGCGCGATACAGGCGTTGGTATCCCTGCCAATAAGATAAACAGCGTATTCGAACGTTTTGTAAAACTGAACAATTTTGTCCAGGGAACGGGACTGGGACTTTCTATCTGTAAAAGCATCATTACACAGATGGAAGGAGAAATCGGGGTAGATTCAACTGAAGGAGCAGGCTCCTGTTTTTGGTTTACTCTTCCTTACCACACAAATGAGTGAAAAAAAAGGTGTATCTTTGCACTTCACTTATTACCATTATTATGCAGACTTACATAGAAACATCCCGTTTAATTCTCCGCGATTGGAAGGAAGAAGATATTCCGGCTTTTGCCTGCATGAACGCCGACCCTCATGTTATGGAATTTTTTCTCCATCCGCTGACTCCGGAAGAATCACTTGCTTTTTATCACCGTATCCAAAATGAGTTTCAGACCTGTGGCTTTGGCTTGTATGCTGTAGAACGTAAAGAAGACCATGCTTTTATGGGATATACCGGACTGCATCAGATTACATTTGACGTTGATTTTGCTCCGGGTATAGAAATCGGCTGGCGATTAGCGCACGAATATTGGGGACGTGGTTATGCTCCGGAAGCAGCAACCGCTTGTTTGGAGTATGCTCGTAAGAGTTTAGATATCAAAGAATTGTTCTCGTTTACTTCTCTTCCCAACCAACGTTCGGAAAGGGTGATGCAGAAAATAGGGATGGAACGGGTTAGAGAATTTGGTCATCCGCTTGTTCCGGCTGAGCATCCGTTACATAGACACGTGTTGTATCACATAGATTTAAGAAAGCATTCATCGTAAGGTATTCAGTGCAATGACATAAAAAGAGAAAGGGAGTAATGTATCAATAATTTATCGATTCACTTAGAAGATACAGAACTTTTTCAAAATCAGCACCAACATCTATACGAAAGACATTGACTAATGATACAGTAACTTCCAGTCATTTATTAATAAATTCTTTCATCGTTTATTATAAACGTCCCCCAAGTTTATTATAAACTAGATTTCGTTATTCCCGCAAGGAATATTAATTTTAAGCAACAAAAGGGCTGCAATTCCCATAAAGAATCGCAGCCCTTAGCTTGTGTCAGACTATCCAACAAGCATTACCCGGAGTGGGAATGCCTGCAAACTGTTATTATATTATACTTATTATTGCTCATTTTTCGTCTATATTATCAATGTTATCGACATTTACTTCCGGTTTTCACTTACAAAGATACAACATTAAAAGCGGTTTGTCAAGTCCTCGATGCTTCTTTTACATACATCCATTCAGATTTATTCCGTCTTTATAATCTCCGCTGATTAACTTCATTGCCGCCTTATTTACTTGTCAGAACAATATGCCTGCGGAAATAGTCTAAACCGGAGGTCTTATTTTCAATAATCTCTGACTACATACATTGGTAATGTAATTTCTTCCGAATCAATCCAAAGGCGCCATACACCTTCCGAAACCTTCTCCACAGTTCCCATATTGGCTTTTGGCTGACGGCGACTCTGGATGGTCAGATAACCTTTTCCTTCCGTGGCCTTCACTTTAATGGTTTTATTATCCATGTAGACATGAATGTCTCCGTTCGGAGTAGGTACGGTACCTTCCATCCATTTCAAGCCTCCCAATACCGGACTGACAGCAAACTCTTTTTTATAGCCCTCTTTCGTTGGTTTGACTCCCAAATAGTATTTACCCAGCAGGTAAATAGGACTTGCTCCCCAAGCGTGGCACAAACTCTTTCCGTATGGGCGGCCATACATGGCAAGATGCTGTGTTCCGCTTTCCTCCGGATTATATTTCTCCCAAAAAGAGGTTGCTCCTTCTTTCAGCATTCCACCCCAGTAAGCTTTCATTTCTTTCATTACAGTCTCCCTGCTCACCAAGAGCACAAAGGGCTTCCAGTTCGTAAAAACGCATATAAGGCGTTGTTATTTTCAGAATCTCATCATTCAGGAGAACGGACTGTTTAATGGCCTGCTGCTTATCCGCATTCAGATAATCAAAGAAAACAGAGAACATATTAGCGTATCGGGTTACGGCATCACTCTGACGTCCATCCACACAATTGTGCACAAATGCCTGTTTCTGATTATTCCAGAAAGTCGGCTCTAATTTTGCTTTTAACGCAGAAGCTAACTTCTCATATTTTTTTGTTGTCCGTCCTTATCTCCGACTAAATCTGCACAAAAGTGCCATCGTCTCCAGACTCCGGCAAAACAAAACCTGTTCGAAAGAAAGTTCTCCCTTTTTGTCTAAATAAATAGCCATCCGGCCCAGTCCTCACAACACCAGTCGCCGGACATTCACCTCCAGGCATACCATTCTTGG